>ERZ1673697.62-NODE-62-length-160156-cov-13.214458_pt1 | contig 160156 bp, 125 predicted proteins | sample MGYA00580227_ERZ1673697 | MGnify/ENA primary metagenome ERZ1673697 (study PRJEB41218, sample SAMN15661759) | gut metagenome | host: Homo sapiens | place: Canada: London | collected 2015-08-20/2019-03-30 | study: EMG produced TPA metagenomics assembly of...
TTCTTTCCGGTAATTTGACAAATCTTCGACATTTCTATCTTATTTTTATAGTTTTTATCTATACTTATTTCAAACAGAGCGCAAAGTAAGTACTTTTATCGATACCAAACAAGTTTTTCATAAAATAATTCACTGTATGATAGCAATTTTTCTTCATTTTAAGCACCCACAAAGCATCATTAGAGCATTTTGAACAGCTTTTTGCACATTTTCGGCTCTTCCGTCATCTCCTTCTTGCCTGAAAGTAACAATTTCATTTTTATAGGCAGCAGCAATCCACACAGTTCCCACAGGCTTTTCCCGGCTACCTCCTCCAGGCCCGGCAATTCCGGATGTGGCAACGGCACAATCTGTTTTCAGCGCTTTCATCGCACCTCTTGCCATTTCGGTCACAGTTTCCCGGCTGACGGCTCCATATTTTTCCAGCGTTTCGGCCGAAACGTGAAGCAAAGCCATTTTTACCTCATTGGAATATGCCACAATCCCACCGTTAAAGTACGCCGAACTCCCCGGAACAGAAGTTACTAAAGCAGCAATACTTCCTCCAGTGCAACTTTCTGCGGTGGAAAGGGATAATTTCTTCTCTCTCAGTAACTCGCCTACTATTTCTTCCAGTTTCATACACCTTATTATTATATATTACCAACTTTATTGTAATATAACGCGTGAATAAGCCGACGCATCTATCGAACAAAAGTCCTGATCCTGATACTTAAAGTATCCTGTAATGGCGATCATTGCAGCATTGTCCGTCGTATAGCTGAACTTGGGGATAAATATCTTCCAACCGCACTTCTCGGCATGTTCACGGAAAGCATTGCGCAAACCGTTATTGGCAGAAACGCCACCGGCCACAGCCACTTCCTTTATTTTATATTCCTTAGCTGCCTTACGTAATTTATCCATCAGAATATCTACAACAGTGGCTTCGAGCGAAGCTGCCAAATCTACCTTATGATGCTCGATGAAATCGGGGTCTTCCTTCATCCAGTCGCGCAGAGAATAGAGGAAAGAGGTTTTCAAGCCACTAAAACTGTAATCCAATCCGGGGATATGGGGTTTACTGAAAGTAAAAGCTTTCGGATTTCCCTGACGAGCCAGTTTATCAATAATCGGACCACCGGGATACCCCAACCCCATAACCTTGGAGCATTTGTCGATAGCTTCCCCTGCGGCATCATCAATAGTCTGCCCTAAAATCTCCATATCATTGTATGCCTTTACCAGGATAATCTGCGAATTTCCTCCTGAAACGAGCAAGCAAAGGAAAGGAAATTCCGGTTGGATATTCTCTTCACCTTCCGCTTTAATAAAATGAGCTAACACATGACCTGTCAAATGATTAACGTCTATCATAGGAATGCCCAGAGAACGAGCGAAACCTTTAGCAAACGATACTCCAACCAAAAGAGAACCCATCAAACCGGGACCTCTTGTAAAAGCAACCGCACTCAGTTCTTCTTTCGCCACTCCGGCACGTTTCAACGCTTCGTGAACTACCGGAACTATGTTTTGCTGATGTGCGCGTGAAGCTAATTCGGGAACCACACCACCGTAGGCCTCGTGTACCGCCTGGCTGGAAACAACATTCGACAGTAAATACCCATCTTTGATAACGGCGGCTGATGTGTCATCACAAGAGCTTTCTATTCCTAAAATTATTGTACTCATATCGTTATTTACGTTTAAACGCTGCAAAAGTAATGATAAAAGTACGATTGATAACGTATAATTTCATATTTTTGTTGGCTAATTCAAACAAACCGCCTATCAGAAAGTTAAAAAAGACAGTTCGCTGGGTGCTCGGTATTATACTAAGTTTGTATATCGGGACTATATTGTTGTTGAACATTCCTTACGTTCAGCGACAGATATCTGTGCTCGTTGCAAACGAATTATCAGACGTACTGGGTACACAACTGACTATCGGGCGAATAAATATGGGCTTACTGAACCGCATTATTGTTGACGATTTACTATTGGACGACCAATCCGGTAAAGAAATGCTGAAAGTGTCCCGTCTCTCTGCTAAATTTGATATACTCCCCCTGTTCAAGGGTAAAATATCAATCAGCAATGTACAACTGTTCGGTTTCAATATCAATCTGGAGAAAAAGACACCGGAAGACATTCCTAATTTCCAGTTTGTGCTCGATGCCTTTGCCTCAAAAGACACAATCAAGAAAGAAAGCAATCTCGATTTACGCATCAATTCTTTATTGATACGGCGCGGCAGAATGTCTTATAACGTATTGTCAGCCCAGGAAACACCAGGAAAATTCAATGCCCAGCATATTCAGCTGCGTAATATCATTGCCAATATTTCGTTGAAAGCCCTCCAAAGCGATTCTGTCAATGCAGCTATCAAGCGTTTGAGCATCGAAGAAAAAAATTCCGGCTTCGAACTGAGGAAATTGAGTCTTAAAATTGTGGCAAACAACCAGAAAATGAATATCGAGAACTTCTCTATTGATTTGCCTAACACTTCACTTGAGATGGACACGATACGTATGGAATATGACAGTTTGGGAGCTTTTAGCAATTTTGCCAATGATGTACGTTTTTCCTATCGCATACTGCCTTCTGACGTAACACTTTGCGACCTGGCAGCATTTGTACCCGCTTTTTCCCCTTTCAAAGAGAAATTACAGATAGCTGTAGAGACAAACGGTACCATCAACCAATTGAACTGTCCGCATCTGTCTATCACAGGAGGCCAGCATTTTCATTTAAGGGGGGATGTTTCCTTGCAGGATTTGTCCCATCCCCAGGATGCATTCGTTTTTGGTAACCTTTCCAGCCTCTATGCCGATCCGGAAGGTATCGCTTTCTTTGTCCGCAATCTGAGCAAGAACAATGAAGGTGTTCCACCGGTATTGCAACGACTGGGAACCATCTCGTTTAGCGGAGAAGTATCGGGATATTTTACAGACCTTGTCACCTACGGTTTGGTACGTACCGATATGGGTTCTATCAAGACCGACTTAAAATTAAGTTCAGATAAGGAAAAAGGTTATTTTGCCTATTCGGGTGCGGTGAAGACTGAGAATTTTGAATTGGGCAATATGCTGGCCAACGAAAACCTGGGTAAGGTGACCTTTAACCTTAAGGTAGACGGTAACCACTACGAAAAACAATACCCCTCCATTGTGATGAAAGGATTGGTCGCATCCATCGACTACAGCGATTACACATATGAAAACATCACCCTCGACGGAGAATACAAGCAAGGCGGTTTCAACGGAAAAGTGGCATTGGATGATGAAAATGGCTCCGTGTTGCTGAACGGTAGCATCAATACCGCCAGTCGTATACCGACTTTCAATTTTCAAGCGGATATCCGCAAGGTGCGCCCTCACGAACTGCATCTGACGCCCAAATACGAAGATACGGAGATTTCAGTTCAACTGACCGCCGATTTCACCGGTGGTTCCATTGATGAAATGAATGGAGAAATCAATATCGACAGCCTGCAATTCACGGCACCCGACAAGGAGTACTTTCTGGACAACCTGAAAATAGCCGCCACCCGGAAAGATGAGTCTCACAAGCAACTGAAAATAACGTCTAATTTCCTGAATGCAAGCATCGAAGGAGATTACTCTTACCGCACATTGCCTGCCAGTGTACTGAATATCATGCGAAGATATATCCCTGCTCTGATATTGCCGGACAAGCAACAGGTAGAAAGCGAGAATAACTTCCATTTTGATATAAATATCTTCAATACGGACCTGTTTTCTACCATACTCAATATCCCGGTTAAGATCTACACGCAATCCACTCTTAAAGGATACTTCAATGACAAGGCACAACGTCTGCGGGTAGAAGGTTATTTCCCACGTTTACGCTATGGAGATAAATTCATTGAATCGGGCATGATATTGTGTGAAAATCCCGGTGATAAATTCCATGCACGCTTACGTTTCAGCAACCGTAAACCGGAAGGCGCAATAAACGTGGCATTAGAGGCGCAAGCCAAAGACGACATCATACAAACCTCCTTGAATTGGGGCAACAGCAGTACTGTCACCTATAGTGGAAAATTAGCTGCCGCCGCGCATTTCATCCGCACCCAGGCCGAAGAACGGGATAATAAACGCGCCCGTTCAGCCAAAGCAACATCAGCATTGAAGACCGTTGTAGATGTTCAAAAGACCGACATTATCCTGAATGATACCTTATGGGAAATACATCCGTCACAGGTGGTCATTGACTCCGGGAAGATACATATCAACGACTTCTATTTCAGCCATAAGGACCGGCATCTCCGCATCAACGGCATCCTCTCGGAGCAGCCCGAAGATACGGTCCGCCTGGATTTGAAAGACATCAATATAGGTTACGTGTTCGACATTGCCAATCTTGGAGTCAACTTCCAGGGTGAAGCTACCGGTCCTGCCTATGCCAGCGGAGTATTGAAGAAACCCGTCATGCACACCGATCTTTTCATCCGAAGCCTCGGACTGAATGACGGCCTGCTGGGGGATGCCAATATTCACGGAGAATGGCATCATGAAGTGGAAGGTATCTATCTTGATGCCCATATCCGCGAGAAAGACATTGCCAAGAGCCATGTATACGGCTACATATATCCCATAAAACCAAAGAGTGCGCTCGACTTGCAGATTGAAGCCGACAATACCAATCTGAAGTTCATAGAATACTTCATGAGCAGTATCACACCGGAGTTTAACGGACGTGCCAGCGGTAATGTGCATTTCTATGGCAAATTTAAAGGTCTCACCATGGAAGGGCGCGTATTCGGCGATGCCTCCATGAAAGTAGATGTGCTGAACACCACTTTCTTCATAAAAGACAGCATCCGCATAGAACCTGACGGACTGACTTTCCGTGATAACCGTATTTTCGACCCGCACGGCAACCAGGGACGCGTAAACGGTTATCTGCACTATCAGCATTTTAAGAATCTGGAATATCGTTTCCAGTTTGAAGTGAATGACATGTTGGTAATGAACACAAAGGAATCCTTGGATTTTCCTTTTTACGGAACTGTCTACGGAACAGGAAGCGCTTTGATAGCGGGTAATGCACGGGATGGAGTCAACATTGATGTAGCCATGACCACCGACCGCAACACCAACTTCGTTTATATAAAAGATAATGTATCTTCAGCCGCCAGCAACCAGTTCATCAAATTTGTGGATAAAACGCCCCGGCGAGCTGTACTGGACTCCATAAGTCTGACTTCCGACTACGAACTGGCGCAAGAAGAGATACGCCAGGAAGAAGAGAGCCAGACAGACATCCGCCTCAATCTGCTTGTTGAAGCCACCCCCGATGCAACCATGCGCATCGTCATGGATCCGATAGCCGGCGACTACATCAGTGGACGGGGTTCGGGCAATATACGCACAGAATTTTACAACAAGGCTGATGATGTAAAGATGTTCGGTAACTACCGCATCAGCCAGGGAGTCTATAAATTCAGTTTACAGGAAGTAATACGCAAGGACTTTACCATCAAAGACGGAAGTACCATCAGCTTCAACGGCTCGCCATTGGATGCAACAATGGATATTCAAGCAAGCTACACCGTGAACTCCGCTTCACTGAACGACCTGGTACCGAATGCAAGCAACTATGGAGTTCAGACGAACATCAAAGTGAACTGCATAATGAACCTGACAGGACAACTGACTTCTCCGGACATCAAACTAAGTCTGGAAGTCCCCAACGAACGGGATGAAGTGCAGGCCCTTATCCGTAACTATATTCCTACGGACGAGCAGATGAATATGCAGATACTGTACCTGTTGGGTATCGGCAAGTTCTATACTCCGGAAAACGTAGATGCCACGCAAAACTCCAACATGATGTCTTCCGTGCTTTCATCTACCCTTTCGGGACAATTAAACAATGCGCTTTCAAGCATCATCAACAGCAACAATTGGAATATCGGTACGAATCTCAGTACCGGAGAAAAAGGCTGGACAGATATGGAATTCGAAGGTATGCTGTCGGGACAGTTACTGAACAACCGTTTGCTCATCAACGGTAACTTCGGTTATCGCGATAATCCCATGGCAAATACCAACTTTGTGGGTGACTTCGAAGCCGAATGGCTTGTGAACCGCAGCGGAGACATACGTCTGAAAGCATATAACGAAACCAATGACCGCTACTACACCCGCACGAACCTGACCACACAAGGCATAGGTATCATCTTCAAGAAAGACTTCAACCGTTGGAAAGAATTGATGTTCTGGAATAAATGGAAACTGAAACGGCTGCAACGTGAGATGGAAAAAAAAGAAGCGGAAAAAACTACTGAAGACCAACCGGAGGAAACAGAAACGACCTCCCAGCCATCAGCAAAAACAAGAGAAAAGAGAGGAGAATAAATCAATTTTCCTCTCTCTTTTCTATATAGAATCATCAGTCCAACACACATCTGTCCCAGACACTTTCTTCTCATACAAACTATCTATAATACCGTCCGTCACCGCATGGTCTGTTTTCAGACTAAAAGCGTCCATACGTTGTTTCGGGGTCAAGAGTACTAACTGATTCTTATTCATATATTAAGTTGTAATCATTCATAAAACCTATTCCTTCCACAGTTTCCAGACTGTTCAGCATTCGCCACTCACAACTGCGCACCCAACTGCGAAAATCTTCTTCGGGCTGGTATTCATTTCGGGCAAAATCCAGCAGACGATCCACCTCGAAACCATCGGATATGATGCCCGCCCCGCCGCGTGCCGCATCGTGTGCATTGCAATCCTGTTCGATGTGTGCAGGTACCATCAGTAAGGGCTTGCCCAGATACATCGCCTCGCATACAGACTCGAACCCTGCCGTAGTGGCATAAGCTCGGCAACCCGACATATAACGAAGGAATTTCTCGTCATCCAACTGATGAAACGACAATGTTTCATCCATCCTACACACTTCCGGTTCGTCCGGTTTATCCCAGAAGAAATGTAACGGCACTTCGGGGTGCTGCCCGTGCCATTGGGTAATGCTTTCACCAAATCCGGCATTCACCATATAACCATGCACATAATCGCCATCAGTAGCTTCGCAACAAAGCACATCACGACGCAACAAGGGTGGCACCACGCGGATGTGGGCTTCTTCATCTTCACTCATCGGGCGGAATGAAAGCGCCAGTTTCTCTTTTGCTCCGATACACGTGAGGCGTGTGAAGAAACGGAGCATCAACAGACTGGCAGGATTCTTCCGGGGGAACTCGAAGTCGCGGTGCAGGAAGAGATATTGATGGCCGATGCTGACTTGGGGCACCGAAGGGCGAAAGAAAAGATAAGTCAACCCCGTCAACAATTCGTAGAAATTGACAACAAGGTCGGCTTCGGTTTCGTGAATGCGGCGGTGAATATAACCTATACTATGCAGGTAAGCGGGAATCTGCAACAGGTTGTATGCCACACTGCGGGTGATGCTTACCCGTTTATTTGCGGGGGTAGGCAGAAAGTTCGGACTGAGGAAGCGCTTCACGGGTGCTTGTATGCTACGATTGAAGAAGCCCGGCAACCGGCGGGTATTGCTCTTGCCTACCAGTACCTCCACTACCTCGTGCCCGTTGCGCCGCAGTATTTCTTCCAGCGTGATGGCCTGCGTCAAATGACCGCGGCCTTCTCCTTGAACTATAAATAGAACTTTCATCTGTATCTTCTTTTAATTCATTAAGAACCAATAAACAATAATCTCCAAATTTAGTTGCAGACAAAGGTCAACTATCCATATTACATGGATATGTAGGAAATACGACAAATATCTTTCATTTCCCCTCATTTCCACCCCATCCTAAATAAAACATAAATTACATGAATAAAGGACTGCACCATGCCCTTCTACCTTTATGGCGAAAGGAAAGATTTATGGGATTTGCGTAATTTGTGTTCTACGGTGAATGAAATGCTAATTCAGATTAAGTACTTAATCAGAATTTCTCTTTATCTTTGCTTCTAAAACAGAAAATCCCGTATGAAAAAGCCCGGAAACATCCTCATTGTTGATGACAACCGCGGTGTGCTCACCGCTGTGCAACTGCTGTTGAAACCCCATTTCGAAAAGATTATCACACTCACCTCTCCCGTTACGCTCACCTCCGCGCTGCGTGAAGAAACCCCGTCAGTAGTGCTGCTCGACATGAACTTTGCTTCCGGCATCAACACCGGAAACGAAGGTCTGTTCTGGTTGCAGGAAATCAAACGGCTTCACCCGTCCCTGCCCGTGGTTCTTTTCACCGCATACGGCGACATCGACCTTGCGGTACGCGGCATCAAAGAAGGTGCCACAGATTTCATCGTGAAACCATGGGACAATCAGAAACTGGTGGAAACCCTGCTGAATGCAGCCTTGCCCGCCGACAATAGAAAAAACAGACAAAATGCTCCGCCCATGACCTCCTCCATGTATTGGGGCGAAAGTTCCCCCATGCAGCAGCTCCGTTCGTTGGTAGAGAAAGTGTCCGTCACCGATGCCAACATCCTCATCACCGGAGAAAACGGCACGGGCAAAGAGATGCTGGCACGGGAAATCCATCTCCTTTCTCCCCGCCGCAACAAAGAAATAATTGCCGTAGATATGGGCGCCATCACCGAAAGCCTTTTCGAGAGCGAACTCTTCGGCCACATGAAAGGTTCTTTTACCGATGCCTATGCCGACCGCCCCGGCAAATTCGAAACCGCCAATCACAGCACATTGTTCCTCGATGAAATCGGCAATCTGCCTTACCATCTGCAAGCCAAACTCCTGACAGTATTGCAACGCCGCAGCATCGTCCGTGTAGGCAGCAACCAACCTATTCCCGTTAATATCCGCTTGATTTGTGCCACCAACCGGAATCTGAGTGAAATGGTACAGAACAATGAGTTCCGTGAAGACCTGCTTTACCGCATCAATACCATCCATCTTGAAATCCCGCCCCTGCGTGAACGTCCGGAAGACATCCTTCCGCTTGCCGAACGCTTCATCACGCGTTTCTGCAAGCAATACGACAAAGCCCCGCTACGGCTTTCCGACGCCGCCCGCACAAAGCTGAAAGCCCATCCCTGGTACGGAAATATCCGCGAACTGGAGCATGCCATCGAAAAAGCCGTCATCATCTGTGACGGCAACGAACTGCCTGCCGAACTGTTCCAACTGCCCAAACGTGCCGAACTGTCCCGTTCTGAAAACAACATCAGTACGGAAGCCGCCACCCTCGAAGAGATGGAACGGAAAATGATACAGAAAGCCCTGGACACCTGCAACGGTAATCTTTCCGCCGTAGCCGCACAGCTGGGCATTACGCGGCAGACTCTTTATAACAAAATGAAAAAGTTCGGACTATGAAGCACATCTACCGCCACATCACCGACCGTTATCTCTTCCGCCTCTTTACTTCCCTGGCTTTGGCGGGAATTGTCGCTTTGTCCGCCATCTACAGAGATATCCCGTGGACTGTCCTCTCCTCTCTTTTGTTATTGCTAAGTATACGCTGGCAGTGGAAACTTTACCGCCGGTATACGCAAAAAATCCTGTTCCTGCTTGATGCCATCGAGAATAATGATACCTCCATCCACTTCTCCGAACACGAAGATATCCCGGACAACCGCATCGTGAACCAGGCTCTGAACCGCGTTGCCTCCATATTATATAATGTAAAGAGCGAAACGGCACAACAGGAAAAGTATTACGAACTTATTCTGGATTGCATCAGCACAGGTATTTTAGTGCTGAACGATGCCGGAGCCGTTTATCAGAAAAACAATGAAGCGCTCCGTCTGCTGGGACTGGACGTTTTTACCCATGTCAGCCAACTCGTCCGCGTTGATGCCCAGTTGATGGGGTTACTTACCCATTGCCGCCCCGGAGATAAGTTGCAGACCCGTTTGTCCAATGAACGCGGTACAGTAAACCTGTCCATTCGTGTGTCCGACATAACCATCCGCCAGGAACATCTCCGCATCCTTGCCCTAAATGATATCAACAACGAGCTCGACGAAAAAGAAATCGACTCCTGGATACGCCTTACCCGTGTGCTGACACATGAAATCATGAATTCCGTCACTCCTATCACTTCATTGAGTGACACCCTGCTGACACTGATACAGGGGAATGAAGAGCTGAAAATGAAGAGCGAACCGATCTCTTCAGACAAAGAAACCGCCGAAGAAATCCGTAATGGGCTGCATACTATTAGCGCCACGGGCAAGGGACTCCTCTCTTTTGTGGAGAATTACCGCCGTTTCACCCGCATACCGAAACCGGAACCTTCCCTGTTCTATGTGAAAGGTTTTATCAACCGTATGGTAGAGCTGGCACGGCATCAATATCCCGACTCCCGCATCTCTTTCCGCATCCATATTGTTCCGGACGATCTGATTCTTTATGCAGACGAAAACCTTATATCACAGGTACTCATCAATTTATTGAAAAATGCGATCCAAGCCATTGAGACGGAAGGGACTTCTGAAGGTATCATCACTCTGCGCGCTTACTGCAACGAAAGTGAAGCTGTACTTATCGAGGTATCCAACAATGGTCCTGCCATTCCGCCAGAAATGGCGGAACACATCTTCATTCCTTTCTTCACCACGAAAGAAGGCGGTAGCGGTATCGGACTGAGCATTTCACGGCAAATCATGCGTTTGTCGGGCGGAAGCCTTTCCCTATACCCCGGAAAGGAAACCATGTTTGTTCTGAAGTTCAATTAAAAGGAGATTTTTAATCTGAACATTTCACCCCTTATTTTTGTTAAAAAGAAAAAGTATTCTTGCTTTTCGAATACGAAATCCTTAAACGAACAACTTTATTACACATAACTTATGATTTTTACAGCTGAAAACATTCTTTTAATAGGTTCTATTTTACTTTTCGTTAGTATCATTGTCGGTAAAACCGGTTATCGTTTCGGTGTCCCTGCCTTATTACTGTTCCTCGTGGTAGGTATGCTCTTTGGGAGCGATGGTTTAGGTTTACAGTTTCATAACGCTAAGGAAGCACAATTTATTGGTATGGTTGCTCTTAGCGTTATTTTGTTTTCCGGCGGTATGGATACCAAATTCAGTGAGATAAAACCGATACTTGTACCGGGTATCGTTCTTTCCACAGTCGGCGTGTTGCTCACGGCTGTTTTTACGGGATTGTTTATCTGGTGGATTGCAGGGATGAGTTGGTCCAACATTTATCTACCCATCACTACATCGCTGCTACTTGCTTCCACCATGTCGTCTACCGATTCAGCGTCTGTTTTTGCCATCCTACGTTCGCAGAAGATGAATCTGAAACACAATCTTCGTCCCATGCTGGAGCTTGAAAGTGGAAGTAATGATCCTATGGCGTACATGCTTACCATCGTACTGATACAGTTCATACAGTCCGGCGGAATGGGCGTTGCGGGCATCTTCGGTTCATTCGTCATACAATTCATAGTGGGCGCAGCCGCAGGTTATCTTCTCGGTAAACTTGCCATTCTTATGCTCAACAAGCTCAACATCGACAATCAGGCACTCTATCCCATCCTCCTACTGGCATTCGTATTTTTCACCTTCGCCATTACCGATCTTCTGAAAGGAAACGGTTATCTCGCGGTTTACATTGCTGGTATCATGGTTGGTAACAATAAAATCATGCACCGCAAGGAGATATATACTTTTATGGATGGATTGACTTGGTTGTTCCAGATCATTATGTTCCTCTGCCTCGGCCTGTTGGTAAATCCTCACGAGCTGCTTGATATTGCTTTGGTTGCCACACTTATCGGTGTGTTCATGATTGTTATCGGTCGTCCGCTCAGTGTTTTTCTTTGTTTGTTGCCTTTCGGTAAGAAGATAACCAACCGTTCCCGATTGTTCGTCTCCTGGGTAGGTTTGCGCGGTGCAGTACCCATTATCTTTGCTACCTATCCGGTGGTGGCACAAGTGCCGGGAGCTGATGTTATTTTCAACATTGTATTCTTTATCACTATTGTATCTCTGGTAGTGCAAGGCACCACCGTTTCGTTGGCTGCCCGTCTGCTGAAACTTTCAACCCCGTTAGAGAAAACGGGAAATGAGTTCGGTGTGGAATTGCCCGAAGAGATTGATACGGATTTAAGTGACATGACTGTAACCATGGAAATGTTGGAAGAAGGTGATACACTGAAAGATATAACACTACCTAATGGAGCGTTGGTTATGATTGTGAAACGAGGTACGGAGTTCTTGATACCGAACGGATCGCTAAAGTTGCATCTCGGAGATAAGTTGCTGCTTATTTCGGAGAAAAGGAATAATGAGGAGGATAAATGATAATTTAGCGGGCGGATGCCCGCTAAAAATTGACAATTGACAATTAACAATTAGGCTGCGCTATATTGTGCTTAAACAATCGTTCCGAATGGTAATTGTCAATTGTCAATTGTTAATTGTCAATTTTTAGCGGCAAAGCCGCTAAACTATCATTTATGCAATTGGTTCATTTTTCTTTTTCTTTCGCCTCCCACCAAAGAATAAATATAGAAACTTGCACGACATTACATTTAGCTCTATATTTGCGCAATTTTAATTAAAGTGTGCAAATTTAACAGATGGAACAGGAACAACACTTCATTGATTACATTGAACAAAGCATCATTCAAAACTGGAATTTAAACGCCTTGACCGACTATAAAGGTGCCACCCTCCAATATAAAGATGTAGCCCGCAAAATAGCAAAATTCCATATCGTACTGGAAAGTGCCGGTATTCAACCGGGTGATAAAATAGCTGTCTGCGGTCGTAACAGTGCCCATTGGGCGGTTACTTTCCTGGCAACCATCACTTACGGAGCTGTCATCGTCCCTATCCTGCACGAGTTCAAGGCAGACAATGTACATAATATCGTTAACCACTCCGAAGCCAAGCTTTTGTTCGTTGGCGACCAGGTTTGGGAAAACCTCAATGAAGAAGCCATGCCGCAACTGTTGGGCGTCATCCTGATGACTGAATTCACTCCCGTAGTCTGCCGTGACAAAAGACTGATGGAGGCTTTCGAGCACCGCAACATCCTATATGGCCAGCGTTATCCCAAGAACTTCCGCCCCGAACATATCTGCTACCGGAAAGATGAACCGGAGGAACTTGCCATCATCAATTATACATCCGGCACCACCGGCTACTCCAAAGGCGTCATGCTGCCCTATCGCAGTCTCTGGTCCAACGTCAACTATTGCCATGAGATGCTTCCGGTGAAACCCGGCGACAATATGGTTTCCATGCTTCCTATGGGACACGTTTTCGGCATGACGTATGATTTCCTTTACGGTTTCTCAGCCGGTGCACATCTCTATTTCCTGACGCGCATGCCGAGCCCTAAGATTATCGCGCAATCTTTTGCAGAAATCAAACCCCGTGTCATTTCATGCGTACCTTTGATTGTGGAAAAGATAATCAAAAAGAATATCCTGCCGCGCGTAGATAATAAGATAGGCAAATTGCTGTTGCGCGTTCCTATCATCAATGACAAAATCAAAGCGCTTGCCCGCAAAGAAGCGATGGAGATATTCGGAGGTAACTTTGATGAAATCATCGTCGGCGGCGCCCCGTTCAATGCAGAAGTGGAGAGTTTCCTCAAACAAATAGGTTTCCCTTACACCATTGCTTACGGTATGACGGAATGTGGGCCTATCATCTGTTCTTCCCGTTGGGAAACGCTGAAACTTGCATCGTGTGGTAAAGCAACGACGCGCATGGAAGTGAAAATCGACTCGTCCGACCCGCAGAAAGTTGCCGGAGAAATCATTTGCCGTGGTGCTAATTTGATGCTGGGTTATTATAAAAATCAAGAGGCAACGGCACAAATCATTGACGTAAATGGCTGGTTGCATACCGGAGACCTCGGTACGATGGATGCAGACGGTTATGTAACTGTGCGTGGCCGTAGCAAGAATATGTTGCTCACTTCCAGCGGACAGAATATCTATCCGGAAGAAATTGAAAGCAAACTGAATAATATGCCCTACGTTTCCGAATCACTCATCGTGTTGCAGAAAGAGAAACTTGTGGCCCTAATCTATCCCGATTTTGATGACGCTTTTGCCAATGGGCTGCAACAAACAGACGTGGAACGCATGATGGAAGCAAATCGTAATGAACTGAATCAGCAATTGCCTGCTTTCTGCCAGATATCAAAAATAAAAATCCACTTCGAAGAGTTTGAGAAGACTGCCAAGAAGTCAATTAAACGTTTCATGTATCAGGAAGCAAAAGGTTAATCCGTTAACAAAGATATAAGACTATATTGAAATTTCTAATTAATGTTATAAAACATGCTTTTTTATTTGGATAATTTGCAGATATCTGGGAAGTCCGTATATTTGCACTGTGTTTTTCATAGTATTAGATTTAAGGTTAACAAAGGTTGGAGTACAGCGGTACTCCTTTTTTTATGTCCATAAGTCATCTATTCTCTCTCACATAGACTTTCTTCTCCGGTCCTACCCCTTTGACTGTCACGCTTTTCCAATGTTCAGGAAGTGATGAAGGTAACTGTACAATGCCGTTATCTGTAATCTGTAATCCACAGAAGCCATTGATTACGGCTTGCAACAACCCACCGGCTCCCGTCATAAAATAAGGATTGTCACTGGTAGCAGTTTCTGCCAATACTCCGAAAGGTGCACGCAGATTTGGCTGATAACAACGGCGGAACATCTCATAAGCCCGTTTTGCATTCCCTATCCGGGCATACTGCACGCAAAATATTGAATAGGACATTGCCGGACCATTCTGAGGATCTATCCTGTCTGCATAATATTCCATATCTTTTTTCTGAGCCTTGGCATCCGTAATAAAGTAGAGCGGATAGCCCAACAGGTTTACGTCGGCTTGCTTAATCATCTCACCATCATAAGTGGCATGCTCGCGGGTTACACCATCTTTAAAACGCAGAATACGAATATTCCGGCTGATTTCTTTCCAGATTTCCGGCACAGATTCATTACACATCACAGCGGCCTCACAGGCATATTCCAAAGCACAGATAGCGGCAGCATTCGTAAAAGCGTTGTCATCTATGCCATTGGCATATTCATCGGCCCCTACTACATTGCGAATGGAGTAGGAACCGTCATCATTACGTTCTACACGACTTACCCAGAAATCGGCAACCTCTTTCATCAGAGGGAATGCCTTTGTACGTAGCCATTGCTCGTCACGGGTAAGGCAATAATAATTCCAGCAGGCGATACTGATATCTGCGGTCACATGATGTTCTAAAGGTCCGGTCAATGCAAAGGTGGGAGTTGATTCTTCGCCATAATCATCACTTTCCCACGGAAACATGGCTCCTTTATATCCATAAGCCATTGCTTTTTTACGGGCGGCCGCCAAGCGGTCAATGCGATAGTCGATCATTGATTCAGCTATTCCTTTATTCAGCATCAGCATCGGCGGAAACATCCAGAGTTCCGAATCCCAGAATATATGCCCGTTATACCCCTGAGAGGAAAGTCCCATAGGGGAAATACTTAATCCACTGCCTTCACGGCAGGATGAATAAAGATTGAAAAGTGCGAAACGGACTGCCCGTTGCGCTTCATCATCTCCCTCAATCAGGATATCACTCTCCCAAAGCTCACTCCATAGCCTACAGTGAGCCGCCATCAGAGCATCCGTGCCTTCATGGATAGCGTAGATGACCTGCCGTTCGGCCTCATTATACGGGTCGCTGAAATCGCAAGTAGAACATACGGAACCAATCAAAGCAAAAGAAAGGCTATCCCCTTTACGCAACTTCATCGTAAAGAATATTTCTTTATCCATCTCATCATACAGCACTTCCGTAGCTTTATCTTCATCAAAGATAAAAGCGGAAGAAGCGGAAACTTCCTGCTGACGATGGGTGGAAGTTGCATAAGACTGAAGCATATACATTTGAGTAGCGTCAGCTCTCATCTTACGGAAACGCTGTGTGGATTGGGAATATCCCTGAGGAATATCCATTCGGGCAGCTACCCTCAGAGACATATCGGATAAAGCTTTCACATTCACACGGATAAGACCGGCATATGGCATATTCCTCAAAGCACAGATACCATAGCTTATATCCGCTTTTCCATCTGCCCGAAAACGACTGTTATGGGTTGCCTCTTTCATATCCACACATTGAGACCAATTCGCAATACATTCCGCATCCACCTTCTTCCCGTCAACATCCATTGACAACAGAAAAGGATTAATCCCCTTCAACACACGGCTCACCCCCTGCGGACCATCCGTATCGAACACATGATTCAGGATTACCTGCCGGACAGAAAAAGGTTCTTTCCAAGGAAGAATACCAATGCCTCCATTCGCCATAGGGGCACCTACATAGGGGGCATTTATATCGGAGGCATGAAGTTGCCACAAATCAGCATCTTCACCTTTCACTATCTGTACAAAGAAAAAGACGAGAAGCAAGAAACAGGAAATACGTGTTCTCATAATCAATACGGATTTATAGATTTCCATGCAAAAATAGTCAAAATCCTATATAAATTGACAATCAATCATTATCTTTACTACCTAACTAATTTCATTTATCATGGATATACACACATTCATTAGCAATTATCAGGAAGCTTTCGGTGAACGCGCCGAACTTCCTATCGCTTTCTGGTACTCGGACAAGCTGGAGAACGAGACGGAGAAAATCAATGGTTGCTTCTTCAAAGGAATGCAACAGGTAAGAGAAGGTAAAACCATCAGTCTGAATGCTGACATCATAGGATGCGGTGGTGGAAAGTTCTATACCGGCTTCACGGAAATGCCGGTACATGTTCCGAACTTTGTATCCCTGAAAGAGAAATATAAGAAGACACCCGAAATGGTAGTGGATTTCATCAGGCAAATCCAAGTGCCGCGTGCGGAAAAGACTTATCTGCATTTTGCGCGTCTTGATACACTTGCTTCTTTTGATAATGTAGAAGGATTGCTGTTTCTTGCCACACCCGATATTTTATCGGGCCTCACCACATGGGCTTTTTTCGACATGAATGCATTTGATACGGTAGCCACACCTTTCGGCTCCGGTTGCAGTTCTGTGGTTACTTTCACTATTCTTGAAAACCGGAAAGGAGGCAAACGCTGTTTCCTCGGTTTCTTCGATCCTTCCGTAAGGCCGTATTTTGAACCGGACATATTGAGTTTTACTATTCCTATGTCCCGTTTTAAGGAGATGTATCACACCATACGCGAAAGTTGCCTGTTTGATACACATGCCTGGGGGAAGATTAAGGAGAGAATAAACGGGTGAAACCTTGAAAAAAAGTAAAGAAGGAAAGCACTTCTTTTAATAAGTGTTATAAAAACACTTATATCGGTCTAATAATTTGGAGATATGCAGAATGTCCGTATCTTTGCACTGTGTTTTTCATAGTATTAGATTTAAGGTTAACAAAGGTTGGAGTACAGCGGTACTCCTTTTTTTATGTCCATACGTTTGGTATACATGAAATACTGAATAAACAGACCCTTTATTAGTGAAAAACAGATGGTCTGTTCACTCCAAACAGACCATCTATCTCCGGTCAACAAACCATCCATTGCCAACTAACAGACCATTCATATTGATAAAATGAAAATGGGAAAGCCGAAGCCCTCCCATTCTGTTAATGTTCTGTAATTATGCACTTAACAAGCAAAGCAACTTTATTGAGAAACTCTTAGTGTTTTCAATCCCTTTACTGCTGCCTTATCCTTGACTTCCATAATACTGATAGCATAACCACCACCGGGAGCTGCTTTCAGTTTCAGCACCGTTTTAGGAGAAACAATTCCTTTGCTGATTACATAGGCCTGCGGATTTGTCTTGTAATCGGCATCCTTTGCGTCTGCATAAACGGTAGCTATATACTGTTTATCAGCATCCAGAAAGTCCAGTTTCAAGACAGAGGTGTGTCCCTGTTCATTGCTGGTACAACCGATAAACCAGTCATTGGTTCCTTTGGCTTTACGGGCTGCGGTGATGTAACGTCCCGGCTCTGCCTCCAGATAGCGGCTGTCGTCCCAATCCAAAGCTACATCTTTGATAAACTGGAAAGCATCCATGAATCGTTCATAGTTCTCGGGAAGGTCGGCTGCCATTTGCAGGGGGCTGTACATCGTTACATAGAGTGCCAACTGGCGTGCCAGTGTAGAATTGACATGAGAGTGGCTATTGGGATTCAGTTTATTGATATCCATCTCAAAGATACCCGGCGTATAATCCATCGGGCCACCTTGCAGACGGGTGAAAGGAAGCACTGTGGTGTGGAAAGGCTTGCTCCCGACAAACGCTTCATATTCCGTACCACGGGCTGACTCATTGCCTATCAGGTTCGGATAAGTACGGCATAAACCCGTAGGACGCACGGCTTCATGGGCATTGACCATAATTTTGTGTTTGGCGGCTTCGGTCACAGCATAAAGATAATGGTTGTTCATCCATTGTCCGTAATGATATTCACCGCGCGGAATGATATTGCCTACATAACCACTTTTCACGGAATTATAGCCGTATTGGTTCATCAGTTCATAGGCTGCTTTCATGTGACGCTCATAATTGCGCACAGAAGCCGATGTCTCATGATGCATCATCAGACGGACACCTTTGGAATGGGCATATTCATTCAGATACTTGATATCGAAATCAGGATAAGGCGTCATGAAGTCAAAGACGTAATCTTTTGAATGGCCGAACCAATCTTCCCAACCGGTATTCCAACCTTCCACCAATACCTGGTCGAAACCATGTTCCGCAGCAAAGTCGATGTATTTCTTCACGTTCTCTGTATTGGCGGGGTGAACGCCGTTCGGTTTCACTTTCGTGTAATCCGTCTCATCCAACTTTACGGAAGGAAGATCGAATGTATAAGCCCACGGTTTGCCGGCTGCAATCATTTCCCACCAGACACCGACGTATTTCACCGGTTTAATCCAGGAAGTGTCTTCGTACTTACAAGGTTCGTTCAGGTTCAGAATCAGATTGGAGGCTAATAGTTCACGGGCATCATCGCTTACCATCACTGTACGCCACGGTGTGTGACATGGAGATTGCATATAGCCTTTATCACCTTGTGCGTCCGGGGTCAACCATGACTCAAAAGTCAGGTTCTTATCATCCAGATTCAGGTGCATACAAGAATAATCTATCAAGGCGGCTTCATGTAGGTTGATATATACTCCATCGGCTGTCTTCATTTGCAGAGAAGTCTGTATGCCGGTCGGTGAAAATTGTGTCTGTGAAGCATTATCAGAAATGGCTCCCTGCATCAGTCCGCGGATTTCCGAAAGTTTCGATTCCGTATAGTCATATTCCTGTGTATCATAGTCTCCGGGGATCCACCAGGCAATATGATCGCCTGTCATGGCGAACTTGGTACGCTCTTCCTTTATCACGAAGTAAACCAGATTCTTCTGTTGCGGGAATTCGTAACGGAATCCGACGCCATCGTCATATACGCGGAAACGAAGATTCATGTAGCGGTCGGTGGAGGGTTGTTTCAGCTCTACCAGCAGTTCGTTGTAATGGTTACGGATATCTTTCGTTTCACCCCATACGGGCTGCCAGGTTTCATCGAATGCAGAGGTTGAAGTTTTCACTACTTCAAAACCGTCCGACAGGTTATTGGCATTCTTTAATTCCAGTCCCAAAGTACTGGGGTTGATGGCAGGCTGCCCTTTGTATGCTATCTGATAGGTGGGCGTTCCATTCTTCGATAGTTCGAAATCCAGCTTTACCTTACCCGACGGGGACGAAACTCTTTCTGCTTTCCCCGCTAAGGCGAAAAGAAGGCAAACTGCACTAAGCATTAACTTTTTCATAATCTTATTTTTATTATTAGCATTAATAAATCATTTTGTAATCGGGAGTTTTAATAAAGAAACTCAATAACATGTTCCCTCCCATCATCCGGCAGCCTCAACAGACAAAGATTCTGTTTCTTTTCCGGACACCAGGCAACCGTTTTGAATTCTTCTTCCAGCGCTTCACCCAGTTTCTCCGCTTTCATCTTCCTGACTTTTCTTCCGTCAACCAGCACTTCCTTCGGCATTTGCCCTGCATAGATGCGGAACATGAAATTGCGTTCTTCCGGCAGAGCGTACTTCTCTCCCGCCCTCTTTCCGATTGCGAGTGTATATCCTTTTTCTGTTGTCCGGCAAGTTACAGGCGTACGCAGAAACTCTCCACGCAAATACCCCAAGTCTGTTCCTGCATCCTCATAGAGGCAGAAAGAAGTTTCACCACCCGATGCGGCAGGGAAAATCTCGAATGTAACCGGATAAACGGGCTTCTCATCCGTATAATTCATGACCGGCATCTGAGGAATAATACTGCCCTTCCGCACAAACATGGGAATTGTGTTCAACGGAGCATCAGCCGTAGTCCATTGCTCACCACTGTATTCCGTATGCTTATCATTATAATCTATCCAGACGCCTTCGGGCAGATACACATTCTTATTAGTCGCCCCCTTTTTAACCACCGGAGCTACCAGCAACTCGCTACCAAACATGAATTGTGCATCCGTGGAGAAAGTCTCCATATCCGCCGGATATTCCAGAAACATGGGGCGCATAATCGGCAGACCGGTTTCGTGCGCCTCACGGGCATACGTATAGATATAGGGCAATAAACGATATTTCAGTTCGATAGCCGCTTTTACATTCTTCTCCGCTTCCTCTCCGAAAAGCCACGGCTCCACGGCAACGTCTCCTTCGTGGTGAATACGGCTCAAAGGATTGAATGCGCCCAACTGTACCCAACGGGTATAAAGTTCCGCCATAGCGGGATAGTCTTCAATATCCCCGCAATAACCGGAAATGTCGCACGCCACAAACGGAATAACCCCTAATCCGGCAGACAGAAGCACAGGTATCTGATTCGCCATTTGTCCCCAGCCTTGCAACACATCATCTCCGTTGCCGCAATCCCCGGTCCAACCAAAGGTATAGCGTTGCAATCCGGCAAAGGCGGCACGCGTCATCTGGAAGACACGAAGGTCAGGATTCCGTTTCTCGAACTGCTCTTTGACTACTTTATCCCAGGTGAGGCCGTAGACGTTATGGATTTCATCGTGCATGCCGAGATGATGTTTCATAACGAGACGCTCCGTCTGTTCCTCGTTGCTCCAGGCAGGTTCGCCCATATCGGTCCAGAAACCGGAGATGCCGTCGTCTATGGGTTTCTGCTGATAAGCGCCCCACCAGTCGGCCACATCGGGGATGGTGAAGTCCACTACACCGCAGTTGCCGCCCCAAGGCCAGGGCATATCATAACTTCTGCCTGTGGTGGAGTCTTTCACAAGATAACTGAGGCGGTCGGCTTCTTCCCATTGCTTCCTGTTGGCCTGGGAGATGACAGGGTCTTGCGAAACGATGACTTTAAAGCCCATCTCTTTCAGGTCGGCAAGCATTTTCTTCGGGTTCTGATAGTTCTCTTTCCGCCAGTTGAAGTCTTGCAGATGTTGGGTCCAGCCAATGTCCTGATAGATAATGTCGCAGGGAATGCCGCGCTGGCGATATCCTTCGGCTATTTCATAAGAGAGTTTCTCGGTAGTCAGCAAGCCACGGCACTGTGCAAAGCCTAACGCCCACTTGGGGGGCATGATGGGCTTGCCGGTCAGATCTACATATTGCTTCATGATTTCTTTATAATCCTTGCCGAAGATGAAATAGTAAATCATCTCTCCGCCGGGGGCTTCGAAGCTGTAATAATCGCGGCTCTCGGTACCGAATTTGAATTCTGTCTTATACGTATTATCCAGAAAGATGCCATAGCGATAGCTGCTCATAAAGAAAGGGATGCTCTTGTACAAAGGGTCTTCCACAATGCTGTAACAGGGTTTATCGCTGTTCCACATCTTATAGGATTCGCCGCGGCGGTCCAGTTTGCCGGTCTTCTCGCCCAGGCCGAAGAAGTGTTCGTCCCGGCGGAGGGTCTTGTATTCCACTTTGCGGGCTCCTTCGCTGACGTGGCCCTTATCGGCATAGTCACTGAACAGGAGTTTCTGATACTTGTCGAATATCTGGAGGCTGAACGGGGCTTTGTTGACCCGGATGCGGAGTTTGGGTGTAAATATCTCATAACAGGCATTCTGCTCGTCCACCTGAACGGTGCCCACATCTTCCAGTTCTTCATTGATGACGGCAAAGGAAGGATTTCCCCGTTGCAGTTTCCCGTCCGGCGAAAACCAGACACGCACCACCGAAGGGCTGCACAGCTGTAGCTGTACTGCCGAGGTGTCATTCAGGTGGAAGGTAACGTTTCTCCCTTCCTTGGAATAAGAGATGCAGTTTCCGGTTATATTTCCGCTATATGAATACGGAGACAGGAAACACAATACTACTAATAAATATATATATATTTTCATGGTTTATATACTTTATAATCTGTTCTTTTCTGAGCGGTTATGAAGTGAATGACGAAATAACTTATTCATGGCATGGTGTAATCTAAAAGAAATATTATTTTACAAAAAGAGCTGTAAACCGATTCCTTTCTTTCGGCTTTTCATTTAACTCGTTGAGTGAACCTGATTCAGTCAGGGACTGAAAGCCTTTGACTCCCTGACTGAATGCCTTTCAGTCCCTGACTCATTATACCCCCATTCAGAGGGCGTCTGAGAGGGGGTGTAGAAAGTGACAAGACAGGGTGGAAACTGAAATGAATATTGCATACAAAACAATGCGGTTTTGATTTCTTTCTTTTCAATCTTAAATCAACTCCAATAACAGCTTTATTCTATTACAATCATTGTCCAGTATTTCAGTGAAGGCAGCGTAAAGGTTATCGCCCCGTCTTTCTGCTCAAAAGCCAGTTCCTGCGAAGCTCCGGCATGAGCGTCGGGAGTAGCGACCCACACTTTACTTACTTTCCCGGCGACTTCCAGCTTCAAAGGCACTTTAGTCACCAGACGCGGTTCTGGCATGCTACCGTCGAGGTCTCTCCAACTCAGACTGTTTGCGCTGAGGAAATTGAGCAGATGGACTACCTGCCGGCCATTTACTCTTTTGGCAAAAGCCGTTATGGACGATTTCTTGGGCGGCCAGGCGTTCAAACTTAGATTTTTGCTAGCATCAGTACAGTTCAGAGTGACCTTTTCTTCCTCTCCACCATCACGAAGGAGGTTCTGATAGGCAGTCATAAAGTCGTAATAGCGCACGATGGCAGTCTGCAACACATCACTCATCCGCAGGCGGGTGTTGGGGAAGTATTCGCTGCACAGCATGTGGTCGCCTCCCAGTTCCAGATGGGAACCGCCAAGGGCAAACATCACGGCATCCGTCAGCAAAACTCCCGGCAGGTTGAAGTCTCCGGAACTCTTTTCATAGTTCATGTAGGCGGCAAACACGGTCTTCAACGTTTGGTTGCCGTATTGGTGATTGGCTTTCAGAATGGTGTATAAATCCGTGAAGTCCGCCTCATCTCCCCAAACTTCATTATAAAGGAAATCGACTTTGCCCGTCCCGGCAATCTGGGAGGCGCCGTAGCTGCTGACGGCATTCATCACCAGTCGTTTATCAGGATGTTTCCTCTTCATAGCTTCAATAAACGAAACATAAGTCTTAGGCAGATTCACCTTATTCCCCTTGTAATCGTAGCGGTCGCCACGGTTTCCCAACTGGTCTATCTGATAGCCATCAAAGTCAAGATTGACATAGACATCATCGTTGCGTTGGGCAATATATGCCTGCCATTCGGCATTACCCGGATCGAGCAGATAGATATTGCTTTTCCAACTGTCGGGCAACGTATGGGCATCCTTATCCGTATGTCCTGTGCCTTTAAAGATGTACCACTCTTCTTTCACACCGTCACTGGCGGCATCATCGAGCGCACCAAAGCAAAGATTATAGAACATCGCCTTCATTCCATACGAGTGCTGGATGCGGATATAATCCTTTACCGACTGTGTATAGATATTCCGGTTGGCGATATCTTTATATACTGCATCGAGATGTTCACGCGTACCGCCTAACGGCCAGTGGTGCTTGTTGTGCCAATCCTGAAACTGCACGCCATTGATGTGGCAACGGTTGAGGAAAGCCATTTCTTGCTGAATCGCGCTTTCGGTTTTACAGGCATCGAAGGTAGCGACAAAGCCGTAGCGGGGGAAACGGGTCCAGTCGCTGGATACATCTACGGCAATGGTACCGAGGATTACTTCGGTGCCGTCATCTTTCGTGCGGTATACATCGGCCAGATAGCCGGTGAAGTCCTGAGCTGGGGCAGTCCACGTCCAGGAAGTACCTGCGGCGGCTTGCTCGGAGACGACTTTGTTTAGGGTACGATAGCGTATCTTTGCCCCCGCAGGCAGGGCATCGGCTGTGAAAGATACGGTTTCACCCGGTCGGTAACAGGCCTTGTCAGTAGCAAGGCACACGGTCAAATCGGAGGTTACCGGGGTGACATCAGTCACTCCGCCGGTTTCGCCTCCGCCACCGGAACCGCCGCCGGTGCCATCATTGTCTTTGCTACATGAGGCAAGAAAGAACAGGGTGGTAATTGCATAAATCAGATATTTCATCCTATTGAATTTTATGAGTTATTTTCAAAATTATGACCTCTACTGCTACGCCAGTCGTAGGTGGTCACCTATTGATGCCGTAGCAGTAAGCCTGCCCACAGCACTGCTGAAAGGCCTTGCTAAAGTCTCATTGCTTCACGATTGAGATCGTCTCTTCCAATTGGTTTAACGTTATCTTATAAGAACCTGCTGTCGTAATCTTCCATTTCTGATCGATGCCGCCAACCATCACATCCGGATACTGGGCCTTGAATGCATCACTGGACTTATCGAGGAACAACATAGGCTCCGTTTCCCCCGTAGGCTGCCGGTCGGCTACGGTCGGCATGAACCAGGCGCCGTTCCAGTCCTCTTTCTTATCGCAAGTCAACTTCAATTCGCCCGCATTCAGCACGCCTTGCCAGGTGAATACATACGGATTGTCCGTAGCCTGCATCGGAGTAGCGTCACCGATAGTCCACCCCGCAGGAGCGGCATCGCCTACCATATAAATCATCTCGTATGGCACAAACTCACTCATCATCATGCGTTCCTTACCTGCCCGGATGTCCACGCAAATCTTATACGCCTTGCCACATTCGGCATCTTTCAGCACCCACTTGTTATCGGGGTCGAAGCCTTTCACAAACACCATCTCCGTATCGGTATAAGCCGCATCGGCATTCTTTGCCTTATACATGTTCTCCCAACTTCCTCCCGAAGTGCCGAACTTGAACTCTCCGCCTTTACCCGTTTCAAAGAACCTGGCATAGCGGAACAGGTATGCATCCAGCGCATCCCGCTTCATCGGCACAAAATTCCAGTCGGTGGCATTACCTATAAAATAAAGCTGGTCATAAGCCGGTTTCAGATTCTCCGTCCGGGTCAGGCTGACAACGCCGGTAAACAAATTCGCTTCGACTACGTAGTTGAAATCTTCTTCTATTGTGAAGGTTTCATCCGGCTGGTCATCACTGCTGCGAAGCACCAACTTCCCGTCTGTTCCTTTATTATAAGATGGCAGGAACGCCCCCAGCGTAGTGATGAACTTGAATGAACCGGGTGTCATCTTTCCCGTCCATGTGAACAGGCCGTTATCTTTCCGTGTCATCTCCGTTGCATCATCCGCACTCCAACCGCCGGGCGTGGCGTCGCCCACCAGATAAAGCGTAGAAGTCAGCGGTTCATAAGCAGTAACACTGAATGAGGTGGTCGCCACCTGCACCTCTTCCCTGTCCACAACTTTAGCCGTCAGACGTGCTTCCAGTGAGATGTTTCCGGCAGTTTCCATTCCGAAATGCCCGCGAAGGATATCATTCAGTTCCTCTACCGTTTTCTTCCAGGTATATTCCTGCACGACATTCTCCAAAGCCACATAAGAAGCAGCAAAATTACTGCCCGCCTTGGCAAGTTCCAGTGTATAGGAAATCTTATTTCCCGTGCCATAATTCGTTCCCGTTGTCCAGGAAAGTTCCAACGCATCGTCGGCATGGGCCTGTTCGTTCAAAACGACTTCGGTGTTGCTGGTGGAGAGCGCCAACTCGTTGTGCCCCTTGTCCAGCTCCATATAGTCATTATCCACACATGCAGACAATGCCATGCAACCCAGCAACGCAAATACTAAATGTGAAATATATCTTTTCATATTCTTCTTCTGATTTAAGTGATTAATAGCCTGTATTCTGTGTCATCAACACGTTTGCGTCCATTTCCGTCTGCGGAATGGGGAACAGCAAACGGTTCTTATTCACACTGCTCTTACCGATGGATTGCAAGAACCGGATGGCATACTCGCCATTGTTGACGCGGATCATATCGAACCAGCGATGCCCTTCGAAAGCAAGCTCCATGCGGCGTTCGTGAATAATCTTTTCACGCATCGCCTCCTGCGACAGGCCCGAAACTTCAGGCAACCCGGCACGCTTACGAACGATATTCAAGGGTGCGGCGGCCTGATCCGGTTGTCCCATCTCGTTCAAAGCTTCCGCCTTTTTCAGAAGAACATCTGCATAGCGATACACGACGAAGTTATTCGGATTCGTGTTATATTCCGGAGAGATGGTTTTAGAAACCAGGAACTTGCGGACATTATATCCGGTGTTTGAATAAGAACTCTTATAAGTCTTTCCATCGAAGTCCGGACAACCGTCGTAAAGCACCGTCAGGTCTTTCCGCTTATCCCCCTCCTCATATTGCCCCACAAACTCCTCCGTAGGCTGATTCCAACCGTAACTGCCTGCTACAAAATCCGAGTTACGCGGCCCCATAAAAGTGGAGAGCCAGGAAGACTGACCGTCCGTTCCCCAAAAATCATATTCCGTGCTGCCGGAATACTGCACTTCGAACAAAGACTCAGGACCATTATTGATGGTAGCGTCGAAGTTGTCTTCATACTTGCAGGTGGAGAGGTCGTAGCCCAGATTTGTGATTTCGTTGCACAAATCCACCACCTCCTCATAATAGCTTGTGTGATTGGGTGCCAAGGTCAGATAAATATCCGCCAGCATGGCCAGGGCGGCATCCTTGCAGGCACGTCCTTTCTGTTCTTCGCTATATTCAGCTTTTGCAGGAAGCAAATCGACGGCATTCCTGCAATCGGAAATAATCTGTTCGTAAGTCTGGTCTATGGTCGTACGGGCTATTGCCGTAGACGCCCCCGGAGTATAAGGCTCCAGACGCAAAGGTACACCACCGTACAAACGCGCCAAAATATAATAGTAGTGAGCGCGGAGGAAATAAGCCTCGCCCATGCAACGGTTCTTGATGCTCTCCGACACGGCTTCCGCCTGCGGAAGACTGGTCAGCACAATGTTACACTGCCCGATGCCTACCCACGGGGAACGCCACATATACAATGCCATACCATTATCGCTCTGCGTGATAAAATTGGATGCCTGTATGGTTTCCAGACCGTCAGTACCACCGCCTGCGCCTACCAGACTGTTGCCCGCAACGATATCCAGCGACCACATACGCTGGTTATACAGATTAGAGGATTGAAGCGCCTTGTAGCAAGCATTCGTCAGTGCCACGGCCACGTCGTCGGTCACCGTCGTTTCGGGATCAACCGCATATTTGGGAGACTTATCAAGGAAGTCATTACATGAAACCAGCATCAATACAGCCAGCGCATATACTAAGTTTGTTATCTTTTTCATATCCGAATCAATTTAAAAGTTAAAGTTTAAACCTACACTGAATGTACGTGAGATGGGATAGCGGGACAAATCAATTCCGTTGATGTCCACCTCCGGGTCGAAACCGGAATATCCGGTAATGGTAGCCACATTCTCGCAAGAGACGGAAAGGCGCGCATTCTCTATCTGTATCTTCTGCAACCACTGCTTGGGGAAGGTATAGGAAAGCGTGATATTCTTCAGACGGAGATAAGAACCATCCTCCACAAAGCGGTCAGATACACGGCAGTTCTGATTCGGGTCGCCGAAGACGGCACGCGGCATGGAATGGCTTGTTCCCTCTCCTCTCCAACGTTTCAGTACATCGGTGGACTGATTGTATGCGGCAGCCATACCGACGTTATCAATATTGTTGGCATTATAAATCTTGTTGCCGGCCACTCCCTGGAGGAAGACGGACAACTCAAAACCTTTATAGGACAAACTGTTGTTCATTGAGTAGAACCAACTCGGATTAGGATTGCCTATCACCGTGCGGTCACTGTCATTGATGACACCGTCGTTATTCAAGTCCCTGAAACGAATGTCGCCCGGCTCCGCTCCCGGCTGCACGGCATGCGCATCCACTTCCGCCTGATTCTGAAACAGCCCGTCCGTCACGTAACCGTAGAATACGTTAATCGGATAATCCTTTGCCAGCATCGTCACGTAAGAGTTGTTAATCTGGTTGATATAGTAAGGAACCGCACTGTTCAGGTCTTTAATCTTATTCTTATTGTAAGTGGCGGTCAGGTTTGTCTCCCAGCCCAGTTCACCCGTCAGGTTGATGGTGTGCAGGCTCATTTCCAAACCCTGGTTGCGGACTTTACCGGCATTGGTGTAAGTAGTGGTAGTGTCCTCAAAACCCGACGTGATAGGAATAGACGCTTTCACCAACATATCCCTGGTCTCTTTCAGATAAGCATCCAGCGAGAAGGTGATGCGCGAATTGAACAGGGAGGCGTCAAAACCGATATTCGTCTGCGCCACTTCTTCCCAATGAATATAAGGATTGGCAAGCGTGGAAGAAACCAGCGCCGTCTGATTGCCGCTTGTGGTGCCGAACGGGTACACACTGGTATTATAAGATGCCAGATAACTGTAATTGCCCACACTTGCCTGGCTACCCGTCACACCATATCCGACGCGCAACTTCAAGTCGTTTACATACTTATTCTGCGGGAACCACTTTTCCTGCGAAACACGCCATGCCGCAGAGACTGACGGGAAAGTACCCCAACGATTTTTCTTACCGAAACGGCTGGAACCGTCACGGCGAACCGTTGCCGTCAACAGATAACGGTCTTCGTAAGAGTAATTGACGCGTGCCATGTATGAAAGCAATGCCCATTCGTTGGAACTGCCGCCAATGGCGTACATCTCCTGACCGTTATCCATTTCATGCACATTGTCGAACATGAAGACATTCTTCTGGGCATTCAGATAATCGTTCTCATTCCATTGTGCGGAAGAACCTGCCATCAAGCCTACACGATGCTTTTCGGCAAACGTATAGTCAAACAGGAAATAGTTGTCCCACAGATAGGTGAATGATTTATTATCACTCTTATAGCGGGAGGTTTCTTCCGTCGGAATAGGCTTCCAGTTATACTTCGGAGTGAAATTGTCGATGAACCAGAACTTGGCGTCATAGCCGAATGTGCTCTTGAATTTCAGCCATTTGGTAAAGGTCAGTTCCGCTGTCAGGTTGGCAAGGAAATTATAACCTTTCGTCTGGCTCTTATTGAGTTGCGTAGGCCCTATCGGGTTACGAATGCTGCCGTACCATTCCGAATTACCTTCCGGTCCGCTCCAGGAACCGTCTTCATTCTTCACCGGAAGGACGGGAAGAGCTTTCAGCGCATCACCTATATTATAACTGCCCGAGTCTTTCGTATCGGTGCTGAAAGTAATGTTATTAGAGAATTTCAACCACTTCAACACCTGCGCGTCGCTGTTGGACTGGAACGTGAAACGACGGTAATTCACACTGCTTACGATACCCGACTGGTCGAGGAAACCACCGGACACATAATAATGGGATTTCTCATTACCTCCGGAATAACTTACCGTGTAGTTCTGCATCACGCCCGTGCGAAGCAATTCATCCATCCAGTCGGTACCTGCACCCAGTTCGGAAGGGTTCGCCCAATTCGGATTGGGGTTGCGTCCGCTATTCGTCATCATGTCGTTGCTCAACTCCGCATACTGGGCGGCATTCAGCAAAGAAGGTACATTCGTGGCATTCTGGAAAGCACAATTGGCGGAAACTGACAGCTTGCCTTTTCCTTCCGTTCCACGCTTGGTAGTAATCATCACCACTCCATTGGCTCCCCGCGAACCGTAAATAGCTGTAGCCGATGCGTCTTTCAGTACGTCCAGACGTTCCACATCCGCCATGTTCAGCGAAGATAATCCCAGGTCGGTAGGCACTCCGTCTATCACCACCAGCGGATCGCAGTTATTGATTGATCCCAAACCACGAATCTTGATAGAGACATTGTCGCCCGGCTTTCCGGCATCCACTACCTGTACGCCGGAGATGCGGCCCTGAATGGCCTGTCCTAAATTAGCTACAGGAGCATCTTTAATATCTTTGCTGCCCAAAGAAGATACGGCGCCTGTCAAATCGCTTTTCTTCATGGTTCCATAGCCTATCACCACCACTTCATCCAGCATCTCGCTGTCTTCGGACAGCATTACCTGAATTTGTTTCTGCCCTTTGACGGGGATTTCCGAAGTCTTGTAACCCACAAACGAGACTACCAGAACAGCATCCGAAGGCACATTCAACAGGAAATCGCCATCGATACCTGTTATCGTTCCGTTCGTCGTGCCCTTCTGCACCACACTGGCACCGATAACGGTTTCACCCGTTTGGTCCTTCACTACACCTTGTACTGTGATTTGCTGTGCAAACATGCACATCGGAAGTAACATTCCTATCAGACAAACCATGATTCGAAGCCTGATCGGCATTTTGTACTTTTGCATAATATACGAATTTAAAGTTAATAATAAAACATAAGTCACATGCTGTTGCCCCTCCGTGAGAGGAACAATGCAAATGTATCGGATAAGAAGAGCCGATGAAGGAGGAAAGAGTGAAAAAGTAGTAGCATCAGTCGTTTTACAAATCGCAAACAACTAATATCCAATAAAATACGATAGTAGTATTATCTCAAAAAAGTAGTAAGAATATAAGCGTAAAAAGGACACTAATAGGACCTGAAAGCGGTGTTTCAGTCTTTAGATTTACCTATCTTCATCACTTCCTGTTCCAATAAGTCACGGTCGCCGGCAGCTTTGTTGCGAACCTTGGTACGGTAATTATATATGGTAGTCACGGAATAGCGCAGGAACTGGGCTATCTTCACGCTGTCAGTAATGCCCAAACGAATCAGGGCGAAAATGCGTAACTCCGTACTCATCCGTTCGTTGGCTTTCGGATAAATCTGTTCGCCATCGGCAAGCAAGGCATTGAAGTCTTCTACAAAGGTGGGGAACAGTTGCAGAAAGGTATTGTCGAAGTTCGCATAAAAGTCTTTCAGCTCTTCGTCTATGAATTTGGAAGATTTGATGTGTTTATACAGTTCGTCCACCTTACCGCTTGCCGCTATCTTGCCCAACGAACGGCGGTAGTTATCCATCTTTTCCAGATATACGGAACACTGGTCCATATATCGTCCGATGTATTCCTCTTTCAAATAGGAATTTTCGGCAATGATGTGGTTGGCTTCTTTCAGTTGCAGGTTGTAGCGGTGGAGTTCTTCATTCAATTCTTTCAGTCGCTTATTGGCATCCACCACTTCATGGCGTGCGGCGGCCACGCGTTTCATCTGCTTATATACATAGAAGATGGCTATCAGAAGGAAGATGGACAGCAGGCTGATAGAGACTAACGCCCACTCCATTTGTTCCTGTTGTTTCTCGGTCTTTTGTTGGTAAGCGTCGTTGATAAGGGGGAAGATTTGCAGGATTTCCAGAATACGCAACCGGGCATTGCAGAACACGGCATCGTCCATACAGAGTTTCAGATAAGAATAGGCACGGTCTATATCTCCTTCCTGATAGAGCAACACAGCGAGCTTTCGCAGAGAAATATATTCGCGCACCGCAGACCTCATATCTGCGATGGAAGAAAGAATCAGATATTCTTTCTCTTTTTCGGTGTCTTCTTTCAGGCGGTATGATTCCGATAATGTGTAGGCACAGATGGCTACATCGTGTACATTATCTATCTGTCCTGCCAGATAGTCTGTCAATAACTGAATGGCATTCTCAAACTCACCCCGCACATTGTACTGGTCGGACTGAATCAGCGTGTACACCAGAAGGTTGTCTTTGTTGACCAACAGCAAGGAATCGCGATATTTGTCCGTTATTTCGGCATAGAGTTTTTTCTCCTGTTCCGTAACGGCATAATCAGCCATCAGGCCGTAGACTGTACGGTAGATATGATAATAGTATGGGTGAAGCTCATCAGGTAATTGATTGATATGTACGTTTTGCATCAAGTCAATGGCTTCTTTGTACATGCCTGCCGTACCCATAATCTCGGCGGTATTCATAAGGGCGTTGTCCTGATGTTCTTTGTTCTTCATCCGCAGTGCCACCTGGTATCTCTCGCGGGAGATGTAAAGGGAAGAGTCTGTGTTATAGGAACGGTATTCATCCAGGTACTCTCCTAACAGGGTAAAGCGGTTCTCGTCGGAAATACGTTGTCTGAGGGCTTTTCGCAAGTCATTCAGTTTCTTTTCTTTTTGTTCTATGTATACGGGACGGTTTTGGATTACTTGGTCCAGTTGTGATAAAAGGGAGTCTACAACATTATTGGTAGCAGCATGAAGCTGGCACATACATACACCACATATATATAGGAATATGATTATTTTCTTCATCCGATTCTCGATTAGTTAAAGGTTACTTCTACAGGAAGTTTTATGCAAAAATAAGTAAATTCTGATAGATTCCTATTTATAGTAGTATTTAAATCACTATATCTTTAAAGGTAAAGCGACGTTTCTTTAAAGAATAGTGCTACTAACACCCGGGTGTAAGCACTACCAACACCCCCATGTTGGGATGACCAACATCCCCATGTAAGTAGTACCAACACCCGGGTGTTGGTAAGAGGATTGTTTAAAGATGAAGAGAGAAGGTTAGTAGATTTCATCTACTTAAATAGCTATACCGTTTATATCAACGTTAATAAAGAGTAATTCTGCTCTTTATACGACTTATGCAGATGTTTAAATCTTTATATTTGCGTAGTGTTGACTTCTATAGAAAAGAAGAGACACTTTCTTTTTTTGAGGACGTTTTTATTATTACTCATATTTCGGAATCTGGTAAATTTCAAACCTACGAGTTAATAATAAGTAAACGGGTCTCACGCACATCGTGTATATATATTTGTTATATATCCGTATGGAGCGTGGGACTGTTACTTGTTATATCGTAGGTGGGCTTTACCAGAGCCTCGAAATATGGATACCATAGTAACAGTTCCCACGTTCTTCTATTTTATAACCCGCTTGCTTTGGGGAATTGACGGGCATATTAACACTTATATCTGTAATGAAACCAATTAACCGGACTACAAACGTACGGACAAGGAATAATTCCTTTCCAAGTTGCATGCTTTACTCTGTTCCCGCGGGCATTCATTCTCAACCTCCTCCCTCATAGATGCAGTGTTTCCTAACAACTTACATCTAAAAGCAGTAGCGAGAAATTAGTGAAAACATCAAAAACTACGAAATTATGATTTTAAGAAGAAAAGAAAATCTTTCCAAAGTGGAACAAAAACATGAAAAAAATAAAAACAAGTAATATGAAACGGACAACTATATTATTATTCCTGTGCTTCATGGGCATTATCATGGCATCAGCACAACAAAAGACTTTTAAGGGTACGTGGCTATATGAACAGGGAGAAAAGAATGGAACTATACAGCTCGACTTGTATCAGAAAAGTGTTGAAAATGAATTCGATATGGACGGGGCTTTGTGCTTCGGGACATTTGCCTTTTCCGATGGCAGTTATTATTCAATAGAAGAGGTTGAGGTGGAAGGCAATAAGGCATCACTACAGCAAGTACTTGACACCGAAATGGGAAATTTTAAGATGCAAATGACTTATAATTCTGCCGATCAGTCTATTGAACTCAGCACAAACGGAGCGAACGGCTTACCCGATAAACTTTTGCTCAGAAAGTCAGATATACAGAACCAGGAAACGAGTGCCGAAAGCCCCATTATTAATGAAGTTGACAATGAAACATCCTCTCCTATTAACTGGACCAGTATCATAGGCGCAGTGATTCTGATTATAGCTATGGCAGGCTATAGTCTTTTCATTATCAACAAGAAGAATGAGTTTGATCAAGTATACACTACAGAGTATTTCTCAGCGACCAGACGTTCCAATGGGAAAAGTCCTCAAAGCTCTTCGGAAGAAGATACACAAGTAACAGGATTGCTCGACAAATTACGGCATGAACTAACCACATTTCAGAATCATACCAGTGGTGCGTCATACCTGGTTGTATTAAAGAAAAAGCAATATAAGAAGTGCGCCGGCTATTTGCGTCAAGCAATAGAGATAGCTTCAACTAATCCCGAAATACTACATGATTTACAGCAATACGCACATATTCTTGCTAACAGCCAAAAGCGTTTATTCGACGGCTCTTATTCCGTCATGATAGCCGCAGGTATTGCAACATTATTGGTTGGCTATTTAATGAGTGATCTCCTGATTGTCATTCTTTTTGCAGGAGCAATAGCCGTTTACTATTTAGCTTCCTTTGCTCCTCAATATCTTATATTAAACAAAGTGGCAAATAGTTCTCATACTTCAACCGGATTTTTAGGTACATTGGCAAACATCGTAGGAAATGCAAAAGTTATCACTTATATATTCGATACTCAAGATACCATTGATACGATTACCGGAGATAACATATATCGCTATGATGATTACTCGCAGGTGCAGGCATCTGTCTTTATTGTTATTTTAGCTTATCTGATTGCAGGCATTGGTATCATGTACATTGCTTGCTGGCGATTCTTCCGGAATTTCATTATGCATTAAACATTCATTGTTACAATAGAAAAATCCTGCACATTCCATCATACATGTGCAGGATTTTTTTATCTTTGACACTGTATACAACAGTGAGAGTCATATTTACAGTTCTTAATAGGAAAGACGGTGTTACTCCACTAAATAACTAAAGCTATTGAAATAACTTATGGAACAACAAATTCAACTCAACGACCACAACAAGCAGGAATACCCGCCGATGCATACCTGCGAACATATTATTAACCGAACCATGATGAACCTCTTTGATTGCGGACGATCAGTATCGGCACATATAGAAAGAAAGAAAAGCAAGTTGGATTATGCATTGGAGTCTGCTCCTACAGAAGAAGATGTAAAACGACTGGAAGAAGCCGTAAATGCGGTGATAGCACAGGGCTTGGATGTAACCACAGAGTTCATCACTCAAGAAGAAGCCCAGGGACGTTTCGATCTGAAACGGTTGCCGGATGACGCTTCGGAAACGGTACGCGTAGTGAAAGTAGGCAATTATGATGAATGCCTTTGCTTGGGAACACACGTAAAGAATACCTCCGAGATAGGCACCTTTAAAGTCATCAGTCACGACTGGAATGAAGAAGCCAAGCGATGGAGAATGCGTTTCAAATTAGTAGCCCCATAAAGCAATTTTATATAAATAACGTACAAAACGGCATAAACTAAGTAATTTTGTCAGAACATTAGTGACATTTTGTTAATCAGCGAAACCAAAAGCAATTGGCACGCGTTTTGCGATAACGTTTATGAACAACGGTTCAGAAACCGCACGGAAGTAGTTGAAAAACAGCGACCGAAAGGTAAATACGGACCGGAAGTTCAAAACTAACTGAATGTTTAACTTAAAGGATAGGAGACTAAAATTATGATGCCTGTTAGAAGAACTCAAAGTTGGTTACCAAGTATCTTTAATGATTTCTTTGATAACGAATGGATGGAAAAAGCCAATGCAACCGCTCCGGCTATCAACGTGATGGAAACGGAAAAGGAATACAAAGTAGAGTTGGCTGCTCCGGGAATGACCAAAGATGATTTCAACGTTCATATCGACGAAGACAACAATTTGGTTATCAGCATGGAAAAGAAGACTGAAAACAAGGAGGAAAAGAAAGACGGTCGCTATCTGCGCCGCGAATTCTCATACTCTAAGTTCCAACAGACCATGATATTACCGGACAATGTGGACAAGGAAAAGATTGCAGCACAAGTAGAAAACGGTGTGCTGAACATCAACCTTCCGAAGTTCTCAGCCGAAGAAAAACAAAAGAACAAGAAATCCATTGAAGTGAAATAAGTTTTTCTACTGAAACCAACAGATGAATTATTAAAAATGAGAACGGGCAACTTCCACAAAAAGAAGTTGCCCGTTTCCTTATATCATCAAGAGAATAATTTATTTCACCTTGCGACTACCTTTCAGAAAACGATTCGTCAACCACTTGCGTACAGGCTCATCGTAGAGTTTCAGACAGGCGTAAGCAAGAACAAAGGCACCAACAAAGGTCAGTATCATATAAGGAAGACCTTCGGCTATCGTAGCATTGTTGTTGCACGCCCATGCCGTATAAGTATATATCAGTGGATAGTGAGTGATATATACAGGATATGAAATATCGCCCAGAAACTTACAAATTCCTACGGAACGTTTGCCAGTCACCTTTCCGCCCGCTCCCATAGATACAATAACCGGGAAGATGAAAATGATACAGAGAGCTTCATAGAGTCCGTTCATCCAGAAATGGTCTTCACCACCGATGCGGGGAACAGAAAGAACCACCACAATCATCAGGCTGCACCACCAGAATGCACGCTTCTTCACCCGTATCAGCCAACCCAGACGAGACAACAGTAACCCGGCAAAGAATGGATAGAGCAAACGGACAAGGCCCACATACTGCTGTTCCCAATTCAAAGCCCAACCGCCAACAATATCACCCTTCGGAGCCGTGAGACAAAGATGCAACGTAGCGCAAGCCGCTAGGAAAACAAGTACAGACAGTGCAACCTTATTGAACTTACGTACAAACAAAGCATACAGTATATTACCGATATATTCATAATAAAGAGACCACGCCGGACCATTCAACGGATGCATTTCCGTCCATCCACGAATGTCCCATTTCAAAGGAAGCGGAAGCAACGTACAACCATAAAGCATTATTATCAGCACAGTTCCCACTGAAACATTATCCATCCCCGGAAAACAAGGGGACTTCTGAAAGAAAAAGAAAGCAGCACCGATAATGCTACCCATAATCACCATAGGATGCAGACGGATGACACGGCGTTTAAAGAAAGTACCGATGCTCATCCGGTTCCAGCGATCATCATAGGCATAGCCGATTACGAAGCCTGAAAGCATAAAGAAAAAGTCTACGGCAAGATAACCGTGATTGATAATTTGCGTGAGATGGCTGCCACCCGAATGTGCTTCGAGAAGGTGGAAAGCTACGACCATAACAGCGGCTACACCACGTAATCCGTCAAGAATTTCATAATGTGGCTTAGAGGCAAGATAAGTTGTCTGCGTGTTCATTGAGGTATCAGATATTTTAAATTTGATTGCAAAAGTAGGATAAAAAACAATAATACGAAATTACTCATTATATATATTGCCGGTAAATAAGAATAAATCGCTCTATTATCCTATTAAATTAATCTTTTTACTTGTTTATATGGCTAATTTTGCGTTCGTTTGTAGTTACTTAATTATAAAAACATTACATATGAAAAAAATATCTTTATACGCAATCATCGCTTGGTTAGGCTTGCTATGCGGTCCAGCCTTGTTTATTTCATGTTCCGATGATGATTCCGGGGAAACACCTGATACTCCCAAAGAAGGTCTGGAAGTAAATCACTGGATAGAAGAGACTATGCGGGAAAACTATTTGTGGTATAGTGAAATTCCTCAAGAGAGCAAACTGAACTTCGATGCCGAACCGGAAACATTCTTTCGTTCTCTGCTTAGTCTGAAAGATGGAAAAGCTCGCAATGGAACACATCACTACTATTCATATATTGAGAAAAACAAAGACTATGTGTCCGGTACACGTACCAGTATTGATTCGGATGATACATACGGGATGGAGTTTGTGACTTTCAATATGGTGGATCAGAATGGTAAACCTTTGGGGTATTACCGTTCATGGGTGCTATACGTCCTCCCCGACAGTCCGGCAGAAGAAGCCGGAATTAAACGGGGAGACTGGTTGACCTACATAAATGGTGTCAAATTGAATCAGAACAATTTTACGCAGTTGCTCAAAGGTCCGGCAATTGAGTTAACAATCATGTTAGATCCATCGGATGAGAATAAAACAAAAAATGTGGCATTATCCGCCTCTCGAAAGGTAGAAGATAATCCGCTATACTGTCACACAACGCTTGACGCAGGTGGCAAAAAGGTTGGATATTTACTTTATAACCATTTTACAACAGGGCCAGATGGCTTTAACGACAAAGCTTATGATAATGAAATGAAAGAGATTCTCGGTGAGTTTGCTTCACAAAATGTAGATGAATTCATACTCGATTTGCGCTATAATGGGGGTGGATACCTAAGTTCGGCAACCATACTTGCCAGTTTATTAGTGAACGAAAGCCATAAAAATGATATATTCGGGATAGAGACAGACAATAAAGGTAAATCTTTTAACATCAGATTCAGCGATGCAGGTGTAACCACGCATTTAAAGCTGAACAGACTGTTCATTCTGACAAGTTCATCAACCGCTTCTGCATCAGAAGCTGTAATAAACGGATTGATACCTTATTATGGAAAAGATAATATCATTCTTATCGGTGAAACCACGGAAGGTAAAAACGTAGGTTCCCTCCATTATTCTGATAAGAAATATGAATGGGCTATTCAGCCGATTGTGATGCGTATCACGAATAAAGAAGGGGTAAGCAACGATTATAGTGCAGGACTTGATCCGAATTATCCGCTTGACGAATTCGAGAGCAAGCAGTTACTTCCCTTGGGTGATCCTAACGAATATATGCTGAATTATGCATTAAAAGTGATTAATGGTACAGTGCCCTCCTCGCGTGCTGTTGGTTCTCCCAAAGAAGGAATGCGCATACCTGTTTACCAGTCTATTGAAAGACACAGCACAAACGGGGTATTATTACCTCCGAATTACCAGAAAAACAAAGTTGCTGAATAAAACTAAAGAGGTCGGAAAATTAAGTTTTCCGACCTCTTTGTTACTTACCCTAACTACTTTTCCGATAACTCTTCACAGCCCACAGGTTAAAGAAAACCGCAAAGACAAGCAAGGTTCCCAGCTGCGGTAAGAGGTCTGTAAAGCTACCGCCACGCAGATATATAGTGCGCATCACTTCTACAAAATATTTCAGCGGATTGAGGGCGGCTATAAATTGTGCCCATTGCGGCATGCTATGTATAGGCGTAAACAAACCGCTCATCAGAATAAGAATCAGCATAAAGAACCACATGACAAACATCGCCTGTTGTAAAGTGCCCGAATGATTGGAAATTACCAGTCCAAAGCCCGAAACCACCAGCAAGAAAACCATCGAGAAAAGATAGATAGTCAGGAAGTGCCCGGCGGGCAAAATGCCATAAAGCAACCAAGCCAAGAAAAAGCAGATAGTAAGTACTATATACCCAATCAGCCAGTAAGGGATCAGCTTTGCGAGAATAAAGGTGAATTTCCCGACAGGAGTCACATTGATTTGCTCAATAGTCCCCGCCTCTTTCTCGCCAACCACATTGAGAGCCGGAAGAAAACCGCAAATCATTGTCAGCAACATAACCATCAATGCCGGTACCATGAATAGTTTATAGTTCAGGTTAGGATTGAACAAATTCTGAGTCGTTATACTCACTTTCGGGAGTGCCCTGCCGGAATGTACTCCATGTGAAGGAGATTCCGCCTGCAACTCGCGTGTATAATCACTGATAATGGAGGAAAGATAAGAACTTCCCAAACCACCCTTAGTCCCATTCACCGCATTGGCAGCAATCAGCAGACGGGGACTTTTGCCATGCACCCAGTCTTTTTCAAAATCGCGGGGAATTTCCAGAATGATGTCAGCAGTGCCAATCTCCACGCCTTCCAAGCCCTCGTCATATGTCTTGGGAAGGGCCGTCGTGCGGAAATAGGTGGATGCACCTATCTTGTCTACAAGGCGGCGGGAAAGAACACTATGGTCATTATCCACAATATTCAGGTTAATGTTCTTTATTTCCAGATTCGCGGCCCACGGCATCAGTATCATAATCATACACGGGAAAATGAAAATCATCTTCGGCAGGAATGAGTTGCGCAGTAATTGCTTGAATTCTTTTTCTATCAGAAATTTTATCATAACAGCTCCCTCCTATTCTAATCGGTTCTTAAACTTCTTGAAACTGATAGTTATCAGTATCGTTGCCATTGTAGCAAGAATGCCGACTTCCATCAGAACAAGCGAAATATCCACTCCCTCAATCATCAGTTTACGTACAGCCTGAATGTACCAACGGGCAGGCAGCACGGCTGAAATGCCTTGCAGTATCACCGGCATACTCTCTATCGGAAATATCATGCCGGAGAGCAACATGGTAGGCATCATCAATATCAATCCGGACGCAAGCATGGCGGCAACCTGTGTCCGCGTCACCGAAGAAATAAGCAATCCCAGAGCCAGCGAAACAAAGATAAAGAGCAATGATACCGTTATGAGCCAGAACAGACTACCTGCTACGGGTACATCGAGCACATAGACTGAAAGCAACAGGATAGTCGTAAGATTGACAAACGACAATACAAAATAAGGCACCGCTTTTGCAAGAATGATGAACAAGGGTTTCACGGGAGATACCAACAGAATTTCCATCGTACCCGTTTCTTTCTCACGGACAATGGAGATGGAAGTCATCATTGCACAAATCAGCATCAGGATAAGCCCCATCACACCCGGCACAAAGTTGTACGCACTCTTCATCTGCGGATTATAGAGCAACTTGACTTCGGGAATAATGGAAGCAACCTGCACACCCGGAGGAAGCATTTCCCGTCCGGCAGCAGCTATGATATTGGCAGCATATCCCGCCTGCGTAGTTGCCGTATTAGGGTCGGTGGCATCGGAAATCAACTGCACGCGGGCCTCACCTGTATAAACACGGTTGGCAAACTGCTCGTTAAAGATGAGCGCCAAGTCTATGTCTCCCCGCTTGAAAGTAGCTTCCACCTCTCCGGGAGAATGCAGGTAAGTAGTTACGGAAAAGTATTCGCTGGCATCCAGACGGTCGATGATACGGCGGGTAACCATATCGTTGGACGGGTCTAGAACCGCTACACGTACGTTCTTCACTTCCGTTGTGATGGCAAAGCCGAAAAGGATAATCTGTACAACAGGCATACCCAGCAATATGAGCATCGTACGCCTGTCGCGGAAGATATGGAAGAATTCCTTTCGGACAAAAGCTATGAATTGTTTCATTGTCTATTCTTTATTAATCCGCCGTCCGCACTGCCTCCCGTGCAAGTTTCTGGAACACATCATCCATAGTGACGGCATTGAATTGTCGTTTTAGTTCATCAGGCGTATCAAGGGCGCGAATCACACCGTCCACCATAATGGAGATACGGTCGCAATATTCAGCCTCATCCATAAAATGGGTGGTGACGAAGACAGTGATGCCACGGTCGGCTGCTTGGTAAATAAGCTCCCAGAACTGGCGTCGGGTGGCAGGGTCCACACCGCCGGTAGGTTCATCCAGAAAGACGATTTTCGGCTCATGGAAGATGGAAACGGAGAAAGCAAGTTTCTGCTTCCAACCTAAAGGAAGGCTTTTCACTAGCGTATCACGTTCGGCACCCAAGCCGATACGCGTAAGGAGTTCATCGGTCTTCCGTGCTATTTCATCTTCCGCTATGCCGTAAATTCCGGCAAAGAGGCGGATATTCTCCCATACTTTGAGATCCTCGTAAAGAGAAAACTTCTGGCTCATATAGCCGATGTTTTTCTTCACTTCTTCCGTTTGGGTAGCTACGTCGAAACCTGCTACATGTGCCATGCCTTCCGTCGGGTGACTCAGTCCGGTGAGCATACGCATGGCAGTGGTCTTTCCGGCGCCGTTGGCACCCAGGAAACCAAAGATTTCTCCTTTATGAACGCGGAAAGAGATATGATCGACGGCGGTGAAATTTCCGAAACGCTTGGTAAGTCCGTCCACTTCAATGACGTATTCCTCTTTCTGTTCTGCCTTGCCATGCTGCAAGCCTGCCGGACAAAGTATATCTGAGAATTGTTCCAAAATACGCTTCGGAGTATCTATTCCATGTATCTGCCCTTCATTGATGAAGGCAATGCGGTCGCACTGGCGCGCTTCGTCAATGATGGGTGTAGAGGCAATGATGGTGATACCCTGCTCTTTCAGACGACGAAGCATTTCCCAGAATTCCTTACGGGAGACAGGGTCGACACCCGTAGTAGGCTCATCGAGAAAGAGAACGTCCGGCTTGTGGATAAGCGCACAACTAAGGGCGAGTTTCTGCTTCATGCCTCCGGACAATGCTCCGGCACGGCGTTTCTTGAAAGGTTCTATTTGCTGGTAGATATCTTTCACCAGGTCGTAGTTTTCTTCAATGGTGGTGTGAAAAACGGTGGCAAAGAAGTTCAGGTTTTCCTCCACCGTCAGGTCTTGATAGAGGGAGAAACGTCCGGGCATATAGCCCACACGGCGACGGATTTCCTTATAATCCCGCACCACATCCAGGCCGCAGACGGAGGCAGTCCCGCTATCGGAAAGCAGCAAGGTGGTGAGGATGCGGAAAAGAGAAGTCTTCCCCGCCCCGTCGGGTCCGATGATTCCGAACAATTCACCTTGCGGAACAGTAAAGGAAACACCACGCAGGGCTTCCACTTTACCATAACTTTTGGTGACGCCGTTTACAATAACTGCATGTTCCATAACATTTATCACTCTATCACTTATCACTAAACTCCACTCCTCCATACATACCTATCTTCAGATAGCCTTCATTCTTCACGGCTATCTTGACGGCATACACCAGATTGGCACGTTCATTCTTAGTCAGAATGGTCTTCGGAGTAAACTCGGAAGTGTCCGAAATCCAGGTGACAACGCCCGGATATTGCTTATGCTCATCGGTGCCATAATCAGAGAAAACGGTAACCTTCTGCCCCAGCTTCACTTGTGACAATTGTTCGGAAGTGATGTATGCGCGAAGATACATCTGCTGCGTATCGGCAATCTTGAAAAGTGGCGTACCCACAGCGGTCAGCTCTCCTGCTTCGGCATATTTAGCCAGCACGGTTCCGGTTATCGGAGAAGTGATATAACACTTCTTCAATTGGTCTTCCACCTGAGCCACCTGGATGCCGACAGAAGAACTCTGCCATGTCAGGCTCTGGTGACTATTGGATAATGTGGAGTTCTGTGCCACGAGTTGTTTCCGGAGCACTTCAAGCTGGTCGTCCGCATCATCCAGTTGTTTCTGGTTGGCGGCACCCACTTTTAGTAAGTTTGCCACACGGTTACGTTCCCGTTCAGCAGCCGTTATCTGCTCTTTGGTGGCAGCCACTTGCTTCAAGATATCGGGACGCTGTTCTTCAACGGATTTGATGTTGGCTTCCAGTTGCAGCTTTTTCAGATAGAGTTGCACAGTGTCCACCACACCAACTTCCTGACCTGCTTTCAGCACAGTGCCCTCTTCTATATTGAAGTAAAGCAACTTGCCCGATGCTTCGGCGGACACCAGTACTTCGGTGGTTTCGAATGTTCCGGTAGCATCATATTTCGGAGTACCATTTCCACAAGCGGAGAAAAGGGCCAATAGGGAACAAAGTCTCAGTAAATTCTTTGATTTCATAATGATGTATATTTTTGCCTTTAATTATTCAATGTATATTTCAAATTCCAAAGATTCATCAGCAATTGCACTTCATGTGCAGCTTTAGTCTGGCGTGCCAGATTCTCTGATGTAATTTCACGTAACATATCGGTAACGGTGAGTGTTCCGTTCGCTACTTTTGCCTCAGCAGCCTTTCTGATGTTAACACGCAAACGGATAATCTCGTCATCATCCGCCATCTGTTTGCGCATGGAAAGTATGGCGGAATTCTGTTGGGTGGATTGCAGATGGGTATTGAACAGAAAAACATCGCGGTTTGTCTCCAACAGCCTACGATTATTTTCAATCAGCTTGCGGTCGTTGCGCAAAGTATACAGACTGCCAAAGTTCCATGACATACGGACTCCTGCCACATAATATGCAGAGAAATCATCCTTCAGCATATTCAGCCCCGGATTGCCGTAAGCTCCCTGCACAAACAGCCCGAAGCGAGGACGCAAACGAGTTTTCAAGGCAGCCTCCTGCACATTTAGTTGGCTTCCCTGTGCATCGAACCAGCGAAGTTCGGGACGGTTGTTCACAAGTGAAGCTGATTCAAGAATATCCGCAGGTTTCTGCAAGGTAGTTCCGGCAGTGATTTTCTTTCCTATAAATATGGAAAGCATACTCAAATATGCTTGTCGTGAAGACTCCAATTCTATGCGCTTCTGGCGGGTATTCAGTATCTCCACGCTCACGGCATCCAGGTCGCTCTGATTGGCAATGCCATTCGCCATATAGTCAGAAACCTGTTTGTGAGTACGCTCCAGGTCTTCTTGCAGAAGCTGGTTCTGTCGTAACTGTTCGTCCAGTAATAAAATACCGAAGTAAACCTGGTTCACACGGTCGTTCAATGCATACATATCCACATCCTGTTTTTCACGGTCTACGTCCGAAGTGGCGCGCGTCAGTTGCTTTTTTGAGTGTATGTCGCCACCATCCCAAATGTTTTGTGATACTTCAAGCATCACCTGATACTGGTCTTTAGGCATACTTTTTATATCGACACCCGGTATCTCCACCGGAAGTTTCGTGACATCGCTCTGATACGTCGCTTTTCCCGAAATAGAAAACTGCGGCAAATATCCCTTTCCGGCATTGGCAAGATTATATTCACGTGCCTTCTCTATCAGCCCGTACTGGCGTACCAGCGGATAGTTGGCCTGTGCTTGATGCTGACATTCTTCCAGTGTCAACTGGGCATGCATCAGCGCAACCGTGAACAGAAAAGCAAAAGAAAAAATCGTTCGTTTCATGTCTATATCTGTTTCTTGTTAATTAGCTACGAATTACAGTGCAAAGATAGACCATAAAGCTACACAAATACTTTCTATTAATCGAATGATATGTTCCATTTGTTCGATATAAGATCGATAAGAGCATTAAATAACACTATTTTCTTACCTTTGCCACAGATATACATCCTTAACAGAAACCAAACAATGAAGAAAAACAAACCTCTGAATCTCGATTTTCAGGAAATAAAAGATAATGCAGACCTCATCACCCGTGCTGAATTCCGTTCTATTCACCGGGGCATCGGAATGGTTATCAGCTTTGCCCAGATGCAAAGTTCACTGTTCCGCGTCGGACAACCCTACCGTGCAAAAGAGAGCCGCATCATTCGCATCACCCAAGGCGTAGGGAAAATCTCTATCAACCTCGTAGAGCATGATGTGGAGAAGCAAATGGTTATCGTCATCCCTCCGAACTCACTTATAGAAGTAATAGATATAAGTCCGGATTATGATTTTCAAGTCATTGTCCCTGAGAATGATTTCCTGCCGGCTGTGCAGAGCAATAGTATAACAGACTTATACGGCAGACAGGAAATTGTACTCTCCCTAAGTGCGGAAGAATGGGAACATACCGGCGAGTTTTTCTCCCTGCTTTGGGAAAGCATGCACCGTTCACCCTTCCGCACCGAAGTGGTACAGCATCTGGTGACTGCCGTGCTATATGATATACGATATATGCTCGACCAGAAACAGACAGCCTCCCGCACACACTTTTCCCGTCAGGAAGAGACGTTCAACCGTTTTATAACTTTAGTAAACGAGCATGGCAAACATGAACGTAACATAAGCTTTTACGCCGACAAACTATGCCTGACACCCCATTACCTGAGTACGGTGATTCGTGAAACCAGCGGACAAACGGTCATGCAATGGATTAACCAGGCAGTAGTGCTCGAAGCGAAAGTGCTACTTAAACATAGTGATATGCTGGTATTCCAGATTTCGGATGAACTGAATTTTCCCAATCCATCGTTCTTCTCAAAGTTCTTTAAGCGAATGACCGGAATGACTCCGGCAGAGTATCAGAAGAATACGTAAAAAGACAAAATAAAAACACCCCGCCACATTCGTATATGTGCGGGATGTCGCTCTTCTCGAAGTTATATAGAAAGGATTATAAGTATCTTACAGCAGCACAATACGTTTCTGCATGATATCTATCAACTGCGCTTTCAATTGTTTGGCATTAATAGGTTTGGGCATATATCCATCGAAACCGCTTTCCATAACCTTTTGTTCGTCCGAAGCATAGGCAAAGGCCGTGACGGCAATAATGGGAGTCTTTGCCGAGTACTTGCGAATTTCCTGGGTAGCTTCGTAACCATCCATCACAGGCATATTGATATCCATCAACACAATCTGCGGATTATGTTCCCTGAACATCTCTACCGCTTCCCTGCCATCCCAGGCATGAATCAGATGATAGTCAAATTTAAGGATAGACTCAAACAGCTTGTAGTTACTTGCATTGTCTTCCGCAATCAGAATGGTTAACTTGCCCTTTTCCACTACGATGGGTTGGACGCTCTCCTGTTTCCTCGTTTTATCTACATCCACAGCCGATAAATAAGGCAATGTGAACCAGAAAGTCGAACCTTGTCCTTCTTCCGACTCCACACCGATCTTTCCACCCATGTGCTCCAGCAGCGTCTTGCAAATAGAAAGCCCCAATCCGGTCCCCTGTGCAAAAGAATTCAGTTTAACAAAGCGTCCGAAAATGTTCTGCTGCTTATCTTTAGGAATACCGCATCCGGTATCCGCTACATAAAAATACAGTTCCTTTTCCCGCAATTCATAGCCGAAACGGATACTCCCCTTTTGGGTGAATTTAATGGCATTAGTCACAAGATTTATCATCAACTGAGATAACCGGTTTTTCTCCGTATGGGCTATGCAAGGTTTTGCCGGTTCCACAAATTCCAGTTTCACCGCATTCGATTTCACTCTCAGCAACAAGCCACATTCCAATTCTTTCATCAATGCATTCAGATTGACATTGGAATATTTTAAATCCAGCGTGCCGGCTTCTATCTTCGATAGGTCGAGAATATCACTTATCAGTTGCAGCAACAACGTGTTATTATTCTCGATGATGCTGACATACTCCTGTTTCTCCTGCTCCTCTTCAGTAGATGCCAATATCCCTGAAAAGCCGACAATCGCATTCAGCGGAGTACGTATTTCATGGCTCATATTGGCAAGGAAAGCCGATTTCAGACGATTGGATTCTTCGGCACGGTCTTTCGCCGTGGTGAGTTCCTGCTCCATCTTCTTGCGATTGGTAATGACGAGGGAAGACCCAACCAACGTAAGCGGCTTCCCATTCTCGTCGCGTGTTTCGACGGCAGCCTGGGCTTCTACCCAATCTATCTTGCGCAAATTGTTTTTCTGTACGTTGACTATCCGGTATTCCTCTTTTACTTTCTCCGAACGTCCCTCAATCAAGTCCTGATATGCCTTTTCCACCCGTTGGCGGTCTTCCTTGAATATCTTGGCAAAATATTGCGAATCGGGCACAGCCAGTTGCTCTTCTTCCACTTCTTTCCCGGTGATACTCAACTCTATCGGTTTATTGATGTCGCATAAAATGGTTTTGCTCAATAAATCCCACTTCCAAGGAACAATGTTGGCTACATCAAGAGCCATGGCAAGCTTGTTGTTCGTAGCACTCAGTTTCTGCTGTGCTTTATGTAGTTCCGTACTATTCAGGCAGAACACATCAATCATATTGCCTTGATTCGTACCTTTCAATATCACATCATAGAAAGTATTGATGGCCTTAAAGTAATAAGGGAATGTAATTGCCCTGTTCTCCGCCAATGCAATCTTGGTGAAGTGCAGGAACTCAGTCATAGATTCAGGAAATATTTCACTGGCTTTTTTGCCGACAACCTCTTCTTTACGATAGAAGTGTTTCTCAAATTCTGAATTTACATTCCTGTAAATCAGTTCGACAGGCGTACCATTTTCATCGGTAACCAGTTCCTCCCGCATATAAAGCAGAGGCATATTATTCACCAGATTCTTATAGGTAGCCATCATGTCTATCTCTTTCTGTTGTGCCTTCTTTAGCTCATTCAGGTTGCGAATGCGATAGAGGAAAAGCAGTGTAAGTAACAAGATACTGAAAAGCGTTCCTAAAATGAAATATCGGTAGTGCTCCCAGAATGTAAGAGGCTTATTCAGGAAACGAGTATTTGCAGGACACTGTGAAGGAGAAAGCCCCTTGCGCAGCAACACTTCGTAATTAATGACAGGTGCTCCATCAACCGGAATATAGAAAGGAATGTCACGCGCTTGTTTTCCTCCCAGTATTTCCGCCATTACCTGAGTCAGCCGTTGATTATACTCCCCCTGATCATTGGTATATCCGCCTACCATACCATCTTTTCCGCTCGCAATATCTATAAAATTCAAGGAAAACAGAGGAGCGTTAGCCGTAGCTATGAGTTTATGAGAATTGGTAGCCAGCCAAGTGTTGCCTGCAAACGTGGATTTATAGTACCAGGAAGCGAACAATACTCCTGTCGTCTTTGAGTCTACATAATATAAGGAGTCCAGCAACTGATTCGTGGTCATCTTTTCAGAAGACAGAAACTGGAACTTGATGTGCGGATAGTTCGCTCTCAACTCTTCTTCTATAATTGCCGCATTGTTCTGATTGATTTGCCGTCCATCACCGATATATACCAGTTTCTTCATATCGGGGACGATCTGTTTCATCAATTGAATATTTTCGGGAAGATAGAGGTCGGCATACAAGAAAGTCAGGTTATAAGGGTCAGCCAATTCGGAGACAGGACCCCTGTCGAACTTCCTGATAGGCTGTTTCCGAAGATATACTTCCTTGGAGCCTACGTAATCTTCCTGTGCACAAAGGATGATAGGAATATCTCCCCACATCTTTCTCAATTCATCCCGTAACATCAATGCCGGATTTCCCAGTAGAACCAACATACGGGGGCGCTTCTGATATTTACTTAAAACATCATGCTTAAATTCTTCCAGAATGGTATCCTTATCAATCAGCAGCATATTCATATGCTCTGCATAAAGAGTGAGGTTAGGGTCTTTCTGCACAAATTCCGTCATACATGAAATTACCCGGCTGCTCCAGGGGGAAGCATCTGTATATGAGTTGATACATAAGATGTAACATTTCGCATCTATTTCATCTCCCTGTGCACAAACTGTATTTATAGTCAAAAGGCACAGAAGAAAAAAAGAATATAGTACTTTCATCCGTGTTAGGGGGCTTTTATGTTCCGCAAATATTTGCTCGTTTTACCTTGCGCTGCAAAAGTAGTGAAAAAGAAGAAATAAGAAACAGTCTTTGTTTATTTATTCCATAATGCCACACTTTAATGCCCGAAATGCCACACTTCAACAACTGGAATGCCACACTTCAAGACCATAAATGCCACACTTCGGCTCTCTCCGAGTGTGGCATTCCAGTTGTTGAAGTGTGGCATTTATCTGCATTATCCAACAGCAGATAAAAGATGTGATTTACAATTTTCTTTTCTCCCTGCAATACGACCGGTGTCCATAAACAACAATCACCACGAAACAGATGAACGGAAGGATAAATGAAAGGTTTACGGCAGGCATACCCAGCAATGTATGGCAATCGATGATACTTGCCTGAACCGGAGGCAATACCGAACCTCCCAGAATAGCCATAATCAATCCCGCAGCACCAAATTTGGCATCATCACCCAATCCCTGCAAAGCGATACCATAAATTGTGGGGAACATCAGAGACATACAGGCAGATACGCCCACCAGACAATACATTCCCCAGATATTCTGGAAACCGATTACTCCGGCAGTAAAGAAACAAGCTACAATAGCCAACACCTTCAATAACAGCCCCGGACTGAGGTATCGCAGAATAAATGTACAGATGAAGCGGCTGGCACAGAAAATAATCATAGCTATGATATTATACTGTTGCGAAAGAACTTCCGCTGCCTTTTCTTCCATACCTTGCGCCATAAACAAACGTGTGCCGTACTGGATGACGAATGTCCAACACATGATTTGCGCTCCCACATAGAAAAATTGGGCAACCACTCCTTCACGGTAATGGTGTATCGTGAATATCCGCTTCAACGTAGGCAGAAAATTAATGCCATGAGACTGGTCGCCATTCTTCGGCATCTTCACCATTCGGATTACGAGCAGCATGGCCAGAATAACAAGCCCGATGATGAGATAAGGAGCAATCAGTACCATCAGATCAGAATCGCGTACAGCCGCAAATTCCGTATCCGAAAGTTGGCTACGTTCCACCGTATCCATCGGATTGAGGCGGTTCTGGATGAAATTCATAGCCACATACATACCCAGCAACGAGCCCATCGGATTGAAAGACTGTGCCAAGTTCAGGCGGCGGGTAGAGGTAGCCTCATCACCCATAGAGAGGATGTAAGGGTTACAACTCGTCTCCAGAAACGACAAGCCACACGTCAAGATGAAATAAGCAATGAGAAAAGGATAATAATTCCCCGTCAGCATGGCGGGATAGAACAGGAATGCACCTATGGCATACAGTCCCAATCCCAGTAACACACCCGCTTTATAAGAATACCTGCGGATGAAAATAGCCGCCGGAAATGCCATAGCGAAATAGCCGCCATAGAAAGCCACCTGCACCAATGCCCCGTCGGTGACACTCATGCGGAAGATTTTGGAGAAGGCTTTCACCATCGGATTAGTGATGTCGTTGGCAAAGCCCCACAAGGCGAAGCAACTGGTGATAAGTATGAACGGAATGAGATAACTTACTCCGTCTTTGCTGATAATACTGGTTTTCTTGGTGTTGTTCATGGTATTTCTGTCTTTTGTCAGTTAGTCATATAAGTGGAAAATGCGTTCCATCGGCTGCCATTTCTCTGCGGCAGTGGAACCGGGTTTCACAAGCTGGAAGATGGCCATATAGTCTTCCCATTCCTGTTGCCGGGGCAGGGAGGCAAGGCGTTCCATAGCCATATCCCAGTCGAAGCCCACAGGTACTTCGACAATCATGAACAGGCGGGTGCCTAACAGATAGATTTCCATTTCCAGGATGCCGGCTTCACGAATGCCGGCGGGTATTTCGGGCCAGATAGCTGCCTGGCTATGACGACGACGGTATTCGGCTATCAGTTCCGGGTCGTCACGAAGTTCCAGTGTCCGGCAAATGCGTTCCACAGGTTGGTGGTGCTCTTTGGCAGGATAACGTTTGATTGGTGTGTCCATAGTTATTTTATTAAAATGCAAATAAAAGCAGATTTTTACAGAATAAAAAGCTGCGGGATGATTCTTTTTTGAGGAAAAATGTTTTTTCCCAATAGGAAAAAAATATTTCTCTTATTGGGAGATAAATTATCATTTATGTACCCAGTCGTTTTTAAGTGTTACTATACTCTTTTATCTCCTCCCGACTACCAATTTCTCCTTTTGCTATAGCTTGCACCAGAATATTCCCGATAGCAGTTGCCTCCACAGGTCCCGCTATGACGGGAATGCCCAGTGCATCGGCAGTCAGGCGATTCAGCAATGCATTGCGGCAACCACCACCGATAATGTTCAGTTGCTCTATCGGAGACGGAAGCAGGCGGTTCAGTTGCTCAATAGCCCGTTTATAACGTTGGGCAAGCGATTGAAGTACGCAACGCACATACTCGCCCGGAGTGGCAGGAATGGGTAACTGATGTTCACGACAATACCCGGCTATGGCAGCTTGCATATCTACCGGATTCTGGAATACTTTATCGTCCACATCAATGACGGAAGAAATATCCGCACTTTCGGCAGCAGAAAGCAGTACATCATAGCCACATTCCTCACCCCGCTCCTTCCATTGCGCCATGAGACGCTGAAGTATCCACAGCCCGGTGATATTCTGGAGAAAGCGGATTTTTCCGCCTACTCCGCCCTCGTTGGTGAAACCGCATATCCGAGCTTCTTCCGTGAGGATGGGTTCGTCCAACTCCACACCCAGTAAAGACCAGGTTCCCGAACTGAGAAATGCACAACGCGACTTATCCACATGAGTTTCAGGAATGGCAAAAACAGCGCTTGCCGTATCGTGAGAGCCAACGGCAATTACATCCACTTCTTCCGTAAGGCCTATTTCTTCGGCAATCTCCGGTTTCAGTCTGCCGCGCACGGTGCTCGGCATCACAATATCACCAAAAAGATGTTCAGGTACTCCCAAACGACGGATTAACGCCCGGTTCCAGCTACGGCTACGGGCATCAAGCAATTCGGAGGTAGAGGCAATGCAATACTCATTGTTCGCCACCCCGGTCAGGAAGAAACTGAAAAGATCGGGCATGAACAAAAGGCGGTCTGCCACTTCCAACTGCACATCACCGCTTTTCTTCATGCTGTAGAGTTGAAAAAGCGTATTGATAGACATCACCTGTATCCCCGCTTTGGAATAATGACGGGAAAGGCTTCCACCGGGATGGTTATTGGAAACCTTAGCATCCATGCACGAGGCATTCATCTCCAAAGTATCAAAGAATTCTTCCGGCAAACCATCCGTCCGCAAATCGCGGTAGCAAACAGGATTTCCCAGCAGATTTCCCTTCCTGTCTATCAAAGCAAAATCCACTCCCCAGGTGTCGATACCGATACCTCTGATATGATACCCTTTGCGTACAGCCTGCCGAAGCCCGTTCTTCATTTCATCGAACAAGGCAAGGAAGTCCCAATACACATGATTTCCCATCCGCACCTGACGGTTCGGAAAACGGTACACCTCCTCCAGTTTCAGCGTACCCTGGCAGATGGAACCGGCCATCACGCGACCGCTTCCACCTCCAAAATCTACTGCCAGATAGGTATTCATCATTTGGTCTTCTTCCCTAAGATGTACGTTTCAAGGTCATCTATCTCTTCGGGAGTAAGCACCGTATAGTCGCCTCCGGACTGGATGATGATGCGACACGCCATTTCAAAGAACATGGCACGCTCAAAAGCTTGGTCAAAATCCTTTCCGCATACCACTTGCCCGTGTTTCAGCAACAGGACGGAATTATGGTCTTTCAAGGCATCAATCACCCCTTGCGCCAGTTCCTTCGAACCGGGACGGAAATAAGGTACTACCGGAATCTCACTCCCTACGTGACAAGGCACCTCTGCCGTCACATTGAAGTTCGTAGGACGATTCTTCATACAAGCTACAGCCGTAGCATAGTGGGACTGGAAGTGCAGGACTACATTCACATCGGGACGTTCCCGCAATACACCGAGGTGGAAACCGCTCTCCATCGAAGGTTTCACCCCATTCAGCACTTCTCCGGTGGAAAGGCGGCAAACGGCCACCTTCTCTTTCGTAAGAGAAGGTACCCATGAGCCTGTACCCGAAAGCAAAACCTCGTCGCCAATGCGCCAGGAAATATTGCCGCTACTGCAAATTGTCAATCCGGCATCTCCTACCCGATGCGCCTGGGCAATGAATTGTTCTATCTGTTCGTTAGTTATCATGTTTCTATTACTTTAGTGTTTATTTATAAATCGGACCGTACGTTGTGCAAGCGCGATAATCCGCCCCTTCTTTATCCATACCGAACGCATTCCATGCAGCCGGACGGAAAATCTTCTTCTCGTCTACATTGTGCATGCAAACCGGGATGCGAAGCATAGAAGCCAGCGTAATCAAATCCTGACCGATGTGTCCGTAGCTGATAGCACCGTGGTTGGCTCCCCAGTTGTTCATCACCGAATATACATCTTCGAATGCCGGTTTATCGCACAGACGGGGTACAAACCAAGTGGTAGGCCAAGTGCGGTCTGTACGTTCATCAAGCAGCTTGTGAACTTCCGGATCAATTTCCACTGTCCATCCTTCTGCAATCTGGAGCACGGGGCCGAGGCCTTTCACAAGATTCAGACGGCTCATCGTCACAGGCATGCCGCCTTTAGACAAGAAGTTGGAAGAGAAACCACCGCCACGGAAATAATCACGATTGGCAGGATACCAGGTAGTTGCTTCCAGGCATTTTTCCATCTCAGCTTCCGAGATTTCCCAATGAGGCTTCATCACAGGCTCACCTTGTGCATTTGTTTGCTGTCCTGTACCATCCAAAGTAGTGGCACCGGAGTTAATCAAGTGGATGATGCCATTAGCGGCCATACCGGTAAGTTCTTTACCCGTAACGCGCTTCACAGCTTCGGGGCTCCAATACGTACGCACATCCGAGAAGATTTGGGCACGGTTCGTCAGCAAATGGCCGAAAAGCATAGCCACACCATTGCAGGCATCGTTTTCAGTAGCCACCACATAAGCCTCGCGGATACCGTTCCAGTCGAATGAAGTGTTGAGCAGAGCTTCGGAGTAGTCACCGTTCGGATAGCAATCCGTCCACTGGCGCTGTCCCTGAAAACCGGCTGCAATGGCATTATGCCCAAGCGCTTCTTCCTTGAAGCCCATCTCACGCAGCTTCGGATTGCCTTGCATCAGGTCGCGCATAATGATGGTCATCTTTACAATAAATTCCCAATCTTCATCTTTCTGCTCGCGGGTCTTGGTCTTGGCGGGAAGATTGAAATCCTTGCCTTCATTCTTCTTGCAATACTTCTCTGTCCATGCCATCGCTTTAGCAAACTCTTCCTTATCATAAATGCCTTCGGTCATGCGGCGGATGATTTCAGTCAGGTCAACAGATTCGCAACGGATGCCCAGATATTCCTGGAAGAAATCAGGATTGACGATAGAACCTGCGATACCCATGGAAACGCTACCCATTGACAGATAAGATTTTCCCCTCATGGTTGCCACTGCCTGTGCGGCACGGGCAAAACGAAGTAGTTTCTCAGCCACATCAGCAGGGATCGAATTATCGTCCAAATCCTGCACATCACGGCCATAGATACCGAATGCAGGCAAGCCTTTCTGTGCATGTCCTGCCAGTACGGCAGCCAGATACACCGCTCCCGGACGTTCCGTACCGTTAAAGCCCCAAACAGCTTTCGGATACTGCGGATTCATGTCCATCGTCTCGGCACCATAGCACCAGCAGGAAGTTACCGTAATGGTAGAACCTACCCCTTCGCGCTCAAACTTCTCGGCACAGGCTGCACTTTCCGCTACGCGTCCGATGGTGCTATCCGCAATCACACATTCCACGGGACTTCCGTCACCGTTTTTCAGATTAGCGGTAATCAACTCGGCTACTGCCTTTGCCAGATTCATGGTCTTTTCTTCAAGACTCTCACGCACGCCACCCTGGCGGCCATCGATGGTGGGACGAATCCCGATTTTCGGATACTTTTTCATACTCTTATTTTATTGGGTTAATAATACTTTCATCTTTATTATTTGAGCTCATAGCTTTTCCACCTGTGCTGAACTGTGCTGAAATTACTTCATAAAAAAGGCTATAAAGAGCCTCTTAAATGAATTTTTGTCGGCAAATATACTTGCACGGACTTACCCGTCAGGATAAAGTCTGCCGTCATAGTCCCCATCTCTTTCCAGTCTATACTCATGGCTGTAATGCCTTTGTCAATCACTTCGTAAGCAGGGGTATCGTTGTAGGCTATCAGACCAAAGTCCTCCCCACACGTCAACCCTGCGGCACGGCTCCTTTTCACTATCTCCACAACATCCACCTGACGGATAGCAATATAGACTTCTCCGGCATGTACCTCTTGTTCATCCATTGTCTCTATAACGGTATAATCCAGACGATTATCCATACAAAACTTCTTGAAGTATTCGCATGTCTCTTTAGGATGCTTACTCTCTTTCGGCAGAAAAAGAATAAGCCGGTGATAGCGTTGCAACCTATCGGACAATTGAGACATTGCCCCGTAGAATGCCTCGCCAAAGTCCTGGCAGATGTACGAATACTCCCGTTTGTCGAACCGCCCGAAATCAAGCAGCAACAATCGGGAAGCATCTATTTTATAAAGATACGGAGAGAATTTTTCATTGTCGAAGTTCATCACAACGTACTTATTATACCGTCCGATGGAGTCGCGAAGCAGAGCATTGAATAATGACTCATTGTACTGATGGAACCAAAGATCTACTTTATACTGAGTGGAAAGGCGGCGGACGAAGCTGTTATAGAGTGTGTCCTTGAAAGGGGAATATTCATCAAGCAGGAACAAGATATTCTTCTGGCGATTGACTACATAATAGCCTTTACCGGGTGTAGAGTCTATAATTCCCCGCTCTTTCAAGTCGATAAATGCCTTGAACACCGTGTCACGGGAAACCTTATAATCATGGCTCAACTGATTAATGGAAGGCAGAGCGGTATCCGTCTTATAGCGCCCCATAGAGATGTCCTGACTGATGAGGTCGGCCAGTTGTTTTACCTTCGTTATCTGTTGAGTGAAAATTGTTTTCATACTGATACAGGTTTAATCAAGGTTCAGAACAGCAAAGTCAACTATGCTGAACTGTGCTGGTGCAAAGTAAGATTATTTATTTGAAATCAGGAATAAAGAGGCGTATGTTTTGCAACATATAAAATAAATAGCCCCCGTTGCATCTTTCACAATGCAACGGGGGCTATTCTACAATTTATCAAAAAGGATATTTATTCCTTATTGACTTTAATTTCTGATGACTTGCCATACATCTTGCGCAATAGCCTCCGTGCCGGCACAGCCTTAATCTGCCCATCTGATGTTCCTTGTATCACATCTTCATTCCGCAGGGCTTTCTCTTCAAGCATTCTCCGCTCAGCCAACGCCAGGCCATAATGCAGTTTACGACTTAGTTCTTTTCTTTCATCGTCCGACATAGTCTTGTATGGTATTAAAAAGTTCAACATCCTGTATTTCCATTTCCTGATTTCGGCCTCCTTCTGCTACTATTACACGAGGAGTATAACTATTATCTGCCAAAAGCCAATAATCAACCTGTGGTATATAAATATCAAATAAATTATTGATTCCGGCCTGATAACGACGATAAATCACATCTTCGGGTATATCGTGCCCACCATTACTTACACGCTGCTTCACACGACTAACTGCCAATTGCGGCGAATTTAACCAAAAATAAATAAGACTGACCTTGTAGCCTTGTTTCTGCGCATTAGTAACAAGGCGAATATAGGAACGTGTAGCAAGAGTAGTTTCAATAGAAAAGCTTTCCTGATTTTTCAGCAATTCATCTATCCGTTGCAGCATCAGGCGTCCGGCTTCAATAGCCATGCTACTGGGATTGAAAGGAGATAGTCCACGGGCTATTTCATCAGCATTGACGAATTCCTTGCATTGCAGCACATCGGGCAATACAGTATAGGATGCAGTCGTTTTGCCTGCTCCATTACAACCGCTAATAATATAAAGTTGCTTCGTGCTACTCATCTCTAACTTGATTTCTACTGCAAACTTACTACAAAATATTGAAATATAAACAACTGACAGTCATAAAATGATTAGTGATAAGCAGACAGCTTATCACTAATCACTAAACACTCATCTCTAAAATAAGTCTATTTGTACTCTTCCCACGACTTAATCGCAATATCATCCACACTCATCGTACAGAAAGCATTGATGAAAGCGCTTGCCAGACGGGCATTCGTAATCAGCGGCACATTGAGGTCAATGGCAGCACGGCGTATTTTGTAACCGTTGTCCAACTCGCCTGCGGTAAGGTTCTTCGGAATATTCACTACCATATCAATCTCCTTATTGTGCAACATATCCAGTGCCTGCGGATGATTTTCCGGTTCACTGGGCCAGTAAACGCGGGTATTCTCCACCCCGTTCTCCGTAAGGAAGTTGCTGGAACCGCCTGTGGCAAAAATCTTATATCCCCTCTTCTGCAACATACGGGCGGCAGAGAGCATATCCACTTTCTGTTTCGGCGTCCCCGTAGAAAGAAGAATATTCTTCTTCGGAATACGGTAACCAACCGAGAGCATGGCTTTCAGCACAGCGCAGGACGTATCGCTTCCAATACAACCCACTTCTCCCGTAGATGCCATATCCACACCCAACACCGGGTCTGCTTTTTGCAAACGATTGAAAGAGAACTGGCTAGCCTTGATACCCACATAATCGAGTTCAAACAGGTTCTTGTTCGGTTTCTCCACCGGAAGCCCCAGCATGACTTTCGTAGCCAGCTCAATCAGATTTATCTTCAATACCTTGCTGACGAACGGGAAACTACGCGAAGCACGCAAGTTACACTCAATCACCTTGATGTCATTCTCACGGGCCAGATACTGGATGTTGAACGGACCGGAGATATTCAACTCCCGTGCAATCTCGCGGCTGATACGCTTAATGCGGCGCACAGTCTCCACGTATAATTTCTGTGGCGGGAACTGGATAGTTGCATCACCGGAGTGCACACCGGCAAACTCGATATGTTCGGAGATGGCGTATGCCACAATTTCACCGTTCTGTGCCACGGCATCCATTTCCACTTCCTTGGCATGCTCGATGAACTGGCTGACAACAACCGGATGTTTCTTCGATACATTAGCCGCAAGCTGCAGGAAACGTTCCAATTCTTCCTGGTTGGAGCAGACGTTCATTGCCGCACCGGAAAGCACATAAGACGGACGCACCAGCACCGGGAAACCTACTTCTTCCACAAATTCGTTAATATCGTCCATGCTCGTAAGTTCGCGCCAGCGAGGCTGATCTACGCCGATACGGTCCAGCATGGCTGAGAACTTCTCACGGTCTTCGGCGTTGTCGATGCTCTTGGCGGAAGTACCGAGGATGGGCACATTCTGTGCATCCAGACGCAGGGCGAGGTTGTTCGGTATCTGTCCTCCCGTAGAAACAATCACTCCGTGCGGATTTTCCAGTTCGAGGATATCCATTACCCGTTCAAAGGTGAGTTCGTCGAAGTAGAGACGGTCGCACATATCGTAGTCCGTAGATACGGTTTCGGGGTTATAATTAATCATGACGCTACGATACCCCTCCTTACGGATGGTATTCAATGCCTGCACGCCACACCAGTCAAATTCCACCGAAGAACCGATACGGTACGCACCGGAACCGAGAACAACAATGGATTTGCGGTCGCCCAGATAACGGACATCGTTAGCAACGCCGCTATACGTCAGGTACAGATAATTGGTCTGTGCAGGATACTCTGCTGCAAGGGTGTCAATTTGCTTCACCACAGGAAGGATGCCAACACTCTTGCGATGGTTGCGTACATAGAGAATACCGTCTTCCATATCTCCCTCATAACCAATGGCACGGGCAATCTGGAAATCGGAGAAGCCTTGTACTTTTGCTTTTTTCAGTAACTCCAAAGGTAATTCTGAAATCTGTTTGTGGTTCTTGCTCCATTGTTCCAGCTCCTTGCTGGTATTCATGATGTTCATCAACTTCTCCAGGAACCACTTGTCAATCTTTGTCAGTTCGTGCACCTGGTCTACGGTATATCCGGCGCGGAAAGCCTTTGAAATAACAAAGATGCGCTTGTCCGTCGGTTCGCGCAGTGCCTTATCTATATCGGCAATGACGAGTTCCTTGTTCTCCACGAAACCGTGCATGCCCTGCCCTATCATTCTCAAACCTTTCTGAATAGCTTCTTCAAAAGTACGCCCGATAGCCATCACCTCTCCTACGGACTTCATTGAAGAGCCAAGTTCCTTATCCACTCCATGGAACTTGCCCAAGTCCCAACGGGGGATTTTGCAGACTACATAGTCCAGCGCAGGTTCAAAGAAAGCGCTCGTGGTTTTCGTCACGGAGTTCTTCAGGTCGAACAGGCCATAACCGAGTCCGAGCTTGGCGGCAACAAAGGCAAGCGGATAACCCGTAGCCTTAGAGGCCAAAGCCGAAGAACGGCTCAAGCGGGCGTTCACCTCAATCACCCGATAATCTTCACTTTCGGGGTCATAGGCATATTGCACATTACATTCTCCCACAATGCCTATGTGACGGATGATACGGATAGCCAGTTCGCGCAATTTATGATAATCCGTATTCGAAAGCGTCTGTGAAGGGGCAATAACGATAGATTCTCCCGTATGAATACCCAGCGGGTCGAAGTTCTCCATGTTGCAGACGGTGATGCAGTTGTCGAAGCGGTCGCGCACCACCTCATACTCCACTTCCTTCCAGCCACGCAGTGATTTCTCAACGAGCACCTGCGGAGAGAAGGAAAAAGCTTTCTCAACCAGCACATTCAGTTCTTCCTCATTGTCGCAGAAGCCGGAACCCAGTCCGCCAAGTGCGTAGGCAGCGCGGACAATGACCGGATAGCCCAACGTAGCAGCAGCACGACGAGCATCAGCGGCATTTTCCACGGCTTCGCTTTGGATAGTCTTTACATGTATCTGGTCGAGTTTCTGAACAAAGATTTCACGGTCTTCCGTGTCGATAATGGCTTGTACGGGGGTGCCAAGCACTTTCACGTCATATTTTTCGAAGATGCCTTCTTTGTAGAGGGCAACACCGCAATTCAGTGCTGTCTGTCCGCCGAATGCAAGCATGATGCCGTCAGGCTTCTCTTTCGCAATGACTTTTTCCACGAAATACGGGGTGACGGGCAGGAAGTAAATCTGATCGGCAACTCCTTCCGAAGTCTGCACAGTGGCAATATTGGGGTTGATAAGAACGGTATGAATACCCTCTTCTTTCAACGCTTTGAGCGCCTGGCTGCCGGAGTAGTCGAATTCACCCGCCTCACCGATTTTCAATGCACCGGAACCGAGCAACAGGACTTTCTTTATATTGTTTTCTTTCATTGTCTTTTATCTTATAATAGTTTCACAAACTCATCAAACAAGAATTCCGTGTCCGTCGGTCCGCTGGCAGCTTCCGGATGGAACTGTGCGGAGAACCAGGGATTCCGTTTATGTCTGATGCCCTCGTTGGAACCATCGTTCATATTGATAAACAGCGGTTCCCAGTCCTCAGTCAGCGTATTATTATCCACTGCATAACCGTGGTTCTGCGAAGTAATGAAACAACGCTCCGTGCCCACCATACGCACCGGCTGGTTGTGACTGCGATGACCATACTTCAGTTTATAAATCTTCGCTCCGCCCGCCTTGCTCAGCAACTGGTTTCCCATGCAAATACCAAAGATGGGCAACTTCTCATTTGCCATCGCCTTGCGGATATTCTGCACAGCAGCATCACACGTATCCGGGTCGCCCGGGCCGTTACTGATGAAAAGCCCGTCGAATTCCAGTTCGTTGTAATCATAATCCCAGGGCACGCGGATGACTTCCACATCTCTCTTCAACAGACAACGGATGATGTTCGTTTTCACACCGCAATCCACCAGTACCACTTTCTTCTTGCCCGCCCCTTCATTGTAGCGGATCACCTCTTTGCAACTCACTTTATCCACATAGTTCACTCCGGCATAAATGGCCTCAGGTGCATTCTCCGGTTCATCGTCGAAAACAATCTTGCCCATCATCACACCATGTTCACGCAGCACCTTTGTCAGTTCGCGCGTATCAATGCCCGTGATACCCGGCACCTGTTCACGTTTCAGCCAGTCGCTAAGGCTCTCCACAGCGTTCCAGTGACTGAAATCTTCCGAATAATCGCTTACGATGATGGCTTCCGCATGGATGCGTTCGCTTTCCATGAAAGTAGCCAGTCCGTTTGATTCGATGGTGAAAGGCGGTACACCATAGTTACCCACTAACGGATAAGTGAGCGTCATCAACTGTCCGGCATACGAGGGGTCTGTCAGGCTCTCGGGATATCCCGACATAGCTGTGTTGAAAACCACCTCTCCCGCTACCGGCTTTTCGTAGCCAAACGACTTGCCGTGGAAGCGGCTCCCGTCGTCGAGGATAAGAGTTACATTTCTCATATTTAAAATTGATAGACTTGTTCTATATAATCAATAAATGCATTGTTCAGCAGCTTCACCCCACCCGGCGTGGGATAATCACCACTGAAGTACCAGTCGCCCCGATGCTTGGGGCATGCTTCATGCAGTCCCTGCAAAGGCTGGTACACGATTTCCACTTTCGCTTTCGTGCCGGCTGGCGTCAGCAATTCCACCATCTTGGCAGAGATTTCCTCATCGGTGAAGGGTGCATAGATTTCCTTCACGTAGTTCACCATCTGCTCCTTCGGTATTCCCACCTGGTCTTTCGACTTGCGGTAGGCGGCGGCAATCACATCTTTCATATCCCGGTCTTTCAGCAACTCGATGGCAGCCTTGAAAGCGATGAATTCGCTCATTTTCGCCATGTCTATGCCGTAGTAGTCGGGGTAGCGCACCTGCGGAGAAGAAGAAACAATCACAATCTTCTTCGGATTCAGGCGGTCGAGGATACCGATAATACTTTGTTTCAGCGTTGTTCCGCGCACAATGCTGTCGTCAATGATAACGAGGTTATCCACACCCGGCACAAGACTGCCGTAAGTGATGTCATACACGTGCGCAGCCAGGTCGTTCCTGCTGTTTCCCTCTGCGATGAAAGTGCGGAGTTTGATATCCTTGATGGCTACCTTCTCACTGCGGATGCGGCGGGAAAGTATCTGTTCCAGTTCTTCCAGATTGGGGTTATGCCCCAGTGAAGCTATCTGCCGCACCTTTTCTTCATTCAGGTAATCATCCAGTCCCTGAAGCATGCCGTAAAAGGCAACTTCCGCTGTGTTCGGGATGAATGAAAAGACGGTATGATCCACATCGTTATTAATGGCTTTCAGGATGTTAGGTACCAGTTTCTCACCTAACAGTTTACGTTCCTTGTAGATGTCCACATCACTACCCCGGGAGAAGTAGATTCGCTCGAAAGAGCAGGGTTTCAGTTCGCGCACCTTGTTGATTTGTGTGGTACGCAACTTACCCGCCTTGTTTATCAGCAAAGCCTGTCCCGGCATTAGTTCTTTAACGCTGCCTGCCGGTACATTGAGGGCGGTCTGTATCACAGGACGTTCACTGGCAAGCACCGCTATTTCTTCATCCTGATACCAGAATGCCGGACGGATGCCCCACGGGTCGCGCACGGCGAAAGTCTCGCCGCTTCCAGTCAGGCCGCAAATCACGTAGCCCCCGTCCCACTCTTTGCTTGAGGTGCGGAGCACGTTTGCCAGGTCGATGTGGTCTTCAATATAATGGGTCACGCCCATGCCCGTCAGCCCTTCGGCTTCGGCAAGGTTGAAAAGGCGCTCTACTTCACGGTCGAGGCGATGGCCCACTTGTTCAAGCATGATGTAAGTATCGGCATACTTGCGCGGATGCTGGCCTATGGCGGTGATACGGGCAAAAATCTCGTCCACATTCGTCATATTGAAATTACCGCAAAGGGCGAGGTTCTTCGCGCGCCAGTTGTTCCGTCTCAGGAAAGGATGCACATAAGAGATGCCGCTTTTTCCGGTGGTAGAATAGCGCAGGTGTCCCATGTAAACCTCACCGGCAAAGGGGAGTACACTCTTAGCGTATTCCGCATCGTGCAATTGTTTTTTTGTCAGGTCTTTGAAGTTGCTCTGCACCGTATCGAATATTTCGGTAATGGCGCCCGAACCGAGTGCACGCTCGCGGAACATGTATTCTTCACCGGGATTGGCTTCCAGCTTTACGCAAGCCAACCCGGCACCTTCCTGTCCGCGGTTATGCTGTTTCTCCATCAGCAGATAGAGTTTGTTCAAACCGTACATCCATGTGCCGTACTTCTGTTCGTAGTACTCCAGAGGTTTCAGCAGGCGTATCATGGCGACGCCACATTCATGCTTCAGTTCTTCCATCTTATACGTTATTGTTTATAAGTTTTGCAAATGCGAATTTAGCAATTAAAATACAGAGTATATAGAGTTTAGCATCTATTATTAATCTTATTCAACAGTTACGCTTTTTGCCAGATTACGGGGCTGATCCACATCCATGCCTTTGCACACGGCAATGTGATAGGCCAGTAATTGCAAGGGCACCGTAGTAATCAACGGGTCAAGGCACTCTATTGTTTCCGGCAGTTCGATACAAGTGTCGGCAATTTTACTGATGACCGTATCTCCTTTTGTCACCAAGGCAATCACTTTGCCCTTGCGCGCCTTTATCTCCTGTATATTGCTCAGCACTTTCTCGTAAAGCCCGTTCTGCGTGGCAATCACCACTACAGGCATTTCAGCATCCACCAGCGCGATAGGTCCATGCTTCATTTCGGCAGCCGGATATCCCTCGGCATGGATATAAGAGATTTCCTTCAGCTTCAACGCACCTTCCAAGGCTACGGGATAGGAATAACCACGCCCCAGGTAAATGAAGTTATGCGCATAGGTGAATATCTTGGAAAGCTCGGCAATATCCTCGTTCAGTTCCAGCACCTCCTTCATTTTGTCGGGGATGCGGTTCAGTTCCTGCACGATGGCAAGATATTGCCCTTCGTCTATGGTATTCTTCTCTTTAGCGAGCGTCAACGCCAGCATAGTAAGCACCGTCACCTGCCCCGTAAATGCTTTGGTAGATGCCACACCAATTTCCGGTCCTACGTGGATGTAAGAACCCGTATGCGTAGCCCTTGGAATGGACGAACCGATAGCATTACAAATGCCGTAAATAAATGCCCCGCGGCTACGTGCCAGTTCCACAGCAGCCAGTGTATCCGCCGTCTCGCCACTCTGCGAAATAGCTATCACTACATCGCTACTATCAATCACCGGATCGCGGTAACGGAACTCCGAAGCGTATTCCACCTCCACCGGTATGCGGCAAAAGCTTTCTATCAGATGTTTTCCGATGAGGGCAGCGTGCCAGGAAGTACCGCACGCTACGATAACGAAGCGTTTAGCTGCCAGCAAGCGTTCTTTATAATCTATCACGGCGGAAAGCACCACGTTCGTATTCTCCACATTGATGCGCCCACGCATACAATCGTGAATGCAATCGGGTTGCTCGAAGATTTCTTTCAGCATGAAGTGCGGATATCCGCCTTTCTCCAACTGTCCCAGGTTCAGCGCCACCGTTTTCACTTCGTGGGGGCACTCCACATTTTTCAGGTTCACCACTTTCAGTTTCTCCCCGCGGTGTATCACGGCAATCTCTTCATCTTCCAGATACACCACTTTATCCGTATATTCCACGATAGGCGTAGCATCCGAAGCCAGGAAAAACTCATCTTCACCGATACCCACCACCAGTGGACTGCTCTTACGGGCGGCAATAATCTCATCCGGATTATCTTTGTCCAGCACGGCAATGGCATATGCGCCTATCACTTCACGCAAAGCCAGCTGCACGGCAGTCAGCAAATCGGTGTTTTTGGATTTCTGGATGAATTCTATCAGTTGCACCAGTACCTCGGTATCCGTACTGCTTTTGAATGAATAGCCTTTAGCTTGAAGTTTTTCTTTGAGAACGGCGTAGTTTTCGATGATGCCGTTGTGGATGAGAGCGAGACGTTCGGAAGAAGAATAATGAGGATGGGCGTTAGCAGAACAAGGTTCCCCGTGCGTAGCCCAACGGGTATGGGCAATTCCGATGTTACCGGAAATATCTTTTTGAGTAACGAAAGTCTCCAGTTCCGAAACTTTACCTTTCGTTTTGTACACATTCAACTGTCGGTTATCACTGATTAATGCTACCCCTGCACTATCATATCCACGATACTCCAATCGCTTCAATCCTTTGATAAGAATGGGGTAGGCTTTTTTTTGACCAATATAGCCTACGATTCCACACATAATATATTCAGTATTTGATTTTGCGTTGCAAAGATAAGTATTCTTAAGAACATAAAGTTAATGTTTTCCCGATTTATTTATCAAAAGAATAGAAAAAAGTTGTTTTCATGTCAAAACGTTAACAAAAACAAACTTATTAAAGCAAAAGGCTGTTACTTGCAATTTCATATCAAGCGACGGAAATTTAGTTTTATATTGAAAGAAGATTACGGAAAATTCTTCCAATCCGACAAGAGAAACACTTTCCCGTATTACCAAATTGCCACATTGCCATATTACCATTTGCATAAGCGGTGGCAGTTTTAGTGCTAACAATCAAATTAAATTCGTACATTTGAGGCGTATAAAAAGAAGAACCAACAAACAACACTATAATTTTACTATAACATGAAGAGTGCTTTTTCTAAAGGATGGTTTTCTATTCTTATTGTATTGGCAGTTTTAATTATTGACCAAATCGTAAAGATAGAGGTTAAAACAAATATGAGCTATGGTGAGAGCATCCGTATCACTGACTGGTTTTATATTCATTTTGTAGAAAACAATGGCATGGCTTTTGGGATGCAGATACTACCTAAGGCCATTCAGACCATTCTGCGTATCTTTTTTTCCGGTGTAATCATATGGTATATTTCCATACTTGCAAAAGCTGACTATAAACGCGGCTATATCGTTTGCGTTTCATTGATACTGGCAGGAGCCATTGGCAACATCATCGACAGTATATTTTATGGCGTTATTTTCAGTAAGAGCACATTCACTGAGATTGCAACGTTTGTACCTGTGGGGCATGGATATGCCGACTGGCTATATGGAAAAGTAGTAGATATGCTACACTTTCCTCTTTTTGAATTCAACTGGCCTGATTGGATACCCTTCATAGGAGGAAATCATTTCCTGTTCTTTAGTCCGGTGTTCAACATTGCAGATGCGGCTATCAGCTGCGGAATATTCATCTTGATCTTATTCTACTCAAGAAGTTTTAATAATAGTTCCCATTTGGTCAAGACCGAATTTCAAAATCTTTTAAAGAAAAATGATTCACAGGCTCATTAAAAAGTAACAAGACAAGCTTTTTTTCATAGAATATTCATTTCAGTAGTACGGATGACCATCACACCATATTACAATATAAAACTTAAAACGCCTATTTATGTTTTAAAACGAATATAAATAGCATATTTTTCTTTCATTCTAAAACATTATCCCTGACAGTTGATATTTTACAAGTCAGAAGTTTTACTATCATTGCATCATTTTGAAACCAAATTCATATCTTTGCCAAGCATTTTGATAGCAATAATAGGTATTACCACAGAATAAAGTAAACTTAAAAGGATGAAAGAAGAGCTTTTTAACAACAAAACAAAGGAAAAAGCCGGCCAACAGAAAACCGGTCAGAGTCAACAGTCCGTTTGCCAGCGACAGCCCAGGCAGTTGGGCTTGTATGATGCAGACAATGAGCATGACGCTTGTGGCGTGGGTATGCTGGTGAATATTCACGGAGGCAAATCGCATGAGTTGGTGGAGTCAGCATTGAAAGTATTAGAAAATATGCGCCATCGTGGTGCGGAAGGTGCGGACAACAAAACCGGAGATGGTGCCGGAATCATGCTGCAAATCCCGCATGAGTTTATTCTTTTGCAAGGCATCCCCGTTCCCGAGAAGGGAAAGTACGGCACCGGACTTCTATTTCTCCCGAAAGACGAGAAAGACCAGTCCGCTATTCTAAGCATCATCATCGAAGAGATTGAAAAGGAAGGATTGACACTGATGCACCTGCGCAATGTTCCTACCTGCCCCGAAATACTAGGCGAAGCGGCACTTGCCAACGAACCGGACATCAAGCAGATTTTCATCACCGGATTCACGGAAAGCGAAACGGCAGACCGTAAACTCTATATAATAAGGAAGAGAATAGAAAATAAAGTGCGCAAGTCGGACATCCCGGCACGGGAGGATTTCTACATCGTCTCACTGTCCACGAAGAACATCATCTATAAAGGTATGCTCTCCTCGTTGCAACTACGCAACTACTTCCCTGACCTGACAAACAGTTATTTTACTAGTGGACTGGCACTGGTACACTCCCGTTTCAGTACCAACACCTTCCCCACCTGGGGACTGGCACAGCCCTTCCGTCTCCTGGCACACAACGGCGAAATCAACACCATCCGAGGCAACCGCGGCTGGATGGAGGCTCGCGAAAGTGTACTCTCCTCCCCTTCGCTGGGCGACATCAAAGAGATACGTCCCATCATCCAGCCGGGCATGAGCGACAGTGCCTCACTGGACAACGTACTTGAATTCCTCGTGATGTCCGGCATGAGTCTGCCCCACGCCATGGCTATGCTGGTACCGGAGTCCTTCAACGAAAAGAACCCCATCAGCGAAGACCTGAAAGCCTTCTACGAATATCACTCCATCCTGATGGAACCGTGGGATGGTCCTGCCGCACTGCTGTTCAGCGACGGGCGTTTCGCAGGTGGTATGCTCGACCGTAACGGGCTGCGTCCGGCACGCTACCTCATCACACACAACGACATGATGGTGGTGGCAAGCGAAGTGGGGGTCATGGACTTCGAACCGGGAGACATCAAGGAAAAAGGCCGCCTGCAACCCGGTAAGATATTGCTGGTGGACACCGAAAAGGGAGAAATCTACTACGATGGCGAACTGAAAAAGCAACTTGCCGAGGCCAAGCCTTACCGCAATTGGCTGGCAACAAACCGTATCGAACTGGATGAATTGAAAAGCGGTCGCAAAGTGGAGCACACAGTGCCCGATTATTACCGTATGCTGCGCACCTTCGGCTATTCCAAAGAAGACGTCGAGCGCCTCATCGTTCCTATGTGTACCACGGGTGCCGAACCCATCAACTCTATGGGTAACGACACGCCGCTGGCTGTGCTCTCTGACAAGCCGCAGCTTCTATATAATTATTTCCGCCAGCAGTTCGCCCAAGTCACCAACCCGCCCATCGACCCCATACGAGAGGAACTGGTGATGTCACTGACGGAATATATCGGTGCCGTTGGCATGAACATCCTCACACCCAGCGAAAGCCATTGCAAGATGGTGCGCCTCAATCACCCCATCCTGAACAACGCGCAACTGGATATCCTTTGCAACATCCGCTACAAAGGTTTCAAGACGGTGAAACTACCTATGTTGTTCGAGGTGTCCAAAGGGCGTGCCGGATTGCAGGAAGCACTCGCCACCCTTTGTAAACAGGCGGAAGAGTCTGTCAGCGAAGGCGTAAACTACATCGTACTGACCGACCGCGACGTGGACGCCACCCATGCCGCCATCCCTTCATTGCTGGCCGTCAGCGCCGTGCACCATCACCTCATCTCGGTAGGAAAACGCGTGCAGACGGCACTGGTAGTAGAAAGCGGTGAGATACGCGAAGTGATGCACGCCGCCCTGTTGCTGGGCTTCGGCGCCAGTGCACTGAATCCGTACATGGCATTTGCCGTGATAGACAGGCTGGTGGCGAAGAAGGAAATACAACTGGACTACGCTACGGCAGAAAAGAAATATATCAAGTCCATCTGCAAGGGATTATTCAAAATCATGAGTAAGATGGGGATTTCAACCATCCGCTCCTACCGGGGTGCGAAGATATTCGAAGCGGTGGGATTGAGCCAGGAACTGAGCAATGCTTACTTCGGCGGATTGAAATCCACTATCGGTGGCATCCGTCTGGATGAGGTGGCACGTGATGCGATTGTGTTCCACGATGCAGGCTTTGCCGGACAAATAGAAGATTTACTTCCTAACAATGGCTTGTACGCCTTCCGCAAGGACGGTGAAAAGCATGCCTGGAACCCTGAAACCATCTCAACCCTGCAACTGGCTACACGCCTGGGCAGCTACAAGAAGTTCAAGGAATTCACTCGGCTGGTGGACGAAAAGGAAGCGCCTATCTTTTTAAGAGATTTCCTTGATTTCCGCCACAGTCCGATACCCATTGATAAAGTAGAGCCGGCAGAAAGCATCATGCACCGTTTCGTGACGGGTGCCATGAGCTACGGTTCCATCAGCAAGGAAGCCCATGAGGCGATGGCTATCGCCATGAATAAGATTCACGGCCGCAGCAACACCGGTGAAGGTGGTGAAGACAGTGCCCGCTTCGCTCCGCGTGAAGACGGAACTTCCCTGCGCAGTGCCATCAAGCAGGTAGCCTCGGGACGTTTCGGCGTGACAACGGAATACCTGGTGAATGCCGACGAAATACAAATAAAAGTGGCGCAGGGTGCCAAGCCGGGCGAAGGCGGTCAGCTTCCGGGCTTCAAGGTAGACCAGGTGATTGCCAAGACACGCCACTCCATACCGGGCATCTCTTTGATTTCCCCTCCGCCCCATCACGACATTTATTCCATTGAAGACCTGGCACAGCTCATCTTCGACTTGAAGAACGTAAATCCACGGGCCAAAATCAGCGTGAAGCTGGTGGCGGAAAGCGGTGTGGGAACCATCGCCGCAGGTGTGGCAAAGGCTAAAGCCGACCTCATCGTCATCTCCGGTGCAGAAGGTGGTACGGGAGCTTCTCCGGCTTCCAGCATCCGTTATGCCGGTATTTCTCCGGAACTTGGTTTGAGCGAGACGCAACAGACACTTGTCTTGAACGGCCTTCGCGGGCAAGTGACACTACAAGTGGACGGGCAACTGAAAACAGGCCGTGACATCGTACTGATGGCAATGCTGGGAGCCGAGGAATTCGGTTTTGCCACCAGTGCGCTGATTGTGCTGGGTTGCGTCATGATGCGCAAATGCCATCAGAACACCTGTCCCGTGGGCGTGGCAACACAGAACGAAGAACTGCGCAAACGTTTTCACGGACGAAGCGAATATCTGGTGAATTTCTTCACTTTCCTTGCGCAGGAAGTGCGCGAGTATTTGGCTGAAATTGGCGTGGAGCGTCTGGATGACATCATCGGACGGACTGATCTTATCGTAAGAAAAGGACAAGGGGATGAGTTGGCAAAAAGAGAAAAAGCAATAGAAGGGAATCCTAAATTCGAGCTTCTCGACTTCTCCAGGCTTCTGGCACGCATCCCGAACAATGCCGCCATCCGCCACACCATCGACCAACAGCATGGCATCGACCACGTGAAAGATGTGGAGATGCTGCATGCCGCCGCCGAAGCCTTGGAGAGCCAGAAAGAAATCTCGCTGGAATACACCATTGCCAATACCGACCGTGCCTGCGGGGCGATGCTCTCCGGAGCCATTGCCGCAAAGTATGGGGAAGCAGGTCTGCCTGCACACACGCTGAACGTAAAATTCAAAGGCTCGGCAGGGCAGAGTTTCGGCTCATTCCTTGTACCGGGTGTTAACTTCAAATTGGAAGGTGAAGCGAACGATTACCTCGGCAAAGGATTGTCGGGCGGACGTATCGCCGTCCTGCCTCCGGTACGCAGCAATTTCCAGGCCGAAAAGAACACCATTGCCGGAAATACCTTGCTCTATGGCGCTACAAGCGGTGAAGTGTATATCAACGGGCGTGTAGGCGAACGCTTTGCCGTCCGCAACTCCGGTGCCATCGCCGTAGTGGAGGGCGTGGGTGACCACTGTTGTGAATATATGACAGGCGGCCGTGTCGTAATCCTCGGCTCTACGGGACGTAACTTCGCAGCCGGAATGTCGGGCGGCGTAGCTTATGTCTGGAACCGGGACGGCAACTTCGATTATTTCTGCAATATGGAGATGGTGGAACTCTCACTCATCGAAGAGGCTTCGTACCGCAAGGAATTGCACGAGCTTGTCCGCCAGCACTATCTCTACACAGGCTCCAATCTGGCACGCACGATGCTCGACGACTGGAATCGCTATGTAGACGAATTTATCCAGGTAGTCCCCATCGAGTACAAGAAAGTACTGCAAGAGGAACAGATGCGGAAGCTGCAACAGAAGATTGCGGAAATGCAACGTGATTACTGAATCGCGAATTAATAATGAATGAAAAAGCGGGATAGTGTACGGCTTATGTTCACTTTTCTCTTTCTCTGTTCCTCTTTCATTCTTTAATTTGTTCATCCCCTTTAATTCTTTAACTCATTAATTTGTTTATCATGGGAAATCCAAAAGCATTCTTAACCATACCACGACAGGAAGCGGGTTACCGCCCTGTCCACGAACGCATCACCGACTTCAGTCAGGTGGAACAAACTTTGAACAGCCACGACCGCAAACTCCAGGCATCACGCTGTATGGACTGCGGTGTCCCTTTCTGCCACTGGGCATGCCCACTGGGCAACAAGCAACCCGAATTTCAAGACGCACTCTATAAAGGCAAATGGCGTGAGGCTTACGAAGTCCTCGCTGCTACCAACGACTTTCCCGAGTTCACGGGACGCATCTGCCCCGCCCTCTGCGAGAAATCATGTGTACTGAAACTCTCCTGCGATGAGCCTGTCACCATCCGTGAGAACGAAGCCGCCATTGCCGAAGCTGCCTTCCGCGAAGGCTACATCACTCCTATCCGCCCCGAACACAACGGAAAGCGGGTAGCCATCATCGGTGCCGGCCCTGCCGGTTTGTCCACCGCCTGCCGATTGAATGCCCGAGGGTATGAAGTAACCCTTTTCGACAGTAAACCCATGCCCGGTGGATTATTGCGCTATGGTATTCCTAATTTCAAACTCGACAAAGCAGTAATCGACCGCCGCATGCGGGTACTCGAAGCCGAAGGCATTCAATTTGAGATGGGCGTAACCGTAGACGTGCAGAAACTTCCCGCAGGCTTCGACGCCTATTGCATCTGTACCGGAACCCCACAAGCACGCGACCTCACCATCCCCGGACGCGAACTGAAAGGTATCCACTTCGCCCTTGAAATGCTGTCACAACAGAACCACATTCTCGACGGAGAAACTTTTCCGAAGGATAAGCTGGTAAATGCCAAAGGCAAGAAAGTCCTCGTCATTGGTGGTGGAGATACCGGTTCGGACTGTATCGGTACAAGCATCCGCCAGGGAGCCGTAAGCGTGACGCAGATAGAAATCATGCCGCAACCTCCCGTAGGACACAACGACTCCACGCCCTGGCCGCAATGGCCCATTGTGCTGAAGACGACTTCGAGCCACGAAGAAGGTTGTACCCGCCGCTGGAGCCTTGCCTCCAACCAGTTCATCGGGAAGAACGGCAAGGTATGCGGCGTAGAGGTGGAAGAGGTGGAATGGACTGCGGCACAAGATGGCGGACGCCCCACCATGAAGCCCACCGGAAAGAAAGAAATCATTGATGCCGACATGGTATTGTTAGCTATGGGCTTTCTGAAACCGGAACAACCGGAATTCCCAGAGAATGTGTTTGTGGCAGGAGATGCTGCCAGAGGTGCAAGTCTCGTGGTTCATGCGCTGGCTGACGGACGCAAGGCGGCACAGAGAATAGATGAATATTTAAATAAATGATAATTTAGCGAAATGAAGAACTAAGAATGCAGAATGAAGAATTACCTTGCGGCATGCTTGCATAGCGCAGCCAAATTCTTCATTCTTCATTCACCATTCTTCATTAAATTATCATTTACTAACCCTAAAACAAATACAATCATGTGTGGAATAGCAGGCATCTTCAACATCCAATCTCAATCCCAGGAATTGAGAAGTAAAGCGCTGAAAATGGCGCAGAAAATCCGTCACCGCGGACCCGACTGGAGTGGTATCTACGTAGGTGGCAGTGCCATCCTGGCACACGAACGGCTTTCCATCGTTGACCCCGAAAGCGGTGGGCAGCCTTTGTACTCATCCGACAACAAACAAATCCTCGCCGTAAACGGTGAAATCTATAACCACCGCGAAATACGTGCCCGTTATGCCGGGAAATACACTTTCCGGACAGGTTCGGACTGCGAAGTCATCCTCGCCCTCTACAAGGACCGGGGCATCGACTTTCTTGAAGAATTGAACGGCATCTTCGCTTTCGCCCTCTATGACGAGGAAACCGATGATTTCCTCATCGCCCGTGACCCGATTGGCGTCATCCCACTCTATATAGGCCATGACGACCAAGGCCACATCTACGTGGGCAGCGAACTGAAAGCACTTGAAGGCTTTTGCGACGAATACGAGCCCTTCCTCCCCGGCCATTACTACCGGGGAAGCGAAGGCAAGATGCAACGCTGGTACAAGCGCAGCTGGACTGAATATGAAACCGTTAAGGCAGACGACACCGCTGCCCGCCATGCCACACGTCAGGAAATAGACAGCGTAAAGCTTTCTCTCGAAGCTGCCGTCCAGCGCCAACTCATGTCCGATGTTCCTTACGGGGTACTCCTTTCCGGTGGACTCGACTCCTCCGTCATTTCTGCCATTGCCAAAAAGTATGCCCGCAAGCGCATCGAAACCAACAACGAAAGCGAAGCCTGGTGGCCGCAACTCCACTCCTTCGCCGTCGGCCTGCACGGCGCACCGGACTTGATAAAAGCCCGTGAAGTGGCCGAATACATCGGCACCGTCCATCACGAAATCAACTATACCGTGCAAGAAGGTCTCGATGCCTTGCGTGACGTCATTTACTTTATCGAAACCTACGATGTCACCACCGTCCGCGCTTCCACACCGATGTACCTGTTGGCACGTGTCATCAAGAGTATGGGTATCAAGATGGTGCTCAGCGGTGAAGGAGCTGACGAAGTTTTCGGAGGATATCTCTACTTCCACAAAGCGCCCACCCCGCAAGCTTTCCATGAAGAGACGGTACGCAAACTCTCCAAACTGCATATGTACGATTGCCTGCGTGCCAACAAAAGCCTTGCTGCCTGGGGAGTGGAAGGGCGTGTGCCTTTTCTTGATAAAGAATTCCTGGATGTAGCCATGAGCTTGAATCCCGCCGTCAAGATGTGCCCTGGCCGGGAGGTGGAGAAACGCATCGTCCGCGAGGCTTTCGAGGATATGCTGCCCGAAAGTGTGGCCTGGCGACAGAAAGAACAGTTTTCGGACGGTGTAGGCTACAACTGGATTGATACGCTGAAAGCCGTCACATCTGCTGCCGTCACCGACCATCAGATGGAGCATGTGGCCGAACGATTCCCCATCAATCCACCGCAGAACAAAGAGGAGTATTATTACCGCAGCATCTTCGAAGAGCACTTCCCCAGCCGGTCGGCAGCTTTCAGTGTTCCCAGCGTCCCCAGCGTGGCATGTTCCACAGCCGAAGCCCTTGCCTGGGATGCCACACTGCAAGGAAAGAATGATCCGAGCGGACGCGCTGTGGCAGGAGTGCACGAAGCGGCATATACATTATAAAATAGTAATGCCACACTTCAGCAAGTAAAATGCCACACTATAATGAGGATGATGCCACACTTCAACAATCACGAAGTGTGGCATTGTGTTCATTCAAGTGTGGCATTTTACTTGCTGAAGTGTGGCATTATGACTACTCAGGTGTGGCATTTCCCTCATACAGTTTCCCCTCGCTGCCAACAAACAACTAATGCTTTATATCTAATATAACTTCTCTCCCCCTCCTCTTTCATATTCCCGATTAATTCCCTACCTTTGCCCCGCTTTTTTCGAAAAAGCAGAATTCGTTCAATTCGTTTTTGGGTTAAACTTAATAACGCTTATGCAAAAGTCTGACTGCATCATCGGTGTAGAGCACGTATCGAAATACTTCGGAGACAAAGCCGTACTGAATGATGTAAACCTCTCTGTCCGTAAGGGCGAATTTGTAACTATCCTGGGACCCTCCGGCTGTGGCAAGACTACCTTGCTTCGCCTGATAGCCGGTTTCCAGACCGCCTCGGAAGGCATCATCACCATCGGCGGACGCGACATCACCCAGACACCGCCGCACCAGCGCCCGGTGAACACCGTCTTCCAGAAGTATGCTCTCTTCCCTCATCTGAATGTGTACAACAACATCGCCTTCGGACTGAAACTCAAGAAAATGCCCGAAGCCACCATCGGCAAGAAGGTAAAACAAGCCCTCCGCATGGTAGGCATGACGGATTACGAAGACCGTGACGTCGACTCCCTCTCCGGCGGGCAACAGCAGCGCGTAGCCATCGCCCGCGCCATCGTCAACGAACCGGAAGTGCTGCTACTGGACGAGCCACTCGCCGCTCTCGACCTGAAAATGCGCAAGGACATGCAGATGGAACTGAAAGAGATGCACCAGAAGCTCGGCATCACCTTCATCTACGTCACCCACGACCAGGAAGAAGCCCTCACCCTGAGCGACACCATCGTCGTGATGAGCGAAGGCCGCATCCAGCAGATAGGTACCCCGACCGACATTTACAACGAGCCTATCAACTCTTTCGTTGCCGACTTCATCGGCGAGAGCAACATCCTGAACGGACTCATGCTCCAAGATAAATCCGTCTCCTTTGCCGGACACGAATTTGAGTGTGTAGACAAGGGCTTCGGCGTCAATACCCCTGTCGATGTCGTCCTCCGCCCCGAAGACATTTATATCTTCGAGCCTTCTGCCGCCGCCCAACTGACAGGTACCGTCACCTCCTGCATCTTCAAAGGCGTGCACTACGAAATGATGGTGCAGACCAACGAAGGATACGAATTCATGGTGCAGGACTATCACAGCTTCGAAGCCGGACGCCAGGTGGGCCTGCTCGTAAAGCCCTTCGATATCCACGTCATGAAGAAGGAACGCACCTGCAACACTTTCGCCGGACGACTGATCGACGGACAGCACGTCGAGTTCCTCGGCTATACCTTTGAGTGCGCCGAAGTGCAAGGCATCGAGCCGGGTAGCGACGTACAGGTGGAGATTGATTTCCAGAACGTCATCCTCGAAGATAACGAAGAAGACGGCCATCTGACTGGTGAAGTGAAATTCATCCTCTACAAAGGCAACCATTACCATCTCACCGTGTTTACGGACTGGGATGAAGATATCTTTGTCGATACCAACGACGTCTGGGACGACGGCGACCGCGTCGGCATCACCATCGCTCCGCAGAACATCCGGGTGATGGAACCCTCTGCTATTGTTGAACCCACTAATAAGAAAGGAAGTGCTCAGTAATATATCCCGCTTCTTCATGCGTCGCCGGAACTGGACTGTTCCCTACGCTCTGTTTCTCGTCATCTTCGTGGTGATGCCCTTGTTGCTCATTGTGCTCTATGCTTTCACGGACGCCGAGGGCGCGTTCACATTCGCCAACTTCCGCAAGTTCATGGTGCACCCCGAAGCCATCAACACATTTGTTTACTCCATCGGGATAGCCGTCATCACCACGCTGGCATGTTTCATACTGGGTTATCCCGCAGCTTATATCCTGAGTCAGAAACGCTTCAACACTTCCCAGACCATGGTTGTACTGTTCATCCTGCCCATGTGGGTGAACATCCTGATACGTACACTTGCCACCGTGGCGCTGTTCGACTTCCTCAACCTGCCGTTGGGCGAAGGTGCGCTGGTGTTCGGTATGGTCTACAACTTTCTGCCGTTCATGATATACCCCATCTACAACACGTTGCAGAAGATGGACGGCAGTCTGATAGAAGCCGCCCAGGACTTGGGCGCTACGCCTCTGCAAGTGTTCCGGAAGGTGATTCTGCCCCTCTCCATGCCGGGCATCATGAGTGGCGTGGTGATGGTTTTCATGCCCACCGTCTCCACCTTTGCCATTGCCGAATTGCTGACAATGAACAATATCAAACTGTTCGGTACCACCGTGCAGGAGAGCATTTATAACGGAATGTGGAACTACGGCGCTGCCCTGTCGCTCATCATGCTGTTGCTGATTGGCGTCACTGCCTTGTTTACGAACGAGGACGACAGTGCTCAAAATGAAAGCGGAGGTGTGATATGATGAAACCCACAACAACGCCGCGCCGCGATGCACTCACCCGTTTCCTCGCGAAGAGTTACCTCTGGTTCCTGCTTGCGCTGCTCTATTCGCCCATCCTGATTATTATGATTTTCTCCTTCACCGAAGCCAAGGTGCTGGGCAACTGGACAGGGTTCTCCACCAAATTATACAGTTCACTCTTCACCGGCGGGATGCACCATTCGCTGATGAGTGCCATCTGGAACACATTTGCCATCGCGCTGATTGCGGCTACGGCATCCACCTTGCTGGGCAGCCTGGCGGCCATCGGCATCTTCAACCTGCGTTCCCGTGCCCGGCAGGTGATGAACTTCACCAATGCCATACCGATGATGAATGCAGACATCATCACAGGTGTGTCGCTATTCCTGTTGTTTGTCAGCTTCGGCATCTCACAAGGATTCACAACGGTGGTGCTGGCACATATCACTTTCTGTACTCCGTATGTAGTGCTCAGTGTCATGCCCCGTCTGAAAAAGATGAATCAGAACGTTTACGAAGCCGCCCTCGACCTGGGCGCTACGCCTTTCCAGGCATTGCGGAAGGTTATCTTTCCGGAGATCCTGCCGGGAATGATAAGCGGGTTCATCCTTGCTTTCACCCTTTCCATTGATGATTTTGCAGTGACCATTTTCACCATCGGAAACGAAGGTCTGGAAACGCTTTCCACCTATATCTACGCCGATGCACGCAAGGGAGGATTGACCCCGGAATTGCGCCCACTGTCAACTATCATCTTCGTAACGGTGTTAGTGCTGCTGATTGTGATAAACAAGAGAGCGGAACGTTCAAAGAAAGAATAAAAACAAAAATGATAATTTAGCGGCTTTGCTGCTAAAAATTGACAATTAACAATTGACAATTGACAATTACCATTCGGAACGATTGTTTAAGCACAATATAGCGCAGCCTAATTGTTAATTGTCAATTGTCAATTGTCAATTTTTAGCGGGCATCCGCCCGCTAAATTATCATTTACCACATAATCATATCAACAATGAAGAAATACATACCCCTCCTCCTCTGCATCCTTCTTCTCGCCTCCTGCACCAGCTCCGGCGAGAAGCGCAGCCGTGTCCTCAAAGTCTACAACTGGGCTGACTACATCGACGAGAATGTCCTTGCCGAATTCCCCGCCTGGTACAAAGAACAAACAGGCGAAGACATCCGCATCATCTACCAGGTATTCGACATCAACGAAATCATGCTCACCAAAATCGAGCGTGGGCAGGAAGACTTCGACCTCATATGCCCCTCGGAATACATCATTGAGCGTATGTTGAAAAAGGATCTCCTCCTCCCCATCAACCGCGACTTCGGCAAAACCCCGGATTACATCCCCAACATCTCCCCTTACATCCGGAAAGAACTGGAGAAAATCAGCCAGCCCGGCCGCCACACCAACGACTACGTTGTTCCCTATATGTGGGGGACTGCCGGCATTCTCTATAACAAGAAGTTCAAAACCCTCGAAGAAGTCAGCACCTGGGGATGCCTTTGGGATGCCGTCAACCGTGGTAAAATCTTGATGAAGGACAGTTACCGCGACGCTTACGGAACTGCCATCATCTACGCCCACGCCCGCCAGCTTGCCGACAGCACCATCACCGTGGAACAACTGATGAACGATAATTCCCCCGAAGCCATCGCCTTGGCAGAGCAATATCTGAAATCCATGAAACCCAATATCGCCGGGTGGGAAGCCGACTTCGGCAAAGAGATGATGACCAAGAACAAGGCATGGCTCAACCTCACATGGAGCGGTGATGCCGTCTGGGCCATCGAAGAAGCCGAAGCTGTGGGTGTCAGCCTCGATTATACGGTTCCCCGCGAAGGCAGTAACATCTGGTACGATGGCTGGGCCATCCCCAAGTACGCCCGCAACGTGAAAGCCGCCAGTTACTTCATCAACTACCTTTGCCAACCGGACATTGCCCTGCGCAACATGGACGCCATAGGCTACGTAAGTGCCGTAGCAACCCCTGAAATCATGGAGGCAAAGATTGATACGACTCTCGAACAATTCTCCGACCTCAGTTATTTCTTCGGCCCCGGAGCAGACAGCATTCAAATCAATCCTATCCAGTACCCCGACCGTCAAGTAGTAGAGCGCTGTGCCATGATCCGCGACTTTGGCGACCGCACGGAACTCGTCCTTGAAATGTGGAGCCGCGTCAAAGGTGATAATCTGAACACTGGTATTGTGCTCCTTATCTTTGCCGTTTTCGGTGCGCTATTTGTCTGGATTGTATGGAAACGGATCAGTATCTATAAGCAGAAGAAACGCCATCGCCGTCGCAGACGGAGATAGTAGTTATTAAATATTATCGAATTATTTCGTAACTTGCAACGAATTTAAAAATCACGCACCTATGAAACTGAAAAAACTTTTCTTCGCCTCTATCCTGACTATTGCTGCATACGGCACTGTACAGGCACAAAACACCCAAGTTATCGCCCACCGTGGCTTCTGGAAAACTGACGGCTCCGCCCAGAACAGCATTGCCGCTCTGGTGAAAGCCGATTCCATCAATTGTTACGGTTCCGAGTTCGACGTATGGCTCACTGCCGACAATAAGCTCATCGTAGACCATGACGGTGTCTTCAAGGGTGTCCGCATGGAAACATCCACCGAGAAAGAGTGTACTTCCATCATCCTCAATAATGGGGAAAACCTCCCAACCCTGAAACAATACCTCAGCAAAGCCAAGCAACTGAAAACCCGTCTGATCCTGGAGCTTAAAGCACATAAAACTCCCGAACAGGAAACCCGAGCCGTAAAACAAATCGTGAAAATGATAAAGAAAATGGGCCTGGCAGACCGCACCGAGTACATCACCTTCTCCCGCCACGCCTGCAAAGAGTTCATCCGTCTCGCCCCGAAAGGCACTCCCGTCTACTATCTGGAAGGCGACCTCAGCCCGAAAGAGTTGAAAGAATGGGGATGCGCCGGACCCGACTATCACCTCAGTGTATTCAAAAAACACCCCGAATGGATTAAAGAATGTCACGATCTCGGCATGAAAGTGAATGCCTGGACAGTGAACGATGCCAAAGACATGGAATGGCTTATCGGCGAAGGCGTGGACTTTATCACAACCAATGAGCCTGTATTATTGCAGGAGATATTGAAAAAGAAATAACTTTTTTAAAGATAGTAACAAGGTGTTTCCTGAAATACATTTAGTCACCCAAAAACAACAAAACCGTTTCATAATGTCATTTATGAAACGGTTTTTTCATTCCATAAACTTCACTTTTCTGCAAAAACCAAGCATTTACCTCCTTTTTCACACAGAATGAATATGCAGAAAGAATTCCATAAATAACAAATCCACTAAATATCCCCCTGCAAACTTTTAAATTGAAACTTGAATAGTGTATATTTGCAGCGACTGAAAGATTAGATATCTAAAATAGAAATAAGGCATTGTTTCTATTAAATAATAATCAAAATGTCGTACCTTTGCATTGTGATTAAAACAAAAGGAAACATTAATTCACCAACAGAGTACAAAATGACAAGAATGATTAAATTCACCAAGATGCACGGAGCGGGTAACGACTACATCTATGTAGACACCACGAAATACCCCATCGAAAGTCCTGAAAAGCTTTCGGTTATATGGAGCGCCCCGCACACAGGAATTGGAAGTGACGGTCTGGTACTTATCGGCAGTTCGGACAAGGCTGATTTCAGCATGCGCATCTTCAATGCGGATGGTTCCGAAGCCAAAATGTGTGGTAACGCCAGCCGTTGCATCGGCAAATACCTATATGAATATGGATTGACCTCAAAGCCAGCAGTCACCCTCGATACCCTTTCGGGCATCAAAGTGCTGAAGCTCCACATAAAAGACGGAATAGTAGATACCGTCACCGTGGACATGGGCATCCCTGCCGGTATGCAGGAGCAAACCGTAGAAGCCGACGGACGGAAATTCACCGGGACCACCGTCTCAATGGGAAATCCGCATCTGGTAATCTTCGTAGATGATATAAAGGAAATAGACCTCGAAAGTATCGGCCCGAAACTGGAAAACTACCCGTCATTCCCCGGACGAATCAATGTAGAGTTCGCCCAGATACTTGAAGACGGCAAAATCCGGATGCGGGTATGGGAAAGAGGTTCGGGCATCACCCAAGCCTGCGGAACAGGAGCTTGCGCCACCGCCGTAGCCGCCGCCCTCACAGGAAGAGCCGGAAGAACATCAGACATCATCATGGATGGAGGCACACTCACCATCGAGTGGGACGAAAAAAACGGGCACGTAATGATGACCGGAGGAGCGGTCCGAGTATTCGATGGGGAGATAGAGATAATTAACGCTTAAAACAACAAGAAAGTATGGCATTAGTAAACGAACATTTTTTGAAATTACCGGGAAGTTATTTATTTTCAGACATAGCTAAAAAGGTGAATACTTTCAGGATAACACACCCTAAGCAAGAAGTCATCCGTCTGGGTATCGGCGACGTTACCCGGCCACTGCCACCGGCCTGCATCGAGGCGATGCACAAGGCGGTGGACGAGATGGCAAACGGGAAGACTTTCCACGGCTACGGCCCCGAACAGGGATACGATTTTCTGATTGAGGCCATCATCAAGCACGATTACGCCCCGAGAGGCATTCATTTCAGCCCTACGGAAGTGTTCGTCAATGATGGAGCCAAGAGCGATACGGGTAACATCGGAGATATCCTCCGCCACGACAACAGCGTGGGAGTGACCGACCCCATCTACCCGGTATACATAGACAGCAATGTGATGTGCGGCCGTGCCGGAGTGCTGGAAGAAGACGGCAAATGGAGCAACGTGACCTACATGCCCTGTACCGCCGAAAACAACTTCGTCCCCGAGATACCGGACAAGCGCATCGACATCGTTTATCTCTGTTACCCTAACAACCCGACGGGAACCACGCTGACCAAACCTCAGTTAAAGAAATGGGTGGATTACGCACTTGCCAACGACACCCTCATCCTGTTTGATGCGGCATACGAGGCATTCATACAAGAAAAAGATGTGCCCCACTCCATCTACGAGATAAAAGGAGCCAAAAAATGTGCCATCGAATTCCGCAGCTTCTCAAAAACAGCCGGATTCACCGGGGTACGTTGCGGATATACCGTGGTTCCGAAAGAACTGACAGCCGCCACACTGACCGGTGATCGCATCGCACTGAACCGCCTGTGGAACCGCCGTCAATGCACCAAGTTCAACGGCACCAGCTACATCACCCAACGGGCTGCCGAGGCCATATACACCCCGGAAGGCAAACGACAGATAAAGGAAAACATCGATTACTATATGAACAACGCCCGGACGATGAAAGAAGGTCTGGAAGCAGCCAGACTGAAAGTGTACGGCGGCGTAAATGCCCCTTACATCTGGCTGAAAACACCGAACGGAGTCGGTTCGTGGCGATTCTTTGAACAAATGTTGTACGAGGCCAACGTGGTGGGGACACCCGGCGTAGGTTTCGGTCCCAGCGGAGAGGGTTATATCCGGCTGACGGCTTTCGGCAATCACGAAGATTGCACGGAGGCGATGAAGAGAATCAGAAAATGGTTGATGTAGAGAGAAGGGATGCTTCGACAAGCTCAGCATGACAGATGGTATCGACTTACAGAAAACATTATACTTAAATAACAGCTGTTTCACCGGACTGATCATCCGCAATTTTTCTAAATTTAAAAAGGTAAAAGGATATGGAAACAAAAAGCGTAAAATTGAAGGCAATAGCAATCGCATTATTATCAGTAGCCCTGCCCTTCACGGCAAAGGCACAGGACAAAGTGGAAGCATCAGTCGGTGCCGACCTGGTAAGTGGTTACATCTGGCGCGGCACGGACTGCGGCGGAGTGAGCATTCAGCCCAGCATGTCGGTAGGATATAAAGGCCTGTCACTGACGGCATGGGGTTCGGTAGGAATCGACAAAGACGATGCCAGGGAAATTGACCTTACACTGGGCTACAGCACAGGCGGTTTCAGCGTGGCAGTCACCGATTATTGGTTCTCCTATCACAAAGAAGACGGTGGATATACGGGAGATTACTTCAAGTATGGTGCACACAGCACGGCACATATCTTTGAAGCGACTCTAGGCTACGACTTCGGCCCTTTGGCACTAAGCTGGAACACTTATTTTGCCGGTGACGACTATACGAAAGAAAACGGTGACAGAGCCTATTCCACTTATGTAGGCATCAGCGCCCCTTTCAAACTGGGCGGTCTGGATTGGTCGGCAGAAGTAGGTTTCACCCCGTGGGAAGGTGCATACGCCGACAAATTCAACGTCACCAACCTCACACTGAAAGCTGAAAAAGAGATCAAATTCAGTGACTCCTTCTCACTGCCCACTTTCGCGCAGTTGACGTTCAATCCCCATACACAGGGAGCCTACTTCGCAGTGGGAGTTAGTTTTTAAAGAAGAATAAACAGGTATTAGGTATTTACAGATGCGCCGAATGGCAAATCGTAAATCGTAAATTGTCTAATCGTAAATATAGTAAGGTATGAAAAAGATTGAAGCAATTATCCGTAAGACCAAATTCGAGGATGTAAAGGACGCATTGCTCGAAGCGGACATCGAATGGTTCTCCTACTACGACGTAAGAGGTATAGGAAAATCACGCCAGGCCCGCATCTACCGCGGTGTAATGTACGACACCAGTTCCATTGAACGTATCTTGGTCTCCATCGTGGTACGCGACAAGAATGCGGAAAAGACCGTGCAAGCCATCATCAAGTCCGCACAAACCGGAGAAATCGGCGATGGACGTATCTTCGTCATTCCCATTGAAGACGCCATCCGCATCCGCACTGCCGAAAGGGGCGACATCGCACTCTATAATGCCGAACAAGAAAGATAGGCAGCTACAAACCACAACAAAAAAGTGAGCGATGCACTACCTTATAAGGGAGAAGCTCACGCCCTTGTAAGGGAGAAGCTCACTATAGAAAGACAAAGAATACAAGTACAACAAAAAGCAAAAAACTTATGGATAAATATAGAAAACGCAGCATTGCCAAGCTGTGGATAGCCGGTGCTGTCCTTATGGCAATCTGCATGGCAACAGAAACTTTCGCACAGAATACCGCCACGGCGGACAACCTATCAACCACAGTAATAGCCGTCACAGAGCAGACAGCCACAGAAGAAGCTGCTCCCGACACTTTAGGAGAACTGGTAAACGGACTTAACACTATATGGATGCTTCTCGCCGCCATGCTGGTATTCTTCATGCAACCGGGCTTCGCATTGGTGGAAGCCGGTTTCACACGGGTGAAGAACACCGCCAACATCTTGATGAAGAACTTCGTGGACTTCATGTTCGGTTCCCTTCTTTACTGGTTCATCGGCTTCGGACTGATGTTCGGCGTAGGCGGTTTCGTGGGAATGCCCCACTTCTTCGACCTCTCGTTCTATGACGGCGGCGGACTACCCACAGAAGGTTTCCTGGTTTTCCAGACCGTATTCTGCGCCACAGCGGCTACCATCGTATCAGGAGCTATGGCGGAGCGCACCAAGTTCTCCATGTATCTGGTTTACACCATCTTTATCAGCGTACTGATTTACCCTGTATCCGGTCATTGGACCTGGGGCGGCGGATGGCTGATGAACGGTGAAGAAGGTTCGTTCATGATGAATCTGTTCGGCACTACGTTCCACGATTTCGCAGGGTCTACGGTGGTTCACTCCGTCGGTGGTTGGATTGCACTGGTAGGTGCGGCTATCCTCGGCCCGCGTATCGGTAAGTATGGCAAAGACGGCAAATCGAGAGCCATCCCGGGACACAACCTTACGATGGCAGCTCTGGGCGTATTCATCCTATGGTTCGGCTGGTTCGGTTTCAACCCCGGTTCACAGTTGGCAGCAGCCTCTACGGCCGATCAGGAAGCTATCTCACACGTATTCCTTACCACAAACCTTGCAGCCTGTGCAGGCGGTTTCTTTGCACTGGTAGTCAGTTGGTTGAAGTTCAGCAAACCGTCCTTGTCACTCACCCTGAACGGTATCTTGGCAGGTTTGGTAGGCATCACGGCAGGTTGTGATGCGGTTTCCCCACTGGGTGCAGTCATCATCGGTACCATCTGCGGCATCGTAATGATCTTCTCGGTGGAATTCATCGACCAAGTACTTAAGATTGACGACCCTGTAGGTGCCTCCTCCGTACATGGTGTCTGCGGTTTCCTCGGAACCATACTCACGGGGCTTTTCTCCACCAGCGAAGGTCTCTTCTACGGTGCAGGTGCAGGTTTCCTGGGCGCACAGGTATTCGGTGCCCTCGTGGTAAGTGCATGGGCGGCAGGTATGGGCTTCCTCATCTTCAAAGGACTCGACATCGTACACGGTCTCCGCGTTCCGAAACGGGTGGAAGAAGAAGGACTCGATATTTACGAACATGGCGAATCAGCCTATAACTAAACAAGAGTTTTTTTACTCTAACAAATATATTTTTATAAACCAACAATTACAACTCGAGGTATTATGTCAAAATTGAGATTCAGAGTAGTTGAAACGGCGTTTAAGAAGAAACCCGTTGCAGTGGCAGCCCCCGCGGAACGTCCGTCGGAATATTATGCCAAGTATGTGTTCAACAAGGAAAAGATGTTCAGGTATCTGCCGAGCAAGGTATATGCCAAACTGATTGACGTGATCGACAATGGTGCTCCGCTGGATCGCAGCATCGCTGATGAAGTGGCAGCCGGTATGAAGAAATGGGCACTCGAAATGGGCGTTACCCACTACACTCACTGGTTCCACCCGCTCACCGAAGGTACGGCCGAGAAGCACGATGCTTTCATCGAACACGACGGCAAAGGCGGTGTGATGGAAGAATTCACAGGGAAGCTCCTCGTTCAGCAGGAACCGGACGCATCCAGCTTCCCCAACGGTGGCATCCGCAATACATTCGAAGCACGCGGTTACAGCGCATGGGACCCCTCCTCTCCGGCTTTCATCGTTGATGATACGCTCTGCATCCCTACCATTTTCATTGCATACACCGGCGAGTCTCTGGACTACAAGGCACCGTTGCTGAAAGCCCTGCGTGCTGTAGACAAAGCTGCCGTAGACGTATGCCGCTACTTCAATCCCGAAGTGAAAAAAGTGGTTGCCTACCTGGGTTGGGAACAGGAATATTTTCTGATTGACGAAGGACTTTATGCTGCCCGTCCCGACCTGTTGATGACCGGGCGCACGCTCATGGGCCACGACAGTGCCAAGAACCAGCAGCTCGAAGACCACTATTTCGGAGCCATCCCCACCCGCGTGGCCGCCTTCATGAAGGAATTGGAGATTGAAGCATTGAAACTCGGTATTCCCGTCAAGACCCGTCACAACGAGGTAGCTCCCAACCAGTTTGAATTGGCTCCTATCTTCGAAGAATGTAACCTGGCGGTAGACCACAACATGCTTATCATGGCACTGATGCGTAAAGTAGCCCGCAACCACGGCTTCCGCGTGCTGTTGCACGAAAAGCCTTTCAAGGGCGTCAACGGTAGCGGTAAGCACAACAACTGGTCACTGGGCACGGACACCGGTATCGGACTGATGGGACCCGGCAAGTTGCCCGAAGAAAACCTACGCTTCATCACCTTCGTAGTGAATACCCTGATGGCGGTTTATAAGCACAACGGATTGCTAAAGGCAGCTATCTCCAGCGCCACCAACGCACACCGTCTGGGTGCTAACGAAGCGCCTCCCGCAATCATCTCCAGTTTCCTCGGCAAGCAGTTGTCGCAGGTGTTGGAGCACATCGAAGAGAGCACCAAGGATGACCTCGTAAGTCTCAGTGGCAAACAGGGTATGAAGCTGGACATCCCGCAGATTCCCGAATTGCTCATCGACAACACCGACCGTAACCGTACCAGCCCGTTCGCTTTCACCGGCAACCGTTTTGAGTTCCGTGCCGTAGGTTCCGAAGCCAACTGTGCCTGCGCCATGATAGCCTTGAACGCTGCCGTAGCAGAGCAACTGGTAGATTTCAAGAAAGATGTGGATGCTCTCATCGAAAAGGGTGAACCGAAGATTTCGGCCATCCTCGAAGTGATCCGCAAATACATCAAGATTTGTAAGCCCATCCATTTCGACGGCAACGGCTACAGCGACGAATGGAAAGCCGAAGCCCTGAAGCGCGGTCTGGATTGCGAGACCAGCGTACCCCTTATCTTCGACAGCTATCTGAAACCGGAAAGCATCAAGATGTTCGAAGCTACCGGTGTCCTGAACCGCAAAGAGCTGGAAGCCCGTAACGAAGTGAAATGGGAAACTTACACTAAGAAAATCCAAATTGAGGCCCGTGTATTGGGTGATCTGGCCATGAACCACATCATCCCCGTGGCAACACAATATCAGACGGATCTCATAGACAACGTTTACAAGATGAAGGACTTGTTCCCCGGCGATAAAGCTGCAAAACTATCTGCCAAGAACCTGGAACTCATCGAAGAGATTGCCGACCGCACCGCTTTCATCAAGGAGCATGTAGATGCCATGATCGAAGCCCGTAAGGTTGCCAACAAGATTGAAAGTGAACGTGAGAAAGCCATCGCCTACCACGACACCATCGTGCCGGCCATGGAAGAGATCCGTTACCACATCGACAAGCTGGAACTGATTGTTGACAACCAGATGTGGACGTTGCCCAAATACAGAGAACTCTTGTTTATAAGATGATTTTGAGATTTATGATTTACAATTTATGATTTATGCCATGCGGCATAATAGCACAGCCTATAGATCTGAAATCATAAATCTTTCTATTTCTTTTGTTGGTTGTTTTAAGTTTGCAGGGGGAGAGGTGCCGTGAGGTAGTTCTCTCTCTTTTTTATGGCCAAATTATCATTTATCCCAAACGTCTCTCCTTTTCGCAAAAAGTAGTATCTTTACCCCGAATTTAAAATCCTATTATGATGAAGAACATACACATTCGCTACGCGACGCTTTTACTCCTTGTATTGCTGGCAGTTCCGGCATCTTTATCCGCACAAACTGCCCTGAAGCAAAAATTAAACAAAATTTCCGCCATCAAGGAAGTCCGTCCGTTAGAAACCTCTGAATTCGCAGAGAAGTACGTCACCTATTTTACCCAACCGTTGGATCACCGCCATCCGGAGAAAGGCAGTTTCCGTCAGCGCGTCATTGTCGCCCATATTGGTTTCAACCGTCCCACAGTCATCGTCACCGAAGGTTATGGCGCCGCTTATGCCCTCCGCCCCAAATATCGCGAAGAGCTGTCAAAGCTTCTCAATGCCAACATGATATTCGTGGAATACCGTTATTTTCTGGAATCCACCCCCGAACCCAAAGACTGGCAATATCTGACAGCCGAAAGCTCCGCAGACGACCTGCACGCCATCACCACCGCATTCAAGAACATCTATCCGGGCAAATGGATCGCCACAGGCATCAGTAAGGGTGGACAAACCGCCCTCCTCTACCGCACCTTCTATCCGGACGATGTGGATATTTCCGTCCCCTACGTAGCTCCGCTTTGCTATGGAGTAGAAGATGGCCGCCATGAACCTTTCCTGCACAATGTATCTACTGCCGAAAACCGCAAGAAAATTGAAGATTTCCAATTGGAAGCATTGAAACGGAAAGCAACCTTACTCCCCCGTTTCGAGAAGTACTGTGCCGAAAAGAAATATTCCTTCAACGCTCCTATCGAAGAAATCTACGATTATTCGGTATTGGAATATTCCTTCGCCTTGTGGCAATGGGGCACTCCCATCACTTCCATTCCCGCCACTACCGCTTCCGACGACGACATTTTCAAGCACTTGCTTGCCATCAGCGAACCCGGCTACTTCACTCCCAACAGTCCGAACGCTTCTTTCTTCGTGCAGGCAGCCCGCGAGCTGGGTTACTATGGTTATGACGTCGAACCTTTCAAAGAATACCTTTCTATCAAGTCAAGTAAAGGTTATCTGCACCGTCTGATGCTCCCCGAAGAACTGAAAGATATGGATTTCGATAAAACCCTCAGCAAGAAAATAACAAAGTTCCTAAAGAAAAACGACCCGAAAATGATTTTTATCTATGGTCAGAACGACCCGTGGACAGCAGCAGGCGTCACCTGGCTGAAAAACAAGAAGAATATTCACGTATTCATCCAGCCCAATGGAAGCCATTTGGCGCGCATCAATACGTTGCCCGAAAAAGAAAAGAAAGAGGTGATGGAACTGATAAACGAATGGCTGGAATAAATGATAATTTAGCGGGCGGATGCCCGCTAAAAATTGACAATTGACAATTAACAATTAGGCTGCGCTATATTGTGCTTAAACAATCGTTCCGAATGGTAATTGTCAATTGTCAATTGTTAATTGTCAATTTTTAGCGGCAAAGCCGCTAAACTATCATTTATCTTCTATAATTTCCGCATCCTCAATATCTTTATCCCTCGTAGCAGTCGGCATCTTCGGACGTTTACGCGTGAACGTAAACCAGTTCACCAACTCTGAAACTGCATAGATTATGCTGGTGACACCGATAATAATGAACGCTGTCGAGCGCACCCCTGTCGGATTGAACAAGGCTACCAGCCCTGCAATCAGAATGAGTACCGGAATGACATAAAATCCTGCACGAACCGGCATCCACCGGCGGGCTGCCGACAACGACGCAATCTGTTGTACACCTCCCAGCACCAGGATAAATCCTAATACAAACGTCAACAAATCAGCAAAGAAACCGGGCATAATCACCAGCCAAAGACCGAACAACAAGCTACCGATCCCCTCAATAGGCAAACGGCGCCTTTCCTCCGCACTCATGGCGAAATATCCGATAATACTTAAGAGCGACGGTATCAAGAATACGACACCAATCGTTATAACAAAGTAATCGCCCGCTTCATTGGGAAACATCACCAATACCAGACCGATTACCAGCGCACATATCGTGCGTAAAAATGAGTTACTTATTCCTTTCATGAGCTTATGATTTTTTGCGAAGATACATTTTTATCCGCACAACTCCACAAGAAAGTCACGAAAAATCAATTAACGTTCAGCCAGGCGTTCATATCTTCGGCCACCAATAGCCAGTAAAGCAACAAGAGAATAGCAATCGATACGCCAATGGCGACTAAATGTTTCCGTTTCATAGTTCATCCTTTCTTTTTTATATGAGTAATGGTTGTTTTTAATACCTTTATAGAACAAGTTTATAAGAAAATTGTTCTTAGAAAGAAAAAAAGCAAGAAATTCTTTGGTATTTAAAACAAAGTGATTACATTTGCCCCCAGTTAAAACAAAAAGACAATGAAAACAATACTCGTAAATACATATTGGTGGTGGCGCCCGTTACAACTCCGACAGTCGTAAGGGAGCAGCGCTCGTATGTATATATGTGAACATAATATAGAATAAGAAAGAGCCCTGTCGCAACCTGCGACAGGGCTCTTTTCTTTTATCCGGTTTTGAGATAAACAGTAAATCGTAAACAATTAAATAAAAAATAGGATTATGAGTTTTTTAGTAAATCAAGATGGTTATTACGGAGAATTCGGCGGAGCATATGTTCCCGAAATACTCCACAAGTGTGTAGAAGAGTTGCAGAGCACCTACCTCAAAGTACTGCAAAGCGAAGATTTCAAGCAAGAGTTCGACCAACTGCTGCGTGACTACGTAGGCCGCCCCTCCCCACTCTATTACGCCCGCCGCCTCTCCGAGAAGTACGGCTGCAAGCTCTACCTCAAACGTGAAGACCTGAACCACACAGGCGCCCACAAAATCAACAACACCATCGGCCAAATCCTCCTGGCACGCCGCATGGGCAAACACCGCATCATCGCCGAAACCGGTGCCGGACAACACGGTGTAGCCACCGCCACCGTCTGCGCCCTGATGAATATGGAGTGCATCGTCTACATGGGCAAGACGGACGTAGAACGCCAGCACATCAACGTAGAAAAGATGAAAATGCTCGGTGCAACCGTTATCCCTGTCACCTCCGGCAATATGACACTGAAAGATGCTACCAACGAAGCCATCCGCGACTGGTGTTGTCATCCCGCTGATACCTACTACATTATAGGTTCCACAGTCGGCCCGCACCCTTACCCCGATATGGTAGCCCGCCTGCAATCCGTCATCAGCGAAGAAATCAAAAAGCAACTCATGGAGAAAGAAGGCCGTGACTGTCCCGACTATCTCATTGCCTGTGTAGGCGGTGGAAGCAACGCTGCCGGAACCATTTACCATTACATCGACGACTCCCGCGTACAAATCGTCCTTGCCGAAGCCGGAGGAAAAGGAATAGACACCGGAATGACCGCAGCCACCATCGCCCTCGGCAAAATGGGTATCATCCACGGCGCCCGCACCTACGTCATCCAGAACGAAGACGGCCAGATCGAAGAACCTTATTCCATCTCCGCCGGACTGGACTATCCAGGCATCGGTCCCATGCACGCCAACCTCGCCGCACAAAAACGTGCCATCGTGCTTGCCGTGAATGACGATGAAGCTATCCGTGCAGCCTATGAGCTCACGAAACTGGAAGGTATCATTCCCGCCCTGGAAAGCGCCCATGCCCTCGGTGCACTCGAAAAACTAACCTTCAAGCCCGAAGACGTCGTTGTCCTGACCGTTTCCGGACGCGGAGACAAGGACATAGAGACGTATCTGGAATTAATTAATAATTAAAGCGTTATGAATACATACAACTACCAAACCCACAGCCGTACCATTCTCGGGGATCTTCACACTCCCGTAAGTACCTATCTTAAAGTCCGTGACGTGTTCCCTCAAAGCGCCCTCATGGAGAGTTCGGACTATCACGGCAGTGAAAACAACCGTTCCTTCATCGGCCTTTGTCCGCTGGCAAGCGTCAGCATCGACCACGGGACGGCCATCTTCCGTCTGCCCGACGGCACTCGCGAAGAACATCCCGTCACACACGAATACCGCGTAGAGAATGCTTTGGAAGATTTCCTCAGTCGCTTCCACGTCGAAGGTGAATACGCCAACTATTGCGGTCTTTATGGCTACACCTCTTTCAATGCCGTGCGCTATTTCGAAGACATCCCTGTGAAGGACAGCCGCGAAACCACCAATGATGCACCGGATATGCTCTACATTCTCTATCAGTACCTTATCGTCTTCAACGATTTCAAAAACGAAATGGTACTTCTCGAAATGCTTGCCCCCGGTGAAGAGAGCGAGCTGGACACCGTACAAAAAGCCATCCACAACCGCAACTATACCGCCTACGACTTCCGTGCTGTCGGCGAAACCACCTCCTCGCTGACCGACGAACAGCACAAGGCAAATATCCGTCAGGGCATTTCCCACTGTCTGCGTGGAGACGTTTTCCAGATTGTCCTCTCCCGCCGCTTCGAACAACGCTTCGTGGGCGACGACTTCAAACTCTATCGCGCCCTGCGCAGCATCAACCCATCGCCTTACCTGTTTTACTTCGACTTCGGCGGTTTCCGCATCTTCGGTTCGTCCCCCGAAACTCACTGCCGCATCGAAGGCCGTCATGCCTACATCGACCCCATTGCCGGCACCACCAAGCGTACCGGAGACCCTGAGCAGGATGCCAGAAATGCCCAATACCTTCACGACGACCCCAAAGAAAACGCTGAACACGTCATGCTCGTCGACCTCGCCCGCAACGACCTTTCGCGCAACTGCCACGATGTAAAAGTAGATTTCTACAAGGAGATGCAGTATTACAGCCACGTTATCCACCTCGTCAGCCGTGTCAGCGGTACACTGAACGATGATGCCAAACCCATCAAAGCTTTTATCGACACCTTCCCCGCCGGCACTCTGAGCGGCGCCCCAAAAGTTCGTGCCATGCAGCTCATCAGCGAACTGGAACCACACAACCGTGGCGCCTACGGCGGTTGCATCGGCTTCATCGGTCTGAACGGTTCTCTGAATCAAGCCATCACCATCCGTACTTTCGTCAGCCGCAACGGAGTGCTCTGGTTCCAGGCAGGCGGCGGCATCGTAGCCAAGAGCAACGAAGAATACGAGCTGCAGGAAGTCAACAATAAACTGGGAGCGCTGAAAAAGGCGATTGTAATGGCAGAGAAAATGTGAGAACCATAAATTATAAATCATAAATCCCATGATCGTAATCATAGATAACTACGACTCTTTCACCTACAACCTTGCCCATCTGGTGAAAGAACTCGGTGCAGAAGTAGATGTTCTGCGCAACGATTGCTTCGCCCTCGAAGACCTTGAAGCATACGATAAAATCATCCTTTCCCCCGGTCCGGGTATTCCCGAAGAGGCAGGATTGCTTCTCGATGTCATCCGCACCTATGCCGGACGCAAGCCCATACTCGGTGTCTGCCTCGGCGAACAAGCCATCGGCCAGGTTTTCGGCGGCAAGCTGACCAACCTGAGTGAAGTATTCCACGGCGTACAAACAAAGGTATATGTGTCTCCCGCAGGGGTTAATAATCATTCGCCCGCTCCCACAGCGCCAGCAATACCTATAGAGCCCGATTACCTTTTTTCCGGCCTTCCCGCTGAAATTCCTGTCGGCCGTTACCACTCCTGGGTAGTCGATACCGGGAATTTTCCCGAAGAACTTGCCATCACCGCCATCAGTCCGGAAGGCCAGATCATGGCACTGAAACACCGGACGTTCGATATTCACGGCATCCAGTTCCATCCGGAATCGGTACTGACTCCCGACGGAAAAACGATCTTGAAAAACTGGATTTCCAAATAATAAAAATTGAAGTTATGAAAGATATATTAACCCGGCTCTTCAATCACGAAGAGCTCACTTCAGAGGAAACCAAGCAAATCCTCCTCAATATTACCCGGGAGAAGTATTCCGAGGCTCAGATAGCAGCATTACTAACTGTGTTTCAAATGCGTAGCATCACCGTAGATGAACTAACCGGCTTCCGCGAAGCCCTTATGGAGACTCGCGTCCCCATCGACTTCGCGCCTTACCGTCCCATTGACATCGTTGGTACAGGCGGCGATGGGAAAAATACTTTCAATATCTCCACCTGCGCCTGTTTTGTCGTAGCCGGAGCCGGTTACAAAGTTGCCAAACATGGCAACTACGGCGCCACCTCCGTCAGTGGGGCGAGCAACGTCATCGAGCAACACGGCGTCCGTTTCACCAACGACCCCGACAAACTGAAACGCAGTATGGACGAGTGCAACATCGCCTACCTTCATGCCCAACTTTTCAACCCGGCAATGAAGTTTGTCGGCCCTGTACGCAAGGCTCTGGGAGTACGCACCCTGTTCAATCTTCTCGGTCCGCTCGTCAATCCCTGTAAACCCGCCTATCAGCTGTTGGGGGTTGCCGACCTCGCCCAGATGCGTCTTTACACCAACGTCTTCTACAAACTCGGCATCGACTTCGCAGTAGTCAACAGCCTCGACAGTTACGATGAAATCTCCCTCACGGATGAATTCAAGGTTATGACACGCAATTACGAGCGCATCTACCGTCCGCAAGCTCTCGGTTTCAATGCCGCACAGCCCGAAGAACTTTTCGGTGGGGCGTGTAAGGAAGACGCCGCCCGCATCTTTGATAATATCCTTAACAACCGTGCCACACGTGCCCAAACGCAATGTGTCATTGTCAACGCCGCCTTCGGCATCCAGGTAATGGAGCCAGAAAAGGAAATCGAAGAGTGCATTGCTATCGCTCGCCAATCGCTGGAGAGTGGACGGGCGCTGAAGGCGTTGAAGAAGTTTATAGAAATCAATCAGTAAGAACCCATAAATTCCAATTTATGAAAGATATTTTATCTGAAATCATCGCCCACAAGCGAATTGAAATAGCACAGCAGAAACAGGCCGTCTCCCTCAGCCAATTGCAGGAACAGGCTGCCGCTGTACTTCAGGAAGATGCCGCCGCCCTAATCGGAGGCACCCTCCGGCACCGCAGTATGAAGCAATCCCTCGCCTCCTCCGCCTCCGGCATCATCGCCGAGTTCAAACGCCGTTCTCCTTCCAAAGGCTGGATTAAAGAAACCGCGCAAGCCGGCCTCATTCTTCCGGCTTACGAAACCGCCGGTGCCTCCGCCCTTTCCATCCTAACGGACGAGAAATTCTTTGGCGGTACTCTACGTGACATCCGCACCGTGCGTCCCCTCGTCAACATACCCATCCTGCGCAAGGACTTCATCATCGACGAGTACCAGCTTCTGCAAGCCTGCATCGTAGGTGCCGACGCAGTGCTCCTCATCGCTGCCTGCCTCACACCCGACGAATGTCGTGCGCTGACCTTCCAGGCACACGAATTGGGCCTTGAAGTCCTACTCGAAGTACACGCTCCTTCCGAACTCTCCTATATATATAAGGAGACGGATATGGTCGGTGTCAACAACCGGCACCTCGGCAGCTTCGTCACCGACGTAGAGAATTCCTTCCGCATTGCAGAAGAGCTGAAGCAGACCATTGCGGAAATTGATTTCGAGACACCTCCGCTACTCGTTTCCGAAAGTGGAATTTCCAGTCCCGAAACCATCCGGAAATTGCGTTCTGCCGGCTTCCGAGGTTTCCTTATGGGAGAAACTTTCATGCGTACCGAAAACCCCGGAAATACCTTAAAAGAACTCATTCGCGAAATATAAGTTTGGAAATTTACACATAATTTCATATATTCGTGAATTCTAAGTGTACACAGCCCCATGAATACAATTATCAAAGTATGCGGAATGACCGAAGCTGACAATATCCGCAATGTAGATGTATTAGGCGTAGACATGATTGGTTTCATCTTCTACCCCAAGTCTCCCAGATATCTGTACCAGATTCCCAGATATCTGCCTACCCTTGCCAAGCGTGTCGGCGTATTCGTCAACGAGACCAAAGAGAATATCCTGATGTATGCCGACCGTTTCGGCCTGGACTACATCCAGTTGCACGGTGACGAATCGCCCGAATACTGCCGTACCCTCCACTCCAACGGTTTCCGGATTATCAAGGCGTTCTCGATAGCCCTTCCCAAAGACCTTCTCGCCGTTTCCGACTACGAAGGCTTTTGCGACTATTACCTGTTCGATACCCGCACCGCCCGTTATGGTGGTTCCGGACAGCAGTTCGACTGGAACATTCTGCAACGCTACACCGGCTCCACCCCTTTCCTGCTCAGCGGTGGCATCAACCCTTACAGCGTCAAGGCGCTGAAAGAGTTTCACCACCCCCGCCTCGCCGGCATCGACATCAACAGCCGTTTCGAGACCTCCCCGGGCATCAAGGATGTGGAACGGATAGAACGTTTTCTGAAAGAGCTGGGCAAAGCCCCTGCAACAAATTATAAATTATAAATCATAAATCGTCAACATGAATCGTATAAATAAGCTTTTCCAGGACAGTCCCAAGAACCTGCTGTCCATCTACTTCTGTGCCGGTTGTCCCACTTTGGAAGGCACCGCTAACGTCATCCGTACCCTCGAACGCAACGACGTCCACATGATTGAAATCGGCATTCCCTTCAGCGACCCGATGGCTGACGGCATTGTCATTCAAAATGCCGCTACCCAGGCTCTCCGCAACGGTATGTCCTTGCGCCTGCTTTTCGAGCAGCTGCGCGATATCCGCAATGACGTACACATCCCCCTTGTCTTCATGGGCTATCTTAACCCCATCATGCAGTTCGGCTTCGAATCCTTCTGCCGGAAATGCGTGGAATGCGGCATCGATGGTGTCATCATCCCCGATCTCCCTTTCAAGGATTACGAAGAAACTTATAAACCCATCGCCGACCGCTACGACATCCGCGTCATCATGCTCATCACCCCCGAGACCAGCGAAACCCGTGTCCGCGAAATCGACGAGCACACCGATGGCTTCATCTATATGGTATCCAGTGCCGCCACTACCGGTGCCCAAAAGGATTTTGATGCCCAGAAGCAAGCCTACTTCAAGAAAATACAAGATATGCATCTGCGCAATCCCCGCATGGTCGGCTTCGGCATCAGCAACAAACAGACTTTCGACGCCGCTTGCGCCAACTCCTCCGGCGCCATCATCGGCAGCCGCTTCGTCACCCTGCTGAATGAACACGAAGGAGATGCGGAAAAGGCAATTACACAACTGAAAGAAGGGTTGAGATAGGGAGGAAGAAAGGGATTTAGTATAAGGTATAAAAACGCCTGCAACGAATTCAAACAGGTAATAGTGCATCTTAGTCGCATACCTTATACTTCATCCCTTTCTTCCTTTGGCAAACTTTTATACGGACTTATATATAGTTTCAATTTAAATCCCTATATTTGTATACATTAAAGCAAAGATCCAATGAAAACAGTTACTGAATACATTTCATTACTACGTGACTACATGCAGAGAAATGCTGATAAATACGGTATTTCCCGTATGGGCATATTTGGCTCTGTTGCCCGAAACGAACAAACAGAAACAAGCGATGTCGACATATATGTTGAAGGACAACTACGCGGTTTTTTTGCTCTATCCGGAATTAAGCAAGAATTAGAAGAACTATTAGGTTGTCCAGTTGATATAGTACGTTTGCGTGACAAAATGGACACCCTTTTACGCGAAAAAATATTAAAGGAGGGAATTTATGTTTGATACATTAATTGCTCTTCATACATTAGAGTTAATTCGCAGTTCTTTGGAACAAATAGAGAAAAGGTGTTCAGACATACACTCTACAGATGATTTCCTATTAAGTGATACCGGCATGATGAAACTTGACAGTATCTGCATGAAACTTACAGCAGTAGGAGAAAGCATAAAAAATCTCGATAAAATTACCAATAAAGAATTATTAGTGAAATATCCTGAAATACCCTGGAAAAACGTAATGGGTATTCGCGACATTATCGTACATCATTATTTTGATGTAGATGCTGATGAAATTTTTAGAATCTGTAAAGAAGACCTCCCTCAACTATACGAAATCATAATAAGAATGATAAATGAGATGAAGTAGCCAACCCTAATTCGCGCAAATATCATTTTTTCACTATCTTTGCGCCCAAAACAATCAAACTCCGGTTATGTTTATGAAAAACGACTATCCATCCGTATTGCTGATTTATACCGGTGGCACCATTGGTATGATAGAAAATCCTGAGACCGGCGCACTCGAAAACTTTAATTTCGACCACCTCCTCAAGCATGTCCCCGAACTGAAACGTTTCAACTACCGCATCTCCTCCTACCAATTCGATCCCCCTATTGATTCCTCCGACATGGAGCCCTCCCTCTGGGCGAAAATCGTAAAGATAATCAATTACAACTACGACTACTTCGACGGCTTCGTCATCCTTCACGGAACCGACACCATGGCCTACACAGCCTCCGCCCTTAGCTTCATGCTTGAGAATCTTGCCAAACCCGTCATTCTCACAGGCTCACAACTCCCCATCGGCACCCTGCGTACCGACGGAAAAGAAAACCTTATCACCTCCATCGAAATCGCTGCCGCCAAGAATCCGGACGGCGCTCCCGTAGTTCCCGAAGTATGTATCTTTTTCGAGAACGAGCTAATGCGCGGAAACCGCACCACCAAGATAAATGCCGAAAACTTCAACGCATTCCGTTCTTTCAATTATCCCTCGCTGGCACATGCAGGCATCCACATCAAATATGATGCCCACATCATTCGCCGTCCCGACCCTGCGCGTCCTATGAAACCCCACTATCTGTTCGACACCAATGTCGTCATGCTCACCCTTTTCCCCGGCATTCAGGAGAGCATCATCAATTCAGTCCTCCACGTCCCCGGCCTGAAAGCCGTTGTGCTCAAAACCTTCGGTTCCGGCAATGCTCCTCAAAAAGAATGGTTTATCCGCCAGCTGAAAGAAGCTACCGAACGTGGCATCATTATTGTAAACATCACCCAGTGCCAGCGCGGAGCAGTCGAAATGGAACGCTACGAAACCGGGCTGCATCTTCTTCAGGCAGGCGTCGTCAGCGGTTATGACAGCACACCCGAATGTGCAGTAACCAAACTCATGTTCCTCCTCGGACATGGACTTAACCAAGCCGAAATCCGCTACCGCATGAATTCCGATCTTGCGGGAGAAATCACGAAATAGTAAATTTTCAAAATATTTAGTCTAAAATCAACGGGGTATAGCAACAAAAATCTTCTGTTGGCTATAATCCCGTTTCGTTTTGCATATCCGAGAAAACCGCTGGACAGATTTTACAAGTTCCCAATTTGCGTATATCATACTCATTTTTAGCAAATAAAGCATTATACTGAAACAAAAAATCAACTTTTTTGTTATTATATCAAATTTATCATTACCTTTGTGGCGAGAATATGCAAGAAATGTACATTTTCGACAGTTAATAATGGAAAATAGACAATAATCCAATACATATTACTCTATCAAGTATGAAACTAATTAACCGATTATCAGTAATGGCTGCCGTGGTAAGTACCATGTTCTTAGCCAGTTGTGCGGATGATGTGTACGATCCCAGTAAGGAACCGCAGACACCACCAGCAGAAAATCCTTTTGGGGAAGGCTTTGCAGCCCCGGATGGCTTTGGCTGGACCATGATTAACCCCGTAAAGCTCAATGTGGAGGTAAAAGATGATTTCAATGGTCAGTATAAGTACTTGATTGAAGTATTTGCCACCAATCCATTGCATGATGAAGACGCAACTCCTATTGCAGCAGGTGTAGCAAACAAGAATGCAAGTTACATTGCAGAAATCAATGTACCTACAACCATTGAAAAACTATACATTCGTCAGACAGACCCGAAGCAACGAAAAGAAGTTTACGCACGTGCAGTTCCGGAAAATGGTGGTTCAATGGATTGCAAGTTGTACTATACCGGAGTTGATACAAAAGCCACAGGAAATACAGGTTCAGCATTCGAAGCTGCTAAACGAGCAGGTTTTGTGGAACCGGCTCATAAGGACAGCGAAGACCTCAAGCCTCTTTATGATGAAACAAAGATAATACCTGAAGTACCCGCTGTTTCAGACGGCTATGTCCAGTATAATCCGGGAGCATTAAACGCCGGAGCTAAATTCATTATCGGAACAGAATATACAGAAGATACTCCTTTTAAAGATAATATACGAGTTTACGAAGGTAGCGGCAGAGCAACCGTATTCGTTCAGGGAGTATGGGATTTATCCGCCTCTGGTAAAAAATTAACCTCCAGGCTTGATATTTATGTAATGAATGGTGGCAAGATAATTGGCTCAAAAGACATCACAATCGATGCCCAAAATACACTTACCGTTCAAAGCGGAGGAAGCATTGAATCCAAAGGTGGAATCTTCTATTTAGGGTGTTCAGCTAAAGTCTATGGCTCCATTAGTGCAACAAACCTTAAGGTAAATATTGGCACACCTGAAATATATATTGGCGAAAACGGAAGTATTAAAGCTACAGAAACAGGCTATTTCAATAGCGCTCAAGTATTTAATTACGGTGTATTAAGCGCAGGTAAACTTGAATTTATAAAAACTGCCGTACTAAATAAATCTTATATTGAAGATTGCGAAGATATTTTGATCAACGGTAGTCAGATATTTAACTATGGTGATGTCAAACTCAACGGAACACTTGCAACCAATAACAATACAGGTACGGCAAGTTTCATCAATCATTATCAAGCCACTTTGGCAGGAACGACATGGAATAATGGCGCTTCAGTCTATAATGATGGGCTTATCCAACTTACTGATTTCTATAATACAGCAGTAGGTGAGATATATAATAGTTGCGCATTTATCATCAGAAATGAATTTACTTTCGTGAATTTGATTTTGGACAATGGTTCTATTACAAGTGACTGGAGTAAAACGACGAACGAATGGCTTCCTGTTCCGACTATCACCTGCAATCAAAAGGTTGATGTCAAAATGAGAAACAGTTCTATCATAAAAGCCGATAATTTCATTTTAGGCAATGCACCCAATAGTATCGTTGGCGAACAAGGTGAAATATCCATGATAAAAATTCGTCAGCTCACACTAAAAAACAACGGGAAAACCAGTATCAGTGGCAATCTGGTGATTGAGAGGGAAGATACAAACGAGTATCGACAACTTGAAGTCACATGTGCTACGACCGGCTATGATGAATCCAAACATTCCATCGAATCTTGTAGCGGTATTATCAATGGTGGCAATGAAGGCGGTGACCCAAGCGATCCGGAATTTCCGATCATCGTTGAAGATGCAACCAACTATACTTTTGCATTCGAAGACAATTGGCCTACTTACGGTGACTTTGATTTGAACGACATCGTAACCACTATAGACAAAGTAACTTTTGCCCAGCATGAAGACGGCTCTGTAGGAGTATACACACTCAATGGAACCCTACAAGCTGTAGGCGCAAGTAAGAAACTCGGTGTCGGTATTCAATTCCTGGGATTTACAGCTTCCAATGTTGTAGAACTGAAAGGCATTGTAGAAGGCATAACAAGCAATGCCACTCCGATAAACTTTGAATCCAATCAAAGCAATCCCGTAGTTATCATTTGCAATGACGCACATCGCTTTATGGGCAATTCTGAAAACGACAGAAGTTATGTCAATACCCTTGCAAACAATAGCAACAATAAGAATGGCGTTAAATTTGAAATATCCATAGAATTCAAGAAAGGTGCTGTAAAGCCTAAGGATCTCAATATCAATCTGCTTGACGTATTTATTATTTCAAGAGAAGCAGATTCCAAGACTAAACGTATTGAAGTACACGTAGCAGGTCATGCACCTACCGATTTGGGCAATACCAAGTTGTTCGGACAAGGAAATGACAAGTCTTCCGCAGAAGAAAAGCGCTATTACCTAAGCTCTGAAAACTTAGCATGGGGTGTGGTTATTCCAACAGATTTCGCATGGCCTTTAGAATACAAAAACGTTAAAGATGTATACACCAATTTCGTCAGTTGGGTGACCAGTGGCGGCAAAGAAAATAAAGATTGGTACAATAATCACAATGGTCAGGTATTCAAAAAATAGCTCAATGCCTCCCTAAATAAAAAGCCGATGAGTACCTTTATTCATCGGCTTTTTCAGTAATATGGGAGGGTATCATTTCAAATGCCCCATCATATAGTTAAAAGATACTAACGGTTTGTCTTTTTAAAGCTTATAAAAGCTGTTATTATCTTAATAGTCCGTATTTTTGTTATTATCCAAACAAACAAACAGGTCATGGGAAGGAAGTTCAAAATAAATCATATTCTGCCAACTGCGCTGATTCTATCATGCGCCTTGTTGGGTGGTTGTGAGAAAAGCGTATTCGACCCTGAAAAAGTAAAAGCGACTTACGAGAACAAATTTCCGGTAAAGGACATCGACCCCAACATGAATTGGAGGATGACGAATCAGATTTCAGTCAATATATCCGTTCATGAAGATGCTGGTGTCGACTACTCTATTCGTATTTATGATGCCGATCCCTTAGAAGTAAACAATTCCGCAAAAATCCTGGCAAAAGGTACAGCTAATGACAAACTACCTTTTACGACCAAAATGGATTGCCCGACTTCATTAACTGAAGTTTATGTATGCCGCACAGATGCCGCTAATCGTAATGTAGTAAAAGTCGCAACAATAAGCAACGGCACATTAAATGTAGCATTCGGAACTTCACCGACCGCACGTGCCTTTACCCGTGCTGCAAACAACAGTATCACTACTTATGAGCCAGAGCGTTCTGAAGCAGAAGTGCAAGCACTAATCCCCCAAGCCGCTGTTATCACGGTAGATGATGCTAACAATTGGGAGTTCTTCCAAAGCGGGAAAGCATACATTATCCCCGAAGCAACCACCTATAAAGGCCCTATAAACAAACATCTTAACGACGGAAAACCGGCAACAATCATAATTGCAGGGAAATGGATTCCTACCAACATGAATATAGAAAAAGGCTATGACGTATGCGTCATGAATGGTGGAGAAATTTCTATTCCTGATAATCAAACCTTATCCATCAAGAACAATAGCCGTCTGTTCATTTATAAAGGTGGAAAAGTCAGCGGTGAAAAGATAGACCTAACCAATGGATCGGCAGGACAATATAACTATAACGCAGGAACTATTGAATTAGAAAATTTAAACATATCCACACCTGGATGCACTTTCTATAATTGTGGTACTGTAAAAGTTGAAAAGTTGAATATAAATAACAGAGGCACTAAATTCGTCAACCAAGGTAAGACGGAAATAGAAGAAACGTATACCCAAACTACCATTGAAAACGGTTGTTATCTTACAGTTGAAAAGTTTACGGGCTTATCTTTGGTGTTGGGTGACAACTGTTATACCCAAATAGAAGAGTTCGCCCCGGAGTGGAATACCGAAGTAAGCCTCGGAGCAAATACAATACTCTCTATTAAAGAGGGAAAATTTGGTAAAACAAAATTTAAAGGAACAACAAAGCCCTCTCTTGTTAAGATCGAGAAAATTGAAGAAGTTAATCAAATGACAAGTGAAGGCAGTGTCTACTACGAAGTAAAAGAACCTGAAGGAGACAAGTACAAGCAGTTTGTAAAATGCCTGACCAACACAGGCAGTAATATTTCCAAATGGGGGGAATCTCCCGTTGTCATTCCCGAAGGAGACTGCACGGGTGAAGGAAACACCCCAGGAGGAGGTAGTGAAACGCCTTCCGGCTCGATACCCTATACATACGTCTTCGAAGACAACTTCCCCTTGGTAGGCGACTACGATTTTAACGACATCGTACTGGATGTATCCATCAATCACGACCGTGGTCGCGACAATAAGATAACGACCACACATATCGATGTCACACTTGTGGCAGCGGGAGCAACCAAGACCATTGGAGCCGGGTTGCGGTTGGTAAATGTAGATAGAGCCGCCGTTGCAAGTATCAGCTATGAAGGAGATGTAAACCGATTCCAAAACACCCTGTCCGGTTCTGTACTAGATAATGTTAATTTTGAAGATGGCATGGTAATTCCTATCTTTGGAAATGTGCATGGCGTATTCGGTGCCGCTCCCGGTACTATGATTAATACGGGCATTGCAACAGCCCCCGCCTATACATATAAGATAACGATTGAACAAAGTAATGCCTACCAGCATGAGTCCCCGGTTATCTCTAAAGACAATCTTGACTTCTTTATTGCCTATAAGTTCAGAAGTATGCAACAACGTATGGAAGTGCATCTTTACGAATTTTGGGGTTATGGTGCCACTAAGGGAGGAACCGTGCAGAAAGAAAACCTTGACTTAGCAGGTAACAACACATGGGCTATTTGTGTGCCCAATTTCCGTTATCCGAGAGAAAACATCAACATCAGTACGCTAAAGGGCGACGATTGTGCATATCCTCTGTTTTTGAAATGGGCTCAAAACCGTACCTCCGAAAATGAGGACTGGTATCTTCACCCCAACGAAAATAATGTTTATAGATAAAATAATCATATAACAAATAACAGGTATAGAATATTATAAATTACAATAATGAAACAGATATTATTAGTAGATGATAAAGCCTCTATAGGCAAAGTGCTCTCTATGTATTTGGGAAAAGAGTATGATTTTGTATATTGTGAAGACCCCCTGAAAGCTATCGAGTGGTTACACGAAGGTAATGAACCCGACCTGATCATATCCGACATCCGTATGCCGAAAATGACAGGTTCGGAATTTCTTCATTACCTCAAAAGTAATGAGCTGTTCAAGCACATTCCCGTCATGATGCTTTCCAGCGAAGAGAGTACTACCGAGCGTATCCGCCTGCTCGAAGAAGGAGCAGTCGATTATATTTTGAAACCTTTCAATCCCATGGAATTGAAAGTACGCTTAAAGAAATTCTTATAATTAAGTAATTAATCCACGTAAAGGCATATGTTATATTACATATATATTGGAAATAAACGGGTTATCATCGACCACCTGAGCAAAGTTACAGGAGGGATGTTTGTTGCCGTCTCTTCTCCACAGAAAGCGGCTAAAGTCATTGATGGTATTCGTGACCGGTATAACATATCTATCCTTTACGAACAAACAGAATCTCCAGAAGCGGACTGCTTTGAGCTTTCTTATTTACGCAAACGTTATCCCCGGGTTTATATAACTCTCGTAACCGAAGTATTAAAACCCGAAAATCGAAAAGCTTACCTCCAGGCAGGCGTCAACAATACGCTTCCGCCACATGCCGAAGAAGAAAGTATTCAACGCATGAATGTTTATCTCAGGGCACGTAAGGATAGTAAACTGAAAGAATTCAGCGAAACACATCGTAAAGTATTGAATACATTCCGTCTTCCTATGTGGAAACGTACATTCGACATTCTCTTTGCGGGTACTGCTGTTATCATTCTTTCACCATTGCTGATAGGAACAGCTATTGCCGTCCGTGCAGAGAGCAAAGGAAGAGTTATTTATAAGTCGCAACGTGTAGGCTCCAATTATCAGATTTTCAATTTCTTAAAGTTTCGTTCCATGTACACTAATGCGGACAAACGGTTGAAAGAATTGAATGCCCTTAATCAATATCAGATTGAAGAAGTTGAAAATTCAGATGAAGGCCCTGAAATTCGCTTTGATGACCTTTCCGGAACACCGGATGAAGAAGAAAACTTGCTGATTTCAGATGATTTCGTTATCTCCGAAGAAGACTTCATCAAACAGAAAGAGAAAACAAAGCAGAATACATTCGTCAAGATTGAAAACGATCCTCGTGTCACCCGTGTCGGACGGTTCATCCGTAAGTATAGTATTGATGAATTGCCACAACTCTTCAATATCCTGAAAGGCGATATGAGTATTGTAGGTAACCGCCCTCTCCCACTCTATGAAGCTGAGTTATTAACCAGCGATGCCTACATAGACCGTTTTATGGCTCCGGCAGGTTTGACAGGGCTATGGCAAGTTGAGAAACGGGGTGGTGCCGGTAAGATGTCAGCAGAAGAACGGAAGCAGTTGGATATCAAGTATGCAAGAGATTTCTCATTCTGGCTGGATATGAAGATTATCTTTAAGACGCTGACGGCGTTTGTACAGAAAGAGAATGTATAATTGCATTAGTAACCATTGTATAGCAAATAAAAAAATGATAAAAAGGTATATTACACTCATTTACTGGAGCACCATTCTTTCGGGATTGTTTGCTCTTCCGACAGCCATTACTGCTCAAGAACAAACAATGACGCGCGAAGAACGTATAAAGGCTTTAGAGCGTTTAAAGATGGAAGACGCGCGGTGGGAAACAGTAACTGTGATGCAGACAGGGAAAGAAGTCCCCCTTGAAATTGAGAAATTAGAATTACCTCCGTTATCGGTTTTTTTAGATGCTGTAACAGAGAATGCTACAGTAAAACGAGCACAGTCACAAGTCGAAAAACAAAAAAATGAATATCGTATTGAGAAACGTAATTGGTGGAACTATTTTCGTTTAAATGGCAGTTACGCATTTGGTCGCTTTAATAGTTTGAATGAAAACAGTGAAACACTCGTTGATTGGTATCAATCGACAAGTGTTGGCACACGCCATACTTTCAATTTAGGAGCTACTGTTAGCATAGGCCTAGGTGACCTATTCAATCGCCCGTTAAAACTAAAAAACTATCGCTATAACATTGAGCAACTACAATATACACAAGATGAAGTAATGGAAGAACGCAAACTGAAAGTATTAGAAGCATACAATGCTGTAACGGAGCAATTGGCTACCATTAAAGCTAAAGCTGAAACAGCGGCGCTATATAATGCACAGATGAAAATATCAGAAAATGACTTTATACAAGGAAAAATAAATATAATTTCACTTTCATTGGAACGTGCCCGACGTACTGGTGCAGTCACAAACTATGAACAAAGTCGCGTAACTTTGCATAACTCCATTGTTCTGTTAGAAATGCTGACTAATGTAAAAATAATCAAAGATAAGTAAATACCTTATGGATATAATGCGATTCATATCACAGTTTCTTTACCGCATCCGTTATTGGCTGTTGTGGGGAACGCTTTTTGTTACAGGTTTAGTCATTTACTTTACTCAGTTCCTTCCATATAGCTATACTGTAAAAAGTAGTTTATATGCTGGCATCACCAGTTCGACTTCTCTCGACGGTTCTGCCATCAATTTTGCAGTGGTAACCAGTACTTTTGATAATCTTATCAATATAGCCAAATCGCGAGGTACATTAGAAAAAGTTTCTATCCGTTTATTGGCAAATTCGCTCACTTATGGTGAAGAATGGAAGGATAATCAATATATTCAAGCCAAGCATTACCGCCAACTATTACAAATGACCCCGAAAGAAGTATTGACCCTAGTAGACCGAAAAGATGTTGAAAAAACATTAGCCAACCTTATTACATATCGGCAAGAAAAAAGTAATAACTTTATATATGCTATGTTCAATCGCCCAGTTGCATTTTATAGTGCAGCAGCTTTAGAAAGCATTAATATAAAACGTGCAGGAAATAGTGATATACTTGAAATCATGTATACTTCTGCCGATCCTGGTATCACTCAAAAAACAGTAAGTATCTTAATTGATGAGTTAATAAAAACCTACGAAATACTTCGTTTTAAATCAACCAACGATGTAATCGCCTATTTTAAAGAACAAGTACGACTTGCCAAAATAGCATTAAATAAGGAAGAAGACGATTTAATGAATTATAATGTACAAGAACGTGTTATTAACTACCCTGAAGAAACTAAAGCTTTAGCATTTACCCGATACGAAGTAGAAGATCGCTTAGAAGAAGCAGAACGTGTATACCAAGGAGCTGTAGCTTTACGTGATATGCTTGATGAAAAGATGGATATACGTGCTCAAATTATTCGTAGTAACACAAATTTGCTACAAGAACTAAACAAAGTTAGCACGCTGAACCAAAGCATTATGGAGCAAGAGATATTTACCTCCGATAAGCGTCAGCAAGCTGATGGAAAATTACAGAAAGAGAGAGAAGCACTTAAAAAAGCAGAAGATAATATCAGCCATATTTCGGACAATCTCAATGAATTCAATTTCACTAAAGAAGGAGTCGGCATTGAAAGTATGGTAAGTGAGTGGTTAGCAGCTTGCGTCAATGAAGCAAAAGCAAAAGCCGAATTACAAGTATTATTAAAACGCCAAGAAGATATTTTTAGCCAATATAGTCACATGTCTCCCATTGGTACGCAAGTGAACCGCAAACAACGTGCTATTGATATTGCTGAAGATAATTATCGTACACAACTCAAAGGATTGGCAGATGCAAACCTCCGTTTGAAAAACATTGAGATGAGCACTAGTAACTTGCAAACTGTAGCTCCTCCTGATTATCCATTAACGGATAATGGTCGTAAACGCTTACTTTATATTCTTGTTGCATTCGTAGGTACTATAGTGTTCATCATCACTTATTTCCTCCTTATCGAATTACTCGATCGTACATTACGTGACCCCTACCGTAGTAAACGTCTCACTGGTTTACCTGTTGTTGCAGCTTTCAATGGTATCAGTAATTTAAAATATCGTGGTTTCCTCAAAGCTTGTAATCGAATTGCTGCCGCTTATAGTTGTCGCCAATTGAATAAATACATGAATTCTGGACAACCTACAGTCGTAAGTTTACTAAGTATTAATCCACGAGAAGGAAAGTCATTCTTAGCCAAATATTTCATAGAGCATTGGCAATCAGAAGGACTCCAAGTACGTTTAGTACGTCATGATTTAGACTTTGAAGCAGAAAGCAAAAGCTATGTACAAGCCGAGCAGCTTTCTGATTTTTGGCAACTTAATGAAGCCGAACAAATACCTGATATTATTTTAGTAGAATATCCAGCTATCAAAGACGCATCCCTGCCTTTGCCTGTACTTCAAAAGGCTGATGCTAATTTATTAATAGCTAATGCATGCCGTTTGTGGAGAAATAGTGATGATGCTACACTTGATCCCATAAAAGAAGCTTTAAAAAGCACTCCATTTCTGCTTTATTTGAATAACGCAGATCGTGATGTTGTAGAATCGTTTACAGGTGAACTGCCTCCTAAAATGCCAATTCATTCATTCTTTAATCGATTAGCACAATTAGGTCTAACTTCTCAAAAAGCAGCGGTGAAATAAACATATATCATTTGAATAAAAAAAGAATGACATATAACAATCAATATCCGATACGTGAATTGCCTCCCAAAGCATTACTTTATTTTTTGCTTATTGTGGGATTGGTAGCTCTCACTTATGCCATCATTACTCAAAACCTAATAATGGCAGCTGCAATTACTAGTTGTCCTTTAGCAAGTATTATACTCATATATGGACTTCAAAATCCTCGCTTCGGTTATTTATTATATGCCACTTATGCATATTATTTCATGGTTATCATGCGTTATAGTCGCAAAGAAGGACTAAGCGTAGGTTTAGACATGTTATTGTTCTATATGTTTATATCAATCTTGTTTATTACTATTCGCAAAAAGTCTGATATAAAAGTTTCCAATGCAATAAATGTACTAACTGTTACTTACTGTATTTGGATATTGTTCATTTTAATTCAATTTATTAATCCTGGAATCCATTCAGAAGGTATTACTACAGGAATCCGCAACTGGATTTTAGGAACTTTCACATTATATATTGTTTCCAGTTTACTATTAGATAGCCCTAAAATGCTAAAAAGAGGGCTAATCGTCTGGGGAATTTTTACGATCACAGCTTTCCTAAAATTATTGTATCAGAGATATGTTGGTTTTGACCATGCAGAAAGGATATGGCTTATCAATGGAGGTGCTACTACTCATATATTACATAGTGGGATTCGCTATTTCTCATTTTTCTCCGATGCAGGAAACTTTGGCCCACATATGGGAATTATTACTATTGTTTATTCTATTGCAGGATTTCATACTAGTCAAAAATGGCTAGCATGGTTTTATAGAAGTATAGCTTTAATGGGATTAATAGGTCTATTGATGTCAGGTACACGTGGTGCAATAATAGTTCCCCTTGGAGGAATAGCCTTATATTGTCTACTCTGTAAAAGCATAAAGGTCATGACTACTTCTGCAATTATTGGACTATTTTTATTCGTATTTTTTGCATTTACTAATATAGGAAATGGAAATTCATTTATACGCCGTATGAGAACAGCTTTCCAACCCACACAAGATGCTTCATATAACGTTCGTATAGAGAATAGAGAACAGATCGCTGAATATCTGAAAACTCTTCCATTAGGTGTAGGATTAGGAGAAGATATTCCTAAGTTATGGCCTGCCAAAGACGGTAGTTACACTCAAGGTACACTTCCACCAGACTCGTACTATGTAAGTATATGGATACAAACCGGTATTGTAGGCTTAGTTCTTCAACTTATAATATATAGCATTGTATTATTACGATGTTGCTATATAGTCATGTTTTGTATCCAAAACAGAGAATTAATGCATACACTTGCGGCTTTGACATGTGGAGTCTTTGGAATGTGGATTAATGGATATGTAGGAGAGGGAATGGGGCAACCCCCAACAAACTTCGTAATAGTTGCATCTTTAGCGTTTGTTATGAATGGCATCTATATAGATAAAAAAATTAGTAAACAAAATTCAAATAAAAACTTAAGTAATATAATATCATTATGAGCGATATCTTTTCCATGTTCAATCCCGATTGGTGGGTAGACGAAAACAACAATGCCTTGCAAATAGCTGATGCTGTTTTATATTTATTATTAGCTATTCCGGTATTATACCTTTTTATATGTGCTCTTTTCTCGTTAGGCAGATACAAGAACCCTTATCCACCAGCAAAAGTGCAATATCGTTTTCTTGTTTTATTTACGGTATTACGTAATGGTAAAGAAGTAATTAATTCTATTAATCATTTTTTGGATACTCAGTTATACCCACGTGATAAATATAGCATTGCAGTTGCAGCAACACAGCTACCAGAAGAAGATCTTGTCACTCTGCTACAAATGCCGGTTAATATTGTTGTTCCAGATAAGGAGCATTGTACTAAAGTATATGCTATACAACAAGTTATGGAACGATATTCTCCAGAAGAATATGATATGGTTGTTATTTTTAATTCTGACAACCGTATTGTTCCTAGTGCTTTAGATTATTTCAACAATGCATACTACTCAGGTTGTGATGCAATACAAGCACATCGCATGACGGAAAATCTCACTACCAGTATTGCCGTATTGAATGCTACCAGTGAAGAAATCAATAATAACATCTTCCGTAAAGCCCACACCCGTATGGGATTTTCATCAGCACTTATAGGCTCAGCTATGGCATTTGATTTTACAATGTTCCATGAAATAGCACCTACACTAAAAGGAGCAGATTTAAGTAAAGCTATGGAAACTGCCCTATTGCAGCAAAATATCTATACAGAATATCTAGAAGAAGTCGTATGCTACAGTAAAAAAGAAGAAAGTGCTAATGGATATGAAGCGCAACGAATCAGTTGGCTTCGTTCACAATATAGCAGTACTATTTTTGCTTTAAGAAAATTACCAATAACTTTGTTAAGAGGCGAATGGGATTATGCTCTTAAATTATTCCAATGGTTGATGCCATCTCGCTTTCTATTAATAGCCCTTATTGGCTTATGCGCCATTGGAGTTACATTACTTGATTGGACCCTCAGTTTCAAATGGTACATATTACTTGGTATTATCGGTATCACATTTTTAATGGCATTACCGGATGGAGAAATAAACAAGCGTTTCAAAAAAGCAATATGGGCTCTTCCTATTTTAGTATTCGCATCCATATTCAGCCATATAACAAGACTATTTGGAGGTGGCAAAAGAAGGAAGAAAACAGAAAAAAGAAAAAAAGATATATGAAAATAGCAATCGAGGCTCAACGTATTTTTCGACTCAATAAACACGGAATGGATTTTGTCGCATTAGAAACCATACGTGAACTACAAAAACAGAATGACGGCAATGAATATTATGTTATTGTCGCCCCAGGTGAAGACCGTTGTATAGAAAATAGTACTAATCTAACAATTATCGAATTGAAATATCCTACTTACCCCCTTTGGGAACAAGTAGGGCTTCCCCGAATAGTTAAACAATTAGGGGTTGATCTTTTGCACTGCACATCAAACACAGCTCCTATACGGTGTTCAGTACCGTTAGTACTGACATTGCACGATATTATTTATTTAGAGCCCCGACAACATCGAAGCCCATCCCTTTATCAAGAGATGGGGTGGCATTATCGCCGGTTTGTAGTCCCACACATTTTAGGAAAATGTAAGAAAATCATCACTGTATCTCATTTCGAATGTGATCGTATTCGTCAAACTTTAAATATTCCTTCAGAACGTATTACAGCTGTATACAATGGGTATAGTGACCACTTCTATCAACAAGAAATAGATATGAATATTGTTCGCAAATATATCCCCCAAAAAGACTTTCTTTTTTTTCTGGGTAACACAGATCCTAAAAAAAATGCTGCACGTACTTTAAAAGCATATAATATCTATTTACATCAGTCTGATATTAAGCGCCCATTACTCATTGCAGATTTGCAAGAAGAATACATAAATAGTTTACTACAACAGGAAAATATCACTGATATAAAATCTCATCTTTACTATCCAGGATACATAAATAATCATGATTTAGCGACTCTATATAATGCAGCCTTTGCTTTTCTTTATCCATCATTACGAGAAAGCTTTGGAATACCTATGTTAGAAGCTATGGCATGTGGTACACCTATCATCACAGGTAATACTTCATCCATGCCCGAAGTTGCAGGACCGGGAGCATTAATGGTCAATCCCTATAAACCTGAAGAGATAGCCCAAACACTGTTATGCTTAGAAACAGATAATGCATTGTACCAACAACAACAGGAATATGGGTTAAAACGAGTAAAACAGTTTTCTTGGAAACAAACTGCGAGTCAATTGGCAGACATCTATAAAAACGCATTATTATAAAGTAACTCTGTTGAAATTGTAATAAATATCATATAAAAACAGTACTATTTACAATACGACTTATTGGGAAGTTTTTAGATCACTCCGCCCTATTGTGCATAGATTTTCATTAATGGATTCTTAAAAAATAATACGATAATAAACGATGATAGAAACGTTAAAACGGAATATTAAACAGAATAACACATTGCTGAAATTTAGCAGTTGGCTAATCAGCCCCAAGGATAATCCTAAGCCACGCCTTTGGGTTAAACTTTTCTTTAATCCCTTTGTACATAAAAAAGGTAAAGGCAGTATTATCCGTTGGCGAAGATCACGCATTGATGTCTTTCCATGGAAAAGGTTTGAAATAGGGAAAAAATGTACCATTGAAGATTTCACTACGATTAACAATGGCGCAGGAGATGTAATTCTAGGTGATAAAGTACGAATTGGAATCGGCAGTGTTGTTATCGGCCCTGTAACCATAAAAGATGGCTGTGGATTAGGCCAGCACGTATTTATTTCTGGCTTCAATCATTGTTATCAAGATGGTACTAAAAATTCCTCAATCCAACCACTCGATAAAAGAGAGGTTATAATTGATGAAGATACACATATTGGAGCCAATGCTGTTGTTGTAGCAGGAGTGCATATAGGAAAACGATGTCAAATAGGTGCAGGTAGTGTTGTTACCAAAGACATTCCTGATTATAGCATTGCAGTAGGTAATCCTGCGAAAGTAATAAAGAGATATGACTTGGAACAAAAACAATGGATAAAAATATGAATGTATTATTTCTGATCTTCCACGGGTTCCAAGAATATAATGGAATCAGCAAAAAAATCAAATACCAAATACATGCCCTTGCACAATGTGGTATGAATGTGAATACTTGTTATTATGATTTATCCTCTAATGGACATCGGCAGTGGTTGATTAATGATAAAATAATTGCTGATTTAGGCATTGGAGTACAAGCAAAAATAAAAAAACGTATTGACTTTAGTGCTATTAGTCAATATGCCATAGAAAATAAAATAGACTGGATATACATACGATACTATCATAATGCAAATCCTTTTACGATTCATTTTGTAAAAAAACTCAAAAAGAATGGGATTAAAACAATTTTAGAAATTCCTACTTACCCTTATGATCAGGAATTTAGTCGTTTAAGCCGAAAATTCATTCTCTATATAGACAAACTATTCAGATACCATTTTTGTAAATACATAGATGCCATTGTTACATATTCTAACGATACGAATATTTTTGGACAACGTACTATACGTATTTCCAACGGCATTGATTTTGCCAGTATACCACTACGAAAAGAAACGCATGATCTTAGTCAGGAACTACATTTAATAGGAGTTGCTGAAATACATTTCTGGCATGGTTTCGACCGCCTGATCCATGGTTTAGGATTATATTACAAAAAGCAACCTAAATATAAAGTTTATTTTCATCTTGTCGGTAATATGGCAGGAAAAAGGGAAAAAGATAAAATAATGTCCCTTATACAAGAATATGGATTAACACCTTATGTCATACTACATGGCACTAAATATGGAGAAGAATTAAATGAAATTTTTAATCATGCAGACTTTGCTATTGGAAGCTTGGGACGCCATCGTAGTGGAATATACAATATAAAAACTTTAAAGAATAGAGAATACGCTGCACGAGGGTTTTCATTCATCTATTCAGAAACAGATAATGACTTCGACCTCATGCCTTACATTTTAAAAGTTCCTGCTGATGAGAGCCCTATAAATATTTCATCGATAATTAATTTCTGTCACTCAAAAACAATATTACCGCAAGAAATCAGAAATTCTATCAAACATTTATCTTGGAGAGAGCAAATGAAAAAAGTATGTGAAGATGAAATTTTTCAAGAACATTCCAAATTATAAACATTAAATGGCAAATATTAAACAGCAAATGCTTTCTGGCGTATTTTACACCGCGGTCGCCAAATATTCAAGTATCATTATTTCTTTGATAGTGATGGCTGTTTTAGCCCGTTTATTGCATCCTGGTGATTTCGGCGTCATAGCAGTTGCAACAGTTATTATTAATTTTTTCAACATTTTTACCAATATAGGTTTCTCCTCTGCCATTATACAAAATAAAGAACTAACTTCTAGAGACATAAATAATATCTATATGTTTACTATATGGTTAGGAATTCTTTTAGGTATATTATTTTTTTTATCTGCATGGGGTATTGCCTCTTACTATAATGACAAACGACTCATCTCTATATGCCAATTACTATCAATCAGCATATTCTTTTCTGCTATTGCCATTGTTCCGAATACATTATTTTACAAAAACAAAAAGTTCAAGTTTATAGCCTATCGAACTTTCCTTATACAACTTATTGTTGGTATATTTTCTATCATTGCGGCTTTATCAGGAGTTGGCTTATACACATTAATTATACAACCAATTCTATCTAGTATTCTTATATTCTGTGTTTCGCTAAAAAAATATCCCCAAAAAATACAATGGATCATAGGTCTAAAAAGCGTGAAAAAAATATGGAATTATTCCATATATCAGTTCTTATTCAATGTAGTCAATTATTTCACCCGAAATCTAGACAAGCTCCTCATCGGTAAATATATGGGAATGAGCCTGTTAGGTTATTATGAAAAATCTTATCGATTAATGATGTTACCTTTACAAAACATAACATATGTCATTACCCCTGTTATGCATCCTATCCTTAGTGATTATCAAAATGACATAAAAAAACTAGCCTACTCCCACGAACGCATCACACGTTTATTAGCATTCATTGGATTTCCACTCGGCCTAACGCTTTTTTTCTGTTCAGAGGAACTGGTACTATGCATTTTTGGAAATCAATGGCTCCCTTCCATTCCTGTTTTCAAAATTTTATCACTTACAGTCGGTATTCAATTAGTACTATCTTCTTCAGGATCATTCTACCAAGCAGGTAATGATACTCGGGGATTATTAATATGCGGTATATTTTCTGCTATAGTAAGTGTTTGTGCCATTTTAATCGGTATATTTTACTTTGATTCATTAGAAGCTACCGCTTGGTGTATATTAATCGCTTTTTGTATAAATTTCATACAATGTTATTGGCAACTGTATCATTTCATGTTTCATCGAAATATAAGTTTCTTCTATCACCAGCTACTCTCTCCTATCGTTTTAAGTTTCATTATTGGTTGTATATTATACTTCACCTCATTATTGGCAGGACAATGTAATTTTATTATTTCATTATCCTTAAAGTCCATTTTATCTTTATTGATATGGGGAACATATATACAACTTACCCAAGAATATGATATAATTTCTAAGATTAAAAACATTTTATCAAAATTAAAAAAATGATGAACCTCAATATACAACAATCTATGCCCACTCCCAAAGTTTCAGTCATTATCCCTATATATAATACTGCTAACTATTTACGTGAAGCACTAGATAGTATATGCAATCAAAAGCTAATAGAATTAGAAATCATTCTTATCAATGATGGTTCCACCGATGATAGTCAAAAAATTATTGAAGAATACGCTGCAAAGGATACTAGAATACAATATCATATACAACCAAATCAAGGACAAGGTATAGCACGTAATCATGGCATGCAATATGCTACCGGACAATACATTTACTTCATGGATAGCGATGATATATTAGATATAATAGCTCTACAAGAATGCCTCAACATATGTGAGTCAAACAATTTAGATTTTGCTTTTTTTGATGCAGATATTATTACAGAGACTAAAGCACAACATATACCTGAATATAGCAGAGTGGAAAAATTAAGCAGCAAAATTTGGAATGGTATGAATTTGTTAGCTTACGAATTAGAACAACATATATTTCGCATCTCCGTATGTTTATGTTTTGTTAGAAAATCATTTTTAGAAAAGTATTTCAAAGGATTCCCACCTGGAATTATTCATGAAGACCATATTTTTGCCATGCAAATTCATTTAAATGCTCAAAGAGCATTTTATATCCCTAAGCCATTTTTTAAACGCAGAGTACGTCCCAATTCTACAATGACAAGTCGTTTCAATATGAAAAACATAGAAGGTTATACTACGGTTTGCAATATCGTATCCAATATGGCTCTACAGAATCCTCAATGGAGCTCAATCATAAAAGTATACTTAAAACAAACTTTAAACGCTGTCATATGGGCAGGGCACGAAATGACGTTTTTAGAAAAAGTAGAAACAGTCTGCCGCTTCCGAAGATTAAAACTATCTAAATACATCACGTTCAGAAATTGGATCGTATTTTGGATGAAAAATAAATATTAAACATTAAACGAGAAAAAATGAGAAAACGTATACCTCATACAAGGTATGATTTAAAGATTCGCAAAAGCGATAAAGTGGTTGAAGTTGGTTCAGGTCATAATCCATCTTACCGCGCTAATGTCATTGTTGAAAAGTTTATCAATGATAACTACCATCGAAGTGGTGATATTAAGATATATCCGCACCAAATATTTGTCAATGCAGATGGGGAGCATCTTCCTTTTAAAAATAAAGAATTTGACTATATCATTTGCAACCAAGTTCTTGAGCATGCGGAAGATCCTGTACAGTTCATAAGAGAACACTGCCGTGTTGCTAAACGCGGATATATAGAAACCCCAAGTTTATTAGGAGAATTTCTTTTCCCAAAAAAATCACATAAATGGTCGATATTGTCAATAGATGGGAAACTAATACTCTTTGAGAAATCTCAAATACCTCATTATATGCATGATTACGGAATGCTGTTTCTTAACTATCTTCCATATCAATCTTTAACTTATAAAATACTTCAGCTATCTGAGCCACAATTAGCAGTTAATAGGTACGAATGGGAAGACAATATTGATTTCATTGTTAATCCAACAGACGAGTACTATCGTTCTTTTTTCATTCAACCATGGACCAAGGAAATGGTAGAGAAGATTTTCCCACGTAGCAATACTTTGAAAGAATTAAGGAAATTAATGAAAGGAATATGGTATCTCGTTAAATATGAAATGCGTAAATTAGCACCTAACAAAAAGCTGCTCACTTTGGAAGAATATAAGCAACTAAAGAAAATTGAAAATTTATAATCATGGTCTCCATCATCACCGTCAACTACAACGGCCTTGCCGACACATGCGAAATGATCGCCTCATTCCGTAAGTACGAAACATATCCCTATGAAATCATTGTAGTGGACAACGGCTCCCAGAATCCCGAAGCTGACGAAATCAAGATGCGCCATCCCGCAGTAAAAGTCGTGCAAAACACCAACACCGGATTTGCCGGAGGCAACAATGCCGGATTAAGAGTCGCTGAAGGTAACTACCTGTTTTTCCTCAACAACGATACAATTATCAAAGGCCCGATACTGAAAACACTCGTCCACCGCCTCGAAGCAGCCCCGGAAAACGGAGGGGCATCCCCTATGCTGAAGTACAGCTATGCACCCGACACACTGCAATATGCCGGTTTCACCCCATTCTCACGCATCACGCTACGCAATGCCGCCATAGGCTTTAATGAGAAAGACCAACCCCGCTATCGAATAGCCTGTGAAACCGCCTCCCTACATGGTGCCGCCATGATGGTACGTCGCGATGTCCTGCAACGAGTAGGTCCAATGACAGAAATTTATTTTCTGTTTTACGAAGAATTTGACTGGTCAGCACAATTGCACCGGGCCGGATATAAATTATGGTACGAACCGGAAGCTGTAGTCTATCATAAGGAAAGCATGACTGCCAAGAAAGGAACCCCTTTAAGAGAATTTTATCTTTCACGTGCCCGTGTCCTGTACGCCCGACGGAATATACCGGGAAGTGAAAGAATCCTGTCCTGCCTATACATCACTTTCATTGCTGCACCTAAAAAAACAGTGGCTTATCTGTTACGTGGCAAATTCCGACTGGCAGTAGCCGTCATCCGTGGAACTTTTTACGGACTTATTTCATCAAAACAATAAACACCCATTATATCTCAAAAATTACCAGACTTTTCATCCTTATATATCTACCTTTGCTGCCATTTATTCCATTTATACAAAAATTATGAAAAAATCATTTTAAACTATCCATCTCCAACGGAGATAAAGTAGAAATTTTCAGTGTCCAAACTGAGACAGAACATGTGAAACTGGAATTTATTGTATTGGAACTTTTTGCCCGAGGCATAGAGGAATTGCTTAAAGACAAAGGCAACATCAGCACGCGCCTGGAACGAATGTTAGGAAACCTCCGCAAGTTTACCCACCATTTCAGACACACTCCGGACAAAAAAGACAAAAAAGACGGACAAGACTGACAGACAGATGTTTGTATATAATAATCGCAATGCGCACTTCAGCGCAAGAGCCCCGCCATACGTTAAATAATAGTTAATCTCTCTTTTTTCAAGATGTGCGGTCTTACCCCACCAAACCGCTTTCACAAACATTCTGACAACGGAACAAACGGACAGACCGCACATTTTAAAAATATTATCAATGATTATATTTGGACCCGCTAAGAGAAAACGCTACGAAAAAAACGCTGTCGCCACAACAAGCAACTCCGCTTTGCGCAACCTTTTCCCACGAACAATCAACTAATAAAAACAACTCAAAATGAAAAGAAACTTTTATCTACAGCACCAGCTCATGGCCATGCACGACCCCCGAATGCAAAAACTGTTCGACGAGGAAGGCCCCAGAGGAATAGGAACCTACTGGATCATCATCGAAAAATTATCCATGCTACCCGACGCCAGAGCACAACTGAAATATCTGCGCTCTTCCACGGGCAAAAAGTTGTCGATTACCTACATAGAGAAAATCATCCGCAATTTCCAGCTTTTCATACTCGAAGAAGACGGATTTTTCAGTCCCGAAGAACTGAATCCGGCGAAAAAAAAGGAGAAAAAAACGGCAAAAAATGATAGAGCAAATACCGTTGCTGATGCAAAAAACGACGAAAAACAGCCAAAAACAGCAGAGGAAAAAACGGAAAATCCGGATAAAAATCAAGCTAACGCGCTAAAAGCCAGCACTGATAAAGAAATAAGCCGTGAAGTATTTAAAGAGAATATAAAAGATATAATAACATCATCAGCAAAAGAAGAAGAAACTGCTGCTGATGATGATGCCAATATCAATCCTCCGGCAAACTATCGGGACGCTTCCGCCGGAAGTCAGCCTTCACTCACCGTCTGCGATGACTTCGGCCGACCGGGAACGCCGCTGCACCCCATACGTCCCTGGCAGGAAGTAGTGGACGGACTGGCCGTGAGAACACCCTGGCTGGAAGTAGCCTGCATGCACAGCGGCTACGGAGAGCTGTTGATGCGGCACATCAAGGCGGCCGTGGACTGCTTCAAGAAGCATATCGAAGTCTACGACAAATGGCACAACCTGCTGAACGAAAGCGATGTACGCCGATATTTCGTGAATTTCACAAGTCCCGGACAGCGCACCTCGCAAGCTCTGCACGCAACCCTCCTGGCACTCGACGCCAAGCAGCAGTCCGCCGCCCCACCCGACCCTTACCGCTACGAGCTGCTCATTGACGGCCGACGCACCTACCTGGGTTGCCTCATTCCCGACAATGCCCCGCCACGGCCGAATGCCAAGGCTTTCTGGAACGACACCACGCAGGCATGGGGAGCGTAATACGCTGTGCCAGAGTGCCCCGAATGCCACACTTGAGCGGGACAAACGCCACACCTCAGCAAGGTAAATGCCACATCTGAACAAGCCGAATGCCACACCTCACACACATCCAAGTGTGGCATTTGCCCCCATGAAATGTGGCATTGCAGGCGCTGAAGTGTGGCATTCAAAAACGGTTCAAAAAAACAATTCCAGAAAACGACTTAAAAACAACCTGACGAAAAAATGAGAAATTTCCATCAACACGGCATTGACACCCGTGGCCGCACCAGCGGCAAAATCAAGACCATCTGCCCCCAATGCAATGCCACCCGTGGGCACAAAGGCAATAAATCCCTCTCCATCGATCTGGAAAAGGGTGTGTGCTACTGCCACCATTGCGGCTATAAACTCTACGTGCCCGATGATGCCGAAGAGCGGGAACGCCAGTTGCGAAAAGAAAAATACAATCGCGCCAACAAGCTCCCCTCCCACTTCCGCCGCCCCGTCTTCGACCCTACCCGTACGAATCTCAGCGAGAAACTGGAACGGTACTGGACACAGGAACGCTGCCTGGCGCAGCACTTGCTGGCCGACCTGCACATCACCGAAGAGCGAGTGAAACTGCCCGAAAGCAACGAAGAAGAAAACTGCCTCTGCTTCAACTACTTCGAGAGAGGGATACTCATCAACACCAAGTATCGAAGCGCCCGAAAGCACTTCATGATGGTGAAGGGCGCCGAGCTCATCCCCTACAACATCGATGCCATATTGGACAGCCCGGAATGTATCATCACCGAAGGCGAATTCGACGCCGCCGCCTTCATGACCGCCGGCCGGAAAGATGTCATCTCCGTGCCCGCCGGTGCGCAAAGCAACCTCAACTGGATGGACCGCTTCGTTGAGACCCACTTCGAACCCAAGAAGCTCATCTACATCGCCGTCGACGAGGATAATGCCGGACAATCGCTGAGCCAGGAACTCGTACGGCGCCTCGGTGCCGACCGTTGCCGCCTGGTGCACTTCGGCCCCGAATGTAAAGACGCCAATGAGCATCTGGTCAAATATGGCGTCGAAAGCCTGCTCATCACCTTGGCGCAGGCCGAAGAAATCCCGCTGGAAGGTGTCTTTACCGCCGAAGACCGCCAGGACACCCTCCGCACGCTTTTCGAAAACGGCCTGCAAAAAGGCGCAGAAACGGGCTGGAAGAATCTGGATGAAAACTGTACCTTTGAAACCGGACGCCTCCTGGTGACAACGGGACGTCCCGGAGAGGGAAAATCGGAATTCATCGACGAACTTGTCCTGCGCCTCTGCCTGCGCCATGAGTGGAAAATCAGCTTCTTCAGCCCCGAAAACATGCCTATGGACTACCATCTGGCCAAGCTCTCCGAAAAACTGACCGGACACGCCTTCCGTCCCGGACCGGGCATGACGGATGCTCTCTACAACCGGGTGGTGTCCTGGCTGACGGCCAACGTGACGCACATCTTGCCGGACGCAGGAAGCTACACCGTGGACTGCATTCTTGAGAAAGCCCGCCAACTGGTGCGCCGCCGCGGGGTGCGCATCCTTGTCATCGACCCGTTGAACCGCATCGACCAGCAGTTGGAAGCGGGACAAACGGAACTGCAATACATCACTTCGCTGCTGAACAAGTTGAGCCGCTTCGCCTTACAGCACAAGTGCCTCGTCATCCTTGTGGCGCATCCACGCAAGGTAAACCGCAACCCTCTCAACGGTGAACTGCGGCGGGTGGAGATGAATGACATCAACGGTTCCGCCAACTTCGGTAACATGGCCGACTTCTGTATTACCGTGGACCGAAATGATGCGAAAGAAATCGTCACCGTCTATATCGACAAAGTGAGGTTCAAGCATCTGGGCAGTGCCAACACCTGCGCCAAATTCGTCTACAACCGCATCAACGGGCGCTACTGGCCCTGTGAAGAAGGCATCGTGCACCGCTCTGACGGCGACAGACTGGGACCGACGAACACGGTACATGACAATGAAAATTGGTTGAAAAATATTGCGGAAGAAGGTTGCTTATTCGATTAAAATTAAGTACATTTGTAGAAACAATTAACTTGATAAAAAAACAACAATTCATTTAAATTCGAGCATGAAGAAAACTGATGATTCCATCTTAGAAGTCTGCTTCCTGATACGCAGTTACGGGAAAGGCGAACTGGCCATGTGCTATATCCACGGAGTGAGCCAACAGGCAGCGGTCAACCGTTTCAACACCTGGATACGCAAAGCGCCCGGACTGGAACAGCGCCTGTTGGAAATGGGGATGAGCCGAACGGGCAGGAACTACACTCCCGCACAGGTGCAAGCGATAGTTGATGTTTTCGGGGAGCCTTAGGGTGTGTATAATAATCACAAAATACTCCTTGGGATACTATGTGCCGGTGAAGGACAATGAAACAGCCTATTTCGTATCGAACTTCATTGATCGCATCGGGGTGGACTTCTCACTGGAAAAAAGAAGCATTGACGGGTGGAAGATTAAGTAATCCTACAATTATTCTTCGCGAACCTCACATAACCTCATTTATCCTCACGTAACCTCACGAAACCTCACGGAACCTCTCACCGCGCCGTTCGCCTATCGTATCTTTGTTTCACCGGAGCGGAAGAAGAAATTATCTCATCTCTTCGCTCCGGAGAGATAAAAAACAACTTATTATTCATCAAACCTAAAATTTTACAAAGTTATGTCAACAGCTTTAGTAATGCGCTCACAGCGCCACAAGAAAATCGGAGACGCAGCTTCCCCGATGGTTTTCACCCTGAAACGCAAGCCGAAAGACGCTAAAATCTTCAACCTTGCACGTATTGCACAAGACATCGAGGCACTGGGCGGAATGTCGGCCGAAGATGTGGAACACGTGGGAAAGGCTATCGTCCGCCAGATGCGCCAGACCCTGACCGACGGTAACAGTGTCCGCCTGGATGGTTTCGGGATTTTCCACACTACTTTTAAATGTCGTGCCACCGAAGTGGCAAAAGAGTGTACGGTAAAGAACATCGAACGTGTCAATATCCGCTTCAAGGTGGCCAACACCTTGCGACTGGCAAACGACAGCATCGCCACCACCAAGGGAGGGCCGAACAACATCGTCTTCGAACTGGTGACGGAAGATGACAAGCCGTCCACCGGTGGCGGCTCTTCTTCCGGTGGCAGCGGAGAAGGCGGCGGCGGAGGTGTAGATGAGAATCCGCTGGGGTAGGCTGCGCGGTCATTGCGCAGCCTGTTAATAGCTAATCACTAAATATTCATCACTAATCTCTTAATCTTTATGAAAAAAACGACTTGGGACAAAATTTTGAAAGTAATCATCGCGGTGGCTTCGGCCGTAATCGGCGCTTTTAGTGCCAATGCCATGAATCTGCATCCCTGATGAGAAGGATTGATTTAATTGTGATCCATTGCAGCGCCACGCGCGAGGACCGCCCCTTTACCGAACAGGATTTGGAAACCGCTCACCGCCTTCGCGGTTTTGATGGCATAGGCTATCATTTCTACGTTCGCCGTAACGGTGATATCAAGTCTACCCGCTTGGTCGAGAGGGTCGGTGCCCACGTGCGTGGACACAACGCAAATTCAATTGGAATTTGTTATGAGGGCGGTTTGGATTGCCACGGAGTGGCAAAGGATACCCGGACGGAATGGCAACGGCATTCGCTGCGGGTGCTGGTACGGGCTTTGAAGATGGACTATCCGGAAGCAAGGGTTGTAGGGCATCGGGATTTGAGTCCGGATGTCAACGGGAATGGAGAGGTGGAACCGATAGAGTGGACAAAGGAGTGTCCGTGCTTCAAGGTGAGGGAAGAGGAGTGGTGACACCTCTCTTTTCATTTTCAGCCTTAGTATATACTGACAAAAATAGAATTTCTCAACAGTTAAAAATGAATCCAGCGTCGTATCCTATTTTTCAAATTAGCCAAAACTGCTAAAGAAAGTAGATGATACTTTAACCATACAGGTAATCCCCAAAAAACATAGAGCATTAGATACTTAATAAACATTTTATTTATTGAGCACTTTTCCGGAAAAACAAATTTACGTCGCAATAGAGACATGGCAAACTCTCTCTTTATATTCTTAGCCAACTGTCTAGAAGATAGCACTCTATAAGCAAAATAAGTACCCATCCAAATAATATCAACTAATGCTCCTACGTAAAAAGATTTTGCTGCATACGAAGAAACAAGTTCAGCCTTCAACTTCTCGATCTCCACATACTGCCGAGCAGTACGTTCAGAATACCCTTCAGCAGCAATCAACCCTGTTATCGATGTTGGATTTATAGTATAATAAAGTGTACAAACAGATATCAGCTGACAAGAACGAGCATACATCATTACTTGATATGTAAACCAAGGATCTTCATTCAAATGATACGATATACATCGAATGTGATTTTGACGCAAAAAGTCCATCTTATATAATTTATTCCAAATAGCGACAAATATCTCCTTACCTTGCCCATAACGGTATTCTGCGACAGGATTTTCTCCACCCTCAATTATTATATCGGGGTATGAGCATCCTGGGGCTACTGTTCCAACCAAATCTCTTCGAAGAAAAGAGGCCGCTACAAAATCAACAGGATGCTCCTGCATCTTATTGCAGAGTATTTCGATGCAATCAGTAGTAATTACGTCATCACAATCCATCGTAAATAAATAATCACCCGTTGCATTTTCGATAATTGCATTTCGAGCAGCACCTGTACCACGATTATACCTTTGATCAATAATCCGAACAGACTCAGCCCGTTCGTGTTCCGCAACAATCCGATGAACGATATCCATACTATCTCCCTTATCATCAATAAACAGATACTCAATATATGGATACGTTTGATTGAGTGCAGACAATAATGAACACTCTAATAAATTTCCTCCATTATAAATAGGAATTCCAATAGTTACCTTATGCATAGTATTTTAAATCTTACTCAATGTTATTCTTCATAAAGTAGAAAGATAAGATCATTCCACTCCATGCGTTGTATGAATGAACCTCTTATTAGCCTCCTTCAACCGAAACAAATTTAAAAACATCAATAGAAACGAATAAGGGATAAAACATACCGCCCTAACTAATCGCCATTTCCAAAAATGACGAGGAATAGCAACCACTAATGCCAATAACAACAATCCGAATATCACCCACCACTTACATGCTAACATCGGAAACCATATTGAAAAACACACAGAAAAAATAAAAGTAAAGCCTAACAATAAGACCCGTGAGAACGAAGCTTGCTGAAATAACTTATCACAAAAATCCCATTTCCGTTCACGGATAGCTGGAAGCAAATGATGAACAAACTCACCGAAGCTATAGTATTGCGCAGACAACCAACGCCTTCTCTGTTGATAGAAATTCTTAGTCTTCTGTATTTTCTCATCCAGCACATAAGTATCTGGCAAGTAATGAAAGAAAATACGATGATAAAGCAATTTCATTTCCAGAACTCTGTCGAAGCCTCCGACTGAAGTATTACTCATCATCGCTTTATAGAATAAAGAATACTCAAAAGCCATACCGGAACCTATCAGAGCTGCTGACATTCCTAAATTAACATGCCCCAGACGGAATATTGAATTATTTATTTCCTCACTAATGGCATCCAAATAAGCCATATCCGTATTCAAATTCTTTGCAACACGATGAGTCTGTACAACTTGCACTTTCGGATCTGCAAACGCATTATTTACCTCAGAAAGATACGAAGAGTTAATAATATTGTCTGCATCGATAATCAAAGCGACATCATATGAAATCTCCCCTAGATATTCAAGAGCAGTTTTCAGAGATTTAGTATTCGTGCTTTTTTCAAAATCCACTTGAAGTAACTTAATAGGCAATGCACGCAATTTCTCATTCGTTGAAGACTGCATATGATCCGAAATCACCACAACATCATATAGGTCACTAGGATAATCCTGCGCTAAACAAGCTTGCACCGTATCCATAATAACCGCATCTTCTCTATATGCCGCTATCAATAAAGCAAATCGTTTACATTCTTTCGCGGATACTGACTTATCAGGCTTATGCCGGAGCGATGCCAAACTATAAACTAATAAATACAATACGTTTATTGCAAACAAAACGTATAAGCTCCAATCAAGTATAAGCAGTACCTGTTCCAAAATTACTTTTTTATGTGGATAATGGTGCAAATATACAAAGAATGACTGAAATAATCACCATTTCTTAAAAAAAGAAGATGTCTCATTTTTCGTAGTGGAACATAAAAAATGTGCAGACTCTCACGCGACATACATATCGGCCGATTTCATTCTCATACCACTGAATAAATACAAACTCCAATTCTATCAATATACTCTTTCAACGATTCGCTTCCCGTTTATTTCACTCAATCCGTATTGTTGCCATCGGATTTTATTCATCGGCTTTTTCTTTAAAAGAAATATAAAAGTCTTGAAACAGAAAAAAATAGCGCTCAAAGATATCACTCAGCACCCGGATAATGATTTCATCATCATAAATACGAGTAGTCAAATTACGGTCTGCCAATGCCTGCAACCAATCTTCGCCATTCATGATGTATCCACTCTGAAAGCCTTGACGAATCGCTTCACGAGGGGAACGCACTTCAAAACCTTCTAGCGTGAGATAATCCTTCAATGTTTTCCATGCCAGTTCAAATGTGTACTCATAGGTCTGAACGAGCCCAGATTGCAATAAATCATCATCGGGAGCGGATTTCACAACTTCTATGGCACGAGATAAACGTTTGAACGCCTTCTCGTAATTCTGAAAACGTTGTTTCCAACGTATATCTTGACTACTTATTTCTCCTATACTTGCCTATCTTCGCTTTACTGTATTCATTTAAATACAATTGCAACAAAGATAGGAAAAAGAAATAAAAAACGAACAAAAGATTTCAAAAGAGAAGTATGTAACAAAAAAACGAGCAAGCTCTCACGAACCTCTCGCCTCTGTAAGAAAAGCCATAAAGGCTTTTCTTTTAACTGCATCTAAAACTTGTTACCTAAAAATCAATCTTCTTTTTACCTAAAATTCTATTACCTATAAAAACACAATCTTCTTTTTTACCTTCTATATACCTAATTACCTATTTCTTAATCCAAATTTTAGCCTATGAAAAACTATTAACTAATCTTTTTACCTAACTAATTCCTTTATTGAAAACTAAAAAACTAATTTATTTAAAAGTCAAAATCATGAGCAGTTTCCCAACTGCGATACAAAGGTAAGAAGATTTTCCGTGTGCGCAAACAGTTACATGCGAAACGTCATGTTTTATAACATATTTTTAAGTTTATCCAGCTTTGTTTACGCTTATTCGCAAAAAACAAACCACTGGAGTGGCATTGACCTGCCAACTCCAATGGTTGTCCCCTTTAAACACCTTTAAACAAAATGAAATTTCTTATTTTCTTGCTTCTGCGATATAAGCCAGTGCTTCTTTACATTTTTCCGTAACATAAGTCCAGTCTTCCGCAGCAACTTTATCGTTCGGGAAAAGTTTTGAACCCATACCTACGCAGAACACACCGGCTTTGATCCATGAAGTCAAGTTTTCCTGAGTAGGTTCTACCCCACCGGTTACCATCAGCTTAGACCAAGGCATCGGAGCCAACAGACCTTTTACAAGCTTTGCACCAAGAACGTCACCCGGGAATATCTTGCAAAGGTCGCAGCCTGCTTCCTGAGCGAAACCCACTTCTGAAACGCTTCCGCATCCCGGAGTGTAGGCAACCAGACGACGGTTGCAGATCTTGGCAATCTCAGGATTGAACAACGGACCTACAACGAAGTTGGCACCCAACTGCAAGTAAAGGGCAGCCGTTGCAGGATCGACGATAGAGCCTACACCCATTGCCATCTCCGGACATTCTTTTGCCGCAAACTTCACAACTTCTGCAAATACTTCATGAGCAAAGTCGCCGCGGTTAGTAAATTCGAATGCACGAACACCACCCTCATAACAAGCTTTCACTACTTTCTTTGCTACTTCTGCATCCTTATGATAGAAGACGGGCACCATTCCGGTAGAACCAATCTTATTTAATACTGCTATTTTATCAAACTTAGCCATATTTTTATTTACTATTTAACGATTTACTATTTACTATTTAAATGTTTTGCTTTGTACTATTGAACTATTTATTCATCCTTGCCTTCATAGTGGTTATCGAACTGATTATTATCTTCAGAAGTTCCTCATTTTCCCGATATAAATCAGACAGCAACTCTTGCTTAACTAAAGAAGTGTCACCTAGTAACTCTATCCAATACAAGGTTTCATCAAGTTCTTCTTCCACCATTTTCAGCTTGTTTAGGAAATCCTTGTCTGATTTTCCCAAACACGCGGCTCTGTAATTTGCTGCGGGAGACGTTCCGGAACGAACGATCTGATTTCCTATAGCCCTACCAGCCGATGTATTAGGCAATTTATCTACTAACTTAACTATTCGTACCGCAAACACCTTCAACCTGTTCCTCAATTCTTCCGTTGTCATCAGCAAGAGTATCAAATAGTAAATTGTAAATAGTCCAATAGTAAATAAATTTATCTCTGTACACGTCCGCTTGCATCACCACCGGCCAATGCTTCCACTTCTTCTGCCGATACCAGATTGAAGTCACCATTGATGGTGTGTTTCAATGCAGAAGCAGCTACTGCAAATTCAAGGGCCGCACCCTGATTGGGCTTCGTCAACAATCCGTGGATAATACCACCGGAGAAAGAGTCACCGCCACCTACACGGTCGATAATCGGGTTGATGTCATAGCGTTTTGATTCGTAGAACTCTTCGCCGTTATAGATCATAGCCTTCCAGCCGTTATGGCTTGCAGAGAATGATTCACGCAAAGTAGAGATAACATATTTAAAGCCGAATTCCTTAGCCATTGCCTTGAAGATGCCCTTGTAGCCTTCAGCATCAGTCTTTCCACCCTCTACGTCAGCATCGGGTTTGAAGCCCAGACAGAGTTCAGCATCTTCTTCGTTACCGATACAAACGTCTACGTATTGCATCAAAGGCTTCATGATAGACTGAGCTTTCTCTTTCGTCCAGAGTTTCTTACGGAAGTTAAGATCGACGGATACCGTAACGCCGTGACGTTTTGCAGCTTCACAAGCCAGTTTAGTCAGTTCGGCAGCTTTGTCGGAGATGGCGGGAGTAATACCTGACCAGTGGAACCAGTCGGCACCTTCCATGATTGCATCGAAATCGAAGTCTGCAGCATCAGCTTCAGCGATGGCAGAATGTGCACGGTCGTAAATTACCTTGCTGGGACGCATGGAAGCACCGGTTTCGAGGTAGTAGATACCTACGCGGTCACCACCACGGGCAATGAAGTCTGTCTTTACACCATATTTACGCAGTGCGTTCACAGCTGATTGACCGATTTCGTGTTTCGGCAATTTAGTCACAAAGTAAGCATCATGTCCGTAGTTAGCACAGCTGACAGCAACATTTGCTTCACCACCACCATATACTACATCAAAAGAATCAGACTGAACGAAACGAGTGTTTCCCGGAGTGGACAGTCTCAACATGATCTCGCCTAATGTAACGACTTTCTTTCCCATAATCTTATTTATTTTTTATATGTGATTAATTTATAAGTTTCAATTTATCATTTTAAGAGCAAAAATACACTTAAGCACCTGATTCCATGAAGAGTACAGCAAAAAGCAGTTTGTTCTCCATAGCTTTCGTGTGCGGGCACAAAGATACAACAATTTTCGTAATTACAAAAATTGTCATATATTTGTGTCGAAAATATTAAGATTATTATTGTGCGCGGACACAAGTTCCGATAAATTATAAAATATATGGGGTCTGAAAGAATACGTATCAAAGATATCGCCAAAATGGCGGATGTATCAGTGGGGACAGTAGATCGTGTGATACACGGGCGTAGCGGTGTGTCGGAAGCCAGCCGGAAACGGGTGGAGGAAATTCTGAAACAGCTGGATTACCAACCTAATATGTATGCCAGTGCATTGGCATCGAACAAGAAATACACTTTCTCCTGTTTATTGCCGCAGCATGAGAAGGGCGAATATTGGACGGCTGTGGAAGCGGGCATCCATGAGGCGCTGGTGACGTATTCGGACTTCAACATCTCCGTAAACCTCTCCTATTATGATCCGTTCGATTATCACTCGTTCGGTGATGTGGCCCAGAGCATTTTGGAGCAGGATCCGGACGGAATCATGTTTGCCCCGACCGTACCACAATATACAAAGCCTTTTACGGAGGAACTGAACAAACGTTCTATACCTTATATATATATAGACTCGAATCTGAAAGACCAGCCTGCCCTCTCTTTCTTCGGACAGAATTCACATCAGAGCGGGTATTTCGCCGCAAAGATGATGATGTTGCTTGCCGGAGGGGAACGGGAGATCGTGATTTTCCGCAAGATAAACGAGGGTATCGTGGGTTCTAACCAACAGGAACGCCGGGAGATTGGCTTCCGGGAGTATATGTTGAAACATCATCCCGATTGCCGCATCTGGGAATTGAACCTGCATGCCAAACGGGACAGCGATGACGCACAGATGCTGGATGAGTTTTTCAGAAAACATCCGGATGTAAAGAACGGTATTACTTTCAATTCGAAAGTGTATATCGTCGGAGAGTATTTACTGAAGCAAAAGAAAACGGATTTCAACCTGATGGGGTATGACTTGCTGGAACGTAACGTAAACTGCCTGAAACAGGGAAGCGTCTTCTTCCTCATCGCCCAACAGCCGGAACTTCAGGGATTTGACGGCATCAAAGCACTGTGCGACCACCTGATTTTCAAGAAGGAAGTGCCAAGAGAAAATTTCATGCCGATTGACTTGTTGACGAAGGAGAATATAGAGTTCTATTCGAATAAGTGATGGGAAATAAGTAATAAGTAGTAACTAACTAAAAACAAGAATATGGAAACGAAGTACCTTAAAATCAATCCTGCGGATAATGTAGCAGTAGCAATCGTGACACTGCCGGCAGGAGAAAAACTCACAGTGGACGGGGTGGAAATCACACTGAATGAGGAAGTTCCCGCCGGACACAAATTTGCATTAAAAGACTTTGCGGAAGGCGAAAACGTCATCAAATACGGTTATCCCATCGGTCATGCGCGTATGGCAAAAAAACAGGGCGACTGGATGAATGAAAACAATATCCAAACCAACCTGGCAGGACTGCTGGATTATACATATAATCCGACAAGCGTCACACTGGATATACCGCACAAAGATTTGACTTTCAAAGGATATCGCCGTAAGAATGGCGATGTGGGTATTCGTAACGAAATCTGGATTATCCCGACTGTGGGCTGTGTGAACGGTATCATCAATCAGCTTGCCGAAGGTCTGCGCCGGGAAACGGGCGGCAAAGGGGTGGATGCGATTATGGCGTATCCGCATAATTACGGCTGTTCGCAGTTGGGCGACGACCATGAGAACACGAAGAAGATTCTGCGTGACATGGTGTTGCATCCCAATGCAGGCGCAGTGCTGGTGGTAGGATTGGGTTGTGAGAACAATCAACCGGACGTATTCCGTGAATTTCTGGGTGAATACGACGAAGACCGCGTGAAGTTTATGGTGACACAGAAGGTGGGTGACGAATACGAAGAAGGTATGAACCTGCTGCGCGAATTATACGAGCAAGCAAGCAAGGATGAGCGCGTAGATGTGCCTCTGAGTGAGTTGCGCGTCGGCCTGAAATGCGGTGGTTCGGATGGTTTCTCCGGCATCACGGCTAACCCGTTGCTGGGGATGTTCTCCGACTTCCTGGTAGCGCAAGGAGGTACGAGTGTATTGACGGAGGTACCGGAAATGTTCGGTGCGGAAACCATACTGATGAACCGCTGCCGCAATAAAGAGCTGTTTGAGGAAACAGTGAAACTGATAAATGACTTCAAAGAGTATTTCCTATCACACGGTGAACCGGTGGGCGAAAATCCGTCTCCGGGAAATAAAGCCGGCGGTATCTCAACATTGGAAGACAAGGCGCTGGGATGCACGCAGAAGTGCGGCAAAAGTTATGTAGAAGGTGTGCTGCCGTATGGTGAACGCCTGAAAGTGAAAGGATTGAACCTGTTGTCGGCTCCGGGCAATGACCTGGTGGCAGCAACAGCACTGGCTTCCTGCGGTTGCCACATGGTACTGTTTACCACGGGACGCGGCACGCCGTTCGGTACGTATGTACCGACTATGAAGATTTCAACCAATTCCACATTGGCGAAAAACAAACCGGGCTGGATCGACTTCAACGCCGGAGTTATCGTGGAGAACGAACCGATGGAAAAGACTTGTGAGCGGTTTATCGATTACATTATCCGGGTAGCAAGCGGTGAATTCGTAAATAATGAGAAGAAAGGCTATAAGGAGATCGCAATTTTCAAGACGGGAGTTACTTTATAAATTTAAGGTTGAAAATTAAAAAATAAAAAAAGAATCAGAGGGGCGGAACAATTCAGAGGTTCCGCCCTTTTGGTTTTACAGGGCAATCGCATAAAAAGCTTGCTTCATTTTTGATGGGTTTTGATGCACCACAGATTACACAGATTTACACAGATTAGGAAAGATATCTCTGATTATTAATAAATTAAATCTGTGCTAATCTGTGTAATCTGTGGTAAAATAATTCATTTCTGCACAAATACGAGCCAACTTTTGATACGGTTGCCCTGGTTCTGCACTCGATTTACATTATCTTTGCACCGTTTTTTAAAACTTGAATTCTTGGAAACTACAAATACAACAAATAAGAAGAAAGGCGGATGGTGGGCATTAAGTCCGCTGGCGGTATTTTTATGCCTGTATCTGGTGACCTCACTGATTGTCAATGATTTCTATAAAGTGCCCATTACGGTGGCATTCCTGTTGTCATCCTGCTATGCCATTGCACTGACGCGCGGACTGAGCCTTGAAAAGCGGATATATCAGTTCTCTGTAGGAGCCAGTAACAAGAATATCATATTAATGATATGGATATTCGTCCTTGCCGGAGCTTTCGCACAAAGCGCCAAACAGATGGGGGCAATCGACGCAACAGTGAACCTGACACTGAGCATCCTGCCGGACAACCTGTTACTGGCAGGTATCTTCATTGCCGCCTGTTTCATTTCACTTTCCATAGGTACCAGTGTAGGGACAATCGTGGCACTTACCCCCGTAGCCATCGGACTGGCGGAAAAGACGGGAATCGACTTGCCATATATGGTGGCCGTTGTAGTAGGCGGATCATTTTTCGGGGATAATCTCTCATTTATTTCAGATACGACAATAGCATCCACCAAAACACAGGATTGCGTAATGCGCGATAAATTCCGGGTAAACTTTATGATTGTAGTGCCGGCTGCACTGATTGTGCTATGTATCTATATATTCCAGGGATTATCCATATCAGCTCCCGCACAAACGCAAGCGATTGAATGGATAAAAGTTATCCCCTATCTCATTGTTCTGGGTACGGCAGTGGCGGGTGTCAATGTAATGCTGGTTCTGCTACTGGGCATTCTCAGTACAGGCATCATCGGCATTGCCAGCAGCGGAACGGACATGGGCACGGCTTTCTTCGATTGGTTCGGTGCCATGGGAACAGGCATCACAGGAATGGGCGAGCTTATCATCATCACCCTACTGGCCGGAGGTATGCTCGAAACCATCCGTTACAACGGAGGCATAGACTTCATCATCTCCCGGCTGACACGTCACGTAAAAGGCAAGCGAGGGGCAGAACTGAGTATTGCCGCCCTTGTCAGCATAGCCAATCTATGCACGGCAAACAATACTATCGCCATCATTACCACCGGACCGATAGCCAAAGACATCGCCCTGCGCTTCCACCTCGACCGGCGGAAAACGGCCAGCATCCTGGACACTTTCTCCTGCCTGATACAAGGTATCATTCCTTATGGCGCCCAATTGCTGATTGCAGCGGGATTGGCTGGTATCTCTCCCATCAGCATCATCGGCAGTTTGTATTATCCGTTTACAATGGGAATATGCGCACTGCTGGCTATATTGGTGAGATATCCGAGAAGATATTCGTGAAGTTTTGTTTTTTTTGATGCAAAAATGAATATTTCGAAAAAAAAGATAGCAAAAGATAGTGCATTATTGAAATAGAATGCGTTACTTTGTACCCGAACAATAAAAAAGTTTATTTGATTTGATTATTTCACATATGTACTTCCTCTGTATTGAGTATTTCCATCTCTGACCTAACAACTTCCAAAAACTTTGTTTATTGAATTATTAATTTATTATTTTATTTAGATTTATGAATTTGTATGTAGGTAACCTGAATTACAAGGTTAGAGAACAAGACTTGAGAGATGTTATGGAAGAGTACGGAACAGTAGACTCAGTAAGAATCATCACTGACCGTGAAACAAGAAGATCCAAAGGATTTGCATTCATCGAAATGCCGGATTCTACAGAAGCATCTAACGCTATCAATGCATTGAACGGTGCTGAATATGTAGGCCGTCCGATGGTTGTTAAAGAAGCATTACCGAAGAATTAATTATTCTCAGATAATACGTCACAGAAAAAGGATGAATTTCAATGAAGTTCATCCTTTTTTTTGTGCTATAATCCTCAATTTACGAAGCGATTGTAATCGTCGATTACATGATTATAATTATAAAGTAATTCTTTATACCCGCTTTCGGTAAACTTCCCATCACGCAAGTGCTTGCGAAGTTCACCCAGGAACTTATCAGTATCGTTAACCATGTCTTCATAACTCATCATTTCACTGGAATACTCTTTCAACTTCTCTATCTTTGAAGCCGCCTCCTTCTGAGTATTCACAGCATCATACAAAGACTGCATTTGTTCTTTGGCAACATCCGAATCATAACCTTCAAGCACTGCCTCCAAAGAAGAAATCAATGCTTTCCCAGCCATGATATGGTCTTTCAGAGGATTATCCTTTAATGTCGCCTCTTCTGCCTTGTCGGCATAAGGGGTCACCAGAGCATAGATCCGCGCACGAAGTTCCTGTATCCGATTTCCTTGTTCTTCCTGATCGGCGGCTATTTCACGCCCCTTGGCATACTGGTCGTCCTTATAGTCTTCCGCCTTAATATATTGACAGTACTCTTCATAATTAGCATACACTTTGTTTGACGCATCCACATAAGCCAGGCAAAGCGCCTTCAAACTATCACGTACCACATCCGGGAAACAGTCACCCGGATTCAGTAATGCCGTCGTGTCTTTACCCTGAAAATAAGAACGATTGACGATGGGAGCTATGACAAAGCCTTTACCGTCTTTTTTCATGTACGCCAGCGTTTTGGAAATATCATCCGTCGTTACGAGTTTTTTCATCAGATCGACAGTGATGTTGTAGTAAGCGATAACTTCATTCGCATCTTCCTGACTATAACTCATGGAAGCTGCATCCTTGCCTTTACCGCCACACGAAGCAAGCAACAAAAGGCCTGCAACAGATAATGATACTAAGATTTTCATTTTACATTCAATTTTTAAACAGTTTATAATAAGTGTTTTATTCATCCCATTCTTTCTCAATCTTTCCGGTGGTATCATAAGAAATCCAATGTCCCGAGCGGCTGTCACTACGGTACTGCCCTTTAGTTTTCAGAGTACCCGCTTTGATGTTCTGCTGCTTGTCTTCCTGATAAACAGCTTCGTATGGGCCATGCCTACGGTCGTTGACATAAGTATAAGTCTCAATGAAATCATTACGGTTACTGGTTACCCAAACGCGCTCCGTACCATTTTTCCGTCCGTTCTTATAATTCGTTTCACGCTTTGGCTTACCGGTAGAATAATCCAATAGAACAAAAAGTCCGTCTTTCTTTCCGGCTTTGTAATGCTGTATTTCTTCGCGTACACCACCGGCAAAGACTATTTTTTCACCGTCCAGCAAGTCGTTTGCATAGTTTTCAACAGAAAGCGTATCACCCAGGTCATTGAACTCCAACCAGCAACCGGTCTTCATCCCATTCTCATATTGTCCCAGAACCTTCGGAGTGTCCGTGTCGGCAAAGCGCTCCTCATACTTTCCCATACGTTTGCCATGCTCACAGGTATAAGTCCTGGTATAGTCGTATCTGGCTTGCAGATAAGCCCACTGCCGGCCATGCTCCAAACCATCTTCATAGTTATTGTCCGAGCGTACCTCACCGGTCTCATGGTTGTATTCTTTAAAATTGCCATGCTCCCTACCGTTTTTGAAGAATGCAGAACGGGATACTTTTCCATTTTGAAAATAAGAAATAACCGCCCCATCAAGAGTGTCATTACGGAAGGTGTACTCCTGGGTAAGTGCCCCGCCCACATATTCGCGGAATAAACCGTTTTTACGCCCTTCCTTATAAGAACCCTCCCGACGAAGCGCATTGCGGGAATATTCCTGATATTTTCCGTCGAACATGCCCTCCTTGAATTCAGCCTGCACATATTGCGAACGATAACCGTCGATTATACGGAATTCACCGTTCAGAGGTTTCTCCTTTTTGGCATCACGGTAGAGAAAGCGTCCGTCACCCAGGTTTATTTCGGAAACTTCATTAACCTGATAGAGTTTCTGCGCTAATAAGGGAAAAGTACATACCAGTAACAGGCATATAGCTAAAACTTTTTTCATTGTCATACTCATATGTGTTCTTAATTTTGTTTATGCCGCAAAATTAAGGGGTAACAATGAAATCGGGAAATAAAACCGGGGGACAAATAAGAAGAAGAAAAACGTTGATTACAGGTCTAATTTTCAACCAGATAAAGAGTATTTACTCTTCAAAAGGCAGGGGGACAAATCAGAAATTCCGCAATAAATCCTCTAAAGTCATGCCACTTCCCGATCCTATTTTATCAACACGGATACGTTTGAGACGCTTCTTGACGGAATCCTTTTCCAAGTGCATGATCTGCGCCATTTCAGACTGTGATAATTGCATTTTCACCATGCAGCAATAGCGCAAATCTTCTTTGTTCAGTTCGGGATAAGATTCCCGCAAGCGCAAGGTGAAATTATTGAATATAGCATCGGCATTCTCAGTTATCACATCCCAGTCTTTATCCGAAAAGATGATGTTACCATTCTTTCTGACCTCCCCCACTTGCTGCAAAATGCTAAAATTCAGTTGCCGGAAAAAGGCGCCTTTCAATTCTCCCTCTTTCTGCTGAAGCTCATTTATCTTTTGCAAATTCTCCAGATGTTCTTCGCTGCGATGGCGCAACTCTTCTTGCTGGGCAATGATTTGCTCCTGCTGCCCGATAAGCTGTTTCTGCTGGACAATCAGACGGTGACGATTACGACGGTAAAAAATCAAATAAATACCTCCCGCCAACCACAAAAGAGTTACGGATACAGCTATAATCCAATACACCCGGTGTTTATGCTCGGCCACCTGAGCACGCCAACGCAGATTATCCGCCCGAAGTCGTTCATGCTGATAAAGACTCTGTAAAGCTATCAATTCGGAACTTTTGGTGGCAGTTTTTATGGAGTCATCTATCTGAGTGTATCGCAAAAGGTATTCATAAGCATCTTTATAACGCTTCATGGCATAGTAGGTATCTGCCATATTATAATAACGGGCTTCCTGGGTGAAAGGGTCGGGACAAGGTTCGGACTTAAGAAAGTAATGATAGGCGGAATCATATTGTCCCAGCTTGCCGAACATTGCGGCTTTTTCGGCATAATGGCCGGTGATGTTCGCAGAATCCGTGGGCGCACGATGCCGGAGAGCTTTATCCACATATTGCAAAGCAAGGGCATAGTCTCCTTTCTGAGTGTAAATTCCCTGAAAACGCGTATATATATAAGGTAACTGGCTCGTCAGAGAATCGCGAAGAACAATTTCGTGCATGACTTCAGTATAATGCAAGGCACTGTCATACCGGCCGGAGAAGAGGTGACCGTAAGCGATGTCTCCCAGTGAAAGACACTCATAGGAAGCATTCTTCATGCGACGGGCCATCTCCAAGGCGTTCTGTGAATAACGTATTTTATCCTCGAACAGGCGTTCTTTTGCTGCCACTACCCCCGCCCAGGTGTTCACTAAATACCGCCAGTAATCACTCACCTGTTGCCCCTCCGAATAGGGCAAAGCCTCCAGAAAAAATTTCATCGCCTCTTCATTGCGCTGAAAAGAACGCGCCACCTGCCCCGCACAAAACAAGGCGCGGACAAGATGCACACTATCCGCAGAAGCACGGTAATAATCCAAAGCTACGGTAAGCAAAGTGTCGATTTCGCCCAGACGATCTTCATTACGGGCCACTTCGGCAGCCAACAAAGCATAAAGGGCGCGGTCGGATTCAGAAAAAGATCCCGGATGCTTTATTCCGGCAAGTATCAGACTTGCACTGTCTTTCAGGTTTTGTTCTATCAGTTCATCCGCACAATGCAAACGAACGTCAGTACGGCCACAAGCTCCAAATAACAATGCAATAATAGTTCCAAGTAGTAGTCTTTGCTTCATAATAGCAGTTATCGTTTTCGTGGCGACAAAGGTAATACAATTGCCCGAAATACAAGAGCCTTATAGAAAAAACGAGCGAACTCTTTGTCAATCAAAATAAAAGCCCTACCTTTGCAGCCGCTATTACGAGATAGTAGCATTATTCAAATCATTTATTAAAAACATTATTTAAAATGGCAACAAAAATCAGATTGCAAAGACATGGACGTAAAAGCTATGCTTTCTACTCTATCGTTATTGCAGACGTAAGAGCACCACGTGATGGTAAATTTATTGAGAAGATTGGTACGTACAATCCGAACACCAATCCTGCCACAGTAGATTTGAAGTTCGACCGCGCACTTGACTGGGTTATGAAAGGTGCACAACCTACTGACACTGTTCGTAACATCCTGTCACGCGAAGGCGTTTACATGAAAAAGCACCTTATGGGTGGTGTGGCTAAAGGCGCATTCGGTGAAGCAGAAGCTGACGCTAAATTCGAAGCCTGGAAGAACAACAAACAAAGCGGTCTGGCTGCTTTGAAAGCAAAAGACGAAGAAGCTAAGAAAGCTGAAGCAAAAGCACGTCTGGAAGCTGAAAAGAAAGTAAACGCTGAAAAAGCTAAAGCATTGGCTGAAAAGAAAGCTGCTGAAGAAGCAGAAAAAGCTGCTGCCGAAGCTCCCGCTGAAGAAGCTACAGAGGCTCCTGCCGAAGAAGCTCCCGCAGCTGAAGCTGCTGCTGAATAATAGTAAGCACAGTACGATTACAAAAAATGGGATTAAAACTATAAAATCCTCTCCGGTTATGCCGGAGGGGATTTTTTATTGATTATCTTTGCCCCCAAAGCGAAAATAAGCCGCACCTCAACACTAAAAATAAGCAAGCTTATTTTGTACTGCTTTCGGTTTGCATTATCTTTGTAGCCAACTATCATATTTATAAAAAATAGAAGCAATGAAAAAAATTATCTATCTGCTCGCTGTGGCTGCCATGGTTGTTGCCTGTAGCGGAAACAAAGGTTACGTGGTAACCGGAACTGTAGAGGGTGGAGCCGACGGTGACACTGTATACTTGCAAAAAGTAGAAGGCCGGAATCTTGTTAAAATGGATTCAGCTGTCATTACCAATGGAACATTCACTTTCAAAGGTGCGCAAGACACTGCCGTGAACCGTTACGTAACTTACAGACCCGCAGGTAAAGAAGGTATCTTAATGGACTTCTTCCTTGAAAATGGTAAAATCAACATCAGCCTGACACGTGATAATGACTCTGCCACCGGTACGCCGAGCAATGACGCTTACCAGGAAATCAGAGCTCAGCTGAACAGCCTGAACAAGCAAATGATGACCATATACGAATCAATGTCAGATACTGCTCTCACCGACGAACAGCGTGAAGCCAAAATGAAAGAGATGAATGATCTGCAAGAGAAAACAATGGAAATCACCAAAGCAGGTATCGCCAAGAACATCACTAACCTGGTAGGCGTTCACTTGCTGAAGAACAACTATTACTATCTCGAAGTAGACGAACTCGACCCGCTGATGCCGCAAATCCCCGCTGAATTCGCCAATGATGAAGTAATCATCAAGATTAAAGAAAACGTAGAAAAGATGAAAGCTACTGCCGTAGGCCAGAAATTCACTGATTTCGCAATGGAAACCCCTGACGGAAAACCGGTGAAACTGTCTGACTATGTAGGTAAAGGCAAAGTTGTGCTCGTTGACTTCTGGGCAAGCTGGTGCGGTCCTTGCCGTCGTGAAATGCCGAACCTGGTAGACGCTTACGCCAAATACAAGAACAAAGGTTTTGAAATCGTTGGCGTATCTTTGGATCAGAATGGTGAAGCATGGAAAGAAGCTATCGAAAAGCTGAACATCACCTGGCCGCAAATGTCCGACCTGAAATACTGGAACTGCGAAGGCGCTCAGTTATACGCAGTCAGCAGCATTCCCCACACTGTACTGATTGACGGCGAAGGAACAATCATCGCCCGCGGTTTGCACGGTGAAGAATTACAGACTAAACTGGCTGAGATTATCAAATAACCTCTGCCTGGAAAAGAAATACCCTCGCTGGGAAATAACTTTTTGCTACATAGCTCCCCTGTTACAGACACTTGTAACAGGGGAGTTTTTTGTATCTGCCTATTACTTAGAGTTTTCCATTTTGTGCAACTTTAAAACAGTCATTAAAACGAAAAGTTTTCCAATTCAGCCAAAAACACACTTAATAATCAAGTGATTAACATATTTTAAAGACACAAAAGTTTTCCAAAAACAAATACTTGTAGATAAGTTTATACCTTTGCAATCCCAATTAAAAGAATAAATAAACAATTAGATAAACTGAACCATGATACAGACTGTAATCAAAAGAGACGGACGCGTAGTAGGCTTCAACGAAGAAAAAATAGTAACTGCCATCCGTAAAGCAATGCTGCATACGGATAAAGGCGAAGACATGCAGCTGATACGCCAAATCACAGACCATATATCTTTCAAGGGAAGTGCACAAATGACGGTAGAAGCCATTCAGGATGCCGTAGAAATGGAATTGATGAAAAGTAGCCGCAAAGATGTGGCACAGAAATACATCGCCTACCGCAACCAGCGCAGCATCGCCCGCAAAGCAAAGACCCGTGATATGTTTCTGGAGATTATCGATATCAAATCCAACGACGTCACAAGGGAGAATGCCAACATGAATGCCGACACCCCGGCAGGTATGATGATGAAATTCGCCAGCGAAACCACCAAACCGTTTGTGGATGATTATCTGCTGAGCGACGAAGTGCTGGATGCCGTAAACAACAACTATCTGCATATTCATGATAAGGACTACTACCCCACCAAGAGTCTGACGTGCGTGCAACACCCGTTGGACCGCATTCTGAGTTGCGGTTTCTCTGCCGGACACGGTGAATCCCGTCCGGCCAAACGCATTGAAACGGCAAGTATCCTGGGCTGCATCTCATTGGAAACCGCCCAAAACGAAATGCATGGAGGCCAGGCAATCCCTGCATTCGACTTCTATCTGGCTCCTTACGTGCGCAACAGCTACATTGAGGAAATCAAAAACCTGGAAGAACTGAACGGCAAGGATTATTCGCATCTCTACCAGAAAGAACTTGCAGATTATCTGCAACAACCCCTGGACGGACTCACTGACGAGAAAAGAATCGTACAACATGCTGTCAACAAAACGGTAGCACGTGTGCATCAGTCCATGGAAGCATTCATCCATAATATGAATACCATTCATTCACGCGGTGGAAACCAGGTTGTATTCAGTTCCATCAACTACGGTACAGACACTTCGGCAGAAGGACGCTGCATCATCCGCGAATTACTGAAAAGTACCTATCAGGGCGTGGGCAATGGTGAAACAGCTATCTTCCCTATCCAGATATGGAAAAAGAAACGCGGTGTAAGTTATCTGCCGGAAGACCGGAACTTCGATCTTTACCAGCTCGCCTGCAAGGTGACGGCACGCCGTTTCTTCCCGAACTTCCTGAACCTGGACGCTACTTTCAATCAGAGCGAGGAATGGAAAGCGGAAGATCCGAAACGTTATCAGCATGAAGTGGCGACAATGGGCTGCCGCACACGTGTATTCGAGAACCGTTTTGGTCCGAAAACTTCTATCGGACGGGGAAACATTTCATTCTCCACAATCAACATCGTACGCCTCGCCATCGAGTGCATGGAAATCGCAGACGAAGAGTTGCGCATTGCCAAATTCTTCGCCAAACTAGACGAAATGCTCGAAGTAACCGCACGCCAGTTACACGAACGTATGGAATTCCAGAAAACTGCATTCGCCAAACAGTTCCCGCTGTTGATGTCTGCTTTATGGGTAGGCTGCGAAAGACTGAAACCTAACGATACAATCGCCTCAGTCATCAACCAGGGAACGCTGGGCATCGGTTTTATCGGGCTGGCGGAATGTCTCGTAGCTCTTACGGGAAAACACCACGGAGAATCGGAGAAATCACAGGAATTAGGAGTACGGATCGTGACATATATGCGTGACCGCGCCAACCAGTTCTCCGAACAGTATCACCACAACTACAGCGTGTTGGCTACACCCGCCGAAGGTTTATCGGGCAAGTTCACACGGGTAGACCGCAAGAAATACGGTGAACTGCCCGGAATCACGGACCGGGATTATTATACAAATTCCAACCACGTACCTGTATACTACAAGTGCAGTGCCCGCCATAAAGCGGAAATAGAAGCTCCTTACCATGATTTGACACGCGGCGGCCATATCTTCTACGTGGAAATAGACGGAGACGCAACACACAACCCGGAGGTTATTATGCGTGTAGTGGATATGATGGACCAATACAACATTGGCTACGGCTCGGTAAACCACAACCGCAACCGTTGCCTCGAATGTGGTTATGAGAACTCAACTCCCAACCTGGAAACTTGCCCGAAATGCGGAAGCAAACACATCGACAAGTTGCAACGCATCACCGGCTACCTGGTAGGTACCACCGACCGTTGGAACAATGCCAAACTTGCGGAACTGAACGACAGGGTGATTCATAACTAAAAATTGAATCTTCAATCTCCCACACAACATTTAATTTTTAACTTTCAATTTTTAATTCAACCGTGCTTTCAATTCTTGATATTATAGAAGATACTACAGTGGACGGTCCGGGCTTCCGGACCTCCATTTATGCAGCGGGCTGTCCGAACAGGTGTCCCGGTTGTCATAATCCTGAATCCTGGGACATTGACCGTGGGCGCTGGATGGCGACAGATGAAATACTTAAAAAGGTGCTTGCCGATAGTTTTGCAGATGTAACATTCAGCGGCGGAGACCCGATGTACCAACCGGAAGGATTCACGGAACTGGCACGTGCCATTAAAGAGAAGAGCAATAAGAATATCTGGTGCTATACAGGATATACCTTTGAAACTTTATTGCGCAATCCGCTTCAGTCCAAACTATTACAATACATTGACGTACTGGTGGACGGTAAATTCAAGCAGGAACTGCGGGACGAAAGCCTGTGTTTCCGTGGAAGCAAAAACCAACGTCTGATTGACGTGCCCGCTTCACTGAAGACAGGAGAGATCGTAACGTACAATTACAATCCGCTCCCCCGTATTGCCTGAAAAATGAATTATACTCTGCATTCTGTTTCTTTCTTTCCTCAAAAAGCCGTACCTTTGCGGCGCTTTTCAAGAATAGGTAACTTAGGATAACATTTTAGAGTATGAATTCGCCAAACGAATTAAAAGAAATTACCCGGTTTTTGCTGGAGTATGCCAATCGGCTTATGGGTTCGGGCGTGCACACCTCGCGTGTGATACGAAACACCCGCCGCATCGGAAAATCACTGGACGTAGACGTCAAGATGAGTCTTTTTCAAAAGACTATGGTTGTAAGCGTATGTGATATCGACAGCATGGAAGTTTACAATGAAGTAGCCATCATCCCCGCTTTCCCCATCAGCTTTGAATTAAATTCAGAACTAAGCGCACTCAGCTGGGAAGCTTACGACAATCGGCTTCCTTTAGAGACATTATGGGACAAATATGAGAAAATTATCTCCCGTCCCAAAATGGATCCGCTTTGCACACTCTTTCTGGTAGGCTTTGCCAATGCATCGTTCTGCGCCCTGTTCGGCGGAGACTGGACTGCACGCCTCATTGTCTTTTCTGCTACACTGATCGGTTTCTATATCAAACAAGTCATGCAGAAAAAGAAAATCAACCATTACCTTGTTTTCATAATTTCCGCCCTTGCAGCTTCTCTGGTTGCTTCTTCAGCCCTGACACTGGAAACTACCGCCGAAATAGCGATTGCGACAAGCGTACTATATCTGGTGCCAGGCGTACCCTTGCTGAACGGAGTCATCGACATCGTAGAAGGTCATGTACTGACCGGATGCACACGGCTTATCCAGGCATTGCTACTGGTGCTATGTATTGCTGTGGGACTTTCCTGTACACTTATGCTAATTAGAAACAGTTTATTATGATACTTATTGATATACTTACGGACGGCATGTTCGCCGCCATCGCAGCTATCGGTTTCGGAGCTATTTCCGATCCTCCTTTGCGTGCTTTCCCTTCCATTGCCCTGCTTGCCGCCATCGGTCACGCCCTGCGTTTCTGCCTGATGACGTATCTGGGCGTAGACATTGCGACCGCCTCTTTATTCGCTTCTTTCAGCATCGGCATGGGAAGCCTTGTGTTAGGGAAACGCATCTACTGCCCTATGACCGTGCTTTATATTCCGGCACTGTTGCCCATGATTCCGGGTATGTATGCCTATAAAATCGTATTTTCACTCATCATGTTCATGCAGAACCTGAAAGTACCCGAACTGCAGGAAAAATATCTGATCGATTTATTCACAAATACGATTATCACTTGTAGCGTTATTTTCATGTTGGCGGTGGGCGCTACCATACCGCTGTTCCTGTTCATCAAACGGGCTTTTTCTATGACAAGACACGAAAAGAATTAAAAATTAAAAGTTTAAAATTAAAGATTGCGTATGGAAGTTTTTTGGAGAACAATCGCACAATACAACGAGGGGACTTGGATTGCCCAGGTTATTATCACTGTCATGGGCATTCTGCTGACCATACTTCTTTATCAAAAGCCTACCATGCTTGTGAAGCGGCTGATGAAGGGGTATATGGTGTTCCTGAACAGTTGGATTGCTATTGTCTATTATATGATTTATTGTGGTGAACGGAGTTATAACTATATACTTGCCATCTTCTGGGGAGTGATTGCTCTCATCTGGCTATGGGATCTTTTCACAAACTATACTCCGTTTGAACGTTATCACAAATACGATAAACTGACTTATGTATTGTATGCCATGCCGTTCCTCTACCCTCTTCTTTCATGGGCACGGGGCATGGAGTTTCCGATGATGACCACAAGTGTGATGCCTTGTTCGGTAGCTGTATTTACTATCGGATTGTTACTGGCGTTTTCACGAAAGGTCAATCTGCTCGTCATTCTTTTCCTTTGCCACTGGGCTCTGATTGCTTTCTCAAAGGTTTATGTTTATAAGATCCCCGAAGATTTGCTGTTGGCAAGTGCAACCGTACCTGCCATTTATCTGTTCTTCAAGAATTACTTTGACCAAAATCTGCATAAGGAAACCAAACCAAGCGCAAAATATACGAACTGGATACTGATCGCACTATGTGTAGCAATCGGGGTATTCCTGAGCGTAACAATATTTCATGAAGTAGTCGCTTGATTATTGAGCATTGATTCAAGAGGAACTTATAAATGATAATTTAGCGGGCGGATGCCCGCTAAAAATTGACAATTGACAATTGACAATTAACAATTAGGCTGCGCTATATTGTGCTTAAACAATCGTTCCGAATGGTAATTGTCAATTGTCAATTGTTAATTGTCAATTTTTAGCGGCAAAGCCGCTAAACTATCATTTATCACGCTTCATGCCTTCCCCTGATTTGCTACCGCTTTCATCAGTTTCTTTATCTCCTCCGGATCTCCCAGGAAATAATCTTTCACCAGGTTGAGATCATCATCAAACTCAAAAACATAGGGAACGGCAGTGGGCAAATTCAGTTTCACAATTTCTTCATCGGAAATGCCTTTCAGATGCTTGATAATACCACGCAGACTATTGCCATGCGCTACTACCAATAACTCGTCAGCGGTTTTCAAAGTTGGGAAAATCACACATTTCCAGTAAGGCATGATACGTTCAATGGTGTCCTTCAATGACTCGGTACGGGGTAATTCGGCATCGGGAACCTCATTATAGCGAACTTCAAAACGGGGATTACGAGGATCATCTTCACCAAGGGGATGCGGAGCCACATCATAGCTACGACGCCAGATTAAAACCTGTTCTTCACCATATTTGGCGGCCGTTTCGGCTTTATTCAAACCTTGCAGCTGGCCGTAATGCTTCTCATTCAGACGCCATGACTTCTCTACCGGTATCCAGTCCTGATCCATACGGTCCAACACTGCATTCAGAGTTTTGACCGCACGTTTCAGATACGAAGTATATGCTTTGTCAAACTGGAAATCATTATCTATCAATAGCTGCCCGGCCCTTGTAGCTTCGGCAATACCTTTTTCCGTCAAGTCCACATCGGTCCAACCTGTGAAACGATTCTCTTTGTTCCATGCGCTCTCGCCGTGGCGGAGCAATACAATTTTCTTCATACGAATTTCTTTTTAATTAATCGTATAAATGAAACACGTATCTGCCGGAACTTGTTCAAGACGGTCTGTTTTCACAAAGGTGATTTAGCGAAGCCCAATAGCTGATTTAGCAAAACGAATAAAAAAGAAAGCTGCCCGGAAAGTTTGTATTTCCCCAGGCAGCTTCTCCATATTATTACATCAGACGACTCTTACACGAACCAACGAACGTAGCAGAAGTCCTGACGATGCGGCAAGTCAGAGTTTTTCGGGAACATACGGTAGGATACCTTGAAGCTACCTGCATTCTCCAATTTATGTTTCACCTGGAAAGTATAAAGGTTACCCTCTTTCTTCACTACACTGAACGGTTCAACAGAATAAATGTGCTGTTTACCGTCTCCGGCAGTATAAGTAGTTACCAGTTCCAGACCGATGGCGTCGTTCAGACCTTTCTCATCGATTACGTAAGTAATGGTATATTCCTTACCGCTTTCGATAGAACCCTGTATCAGTTCTTCGCCCTTGTCATAAGACACTACTTCGATGCTATCCCACTTAGACACAACTTCTTCTTTCCAAGCTGCAATTTCCTTAGCCTTGGCATTGTCATTGGCAGCCAATCCTTTGAAACGCTTAGCCAGCTTAGTGTAGAACTTGCTGTAGTAATCGTCTAACTGACGCTTCATGGTATAGTGAGGTGCAATCTGTGCGATAGAATTCTTGATAGTCTTCACCCAGCCTTCAGAGTAGCCCTTCTTGTTGCGTGCATAATACAGCGGCAGGATTTCAGTTTGGAGGATGCTGTAGATAGTAGCTGCATCCAACTGATCCTGATGGTCCTGATTCTGGTAAGTACGCTTTTCAGTCAGCGCCCAACCTGCACCTTCACGGTAGCCTTCCAACCACCATCCGTCAAGTACGGAGAAGTTCACAACACCGTTCATCAGCGCTTTCTCACCGGAAGTACCGGATGCTTCGAGCGGACGTGTCGGAGTGTTCAACCAAATATCCACACCGGATACCAAGCGGCGAGCCAGCTGCATATCGTAGTTTTCCAGGAAGATAATCTTACCCAGGAATTCCGGACGACGTGAGATTTCAATGATTCTCTTAATCAAGCCCTGGCCTGCACCATCATGCGGATGAGCCTTACCGGTGAACAGGAACTGTACCGGATAGTCAGGATTGTTCACGATCTTAGCCAGACGGTCGAGGTCGGTGAACAACAAGTGAGCACGTTTGTAAGTAGCGAAACGACGGCCGAAACCGATCAGCAGTGCGTTCGGGTTGATTTTGTCCATCAAAGACACGATGCGTGAAGGATCACCCTGGTTCTTCAGCCAAGTTTCACGATATTGTTTGCGAACATAGTCTATCAGCTTGTTCTTCAAAGCCATACGGGTTTCCCAGATCTTTTCGTCGGGCACATTGTAGATAGCTTCCCAAATCTTCGGGTTAGACTGATCGTACAAGAAGTTCTCATCGAAATTGGCAGCATAAAGATGTTTCCATTCGGTTGCACTCCAAGTCGGGAAGTGTACGCCGTTGGTCACATAGCCTACGTGCATTTCTTCGGGGAAATATCCCTTCCAGATAGTAGAGAACATTTCCTGAGACACCTTTCCGTGCAGCCAGCTCACGCCGTTCACTTCCTGTGAAGTGTTGCAAGCGAAAATTGACATACAGAAACGTTCGCCCTTATCGCCCGGATTGTTACGGCCGAGGTCCATCAGGTCGTCCCAACTGATACCCATCTTGGCAGGATAACCGCCCATATACTTGCCGAAGAGACCTTCATCAAAGTAGTCGTGTCCGGCAGGAACCGGAGTATGAACTGTGTAGAGAGAAGAAGCACGTACCAACTCGATAGCCTGGTCGTAAGACAGACCTTCGGCCACGTAGTCGCAGATACGCTGAACGTTAATCAACGCTGCGTGTCCTTCATTACAATGGTAGACATCTTTCTTGATACCCAGCTTCTTCAGTGTCAGAATACCACCGATACCAAGCAGGATTTCTTGCTTCAGACGATTTTCCCAGTCGCCACCATAAAGCTGGTGAGTGATGGGACGGTCGAATTCGCTGTTCATTTCGTTGTCCGTATCCAACAGGTAAAGAGAGATGCGTCCAACGTTTACGCGCCATACGTAAGCGTGTACAAAGTAGTCCAGATAAGGAACGTCTACCACTACCTGATTGCCGTTCTCATCCAACACACGGTCGATAGGCAACTGACCGAAGTTCTGAGCTTCGTAGTTGGCAATCTGCTGACCATCCATAGAGAGAGTCTGTGTGAAGTAGCCATAGCGATACAGGAAACCGACTGCACAAAGGTCAACATTGCTATCGGAAGCCTCTTTCAAGTAGTCGCCGGCAAGGACACCCAAACCACCGGAATATATCTTAAGTACCTGGTTCAAACCATATTCCATGCTGAAATAAGCAACAGAAGGACGTTTCTTGTCAGGTTCCACATCCATGTATGCTCTGAACTTAGAATACACGTCGTTCATTCTCTTCAGAATAACTTTGTCGTTTGCGAGTGCTTCGAGTTTTGCATAACTCATTCTTTCCAACAGAAGGACGGGGTTATGACCTACTTCTTTCCACAGAGCAGGATCAAGGTCTCTAAACAGTTCGGTAGCTTCGTAATTCCAAGACCACCAAATGTTGTGTGCCAATTCAGACAACTTCTCCAATTCGGCAGGAACATGAGATTTCACATTTACATCTTTCCAGTTCGGAGTGTTTACATTACTAACTTTAATCTTCATTGTATAATAACTTGATTGATTAATAATTCATATTTCTTTTTAGCCCAACTGGCGCTGCATCGCATGACGAAGAGCAAAATCGTAGGCTTCATAATAATATTCGATAAAGTGCTTCCACAGAGCCTGCTCGGCCACTTGTCCGGCACGCTTGCGTATTTCTTTCACCTCGGCATCCGTCTTTGTGGAGAATGCGGAGATGGTGTCCTTGATGCCGTCGGCCACTTCGGAATAGTTATAGTCCGAACGGTGAAGCACCTCTACCCCATCATTGATGCCATGCTGATTCTTCAGGCTGTTTACCCAAAGCCCGAAACCGGCAAGGTCGGTAGTGATGGTGGGAACATGGAAAGCGACACTTTCCAGCGGGGTATATCCCCAGGGTTCATAATAGGAAGGATAGACGCTGAGGTCTTCTCCCAATATGAGGTCGTAATATTGTTTGTTGAGAATACCGTCTTTTCCATCAAGATAACAGGGGACAAAAACCACTTTCACCTTATCTTCGGGACGATTTCCCATGCCCATATATTTCAGCATATCGAGCACCTGGTCGTGCGTCATGTTGTGCAGCCAGTGGGTAATGAAAGGTACTTCCAGCGGAGTATTGAATTTCTCCTTACTCTTCAGACGCTGTTGCAGGTCTTCGCGGGCATCTCCCACCCATCCGGGCACGTTGATAAACGCCAGTATATTCTTTTGCAGATTCTTATCACGGTTCAGACGGTTCAACGATTCAAGGAAGACATTAATACCTTTATTCTTGAACTCATAGCGTCCGCTGGTGCCTACAATCAGCGTTTCATCGCCCATATCCGTACCCAGCAGGCAATTAGCGGCACGCAACATAGCAGCACGCGCACGTTTACGCTTCCCGGTGAATGTGGAACCTTTCGGCACAAAGTCATCTTCAAAACCATTCATAAGCACTACGTCGGCAGGCTTATCAAGCAATTCCTTACACTCGTTATTCGTTATTTCGCTCACAGTCGTGAAGCAGTCCACATAATGCGCGGTTTGCTTTTCGATGGAGTGTTTGGATTGCATATTGAGTTCTTCGGCCATCTGGTCGCCATTGTAAGCGAAGAGATAGTCATAGAGGGGTTTGTCGTTGCCAGCAATGGAACGTCCGATAGACGTGGCATGCGTGGTGAAGATAGTAGCGATTTCGGGAACGGCCATCTGCAAATAGAGGGCGCCCATACCGGTCATCCACTCATGCGCCTGATAAATCACTTTATCCGTTTCCGTCAGGTTGTAGCGATAAAAGCTCTCCACCACCTTTCCGGCAGCATACGAAAACATGGACGCTTCGTCGTAATCGCCGTATGCGTGCAGTGAATCCACCTGGTAGCGGTTCCACATTTCTGTATAAATATCATTCTTCTGTGCGAAAAACGGTTGGAAATCAACCAATATAACGATAGGATTGCCCGGAATGTTCCAGCGTCCTATGCGGACGGAAAGGTTATCTTTTTCAGCTGCATGCTTTCTCCATGCTGCACAAAGGTTGTCGGACTCGATAAACAGAGGGTTCTCTTTCCCTTGCCAAAAATCAGGTCCTATAAAAAACAATCTATCATGAAATTTTGCCTGCAAGGTATTTGCTCGCGTGGACAAAACCGTATAGATACCTCCAACCTTATTACATACTTCCCAGCTAGACTCGAAGATGTAGTCGGGGGTTAACAGCTCTTTAGTCATATTACTTTTAATCTCTATTACTTAATATCGGCTGCAAAAGTACACATTATTCTTTGAAAAATAGCCTATTAATCGAAAAAACTAATGAAATATGCATAAACAATCGTTTGCGAAATGGGCTGATTGAAACAAAGTTAGTATTTCAAATGCCACACTTCAGCAAGAACAATGCCACACTTCTGTGAGTGAAGTGCCGCACCTCAGTGAGCAAAATGCAATACTTAAGTGGGTGAAATGCCACAGTTCGGAGATGATGAGCCCCCGCATTGGAAACAATAAACCCAGGGCTGCCTAAATAAATGGTAACCCTGGGTTAAGTAAATATGCAGAAATAACGTTTTATACCATCAATGCAGCAACCAGTGCCAAAATTGCGTAGAATTCAGGAAGTGCAGCGTAAATCATAGTATTAGTCTGTACATCATGACCCTGGGAAATACCCATGATACCGTTGGCACAAACTTGTCCCTGACGGATAGCAGAGAACAGACAAACCAACCCCACTCCTAAACCAATACCTAACATCAAAGGACCTTCTGTTGCAAAATCTTTACCCATAGACATCAGGAAAGCTACGAAACCATAAAGTCCCTGTGTAGCAGGAAGAGCAGATAAAATCATATAACTAGCTGATTTGGAAGGATCTTTCTTCAATGCACCTTCCGCAGCATTTCCTGCGATTGTTGTACCAAAGCAACTGCCAATTCCGGCCAAAGCCAACATCAGACCTAAACCGAGATAACCTAAAATTTCATTCATAATGTTTCTAATTTATTTGTTTTTTTAATTTATTTGTTTTTTAACTACAGTAAACGGTTTGTAAGTTTCGCCCTTACCTTCATAACCGGAATTCTTAAAGTATTCCACAAAAGTAAGACGAAGCGGGTGTACAAATGCACTCAGACAGGACATCGCGATATTTAACGTATGGCCAAATACCAGAATCAGGCCGCAGAACAACCAGCCCAATGCCGGACCCGCCGCATCATTCACCATAAAGGCCAACTGATTGAATACCCCGCCCAGCATACCGCCTGCCAGACCTAAGGCATACAGACGGATATAGGAAAGTATATCTCCCATCAAGCCGGTAGCCATATTATAGGTATCCCACAGGCCGGCACCAACATTGACAAAAACATTCCGGTGAATGTTGTTCAGCAGATAGATGCCGATAGCCGAAATACCGCCGATCACAATGAACGCCCATGTAGACACATCTTCTGAAATGACTTTGAAGAAAGAAAGTCCACCCGTACAAACAAAACCAACTACCAGCAGCAGCCAGCCCCAAGCACTGAGGGATTCCTTAAAGCCAAAACGCACCGTCTGTCCGACGGCCTTCACCGTCATGGCAATACAGATATGTACCACACCTATCAGCAATGCCAGCAGCATTTGCTTGTCATAACTGGTGTCTCCCACCTTACCCACAATCATGAATTGTTTCAGGTCTGCCGGAATTTCCAGATCGAACAGGCTGACTCCGAAGAAGGTACCCAGCACAGCACCGATAACAGCAGTGAAGATTCCCAACGTTATCACCAGGTTCATCATGCCTCTCAAGGATTTCGACAACTTCTTTTTCAAAAAGAAACCCAAAGCTATCAATACCAGTCCATAGCCAGCATCACCCATACAGAAAGCAAAAAATAGCGAGAAGAAAGGCGCCAGGATCGGTGTCGGGTCAAACTCGGCATAATCCGGCATACCATACATCTTGGTAAGTACCTCGTACATACGGGTAAATGCGTTGTTCCTCAGCTTGATGGGCGCGTTGTCTTCTTTTCTTGCGTTCCGTATCTCGTAATAAACGCCGCTATTATCAAGAAAATCTTTCACCTCAGTTTCATTGTCCACCGGTATCCAGCCTTCCAACAACACAACGGCTCCTTCTGCCTTTTCTTCGCTATTCAGCTTAACTTTCAGCAGGTCGATATCTCCTTCAAGCTGAATGCTGTATTGCTCCAACGTGCGGTAGTTGGCTTTACAAAATGCTGACAATGCGTCCTGAGTGGCCACTATTTGTGCTTCCATCTCCGTTTTCCTGGCCATCAGCTCCGATAGGCTTAGGGCAGGCAAACGTAACGGTTCCAGGCCCAGCTCCACAGTTCCGGGAGTCACAGTCACAAAATTAATATATCCGCCGCGTTCTTGTACCGGAATAGCATTATACTCTTCCGTCCACGCTTCGTTATAATCTCTTTCATGACACATGTAGAACTGAATATGCCAGCCTGCCTCCTTCAACTTATTTACAGAGTCCCAGTCAAAATCGCCCCAAACTTCCATTTGAGCGATGTCCTTATTCAACTGCGGCAGCTTCTGATTCAAGTCTTGCAACTGTAGTTGCAAATCATCGTATTTCTGCACCAGTCCGTCAGCCGATTGTCCGGCATACACCGTTTCTTCGGGTTGTTTCTCAGCCAGATTATACATTGCCTGAAGCATATTCTTATAGAGCGAACGCTTTTGCATAAACTGTTGCAAACCATCGTCCATTTCTCCCCACTGCTTTTCCACAATGTGTACCACACCCAATTCACGGATACGTTCCAGAAATGCTTCGTACTCCTTATGATATACAAGGAATGTGAGCTTCTTCATTTTTGTAATCATGCCTCTGCCTCCTTCCTACTCTCTTGATGGGATTTCATGATTTTCTGCGATGACTTGGAGAGGTTCTCTTCGTCTTCCATGAAGCGCTTGATTTTTCGCAGAGCATCCTGATAGCCCGGAATCTGCACTTTCTCAAAAAGGTTTACCTTTTGGGTAGTCTTCTTGCGTGCATGTTCCAGTAAGCCCAGTTTGGCGACGATAAACTCCCGCTCGATGGCCGTATGTGCCAGCGTCTTGAGCAAATGCACCCCGTCGGCATACCATTTGGGGGCATTGAACAGGCTGTAGGGACGTATCTCGAAATCTACGCTTTCGAGCAACGGAACCCGTACACCGGCAATCTTCTTCACACCGAGATGGACATCGCTGACCTTTATCAATGAGGGATCAAACTCATTCCAAAGGGCGAACATCGCTTCGTAGGCCTGGATTTCCCGTTCCAACTTCTCGTCCAGCATGGCAGCTTCCGACTTGCAGCGCTTCACTTCCATGCGCAGCGCGCTCTCCTTATTCTTGATGATAGGGAGTGTACGCACCCGCACCTTCAGTTGCTTTTCCAACTGCTGGAGAGAGGTTTTATTATATTGAAACTTTATAGCCACTTTTTTAGTGATTAGTTGTTAGTGATTGATGATTAGTTGTCGGCTTTCGGCCAGAATTCATCAACTAATTCTTTCTTGATATTCACTTCTTCCGGACGGAAATACTTTCCGAACAGACTCCATGCCACGTCGAGCATCTCAGTCGTATCGAGGTTGACGTCAATGGCCAGCAACTGGTTGGAGTAATCCTTGGCAAAGGCAAGGGTACGTTCGTCATAGTTCGTCAGGTCGAAACCATTCTCCAACTTGGTCTTCGCATTGGCGGCATCGGCGTACAGACGCACGGCGGCATTCATCACCTGCGGATGGTCTTTACGCGTCTTCTTGCCCGTAACGAGCTGCTTCAAACGGGACAGCGAACGGAACGGGTCAACGATAACCTTACCGATATCCGTATCACGGCGCAAGAACAACTGACCTTCTGTGATATAACCTGTATTATCAGGCACGGCATGCGTAATGTCGCCACCGGACAAAGTAGTCACAGCGATAATCGTGATGGAACCACCGCTTGGGAACTGCACAGCCTTCTCGTAAATCTTTGCCAAATCCGAATAAAGAGAACCGGGCATAGAGTCTTTCGAAGGAATCTGATCCATACGGTTGGATACGATAGCCAACGCATCGGCGTAAGAAGTCATATCGGTCAGCAACACCAGGACTTTCTCATTGTTGTTCACTGCGAAATATTCCGCTGCCGTCAATGCCATGTCCGGAATCAACAGACGTTCTACAGGCGGATTCTCAGTCGTATTCATGAAACTGACAATACGGTCGAGCGCACCGGCATTGGAGAATACATTCTTGAAATACAGGTAGTCATCATTCGTCATACCCATACCACCCAGAATAATCTTGTCCGTCTCGGCACGGAGTGCTACGTTCGCCATTACCTGGTTGAAAGGCTGGTCGGGGTCGGCGAAGAACGGAATCTTCTGTCCGGATACCAGCGTATTGTTCAAGTCGATACCTGCGATACCGGTTGCAATCAGTTCCGACGGTTGCTTACGACGCACCGGGTTTACTGACGGGCCACCGATTTCCACTTCCTGACCTTCGATGGACGGGCCTCCGTCAATCGGATCACCGAAAGCGTTGAAGAAACGTCCGGCAAGCTGTTCGCTCACTTTCAGCGTAGGCGACTTGCCCAGGAATACTATCTCTGCGTTGGTGGGGATACCTTCCGTACCCTCGAATACCTGCAAAGTCACATCGTCACCGGCAATCTTCACCACCTGGGCGAGTTTGCCGTTTACGGTTGCCAGCTCGTCATACCCTACCCCTGTTGCTTTCAGCGAGCAGGTGGCTTTCGTAATCTGAGTGACCTTGGTATATATCTTTTGAAATGCTTTTGTTGCCATCTTATTCTTATTATGCTTTACGTTCTTCAATCAATTCCTGCAACTGTTTACGGAATCCTTCGTACTCCTCGGACTTGAACTTCGAGTAGTTCATCTGCTTGCAGACGTTAATCATCTTCTTGAAGTAATCCATTACCTCATTGAAGTTGTCGAATTCAAATTCCGTATGACAAATATCGATTATCATGTTCAGGATATCTTCCTGACGCTCCATCGGAGTCACAGCGTCAATTTCGTCAAATGCATCCTGTTGCAGGATTACGAAGTCGATCAACTCTGATTTCCAGAAAGTCACGTGATATTCCACGGGCACACCGTCGTCACCGAGGATGTTGATCTGTTCGGCAATTTCCTTACCACGCTGCAAGCGGTTCTTGATTTCGTTCACCTTGCCAATCCACTCACCGTTGATATGTTTCTTGATATATTCCTCAAACTCAGGATATTCGATATATTTAGAGTAAGAATCAATCGGATTCACGGCAGGATAGCGCTTCTTGTCGGCACGATCCTGTTCGAGGGCGTAGAAGCAACGGGCCACCTTCTTTGTGTTCTCCGTTACCGGCTCTTTCAAGTTACCACCGGCAGGAGATACCGTACCGATGAAAGTGATAGAACCAGTTTCACCGTTACCCAGCACCACATATCCGGCACGTCCGTAGAAGTTGGAGATGATGGAGGACAAGTCCATCGGGAATGCGTCAGGTCCGGGCAACTCTTCCATACGGTTGGACATCTCGCGCAATGCCTGTGCCCAACGGGAAGTGGAGTCGGCCATCAGCAATACTTTCAGTCCCATGCTGCGATAGTATTCCGCAATCGTCATGGCTGTGTACACAGACGCTTCACGGGCGGCCACAGGCATGTTCGAAGTGTTCGCAATGATGATTGTACGCTCCATCAGCTTACGGCCTGTATGCGGGTCAACCAATTCAGGGAATTCCGTAAAGATTTCCACAACCTCATTGGCACGCTCACCACAAGCGGCGATGATTACGATATCCGCTTCCGCTTGCTTTGAAATGGCATGCTGGAGTACCGTCTTACCCGTACCGAACGGACCGGGGATAAATCCCGTACCACCTTCTACAATAGGATTAATGGTATCAATCACACGCACACCCGTTTCCAACAGTTTGAAAGGGCGCGGTTTTTCTTTATAATTCGTCATGGCGCGTTTCACCGGCCATTTCTGTATCATGTTCACATGAACGTCGTTGCCTTCTTCGTCGGTCAGCACGGCAACGATATCTTCGATGCTATACTCACCTTCATCTACGATGGATTTCACGGTACACACGCCTTTCTGGTCGAAAGGTACCATGATTTTCAGTGGTTGGAAGTTCTCGTCCACCTGTCCCAGCCAGGCAGCGGCTTCCACCTTGTCACCTACCTTTACTAATGGTACAAAGTGCCACTTGCTTCCCTTATCCAGCGGATACGTATATTGACCGCGTTTCAGGAATACACCATCCATCTTGTCGAGGTCGTTTTGCAGACCGTCATAGTTCTTCGAAAGCATACCCGGGCCTAATGTCACCTCAAGCATGTGTCCGGTAAATTCGGCTTCGGCTCCCACCTTCAGTCCGCGGGTGCTTTCAAACACCTGCACGTACACATGGGTACCTACCACCTTAATCACCTCCGCCATCAGCCGGTCACCGCCGGTCGAGATGTAGCAAATCTCGTTCTGTGCCACCGGGCCGTCAACGACGAGGGTTACCATGTTGGCGATAACGCCACTAACAGTTCCTTTTGTTGCCATATAATTATGTTATTTATTTTATCTGAATTCTGCGGGTATCTGCACTTCGTTCTTCAGCGTTGCTATGATGCTGCGGAACAATTGATTACCCTTTTCCTTATCCAAAGAAATCCACCGTTCTATCATCTCCAGTTGCAACAGGAAGACGAACAGACGCTCTATCGTGAAATAGTTGAAGAAAGTAGCTTCCTCCATCCAGTTCCAACGCAGCTGGTCTATTTTCTTTTCCCGTTCCACCAATTCCTCGGTTTCGCTGATTTTCACTAACTGATCCAGGAAATCCACTTCCCCCGTCAATCCGAAATCACGGGCACCGGATGTGCGCAAAGCCTCGCACACTTCCGTATCACCCACTATCAGTGGAGCAATGTCCATCTTAAATTTCCGTGCGATCAGTGCCACCAGTATGTTGTTCATCGTCAGATTGAACTCAAACCAGGAGGACACAAACTTATTTCTGCACTTCATTGCATAGTCGTAATAAAGCGCAGCCAGACGGTCTTCATGCAAAAACTCATCTTCGGCAGGAGTATTGAAATATTCGGAAATGAAGGTGGAGAGATAGGAAGGGAACATGGCATCAGCCACCTCATCGCCATCTTTCAGCAACGAGATGAACTCCGTCAATTCTTCCGCAGAATAAATTCCACGCGGATCAATGGCGGCATCCTTGTCCTTCAGTAATTTCAGAACATTCGCATTGTCAAACTTCAGATAAAACAAATCGATCAGCTTTTTATCCTCGTCAGACAAATCCGGATACAGTTCCGTTTTAAAATCAGCTACCGTATAGCTTAGCTTACTGTCCTCCAAAGTGAGTTCAGGCAAACCGGCTACCAAGTAGTAATAGTATTTACTCATATCCTATGGGGTTAGAACAGCATTTCCACCAATTGCGGACGCAGGAACTCTTTAAAGTAATTCATGAACTCTTCTTCACCGAAGTTCACCTTATAGGAACCGTCGGCAGGCGAAACAGTGAACAACGTCTTGTTACCATTCACTTGCTCTATTTTCACACCTTTATCCAGCAATGCCTTTGCCTGTGTGGCGAAGTACTTCTTCAAACCTTCTGCATCAGCGGTAGAGATCACGATAGGTTCGTTCACGCTCCACTTAGAAGCCAATGCAACAATGAAGGCATTCAGATAATCTTTGTTGGCGGCAAAAGCTTTCACGTCAGCATTCACAATCTTATCCGTCACAAGAGTGGCGATTTCAGATTTCAACGCATTCACGGCTTGGCCGGCGAATAATTTTAATTCCGACTTGGTATTTTCCGCCAGTTCATCGGCAGATTTACGAGAGGCAGCCACAATTGCTTCAGCTTCTTTACGAGCATCTTCTACAATTTTTTTGGCTTCATCTTGAGCGTTAGCGATAAGTTTCTGGGCCTCGGCATTACCTTTTTCGACCCCTTCACGGTAAATCTTATCAGTTAACTCTTGAATTTTGTTTTCCATATCCACAGGAGCTATTTTAATAATTATATAATTGCGATTTTTTCCTTTCTTATTAGATTCGAGCCCAAAAGTACTAAAATCCCTTAGATAAAAAATAGAAAGAACGGAATAAAAATGGTCTGGTTTTCAAAAAAAGCCTTTTTATACCATTTTTATTCCGTAAATATAGGAATGAAATTACAAACCAGAAAGAAAACTGTTACTGAAAAGGAAAAATAGGATTCTGAAAGAGGAATATAGAAAACCGAAGGGAGAAGTGTAAATTTAAAATCAAAAAGGCGTGATTCTCTCCTACCACCTCCCCCTTCGGGTACTCCTCCTCCCGGGAGGAGGAGAATCGGGATAGTTTTCAAAATGGTGTAAATACAAAAAGCCCCCACATCT
>ERZ1673697.63-NODE-63-length-160055-cov-19.196919_pt1 | contig 160055 bp, 217 predicted proteins | sample MGYA00580227_ERZ1673697 | MGnify/ENA primary metagenome ERZ1673697 (study PRJEB41218, sample SAMN15661759) | gut metagenome | host: Homo sapiens | place: Canada: London | collected 2015-08-20/2019-03-30 | study: EMG produced TPA metagenomics assembly of...
AGAATGGATTGGCTTTAGAATACGCTTCTGAAAAATTGCGCGATGATAAAGATGTCGTGTTAGAGGCTGTAAAACATAATGGTTTGGCTTTAATGTATGCTTCCGAAGAACTACAAGATGATGAGAATGTCGTGTTAGAGGCTGTAAAACATAATGGTTTGGCTTTAATGTATGCTTCCGAAGAACTACAAGATGATGAGAATGTCGTGTTAGAGGCTGTAAAACAGTATGGAAGGGCTTTACAATTTGCTTCTGAAAAATTGCGAGATGATAAAAATGTCGTGTCAGAGGCTGTAAAACAGAATAAATGGGCTTTGGAATTTGCTTCTGAAGAATTACGCAACGACAAGGATATACAAATCGCTGCAGGAATAATTGAACCAAGTATCGACGATGTTATTGCGGATGCTAAAAAGTGGTGCGCCGAGCATAATACTCCAAGCTCTGACAAAATGGAATTAGAACGATAATTCACAAAGCAGGTAACGATGGTTGCCTGCTTTTTATTTTGTTGTAATTCGTACATATTGTTAATGAATATTGAAAATAAGGAGGAAAATAAAAATGGAAAAATTTTCATGGTTCGTATGTATTCCTATTGTTTTTGGGATTTCTTTTGTAATTAACACTATCCTGGCAATAGTAAAAGGGAACAAAAAATTCAAAGTCAGAGCAATTATAGATGCCTTTCTTGGCATGTTATCAGTGTTCCCGGCACTTTTTTATTATGGTATTTTATCAATGCGTGGGCCTTCCTGTACGTCAAATACCCCAGCTGGGCTTCTTATAATAATTATAATAATAAAAATTTATTGCATGGTAAAGGAAAAAGAACTCGTAAAAGAATGGTGAGGAAAAAAGCATATGGAAGAGAAATGAGAAAATTCGAAAATTAAAAGAAGAATTGGAACTTGGTGAAAAAGACAATAATTACAATGTCGTAGACACAGGAGACGAATGGGAAGTGTTCAACATTGTAAGTTTCTAATTTAAGGAGGAAATTTGTATGAGCATGTTATTCCTCATTGGAGTAATGCTTTCTTTTGTTACAGTTTTTACTCATTGGAGTGATACTTTCTTTTGTTGCATCGACATTAGAAGAAGGTACAAAAAAAAGCGCATCATCAATATAATATCTAATATAAGTGCAATTACCAGCATGATTTTACTGCTAGTTAGTAGTTTACTTTATAGAAGTTTTTTATGAAAAAGACGAAATAATGAACAAAGGCGATGTTATTAAAATGTTGCGTGAACTGCAGCAGAAAACGGCTGACTGCTGGGAATGATCTCCGGTACCGTTTTACAGGCATGGGTTATACAATTGCTTGGAAATGCAATAGAAGAACTTGGCGGCGAATGAACAGATATTATAACAGTCGCGTCGGAAAAATAAGATATAAATATCTAAAAAAGAGAGTCAGAAATGGCTCTTTTTTATATATAAATTTATAGATAGTATGACGTAAAATATTGATTTTACGTCGTAAGTATGGTAAATTATAATATAGAAGCTATCAGGAGGTATTTTATAATGAATTACAAAGACCAACAAGAAATTAAAAATAAAGAACGCCTTCAACAAATTGTATCCGAACTTCCAGAATATGCAGCAAATTTTTTCAATTATTATTTAGCAATAAAGGAGGCTTCCAGTCGTACCGTATTAAATTATGCCTATGATATGCGAATCTTTTTTCGGTATATCGCAAAATGCAAAAACTGTGATATAAAAGACGTTTCACTTGATATACTCAATGATTTGAAACCACTTGAAATACAAAATTTTATTACAGAACTTAATAAAACAAATTCTACGGCCGGAAAATCCAGACGTTTGGCGTCCTTAAGGAGTTTTTATAAATATATGCGCAACATTGGCTATATAAAAAACAATCCGGCTCTTTTGGTCGAGACCCCTAACACCCACGAAAAAAATATCATACATTTGGAAAATGATGAAGTTAAAGAAGTTTTGACCGGAATAAAAACCGGGGATTCATTAACTGATATTCAAAAAAAATATGCTAAAAATTCAAAATATCGTGATTATGCCATTACTACTCTTCTATTAGGTACAGGAATTCGTGTATCCGAATGTGTCGGTATTGATTTATCAGATATAAACTGGCAAGACAATTCCATTAAAATCTATAGAAAAGGTGGCGATGAACAGCTCGTATATTTTACAGAGCAAGTCCGTGATGCTTTAGAGGATTACATCGATTTTGAAAGGGAAGAACCTCTTGATGAACCAGACGCTCTCTTCTCTTCAAGAAAACATCAAAGAATATCTGTGCGTGCCGTCGAACGTATTATTAATAAATATACAAAAACAGCTGTTCCAAATAAGCATATAACACCGCATAAATTGAGAAGCACCTATGGCACTAATCTTTATCAAGAATCGGGGGATATCTATCTTACAGCAGATGCTTTGGGACATAAAAATATAGCTGTAACAGCAGAACATTATGCTGATATGGGAAATAAAAGGCGAAAAACTGCTGCTGATTATACAAATAAATGGCTAAATTGACACTCCCCACCATGCCTAAAGTTAGGGGATCTTGCTACCTGCCAAGTGTATTGACTAACCAGTTATTTTTATTTTCAGATTTTCTGAATATTTTTTATCCAAAAATTTTGCAAAAATAAAGCCAGTAACAAAATGTTACCGGCTTTATTCTACTTCTTATCTTCTTCCATTTGCTGTTTTTCTTTTCTTTTCCGCATTTTAATTGCTTTCTGGTAGGCATTCCAATCTTCATCCGATACCTGTAATCCGTAATCAATTGCAAATTCAACGCCATTAATTATAGCATCATAATTATTCGCCATAGCTACTGCCCTCCTAATACTCTGAAATCATTTTTCTGGTTTCTCTTTTTCTACTGTTTCTATCCGGATATTTAGCACTCTTATGTACTCCATAACCTCCCTGATAGGCATTGTAATGTGGTAATACAGTCATCTCTATTCCACTAAAATGAGCCACCTGTTTATTTTTAATTTTCTTCATGTTTCTTTCCTCCTGCTATTCAATGTTTCAATAACAATATGTACGAATATAAGAAAAATAAAAAAGAACCATCGCTTTAGCAATGGTCCTCTCTCACTTTATCGTTCCATATTTATTGGCATTCCCTCAATTCCGGCAGAACCGTCTGAATCAGTTGGTGTATAATGGTCGCCAGGTAAAGGAAACAACATACGGAGCAATATGTAATTGATAGCATCCTGTAAATACTCTGTATTTTTCGTCTTATTGAATTTGATAAGACAATTATCTAAAGATCCCAAAGCATCTACTCTCCCACTTGCATAATTCTTTCTTGCTTCCCCATACTTAAAATATGAGACATCTAATGCTTTTTTGCAACGTTCTACGATTTCATCGATTTTCTTTTCATTTATAGACTTATCTTCCATCATTTTTCCTCCTCTGTTTTACACAAGTTCTACTAACCAATATGTTTTCTGCTTGCCTCTAGCTGTATTTCTATAGCCATGGCAAATTTTGAACTTCATTCCTTTTAATACTGCGATATCTCCTATAACCTCATACCCTTTTTCTTTTAAATGCCGTATATACTCCTTCATCACTATCTTCCTTCCTCGTTTTTTTAATGAATGGAGAACCGTATTTCATATTCGCCATTATAGTCATCGCCATATCCTTTAAATTTTACTTTCTTCTCTTGAAAAATTTTTCTCATGTAAAAATACACTTCTTTGCTTTTTGTGGTAAAAACTTCTGACAAAAAGTTTTTTCTACACTGAGAATCAAATTCATCATATACCGATTGCATTTTTTACTCCTCTCCTATTCTAATAATTTTCTAAGCGAACCCAACATTCATCTTTTAATTCCCATGCTGTTGGATTTAAAGAATTTTCGTTAGCATCAAATAACTCACTGTATCTTTTATCCATTTCAGGTTTTGTATCGAAAATTTCCTCATAATCCAAGTTTCCTTTATTGATGCCTGATTTTTTGTAAATTCGTAATTTATACATACGATTATCATAAACAGGAAGAAGTGGCCCTGTCTTATGCTGCAATAAAACTTCATTAACTTCTTTGTTATTTCGGCATAAGAAAAACTCATCCTTTTCCAATTTGTGAAACGTATTGTAGTATTCCTGCTTTATTTTTAATAAATCTTCTTCACCATTTGTATCTATGATATGCCTCACAATGTACAAATCTTTTTTAGCTTCATTTAAAACTACACAAAGCATTTTTCGTTCATCCTTTCATAAATAAAATCATAATTTGCTTAATACATATGTCTACAAGCTCCTCTTATTTACTTCTGCCCTCCTATCTCATCAATATCTAACTAAGATATGTCTGATTTTGAACAAAATAAAAAGAAGATTGATATAATCAACCTTCTTTTATTAGTATTGAATTATCGTAGCTAGAATCCTAAAAGAAATTCTAAGAATAAATCATCTTACCGCATCTTGAACATTTATATTGCCGAATTTCTTGTTCGTCTCCATGCCCTGTTCCACCAATTAATTCACGTTTTATAATTTTGTAATCATGATTCCCGCCAGGGCAGATTAACTCTTCAAGGTATTCGATTCTTTGTATTGCCTTCAGTTTTTCAATTTCATATTTTGATTTGCTGATCCACATATTCTTCCTCCAATTGTTTATAAACTATAATTCAATGACATTGTAATAGCACCAGGTATTATCGTCTAAATACTTAATTTTACCGCTATACTTATGTGCGTTGAAATAGGCTACACATTGTTTGTTTCTTTCAAATTCCTCATTCTGTACATAAGCCTCTTTTGCAATTAATTTACAAATTTTCTTATATGCTTTTTTCTTTGTCTTATACTCTCCCATTACTGACTTTTCACCGCTCCAGGAATCTGTAATTATAATTCCGTACTTCGGCAATAACCCATGCTCTTTGCAATAATCACGCATATGTTTTGCAGCTTCTTCTCCGGCATATCTTTCAACTCTTTCCACATCCATGCCGTCTTCCAACATATCTCTGTAAAAATCTGTCTCATCAATATCTATTCCTTCCGACAGCTGCTCTATTGGGTACTGTAATCTTGCCTCAATTTCTGCTATCATGTCAATTGCCATTTCGTCCTCAACCCATACTCTATTAGGATATTTTGCAAGAGAATTAATAAATAATATTTCCTCTCCATCCATTTCGTATGATTTGACTAGACCATTTGCCGGGCAATCAAACTGCTTTATTTTGTGGATGATTTCTTTTATAGGTAATTCCATCCCATCCGTTGATGGAATAAGCCAAATATTGCACCCATCTGACTCTACAGATGTTATAACGGATCCAGAACAGTGATTCATCCTTAATACGGTTTCCTGTGGTTCTTTTTCTAAATCTTTTAAAAATTTTTCGATTCGCATTCTTTTTCCTCCTGTATTTTCATTATTCATTAGTAATATGTCTGTTTCTTAATAAAATAAAAAATTTTAAATGCAAGTTTTCCAGCAAAACAAAAGCAGGATGAATAATCACCCTGCATTTTGCTTTATCTTTCATTTCTGTAACTTAAGATACCAGAAAGCATTTCCCGAACTTTTTCTTCCGACATGCTCTTCTCTTCTTTTCTTTCTACTGAATTTGAATAAAATTCTCTTGTTACTTTTACCCCACTGATTGCCATAATGTTATCCTCCTAATCATTCAATTGATATTTACAATATGTTCGAAACCCAAAAAAAATAAAATTAAAAATAACTTTTTCTGTTTATAAATACTACAAGCCCGTATTTTCCTTTTTAAGCCATTTTTATTTGTAAGCCAAGAAGTATGCATGTTTCGTTTTAAAACCTCTTATATGGCGTTCTGACGCTTTTAAAGCATATTTGCCAATAACACCACTACCCTACTTTTATTTTTTTTAAATTCATACATATTCTTTTTGAAAAATTGAAAAAAGGAGGAATAATTTATGTGGATAAAACGTGATGCCTTAACGACAGTCAGAGATTGCCGTTTACGAAATTTAGGACTTAAAAATGTTAATGAAATAAATAATTGGTTTAGATGCAGTTATAATAACGAATATTATATTCCGAGATTATCTGAAGCTGTGGAAATACTTAAGAATTTATTACAGTTAGACAAAGAAACTCCAATTCATATTATTGGTGATTACGATGTTGACGGTATAACTGCTACAAGCATCTGTTACTCAGGGCTTATTTACGCCGGTTTTAAAAATATTACTTATAGAATCCCAAAGCGATTTTCTGAAGGATATGGACTAAATACCACCATCATTGATGAAATTGATTCTGGAGTTATATTAACCGTCGATAACGGAATTGCAGCTAAAACCGCAATAGAAAAAGCAAAAGAAAAAGGGCTTTTTGTTATTTTAACAGACCATCATCTTCCACCAAAAGATGCTGACGGAAATATGATTTTCCCACCTGCGGATATAATTATTGACCCACACGTTACTACCGATGCAACGTTTACTGGTTATTGTGGTGCTGGAATCGCATACAGATTAATGAAAGAGCTTTTACCGAATAAATGTAAATTTGCATACCGGCTTCAGGCTCTTGCTGCAATCGGAACAATTGCAGACTGTATGGACTTAAGAGAAGAAAATTATGTAATCGTAAGAAATGGATTAAGACTTCTTCCTATAGTTGCCGGTACTGGGCTAAGAGCTTTAATGCAGGCCTGGAACCTTGAAAAGATTTCTTCAGAAGATATTGGTTTTAAAATTGGTCCTTGCCTTAATGCCCCTGGCCGTCTATATGATGACGGTGCTCTCACCTCATTAGCATTACTTTTATGGGATGGAAATATACAGGATGCGGTCAGATTAGCTGAAAATATTGTTGAAGAAAACCAAAAAAGAAAAGATAGCGTTGCTTCTGCAATGGAAAAAGCCAATGCTTATATTCAAGATGAATGTCTTTATGGTGATTTGGTATATTCAATTTATCTGCCAGACATCAATGAAGGAATACTTGGAATTATAGCTGGAAGGATTGCTGAGCAGGAAAAAGTCCCAGCTTTCGTTTTCACTGATAATGGAACGTCATTTAAAGGTTCCGGTAGAACTTATGGGGATATTCATCTTAAAAATTTATTGGATAATGTAAATGCTGTTGACCCTGATATTTTTATAGGATATGGTGGACATGATGGAGCTGCTGGCTTAAGCATTAAAAAGGAAAAATTTCAGGATTTTCGTTTGGAAATGAATGCAAAATGTCCTACTACTGCCCTTCCAACCAATGACAATTTCTTTGATCTTGAAATCGAAGAATTGGATATTCCTCGTATAACTGCGGAAGAAGATGCCTTTAACCCATCAGGAAAGGCAAATGAAGCCTTAATCTACAAAATAAAGAACTATAGAGGCTTGCCATATATGGGAAAAATAGTTAATAAACTTGGAGAAAATGGCGGTTTTAAAATTATAGGGCAGAATTCTACGGTTGTAGGATTTAATAATCCAGAACTACTCTCCTGCTCCGAATCTTCCGAATTTGAAATTTACGGAACCATTTCGTATAACTATTTTAAGGGAAAAGCAATACCACAAATTACAGCAGTTGATATTGTTCCACTTAGAAAAAAAGAAACATCCACAGATTTTGCCAATTTAATTGCAAAAATGGCTTCAAAAAGATAAAGAGCTTTATGCTCTTTTTCTTTTTGTTTTATTACAGTGTTATTTTGTATCATCATTATTTAACGCTACTATCTAACATTATTTTTGTGTTACCACTTACCACTTATATTAACGATATTATTTGTGCCACTATTTAACTATACACGTTAACGTTATTTTATAGCACATTTTACATATCTTATATTTAACACATCTTTTACACCTTTATTTAGTGTTAATCTATATCACTGTATTTTAACGCTATTATTTACACTTTATTATAGCATAAGTCGTAACACATTTATTGTGATATTTTATGTGTCAGAATACAAGGTAATATTTGTGCTATTCCGTGCGCTATTTATGAGTGCTATTTTTTATATCATTTCTAACATCATTTCTTGTGTCATTCTTTAGCGTTAATAAATACATACGTCCTATGTGCTATTTTGTATCGATTTGTTTTATGCTTTAATGTAGCGCATGACGTAACGATAACTATTAACACTTTTGTAACACTATTTTTTGACGCTACTATTTAACGCTACTGTGTAACGCTATATATTAACACATATGTCAAATGCCCTATTTCCCTATGTTTTCTGCTAATTACTCATACATATTTTTTCACTTTACTGTCTTAATTATCAACCAGAATTATGTATTATTGTATTTATCGCTATTTGTCAACGCTATCATTAACGTTACTTTTTAGCATTATTTTTTATCGTCATTATGTAGCACATTACATACATTTTTCTTTGTGCTACATTCTACACCCATAAAATGTGCCATAGGTTATCACATATAATACGCTACAACATACAACTATACATTAACGTTAACGCTATCATATAGCGTTATTATTTAACACTATTATTTAGCGTTATATAATAGCACTATTTGATAACGCTATTTTTTATCACATTATTTGCACCCATTAAATACTGTTATAAAAAGTGCTACTAAATGTGCTAAAAAGCGTTGACATTTAATGTGCTATAGGTTACAGTTATAACAAGTGATAACAGATAGTGATAAACGGTACAGTATAAAATACAGTAAAATATGTGCTTGTTTATGTACTATTCCCCATCTTAATACAAGGAGATAATAAAATGGCTAAAATAATTACAATTGCAAATCAAAAAGGTGGCGTTGGTAAATCTACTACCGTATTAAGTATTGCAGATGCATTATCACGCTGCGAATACCGTGTTCTCGTTGTGGATACAGACCCACAGTGTAATTCGACTAGGAGTTACTTGGCTGAAACAGAAAATCAGACAACCCTTTACGATTTATTTAATAAATCCATTAATTTAGAGTCTGATGACCCGACTGAGCTTATTCAAAAAACTGAAATGGGCGACATTGTTGCTTGTGATCCGAGCTTAAGTGGAATTGAAAGCTCTTTCACCGGAAATCCTTCAAATTTCTTCATTTTAAGAAACTTTTTACATAAAATTGAAGGAAATTATGATTATATTGTAATTGATACCCCACCAACACTTGGATTCTATATGCTTAGCTCATTGATTGCTTCAAATGGCATCATAATCCCTATCAGCCCGGCAAAATATGCTTTAGATGGTTTAGCTTTAATATACAAAACCATCAGCGATACAAAGTTAAACTTCAATCCTAATCTTGAAATCTACGGGGTCTTACTTACGATGTATGATAAGCGAAATGCATTGGATAAAAAGATATGGACCCAATTACCAGAATTAGGTGAAGAATTAGGCTTTAAAGTATTTCCAAACCCTATAAGAAAATGTCAGGCAATTGCAGATGTTCAAGCGAAAACAGGCGGTAAGTTATATACTGATTATCCAAACAGTAATGCCGCAGTTGATTATGCAACAATTATAAAAACTTTAATTCAATAATAAGGAGGACATTATATGGCTAAATCAAATGTAAGTGAAGATATTTTTAACAACATAAAAGCAGCAGCTTCCATGCAGAAAATTGATAATACACCTCAGATTAAAGAAACTCCTGTAAAAGAAGAACATAAACCTGAAAAGAAAGAAGACATTCCAACACAGTTATTTGATGAAATTTCTTTATCATTTACACCGGAAAATAAAAATCCGCGAAGAAGTTATCGTGCAACCGGGTATCTTACGGAAGAAGAAAATGATGCATTTAAAAAAGCATGTACAACTATTGGCTTATCAACAAGTCAATGCATCAGGGAACTTATTCTTAGTTTTTCCAAAAGTATTCTTAAAAACTAACTTTAATATACCTCGTAGATAGTTTAAGTACTTTTTAAACTACCTGCGGGGCTTTTTTTGCAAAAATTGTATGCCTTTCGAACATATTATAGTTAAAGAAAAACGAAAGGAGAACAGGAGCATCCTGTAAAACGCAATGAAAAAAAACAGAATATTTAAACTATTAACGTTAACATGCGCTATAACTTTAATATGCACTGGATGTCAAAATCCGTTTATTAGAGGAATAGAAGCAAAAAGCTATCAAACAGAGCAAATAAAGGCAAATCAACTGGAGGATGGCGGCTTTTATGTAAAAAAAGCAAAAAAGAATAAGTACGAAAAGCTTTACGCTGAAAATGCTTCATTTGAAACTGGTAAAACATCATCATCTGTAAACGACAAAAGAGTACTTTGGTTTAAAAATGATTATGTTAAAGTGCCTACAATGTATAAAGGCGACAGCTTAATTTATCATTATACCGATGTATTTGAAGATCAATTTATCGTAGAACGTTTTGAAGATGTAGGATACACGCTTGGTATGTGTAACCTCACTCAGACTTTATCTGGAAGATATTCACTTTCGCTAAGTTCTTCTGATAAGACGATTGAACCGGATTCAGACGTATCAACATTATACGGTCTTGAGATAGATTCGGTAATCGTTGATAAATTAGGTGAAGACGAGCTTCGAGCAGCAAACATTTCGCGAGGCGGAACAATAACAAATCTCAAAAAAGATGCTGTTTACGAAACTTATATTTATACTGGAACAGATGAACATATTTACAATTTCAAAGCAGACGTTAAAGCTTTTGTATCTATGGAAGCCTATAAACTTGTAGATTATGATTTTTACAAAAAAACTATGTTAAAAATCAATTTCCCAGATTATTTTAACAGCGGATACTATTATATAAATGGATATGGGCTAGTAAGATATATAAATATGCCGGAAGATGAAGCTCCAGACATTGAAAATATCGATTTCAATGTACCAAATACGGTTCCAGACGAATCAAATGAAGAAGAAAGCACCGAAGAAATGGAATTTGATGCAAGTCAAGGAAATAATTCACAAAGCTATTCTATTTCAACTGCCAGTGACGGAGACAAGACAGTAGTGGTATCATACGGAAATGTCCCAGCTTCATACGATAACGGGGAAGGAGTTCCGGATGTAACAGCTAAAATCATTGGCAATAACGGAGTATGGGAACTAACCAATAACGGTGATGGCACTTTATCCGCCACATTCCCGGCAGTGGCAAACGAAGCATATACACTTACAGTTGATAACATTTATGGACGTTCCATTGATGTCTCAACTCAAAAACCACAAGAATAATATTTTAATAAAAGGGCTGAAGGCCCTTTTATTATGCAAAAAATTAAAAAATCAGTCTCCTTTCAAACATATTGTCTATATAAAGCACAGGAAAGGAGTTAACAAATAATGCGATGTATTACCGTAAGAAATAAGGCAAGTCTGCAACAACTTGAAAAAGATTACAGACATTACGAGACAGCAGAGACTATGCCTTTTGCAAAAGGGACATCATTTGCAGAAATTGCAGAAGTAGTAGTACCTGACAAAGATGGGCCATGGAAGAATCCACTTACGTTTTACGAAAGTGAACATTCTACCACGATTGGCGGTGATTCTTTATGTAAAAAAACAAGAGATTTTCTTGAATTACAAAAAGAAGAGTGTGATATGCAAATTCTTTCTATATCGGCAGGAATGAAGGGTAGTAATTTATGTGTAGATATTTTAATAAGATGTTATAAAAAACACCCTGATTTTTCTAACTTTTTAGCTTACATTGGAGAAGATGCAGACGCATTTTCAAAAGAAGAAAATGTAGAAGGAAAACTTATTGTAAAATCAAACACCAAAACAGATTTTTCAAAAGAGGAGATAGAAGAATATAAGGCGGCACTGCAAGAACAAAATAAATTACTTTTAGATGCAACAGAAGAACATCCATTTCTTAACTCGTTGCATGGACGTTATGTTCCCGTTGATTTGCCAAGTGCAGAATATAACGGAGATATGATTTACGACTTAAAAACTCGTGATATGCAAACGTCTACAATTATAACATATGACAACTTTATTAGAATCTTTACCGAAACAATGAATTACATTACTGGTGTTGAAAAAGATTCTTACTACAATGTTATGCAGGGAAAGACAAAAGAAGAAGACTTTATGAGTATTGTAAAAACCTTTGTAGTAAAGAACTATATAAATACAAAACAGATGCCACAGGAAGACTTACCTGCCTTGATGGACAAACTATATAGAGCTTTGTTCAAGCTTTATATTGTTCAGGACTTAATCGATGACCCGCAGGTTACGGATGTGAAAATCACTGCACCAGACGACATCCGTGCGCGAATTAGAGGAAAAGCATATTCTTCAAATATCACTTTTATAAGCGATGACGATTATGTACGTTTTGTCACGGGAGTGTTAATTAAAAATAGAATTTCTCTCACAAGGAAACAGGAAACCTTTACTGACGACCACGATGATAATTACATCTTAAGATTTTCTTTCATTGCTGCATATGTTTCGTCTACCGGATACCCTGTAATCCATATCCGAAAAGTTTCCAGAAAGAAATTACTCGCACCAGATTTGATACAGTTAGGTATGTTCGATGAATCTGTTCGTGACTATCTGCTCGATTGCGGACGGCATAGTAAGGGAATTATATTCGCCGGGCCTCCTGGAAGCGGAAAGACAGTTGCTCTTAACTGGTTCCTTGAGGATGCTTATGAAAACTCTGCAGAAATCCTTGTTATACAGGAGAATGATGAGTTATTTGCTTATAGAAAAGGTGTTATCTTTGAACACGTTATCAATAACCCAAAAGATGGGGAGGAAGCTTGCTCTCTTGAAGAACTTGGAAAAATGGCATTAGTAGCAGGTGCTAACGTATTTGTTATTGGAGAAGCAAAAGGCGGTGAGGTATGCAGCGCAATTACATTAAGTAATGCCGGATGTAGAACCGCTCTTACACTTCATACAAATTCAGCCAAAGAAACTATTGATAAAATTTGCGATCTTGCCATGAGGGGATTTGCCACTTCATACGAACAAACAAAGCGTTCCCTTAAATCTTTCGAGACAATTGTTTATATGCAAGACTTTAAAGTACAAGAGATTTCACAGGTTATAGGCTACGATGAACAGAAAAAAGATATGATATATAGATGCATATACAAACGACCGCATGATAAAAAAGGGTAGTAGTAACTACCCTTTTTCTATAGATTCCAAAATGCAAAATACGAATTTACCAATACCACGGAAGCCTTGTGGATTGTATTTATAAAATACCGGAGGAAAATTTATGACATACATAATAAGTGATATACATGGCAACTATGATAAGTTTCATAAGTTGCTGTATAAAATCAAATTCAGTGATGCTGATACTCTTTACATTAATGGGGACATTATAGACCGTGGCCCAAATCCAATTAAATTACTATTAGAGGTTATGCAATCCCAAAATATGATTTTCATTTTAGGAAATCATGAAGAAATGATGTTAGAATCAGCAATTGATGCTTCCTGTTATGCAACCTGGTATTGTAATGGTTCAACTCCTACAGAAAAAGAATTCTATTCTTTGTCTTTTGACAAACAATTCACAATATTGGATTTTTTAAAAAAATGTCCAATAGTCATACCTAACATAGTTATAAGCGGTAGACAATTCTATCTTGCACATGCTATGCATCTGCCTTATTACATTAACGAGACTATCTACAGGAATGATGTCTCCAAAAAATTATTATGGGAGACCTTATGGAGCAGACAATATAAACGCCCTGATTATAAACAGCTTGCAATCACTTACCATGATTTATATTCCAGCTATCACAACACTACTTTTATTTGCGGGCATAATACAACTCCATCATGCTCTTACGGCATCACAGATTCCCATGGTGGTGGACGCATTTCAAAAAATATGTCTGGACATCTCATTAATACGGATTGTGGTTGTTATAAAACTGGTGTACTTGGATGTCTTAGGCTTGATGATATGCAGGAATTTTATGTACAATAAGTCCATGCAATTCTCCAAAAAGATAGTAACTTTTTGATATGAACCCTAGTATATATAGGGTTCGTGTCAAAATTAGGCAAATAGTAGCTAATAAATTTGAGTAAAAATATCCCTCAAAAAAGAAAATATATTTGTCCTTACTTCATATACTTCACCTCTCCAATGCATTTCAGCGCATCATTTACCCTATACTACGCTTTTTATTTCTTTTGCAAGCCCTTGCACGCCAAGAATACTCGTCTAAAATGCCGCAAATACGCCACTTTTTGGTATATACAGTCATAAAACATATCATTTCATACATATATCGTACCCAACACCAACAAATACAAGAAAATATAAACCGAAACCAATAGGAGAGTACCATAGAACCACTGTAATGCCTGCAACCAGTGTGTTTTCAGCCTTTCTTTCCTAATACTTTCTGTATTTACCTGCTATCCAGTAGTGTATCGGCTGCCAACCCTCTTTTATACAAGAAAACATACAAGAAAACATACAAAAAATAAATAAGATATGTCACGTTACTAGCCTTATATTTATATAATAACGGCACGTTAATGACATTGGATATGCCACCACCAATGCCTAAATATGTCACGTTACTGCCACCTGATGTATGCCAAATTACTATAATGTGCGTCACGTTACTGCACCCAACTAGATACATATATACGTCACGTTATTGACACTGCATACCACTTGTACGCTGTGAAAAGACCTCACGTTATTGACACCGTATATTGCCCGTATGCCATAAATAATACTCACGTTAATGACATTATATCTCCCCTGCGTGCCTAAAATCCCCGTCACCTATTCGCACGTTAGTGACACCATATTATATAATATATGGCACGTTAGTGACACTATTCATACTGTTCCAGACGTCATGTAGGCACGTTATCGACGCTAGTGTAACAGCGCCAGTATAAGCTAACGTCACGTTATTGACAAAAGTAGAACGTAAAGACTATTATAGGTATGTGTGATACGCACGTTAGTGACATTAAGACCACATCAGCGTTGTGATACATAATACATCGCCTGTAAGTCAGTAATAATATATGGCTAACAGCAATAACCAACCAGACTAAACATGATGAAATTAAATTCACGCAAAAAATCTTTGTAGAAAACTCTACAAATTTTAAAATATCGCACATATTATAGATAAAGGAGGTTGAATAACTATGAAAGAAAAAATTGCAAGAATATTAAGACCATTAAGTATCGTCACAAGACATTTATATAATTTTGGTGAGAAATTGGAAAAGTTTATAAAATACATAAGGAGAGTTACAAAAGACACCTTACTATCCGGTGGCGCATTGTGGAAAGTGCTGGCACCGAATAAATGGAGATTCTTATTTGTACTATTGGCTACATATCCATGTACATGTATATACGCAGAACGGATTTTAACCGGAGCAGAATTGATTAAGGTAGTACAGACTCTCGGAGTGAAGTTTTTGCTCTACCCAGTAATTTGCTATCTGGTAAGTGCCTTACTGCAAACCATTTTACTTATCCTTTTAGATTTCCTTACTGTACCATTAAATCTTATCTACAAAATATTTTTCAGACATGTGTTTTTAATCAACTTTAACATCTGGTGTAATAAAGTTATTGTAGAAGCAGAAGCTAACAGAGGAATATTGCCAAAAGGATATACTCCAGAAGATAGTAGACAGGCAGCCATTGATGAATATAAAGCTACATCCCGCAATTATAATCCAACCGGAAGCATCCGTTGGGATACAAGTGATAATATTAAAGCAACAAAATAATGAAGATAAAAACGAAAAAGAAAGAGAGGCGTGGCGTATAACCAAGCCTCTTTTTACTGCCAGTTTTGCTACAAGCTTATATTTGCCTCGTTTTTCCCATAATTACCTTTCGGCATAAAATAATACCTTTCTACAACCAAATTCCAAATTTAGCTATTTTATTGCATTACAGCCATATCCAATTCCTTTCTACAACAAAAATTTTCAAGTTAAGATACACCACCTTTTCTACAAATAAATTCATCCGCTTTGTCACGCATAACCGCACACATTTTCTTTCTTGTAATTTTTCTTGTAATTTTCCATCTGTTTTCTACAAAATTATTCTTTTATTTTCCAAGACATCGAACATACTGTATACAAAGAAAAATGAGGAGAATAAAAATGAAAATATACGAACAGAAAGAATTGGAACAGATTATTGAAACATACCACAGGGATGGTAACGAAGAGACGGCATTAAATTTCCATGGCGGAGTAGTAAATAACCGTGACCTTTCGTGGCAGGATTTGCGTAACGCAGACTTTTCACATATCAGTGGCAGGAATCTAAAACTTGTTGGTGCAGATATAAGCGGTGCCAATTTCAGCCATGCGAATCTGAAGGGTAGTGATATGAGAAAATGTATTGCACGAGGCACGGACTTTACCGGAGCCATCTTGGACGACACACTTGCAACAGGAGCCGAATTCACCAACTGCGATTTCAGCCGTGCCTCATTTGTTGGCGCACAGCTAACAGATACGGCACACGATAGATATGTGCCAATGGCGTGTCCGGCGGAAGGGTCATTTATTGGCTATAAGAAAGCTGGCGGCCATATTGTAAAATTGTACATACCGGATAACGCGAAACGACTAAGTGGTTCTGACCGGCGCTGCCGTACAAATCTGGCTCTTGTATTAAGTATCACAACACTTGACGGAGAGGAGACTGGAATGCAGGAAGTAAAAAGTGATATTGGCAATATGATATATCGTGTCGGACAGCACGTTGTTGTAAACGAATGGGACAATAACCGGTTTCATGACCATGTTCCAGGCATCTGGTTTTTTATTGACCGGATGGAGGCGGTCCTTTATTGAAACTGATTGATGTGCAGATAATCACGTATCGTTTTCTACAACAATATCCGTCGTAATCGCATACTACAATATTTTTTATATTTCCGGCTGTTATACCATACAATGTATTTCATGTATCTCACGCTCTGGCGAACGTCCATTCGTTGGATGTCCCAGAGCTTTTCTTTTTTCTTTCTTCTGGGATGTATTTGTCTTCACTATTGTTTTCTCTCATAATTCCTTTCATGCATTCTATATTGTTTTCAGGCATACATTCTTTCGTCAGTTCTTTGATGTATTCCTTTCATCTTCCTGTTGCGGTCCATATTTCCTTTATACAGGAATCGTGCTATGTTCCCTATGTATATCCGGGTATCTAGCTATATTGCATCTGCTGGTACATATTTCTTTATATTTGCTATTATTTCATTCTAATCATCTGTACTTATTATGCCTCATCATCTATATTCTTTTTGTATCTTCTGCTTGTTATAAATCTATATATCTAACATGTATTCGAATATTTCCTTTACTGTATATATACATTTTTGTATTTCCTTTGCAATGATAACTGGAAAAAGGAGCATTTTGCCAAACTGTAGGGATGTGCCCCGGAGTGTAAGTACATTTTTTTATAATTTAGCTGGCAAAACCCCGAACCTTTAGGTTTGAGGAGCGTCAAATTAGCCACCATCATGTGAAAGTATGAATGGAACAATAGCTAATTACCATAAGTGTCGCTTTATAGGAAGAAGCAAGCATTTTTCATTTTACAGAAAAACTACAATTACGCTGCCACCTGTGTATAAGATTTGTCGTCAGATCTACCGCCAGCCATTTCCTACGGGTGTGTGCCAACTACAAGAAAAATAGCAAATATACTTTTCTACAAGCAATTACCATTGTATTTTCCGCAAACAGTTCTTCTATTCTTCTGTATTTTACTTCATTTCGTTGCCCCTTCATCTATCCCGCCGCCATCCACCACCAAACGTTCTTGATTTTCTACAAGCATTTCCTTTCTATTTTTCTTTCCCGTTTCCTATTCAGCCCGCAGTTTATATTTCACCTATGGCCTATAATCTTACGCATATCCACAGTTTATATTTCCCAGCCAAGCACTTTTCTACAACAAAATCCGTCACAATATCAGCCGTGCTCATAATGGCTCCGGGTGGCCTGTCCTGCCAAGCCTCCTTTTCCTTCCTTGCTGGATTAGAGTGTATCGGCACCAGAAAACCACCGGAGAGCCATCTCTTAAGCGATATAGATAAACCCAACGCATGTAAAAGGGATACAAAGCCTATAAATCCGCATCATTTTTATAACTCGTCATTTTTTCTTGTAGAACGCTCTTTATTTTTTAAATAATCGTACATATTGTGAATGAAGAATGAAAAAAAGGAGGATTAAATAGATGTTAGAAATTGGAGATATTATTACGACATGTCCAAAAGGTAGATTATATGAATCAAATAATTGGAAGAAAATGCATCATATTCCTATCAAATCAAAAACTATAAATGGTTATGAAATTAAAATCATAAAGCTAAATGAATATTGTTCACCCAGAAGCAAGAAGAAAAAGAAAAAGTTTCGCCTAAAGCATTGCTTTACACCAAATTGGGAAGATATATTGGCACTTAATATGAAGGAGGACATATAACATTGAAAGAAAAAATGGGGAAAAAAAAGAAGATAATAAGAAAGAAAACTAATGCAGACCGGATCCGGAGTATGACGGATGAAGAACTGGCAAAATTTTTAACAACCTTCAACAATACATTTGGTGAAGAATATGAAGGCGAATCAAGCTGCTTAGATTGGCTTAGTGCAGAAAGTGAGGAATAGCATGGAGAGATTAACAACAAACAAAAAAGTATCAGAGATGGAAATGGTTGAACTGGCACATAATTGCTGTTACGAAGAGGAGCATAACGCAAGATATAGAGATTTTGAGATGGAAATGGACGCACGGGATTTTGCCATAAATCTCATGGTCACATTAACAAAGGATGAATTGCCAGTAGATAAAACAGAGTTTGACGAAGAGATTCTGGATAATTTAACGATAGACCCGTTTTCAGATGTCAGAGGATTGATTGCATTATTTTACCGAAACCTGTGGGCTATGGCTGATTTGAGAGAAAAATTGAAATATTATGAAGATGCCGAGGAAAAGGGATTGCTCCGGCAGTTACCGTGCAAGGTGGGAGATACCGTTTATGTAGATAGTGCGATTCTCCCAATAAAGGATATGGAGTGTGAGAACATTGACCATAAGATTCCCTTATATTTTCCGGCACGAATTGTTTCATTCCGCTTTGCAAAAAGAAATTGGATGAAGATTGCGGTTAAAGCAAAATGGTTGCATGAATGGATTGACAATGAAACAGGTCCGGAAAGTGCTTACATAAATAGTGAGAAAAAATTTACGATTTCATTGTCTGGTATTGGCAAAACAGTATTTCTCACAGAATCTGAAGCCAAAGCCAAGTTGAAAAAAAACGGAGGAAAAGGATGCTTAATGAAATTTTCGATGTGATGAAATGCTTTCCGAAGAGTTATCTTACTCAATTTGGAGAACTTATTTTATCAGACAAATGGAATGTATATTTTACAGCAAAAGACTGTAATACACAGAAAGATATTATCTGTAAACTTTTAGAGTGGTGTTCCAGACCACTTGCAAAGGGAGAACCTTACCACCAAGAGAAGAGAAATAAAGAATGGAGAGAATCGCTTCTTTCTGGATACAATGAATATCTCGGAACACAATTCACGCAAGAGGACATGTATTGGATTTACGATAAACTTGGTAATGCGGTCAATCATGAATTAACAATTAAATTTATAGAAAGTGGATACGATTTGAAACTTTTATATCCACAGAAGGGAGAGTAGTCATGACGGAGAATGAAGCAATTAAAGAGATTAAGTGCTGGCTTAACTTTAGTTTTGGAATGCAGATTGCACCGGAACTGGTGCAGGCAACAAGAATGGCAACCGAAGCTCTGAAAGAGGTTCAGCAATACAAGAAACACGGGATTACTGTTGAAAGCGCATTAAATAATATGCGCGACCTTGCAGCCGCAGAAAATTTGATTGAAGAGTACCGTGCAATCGGTACATTGGAAGAATTAAAAGCAGCTATGAAGTATGTTTACCTTGCTAAAAGGCATGGAACGGTCGGACAGGTTATTGAAAATTGCGTGAAATATGAAGAAATCGGCACACCAGAAGAATTCCAGGAAGCAATGAAAAAAAATAGCAAAATCCAATAACACCAATAAAGGAGATTATCATGAAAAAATACAACAAACCATACCCAACAATTGAAGATTTAATTAAAAAGAAAGATTACGATCATGTATCTTATCGTATTGCCTGTAAAGAGGATGAAGACGGCATTTTTGCAGGATGTTTTGCAGTTAAAAACGGACATATTATTTCGCTGGATGGAGATTGCTACGGAATACATACAAGAGTCATCGCTTCAGAAGAATGGTCAGATCCGGAAGAGCATATCAAAAATGGTCTAACGATTATTGTGGCTGGCAAAAACTAAATAATAGTAGAAAGGAGTTTACTTTTCAAAGATGAATCATGTGACAACAGCAGTTATTTACCAAATTCCTATTTCGCAATTTGACTGTGTGAAGAAATTCATTAATGAAGCGGCAGCTTATTCTAAGAAACACAATAAAGGTGCTGAATGGGTAAAAACAGTCCTACACGATATAAGATGTGGATTAAAAGTCACTTTCATACATGTCTGGGATACAGATGACAAAGATATGGTATTCCAGACTTATCTTAGCTTTTGTACCATTGACAGCGAAATGTACCCAATGGGAGAGTTTTGCGTAAAAGATGTTGATGCTCTACAAGTAAAATACGCAAGCAATCCCGATTTTATTTTTGAACAATTGGATTGGGATAGTCCAAAAGAAAAAATTATAGAAGAATTTCTAAACGATTTAAAAAAGATGGAAATAGCGACTATTTAACAAGAACTAGCATACATAAAGAAAATAACAGCAGAGAAAGGAAGATAAAAACATGGGAATGGATGAACATATGTTGGCATGCGTCAAAGCATTAGCCGAAAACAGAATACAAGATGCAAAAAAGGAAGCTATTTGTTGTTGTCTTAACGATAATACTAAAAAAAATAAAACAAAAGTTGTATATTTTAAGAAATTATTAGAAAATGGCTCAACAAACATGTTCGAGCTTCCATCAAATATCAAGGGACTTCTTAATATGCAAGATGTATCTAATTTCAACGAAGAACGCTATTATTTAGGAAAACAGCAGCGTGAATTATATAAAAAAATAGAAAGTGGTGTTAAAACTACAACAAAATTACTTGAATATGGTATTCCATATATGAATAGCACCATAATTTATGGAGTACCAGGCACAGGAAAGACAGAATTTGCAAAATACACAGCCTATAAATTAGGATTACCATATGCGTATTTGAATTTTTCATATTTAATTGAATCTTATCTTGGAAAAACAGCACAAAACGTAAATAGAGTATTCGACTATTGCAAGGGACAAAAATGTGTCTTAATGCTGGATGAAATCGATTGTATCGGTCTGCAAAGAGGAAATGATGCTGGCGCAGATGGAGAACTTGGACGAACAACTATCGCATTAATGCAATCATTAGACACATTAATTGACGGACAAATAGTTATTGCCGCAACCAACAGATGCGACCGTTTAGACCAAGCTTTGCTGCGAAGATTTCAAAATAAGGTAGAATTTCTGCCTTTTGCCAAAGATGAACGAATCAACATGATTGAAAAATTTATCAATTCCGTTAATCCAGATTTCCTTAGTAAAGACGTTATTAATTATGCGGAAGAACCTCATACCCAAGCAGAAATTATTCATTTTCTTATTGAAGAAATTGCAAAAAAAATAAACTAATTTCAAAATAGAGCCTAGCATAAAAGGCTCTATTTTTCTTGTAGAAAAACCGGAAAAAATAAAAATATCGTACATATTATAAGTATACATACAAAATTTTTCAATTACTTATAGCTAAAGCCTGTAAACAAACGAAGAAAGGATTGAATTTATGGCATTATTCAGTAAAGAAGATTTCGTAAATAGCCTACAAAATAAGGTTAATGATGGTTTGTTAAATTATTCAAACCATACTCAAGATAATAGCTTCTTTGAAGATTCGTTATCAGAAACCGTAAAAAAGATGCGTGAACGCGAATACGAACCAGTGGGTATTAGCCTAAACCCACCATTTCCATGTGCTGCTGCAAGCTTTTCGATAGCGTTTGTAATGAGATTCAATGAAGAAATATACTGGGTACATATGCCAGAAACTTATTGGCTTATGTTGTTATCAGATCATTATGGCAGAAAACATGCAAGACTTATTGCAGATGAAATAATTGGATAAGAAAGAGGAGTTTTTAATATGTCATACGCAGAAAATACATCTGTTTCTGTCACCAAAACAAAAGCAGATATCGAAGAATTAATCATCAAAGCCGGTGCTGGACAATTTCTATCCGGTTACAAAGAAAATATGGCAGTAATTGGTTTTTCTTTAGCGAACAGGCAAATTCGGTTTGTATTGCCGCTGCCAGATAAGCAGGATGGTGCTTTCTGGTACACACAAGCAAAACGTATAAAGAGAACAGAACAGCAGGCATACGCGGCATGGGAGCAGGTTTGCAGGTCCCGCTGGAGATCACTATACCTTATTATTAAGGCGAAACTTGAGGCTGTAGAAAGTGGCATTAGTACAATAGAGCGTGAATTCTTTTATGATATTGTATTGCCAGATGGTAAAACAATTGGGGAATTCATGGCTCCGCAACTTGAAACAGTATATGAAACAGGGAAAATGCCACCATTATTGCCTATGTTAAATTAATAAAAGAAGAAAATAATAGTAAAGCTTCAAAAAAAGAGCCAGAAATGATTCTTTTTCTTTGTAGAAAGCCCGGCAGTTTTTAAAATATCGTACATATTATAAATAAATCAAGAATATTATTATGCAAACACTATTATATTATAAAAATAATATTTTATGTGTTGACATATTATTTATTCAATAATATAATAGTATTATAAAAATAGTCATAAACAGATGAGGTGTTTATAATATGTGTAAAAAAGATGAAAACGGTTTAACAGAACAGGAGTTTTTAGCAGCTTACAAACCAGGGGATTATGACCGACCATCAGTAACTGTGGATATAATGGTTATTCAGATGAAAAAGGATTTAAGTTGTATGCAGATTCTTTTAATTAAAAGAAAAGCACATCCAGAAATATGCAAATGGGCATTACCGGGCGGTTTCATTAATATTGACGAATCAGCGTATGAGGCAGCCTGCAGGGAACTTAAAGAAGAGACCAGTCTTACCGGCGTATATCTGGAGCAGCTTTATACCATGAGCAAGCCAGACAGGGACCCACGTATGAGAATTATTGATATTTCATATATCGCCCTGCTTCCGTATGGATACGAACAGACAGCTGTTGCTGGGGACGATGCAAAAGATGCCAGATGGTTTGATATTGATTTATCAGACGGTATTCTTAAGTTTTCAGATAATACTGTTGAAATAAAATATTCTCTTAAATCCGAAAAATTCAAAAACGGCATCATTACTGTTGAGAATTTTGTTCCGGTAAGCATATCCAGTGAAGCATTAGCTTTTGACCATGGGCAGATTGTGTCGGAAGGGCTTATGAGAATAAAAAACAAGGCCGAGTACACAGGAATTGTATACAATCTTGTTCCACCGGAATTTACAATTCCGGATTTACAGCAGGTGTATGAAGTATTAATTGGTAAACCTGTATACCCAAAAGCATTCAGAGATAAAATCTCTGATGATATTATTCCATTAAATAAGACGGAAAAGCCAATAACAGGCAGAAGAATGGCATCTGTATACAGATATATCAATTTGGATACCAGCCAGTTAGAATCTGAAAAGCCAAGAGAAAAGAAATATGAAAATGGCGTGATATTGACAAGAGCGCAGCCATTTCATAATGGGCATTTAAGCATGATAAAACAAGCAGCATCAGAATGTAAAAATGTTCTTGTTGTGATAGGAAGCGCCAATAAGAACGGAACAAAAAGAAACCCATTTCCAATTGAATACAGAAAAGATGTTGTAGAAAAAATCTTGCGGGCAGAAGAACTGTATGGTGCCAATGTACAGGTTATTTCACTGTCTGACTGGAGTATGGAAAATGCTGCTGAATATGTAAAAGAATGGGGAACCTTCTTTTACTGCAATGTAGTAAATGCAATCGGTGAAAAGTCTTTCGTATTTTACTACAATGACAATCCAAATATTGCAAAAAATTGGTTTGATAAAGACATCCTAAAGCATATATCCATTAAATCATTTGGTAGAACAGATGTAAACATCTCAAGTACCATGGTTAGAGAAATGCTGTTACATGAAGAATATGACAAATTCAAAAAAGCTGTTCCTAGAGAAATGTGGGGAGACTTCAAAACCTTACGAAAAATGCTCTTAGAGGCAGATGATGAAGATTTTATGATGAAATAGGAGGATATTAACATGGCAGAAAAAGTATTAATCGTAGTTGATGCACAAAACGATTTTATAACCGGTGCGCTTGGGAACAAAGAATGTGATGCAGCAACCAATGTAATCGCAGAAGAAATAGCATCCGGGAAATACTCCAGGATAATTTTTACAAGAGATACACATGATGAACATTATCTTGAGACACAGGAGGGAAAAATGCTTCCAGTTCCTCATTGTATAAAGGGCACTGATGGATGGAAAATTGATGAACGCCTTAATGCTGCACTTCACAAACTTGAAAATACTAATCATATGAAAGACACAAGATTTATTGATAAGCCAACATTTGGCAGTATTAATCTTGGAAAATTACTTAAGGATGATGTTGCTAAAGACGCAGAATTTTATTTCTGTGGATTCTGTACCGGTATATGTGTTGTAAGTAATATTGTAATAGCAAAAACATTCTGTCCGGAAAATAAGGTATTCCTTATTGAGAACGGATGTGCATGTGTCACACCGGAAAGTCACAAAGCAGCAGTTGAAACAATTAAAATGTTACAGATCAACACTATTTAAGGAGGCAAAATATGAGATTACCACAGATTATTACAAGTCTTTTAGAAACAGATATGTACAAATTTTCAATGGGACAGACAATTTTCCATCAGTTTACCGATTACAAAACCACATGGACTTTCAAGTGCCGTAACACGGATGTACATTTTACAAAAGAAATGGTTGAAGAAATCAAAGAGCAGGTCAAAGCATTTTGCGGGCTGCGCTTCGCAGAAGATGAACTTTCATACCTCGATGGCATTACATGGATAAAAGGGTCATATGTTGATTTTCTTCGCTTATGGCAGCCACGTTTTGAAGATTTTGAAATTACAACAAATGCTCCATGCGGGCTTTCAATTGAGGCAAAGGGTACATGGCTTAATACTTCCATGTATGAAATCCCGACACTTGCTATTGTAAACGAAGTATATTTCAAAATGGCTTACGATTACAGCGACTTGCTTAAGAGTTTCAAAGAAAGACTTGATGCAAAATTTGAAAATCTGAAAAATGGCCACTGGTATGCAGGCACATTTTCAGAATTTGGCTTAAGACGAAGACTTTCTGCTGAAGCACAGGAACTTGCCGTACAGAAATTTGCTCACTTAAATGATACCATGCACAGTCCATCAAGATTTATTGGTACATCAAACGTATATCTTGCAAAGAAATATGGGCTTACACCTGTTGGAACAATGGCTCATGAATGGATTATGTGTACAGGACAGGGTAATCACAAGCATAATCCTGCATATTCAAACTGGTATGCTCTGGATGCATGGGTAAAGGAATACGGTGTATTAAATGGTATTGCCCTTACAGATACAATTACCACAGACTGTTTCTTAAGAGACTTCCAGCTTACATACGCAACACTTTTCTCCGGTGTGCGTCATGATAGTGGAGACCCATACGAATGGGGAGAAAAAATGATAGCGCATTACAAAAAGCTTGGCATTGACCCAAAAACAAAGACTTTGTTATTTAGCGACAGCCTTGATTTTGAGCGTGCAGATAATCTTTACAGACATTTCTACAAAGAAATAAACGTTGCATTTGGAATCGGAACATACTTAAGCAATGATACCAATGTTCCGGCTCTCAATATTGTTATGAAAACCACTAAATGCAATGGAATGGATGTAGCAAAGATTTCAGACACAGCAGGAAAGGGTATGTGTAAAAATCCTGATTATGTGGAATATCTGAATCGCTGCATTGACTATCGAATGAAAAATGATAACTAATTTAAACTTGGAGAGGCTGAAATGTCTCTCCAAGTCTTTAAGGAGGAATTATTATGTATACAGGTTTTTATCGTGTAGCCGCATCTTCTCCAGAAGTTATTCTTGGAGATTGCATGAAAAATGCTGAAAAAATCATAAAAATTGCAAATTCTATTGGTGTCGAAAATAAAGTACAGCTTTTAGTATTCCCGGAACTTTGTATTACAGGATACACCTGCGCCGATATGTTTTTAAGAAAAGAGCTTCTTGTGCAGGCACAGAAAGCACTTGGCAAAATTGCAGAAAACACAAAAGAATTACAAACCATTATATGTCTTGGAATGCCGGTAGAAGATGAAAGCAACAGACTTTTCAATTGTGCTGTATATTTGCATAAGGGAAAAGTTCTCGGGATTGTACCTAAAACTTATATTCCTAATTATGGGGAATTTTATGAAAAACGGTGGTTTACAAGTGCAGACAAGAGACTTTCCGATGAAATTACTCTTAACGATATGGAATGCGGTCCTATAACCGTTCCATTCTCTCCGAATCTGATTATCGAAGACGCTTACGGTGCAAATATCGGAACGGAAATCTGCGAAGATTTATGGGTAAGTTCTCCTCCAAGTGGAAATTTGTGCAAAGCTGGAGCAAATATCATTGTAAACCCATCCGCAAGTAATGATGTAATTGGAAAAAGAAAATACAGACATGATCTTGTTGCAATGCAATCTGGAAGATGCAGATGCGGGTATATATATGCTTCAAGTGGAACAGGAGAGAGCAGTACAGACCTTATTTTTTCTGGTCACTGTATTATTGCAGATAATGGCAGAATTCTGAATGAAACTACAAACTCTTTTCATCAAAATAAAAGCAGTGATGAGCCTACCATCTTATCAGAAAACAATCTTGCAATAAGCGAAGTTGATTTAGAACGATGTATGAATGACCGCCGTAGATATAATAGTGACTCCTGGGTAGATGCCACAAATGTCATAAAAATTACAACAGATACAACCTGTACACCAGCCGAACAGATATGGCCGCAAAAAGTTAATCCATATCCATTTATTCCAGGCAACACAGAAAACAGAAAAGACCGATGTATGGAAATCTTATCGTTACAGGCAAAGGGACTTGTACAGAGGCTCCGTGCAACCGGTATCGGAAAAGTAGTCATTGGAATATCCGGGGGATTAGATAGTACATTGGCTCTTATCGTCTGCTATGAAGCATTTACCATGTTGAATCTCCCATATGAGAATATCTACGGCATCACCATGCCAGGATTTGGAACCACTTCTACAACAAAATCCATTGCGAACAGGCTGATGGATGAATTTAGAATAACACAAATAGAAATAAATATCGAAAAAGCGTGCAGACAGCATATGAAAGATATTGGACATCCTGATGATATTTTTGATGTAACATATGAAAACATCCAGGCGAGAGAACGTACACAGATATTATTCGACTATGCAAATATGACAGGTGGACTTGTCATCGGTACTGGTGATATGTCAGAGCTGGCTCTCGGATGGTGTACGTATAACGGCGACCATATGAGTAATTATGCTGTAAACTGTGGAGTCCCGAAAACTCTGGTAAAATATATTGTCCAGACTTATGCTGCTGAGAAAGCTGATACCGAAAATATGTGTAAGCTCCTGTGTGAAATTGCAAATCTCCCTATTTCTCCTGAACTTTTGCCATCTGATAAAGATGGAAACATTGTACAAAAGACAGAAGAAAGTATTGGAAAATACGATTTGCACGATTTCTTTTTATATCATTTTCTACGTAACGGCTCCAATGCCGCACGTATTCAAAAGCTTGCGGAAATTGCATTCCCGGACATAGACAAGAATGAAATCGAAAAAACACTTCACACATTTTTCAATCGCTTCAGAACTCAACAATTCAAAAGATCCTGTATTCCAGATGGTCCGAAAGTTGGTACAATTTCCCTTTCCCCAAGAGGAGATTTAAGAATGCCAAGCGATATGCAAAAATTATATTAAAAACTGCAAAAAGATGGGCTGTGTACTGATAACTCAGTATGCAGCCTTTTTTGTATTTTAAGAAAAATATTGTTCCCCTTACAGAAAATCCGAGAAAAACGGAGATTATCGTACATATTGTAATTAGAAAATTATACCGATTAGTGAAAACTAATTAGAAAATATGGAATAACTTTCAGAAAGGGAACGGCATGAATAAACGAATAAAGAAAAAGTTATATCAGAAATTTAACAATAATAATCTATCTGCGCGCAGGAGCTGCGTTTATTGCGTTAACTGGGGGCTTTCATGTGCCAATGGACATCCTAACATATATCCAGGAGACAAAAGTGATTATCTAATTTTTTGCAAAGAAAGATTTGAAGCTTGTAACTTTTTTGCCAAGCAATTGAAAAAGGAAGGTTTTTCTTTGTCTGGCTGGATTTTAAGCGAAATTCCAGCTGAGCATATTTATGTATTTTACAATGATAAGACCAATAAAGACATCACAATTATATATGATACTGAAAAATTTTGTTACACCATAAACTCTTCTGATACGTTTTGGGTATATTCTACAAAAAATAATTTATACCGCCATAACACCGTAAAAGAAGCATTAAATGCACCTTGGCAACATTGGAATCATGTTTTAGACTGTGCCATGTCCAAACGGGGAAAATGAAAGTATTTACTTTTCTTTCTAAAAAAATAATTTTTAATGTATAAGAGGTGCGAGTTATGAAGCAATTTTTTGTCTTTGCGCTTACCGGCGCATCAATTGCCATTTTAGATTTGGTAGATTCCGCATTTGGAAACACTATAAGCATAGATAGTATATGTGTTATGTCTGCATTTACAATAATTTACTGGTTTATATGCGTAATCTGTCAAATAGGTGAGTATGCTTATAAGGTAAAACTGAAAAATGAAACAGAATGCTTTATTCTTGAGATGATTGCTACAGTTCTCTGCAGCATTTTGATAATAGTATTTAGGAATCAGATTTCTCATATATATAATCTAACAGAGAACCAATACAGATTATTTAGTTTATGCCTTTTGTATAAAGGAATATTGTTAGTCCCAGCTAAGATTCAATCTTTCTTTTATTCGTATATAGAAGTAAATTGCAAGAATAAGAATATCGTTATTGCGAACGTATTGTTTTACACGACAATGATATTATTCGATACTATTGTTATCCTAAATCACGGTGAATGTTATCATTTAATAATAGCTACCGGTTTAGCAGATATAGTGACAATAGTGTACTTTTTTTTCTTCTGTAGATTTAAAGCTATCAAACCAAAGCTAAAAATACTTTTCGAATGCTTTAAATGTGCCAAAGATATTTTGGTGGATCGTATTTTAGGTAAAATTGCTACAGTTACTTTCAACATACTTGCCAGTCATTTGGGAACAGAATTATATGCTCTCCATAGTGTTGGATACGGAATAGCAACAAGTATTGAGGCAATCACAGATAGCTGCTATACAAATCAAATTGTTAAATTAAGCAGTATTAACAATATAAAAGAAAAATATCAAAAATCCAGATCCATTTCAAAACAAGTATATATACCAACTGTAATAATAAGTTATATCGTAGCAATGATAATGGTACTACCTATGCATGGCGATTTAAGTCTTCCTCAAACATTTTTTATAACAATACTATACAATTCACAATGTTTGCTAATACAGTTATACGAAAATCACAGAGGATTCCTGACGAGTTGTTGCGCTACAAAATGTCTTAGATTTGGCGGCCTAGTTGGAATAATTGTCCGGATTCCTATAGCAGCAATAAGTGCTGTAATTCCATTTGGAATTTTGGGATTTGCATTAGGAAGTGGAATAGATTTTTTAATACGAGGATTGTATTACAGGCGCGAATCGTTAAAATTAATAAATAAATAAAAATTATAGTCATAATCGCTGTTATTGCAACGGTTATGACTATTTTTATTTATACAGCATATAAAAACTTCCTAATTTTCTTGTAGAAAAGCTGAGAAAACAAAATATATCGTACATATTATAAGTATAGGAATAAAATTATCACAATTTATAAATTAGGAGGTATAAAACAACTATGAAAGATAACAATGATAAGAATGTAACCGCTGAAGATTATAAATCAATTTTGCCTGAAGCAAATATGGAAACAATCATTGAGGCATTAGATTATCTTCAAAAGCGCAGAAAGACATTAGACGATCTCCAAAAGTACAGAGAGTTAGAAGACCGTTTGTATGCAATATTTGGTGATGCAATTTCGCTTCAAGATGTAGTGGATAACTTAGAATATAAGCTGAAAGAACCTGGAAAGCAGCACCCGATAAACGCTAAAATCCTTACTTATGAAGATGCGGCAAAATGGGAGCAGTATAAATCTATTGGAACACCGGAAGAGTGCAGAAGAGCAATAGAAAAACAGAAAACAGTTAGCTCTTTTGATAATTTCGATGTAAGAAAATAATTTTCAATACGATTTTCCAATACATAGGAGGCATTTTACATGATTAACGGATATTTATTTGTCGATAATTTTGCTGGTGGCGGAGGCGCTAGTACCGGAATCGAGTTAGCTACCGGCTACAGCGTAGATATAGCAATCAACCACGATCCTGAAGCAATTCGGATGCATAAAGCAAACCATCCAAATACAAAGCATTACTGCGAGAATGTGTGGGCAGTTGACCCTGTAAAGGCTTGTGGCGGTCATCCGGTGGCACTTGCCTGGTTCTCTCCGGATTGTAAGCATTTCAGCAAAGCAAAAGGTGGCAAACCAAAGGATAAGAATATCCGTGGTTTGGCATGGGTAGCCTGTCGGTGGGCTGGATTAGTCCGCCCAAATGTCATTATGTTAGAAAATGTAGAAGAATTTAAAACCTGGGGACCTTTGAATCGACGGCATCATCCAATTAAGAGTAAACAAGGAAAAACATTTGAAAAATTTGTACAGCAGCTTACTGATTTAGGTTACAACGTAGAATTCCGGGAACTGGTAGCCGCTGATTACGGAGCACCAACCATGAGAAAGAGATTCTTCATGATTGCCCGTTGCGATGATAAGCCAATAGTATGGCCAGAGCCGACACACGCACCGGCAGATAGTGAAGAAGTAAAATCCGGAATATTAAAGCCTTATGTTGGGGCTTATACACAGATTGATTTTAATAAGCCATGTCCAAGTATCTTTGATACTTCAGAAGAGATTAAGGAAAAATATGGCATCCGAGCTGTCAGACCGCTTGCACCAAAAACAATGGAGCGGATTGCCAGAGGAATGAAAAAATTTGTTTTAGATAATCCGGAACCATTTATTATTCAGTGTAATCACGCTGGCGAACGTAAACCACAAGACATTAAAGAGCCAATGCCAACCATTACCGGAAAACATGGATTTGGTGTTATTGAACCAATCTTAGCCCCAGTTATTGATAAAACTTATGGCGGAAATTACCAAGGAAGCGGAAGTAACGTGAGTGAGCCTATAGATACCATTACAACAGTAGACCACAATCGTCTTGTAGAAGCAATACTGACACCATATATGGGAACAAATACAACAAACCATCCTGGTGGTAATTGTAAAAATCCAATACATACTATTACAACCGGAAATCAGCAGTGTCTTATCAGTCCAACACTTATTCAATATCACTCTGAGACGACGCGGAAAGGGGTTAGGGGACAGACAATTAAAGCACCAATACTGACCGTAGATGGTTCAAACAGATATGGATTAGTACAATCTTTCTTAAAACAAATTACTGACGAGAAGAAAAAGAAAATCCCTACAGCAAAAGATTCATTAAAAACAGACTCTGATGATTTATTGCAAACATCCTGTCTAATTCAGATGAATAACCACTGTGATGGAAAAAATATCAAAGACCCAATCCCAACAATCACTGTTGGAGATGGACATTTTGAAGAAGTAAGAGCTTTTCTTGTAAAATATTACGGGCAAGGAACTGGGCAGAGCGTTAAGGACCCATTAGACACGGTAACTTCGCGGGATAGATTCGGGTTGGTGACTATTAAAGGGGTTGATTATCAGATTGTGGATATCGGACTTCGAATGTTAGAGCCAAGAGAACTTTATGGCTGTCAGGGATTCCCCGACGACTATATCATCGACCATGATTATACTGGGAAGACTTATCCAAGAAGTGAACAGGTGCGCAGATGCGGCAATGCCGTATGTCCACCAATTCCAGCAGCCCTGGTAAAAGCTAATCTGCCGGAAATGTGTGTCGCAAAACGTATGCCTAATATGCGTATTAAGTCAGAAGCAACTGGACAGTTGAAATTCGCATAAGCTGTGATGTGAAAAGGAGGCTTTGTATGAGAAACAGCAAAAACAAAATCAAAAAATGTATTGTATTGCTAATTGTAATATGCAGTATCTTTCTTTCCGGATGCAGTATTTTAAAACCAGATAACGTTTCTTATGACCTTGACCCAATCACAGGAACTATAGTCGATTCGCGAGAAGAAATCTCTCATGTAGGGGGAGGAGTAGTAATTCATCATTATTACGTCACGATAGAAGCGGAAGATGGGACGAAAACTGAATTTGAGTCTTCTTCAATATATGATACATACACTCAAAACACAGGAAAATTGACAATAGACTATTACAAATTAACGGAATATCAAAATGAGCGTGTAGTAAAAACCACCTACCAGTTGACGGATGAAATACCTGCAATTGCATCTTCAACCAAAAATACAATAGGAATAATTGAAGCATATATTATTCTTATTATTTTAGGCGCCCTTTTCATTTTTATTTGGAAAATTCCGACAAAGGAGGAAATATAATGGCTATGTTGTGGAGAAAATTTTACATAGATTGGGACAATAAAGAAAACGTATTAAAACTTGTGCAACAAGATGGTGAGTATTTTTACTTTGTTTCAGAAAGGCTACGGAATGATAAAGATATTGTACTGGCAGCCGTTCAGCAAAATTGGCGTATTTTTGACTATGTGCCAGAAGAACTGCGTAACGACAAAGATGTTTTGTTAGCAGCTATTAAACAAAATGGAAGTTTTTTTCGAAGCATTCCAAAAGAACTGCGTAATGATAAAGCCTTTTTATTATTAGTTGTTAAACAAAATGGAATGTGTTTAGAATATATTCCGGAGAAATTACGTGATGATAAGGATATAATCGTGGCAGCTGCAAAGCAAAATGCAGAAAGTTTGCAGTATACTTCAAAGAAAATACTTAATAACCCCAAATTTGCTCTTTCTATTGTTCAACAAAACGGAATGGCTTTAAAATACCTTTCTAAAAGATTGCGCAATAACAAAAAAATAGTTATGGCTGCGGTTCAACAAAATGGAGCAGCTTTTGCATATGCGTCTAAAAGATTATGCAATAATAAATTAATCGCTACGATAGCCACGAAGCAAAAAGGAGAAGTTTTAATGTTTGCTTCTAAAAGGTTATGCAATGATAAAGACATCGTATTTTCAGCTGTCCGGCAAAATGGATATGCATTACACTTTGCTTCAAAAAGGCTACATAATGATACAAATATTGTACTGGTAGCTATTAAACAAGATGGACGCACTTTAAAATACGCCTCAAAAGAATTGCGGAATGACAGAAATATAGTTACGACAGCTATTCAACAATCTGGATGGGCTTTACGATATGCATCAGAAGAATTACGCAATAACAAGGATATAGTTATGGCTGCCGTTAGGCAAAATGGATTGGCTTTTAAATTTGCATCGGAAAGATTATGCAATGACATAGACGTTACAACACTGGCTGTACTTCAAAATCCATTTATTATTAATTATGTTCCTAAAGATATGTGTAATAATAAAAATTTCATAATCACATTAGTACAACAAAGGGGGCAGTTATTACAATGCGCTTCAGATGAATTGCGCAATGATAAAGATGTGGTACTTACCGCTATTCGTCAGGATGGATTCGCTTTATGTTTTGCCTCAGAGAAGTTGCGTAATGATAAAAATATTGTACTCCAAGCAGTACTCCAAGATGGATATGCTCTACAATTTGCTTCGAAAATGTTGCAAAATGATAAAGATATTGTACTTGCTGCAGCCTGGCAAAATGGATGTGCTCTACAATTTGCGTCAAATAAATTACGCGATGACGAAAATATAGTCAGAATAATAGTCGAACGTGACGGAATGAACTTAGTATATGCATCAGGAAGGTTGCTTAGTGATAAAGGTACTGTGCTGACTGCTGTTCGACAAAACGGATTAGCTTTAGAATACGCTTTTGAAAGATTGCTTTGTGATAAAGATGTAGTTATGGCTGCTGTTCAACAAAATGGATGCAGTTTAGAGTATGCATCAATAGAATTATGCGATGACGAAGATATTGCTTTAGCTGCACTTCAAAGCTCTCCATATGCTTTTAAATATGTTTCTCCAAGGCTTAAACTAGACAAAGATATACGAAAAGCTGCCGGTTTGGATTAAGATGCCTGACTATTAATTGCATTATATTTGCCCATTAATCTGACATATTATTGGTAAATAATCAAATAAGGAGAGTTTTGTATGGAAAATATTAACTGAAATGACAAAGATATCATTATAACAGCTGTTCGAAAACAAGGGTATGCTCTACAATATGCGTCTAAAAAACTACGAAATGATAAAGATGTTGTTATGACAGCTGTTCGTCAAAATGGATGGGCTTTACAATACGCTTCTAAAAAACTACAGAATGATAAAGATGTTGTTATGACAGCAGTTCATGCATATGGAGATAGTATAAAATTTGTTTCAAAAAGGTTACGGGATGATAAAGAAATTGTTCTAGCTGCTCTTAATAATAATAGCCTAGAAATATATAACTATATTTCTTTAAGGCTCCGGCAAGACGAGGATGTACAAAAAGCTGCTTGGGGAAAATAAAATGATAAATACAATATAATATCAACTGATAATAACGAAAGCAGGGCGTAAGCCCTGTTTTTATTTTCCCAGAAATCAAACATATTACATATATAACATTGAATATAAGGAGGATTAAACTAATATGGAAAACGGAAAAAGTGGAATGACAAGAGAGCAGCTGTACAAAAGCATTAAGGTAGTAAAAGGAAATCATTGGTGCAGAATTTGCGATGCGGAAGCAGATTTTGTTATTGTAAACCCTAATGTTTATGGAGACGGAAGTGAGTTGCCTTTGTGTAAAAAGTGTGCGGAAATGATTAAAAGTAAAATTGATGTTGGAATGACAATGTAACCGTAAAATGGATATTTTCTTCGGAAAGGTAAGGCGATTATATGTTTAAACATTACACGATTGACGAAGTTACGACCGAGCTTAGCTATAAAAATTATTATAGTACAGTTGCTTATGGATTTATTAAAGAAGCAGTCGAAAAGGCAAAAAGAGATTTAGAATACACATTTATTTATGAGAGCGATATAGATGTTATAGATGCTCATATAAGAGAAAACTATATTTAGAAATGGAGTGATAAAGTGATAAGTATGAAATTTTTAGTACAGTATGCTATTGAAGGAAGTAAAAAAATTATAAACAAGATTGTAAATTCTTGTTGGATTATTAACGCAACAAATGAAAGAGATTTTAATGGAATTGAAGAAATGCATGTGTTTGATGTAACAGATCTTGGAAAAATAAAACCGTTGCATTACAGAGGATGGCAGCCAGGATGCTTAATTGAATATGTAGACGATGAAAACAATGTAGTTATTCATGGATATGGAGCAGACCATTAAATTCGCATTTCTTTGGAAGAATGGAGGATAGGACATGATTACAAGAGAAATGATTAGAAATGGTTTTGAATCTGAAACTGTTTCAATCGAAGAAGAATATGCAGGATGTATTGGCATTTGCTGTAGAATTGGTGATAACGCATTTTATTTTCTCGATTCAGAAGATGATGATTTAACAAAAGAAGAATATTGGGAATCATATACATTAGATATGACAATAGATATGATTTTTAATATACTGAAAGACGTTGAATCTGCTGAAGAACATGGATTAGATGAAACTGAGTTAGATTACTATACATCTGTATTAGCGTATTAGCCGAATGAAACTAAGATTTACACCGAATTGGGAAAATAAAAAGAGTCAGAGATGGCTCTTTTTTATTTTTCCAGAAATCAAACATATTATTTGCAAATATTGAAATAAGGAGAAAAAACGAACATGACAAATATTGAGAAAAAACTTATGAAAAGGTACACGCAAAACATTGTACTGAAGAAGCTCGTAAATAAAACAGCAGACATTTTGCAGAATTACAAAGAAAATTTGTTGCTTGATTATGCTTTCGCTGATTCTTGGACACAATCTCATCAAATTTCAAAAGAGCTTGATGATTTGGATGTGAAAAGCGAAATTGTAACCGTAGTTAAGCGAAAATTAAACCTTGGTGAAAATCTTTCTTTGCAAGAATTAACATCACTTAAAAAGATTGTATTTCATCCAATGTGGTAAGAACGAAAAGGAGAATTTAAAAAAATGGAAAAGAAAATTGAAAAAATTTTAGTAAACACACTATTTAACATTTTAGTAGCCGGAATTCGTGGGGTAATTCTTTCATGCATAGGACTATTTTGCTGGAATTATATTGCACCGGTTTTGGAACTTCCTACATTACATTTTGTTAATTTAATGGCTATTTATGGCTTAATTTGGTGCTTATTAAAAACAATCGTAACAGGCTTAGAAAGGTGGAAAGATTAATGAAAAAAGTACTTATATCAGTTTCAGAACCATTACCAAGAGAATACGTGGATGCAATAACACTTGTAGGCGGAACAGCAGATATTTATTATCTACCGATATGTATAGATCAATTTCATATGTCTTTTTATGAACTTTTAGATTTCTTTAGCAAGAAATATGATGCTCTTATTCTGGGTGGTGGCGGTGATGTCAACCCATATAGATTTGGAGAAGAAATTAATGGCTCCACTCGAATAGATGATGCAAGAGATGTATGGGAATTTCATTTAATTGAAAAATTCATGCAATTAAGAAAACCTATTATGGGAATCTGTCGCGGATTTCAGGTGATGAATGTTGCATTAGGTGGATCACTTTATCAGGATAATGGCGAAGCAGGTAATAAATATCACACATCTCCAGATAAAACTTTCAAAGTGCATTCTACATACTGCAAACCATCTTTTTTACAGGACTTGTATGGTAATGAATTTAATGTCAACAGCCATCATCATCAGTCTTTGAAAGAAGTGGCATCTGGCTTGATTCCAATACAATACTCATCAGATTGTCGTTGCGTTGAAGGTGTAATCCACAAATCATACCCATATATAGGCGTGCAATGGCATCCAGAACGGTTATGTCAGCCTAACATTAAAGAAGAAAGATGTGTCGATGGCACACGTATTTTTGAATATTTTATGCAGTTAAAATAAGATAAGGAGAAATATGAGAATGGTAAACGGAAGTATAACAAAAAAAGAATTAAAGAACAAATATGTGTTCTGGGATATCGACGGTACTTTAGCCCCTTATAGATTTAATGGGCACACTGGAGACCCAGATGGAACAAATAATGGAATGAGTTTAAATGAAATCGAGGCTGGTGTATTTCTTTTAAGGGCACCATCACGACATATGCAAGATGTAATTAAATCATGCGATGCAAAAGAACATATTATAATGGGACATTGCCAAGTAGAAAAAGAAATGCATGACAAACAAATTTGGCTGGATACGCATTATCCAATGATTAAAGAAAGGTTACTAGTCTATGAAAATAAATCAAAAGCAGATACTATATTAGAATATTGCCAAAAGCACAATATCAATCTGAGTGATGTTATCTTTGTAGATGATGTAATCCGGTTTCTGCAAGAAGCAGAACGAAAAGGAATAAAATCTTTTCATATTAGCAGTTTTTTGGACTGGAATTACCAAAAGGAATAATTAGAATTATAAAAATAGTAATGATTACGATCCAAAAAGTATATAATCCCATTAATTAAAAGAGAGCCAGAAATAGCTCTCTTTTTCTTGTAGAAAACAAATAAAAATATGACTTATCATACATATTATAAATATAAGCTGAAAATCAGCTATTTTTCAATACCTACTATAGCAGGCAAGGAAATATATTATACGAATACATAATTTTGTTTCAATCATTATAATCTTACAAGCTATATCATAGAGCTGGATACACCCGGATTTGGTTGGGCGGTGTTGGTGGTAACTTATGGTGAACAGGTTCGACTCCTGTACGGTCCGCCAAGCTAAGTGTATTCGGCTAACCATTATATTTTTGTTTTTTCCTAATTCCTACATATTATAAGAAAGATTGAATATAAGGAGGAAACAAAAATGGCTATTAAATCGATTTTAATTACTAATACCGAAATGGTTCGGGCGATTCTGGACGGAAGCAAGACATGCATTAGACAGATAATTAAAGGATATATTCCACAAAATGCTCAATTTGGATATAGTGCATTCACACCAGATGGAACAATTTCTTGTCGAGGTTTGTTTGAAACAGCAGGTAGACCTGGATATGGAGAAAAATTTTTTAAGTTACCATATCAGCCGGGCGATATCTTGTATGTCCGAGAAACATGGTGCAAAAGCTTAGAACGTTACCTTTATCGTGCAGATTACTCAGATACAGAAAAATTCTACCAGAATGGAAAGGAAATCGAAATAAAATGGCGACCTTCATCTATTATGCCGAGAGAAGCAGCTAGAATCTTCTTAAAAGTTACGAATGTGAGAGTGGAACGGTTGCAGGAGATTACAGAAGACGGAGCGAATGTTGAAGGGATGCCAGATGATTTAGATTATCCAGTCAGTAAAATTTACTGTCCTATATGTAAGGGATACGGAACCATAGATAGTAGAAATCCATCTTCACTCGGACATGAGGAAATTGATTGCCCAAATTGCGATAGTCGAAGAAAAAGATTTGCAAATTTATGGAACGCAACAATTAAGAAACAGTACAATATACACAGTTGGGATGCGAATCCTTATGTGTGGGTTATCGAGTTCGAACGGTGTGAGAAGCTGGAAGGAGTGTGATGTATGGCTAAAGCAGTATTGGTTGTGGATATGCCGTATGATTGCACCATGTGTAAATTCTGGAACACAGACGATGATGAGTGCTATGCAACTGGAAGTGAAGAGCTTTCGTTAGGTGATTGCGAAAAAACTAAGCCGGATTGGTGCCCGCTCCGGGAACTGCCGGAGAAGAAAGATACTCTGGCGACATTAGAGTGTCATTCTAACGGTAAATGGACAGAAGGTATGAAGGCAGGATATAATGCTTGTTTAGATGAGATTGTGAAAAACTGTAAAAATTCATAATATGTAAAACGTACTAAAAAGAGTCAGAAATGGCTCTTTTTTATTTTTTTTGATTTCGTACATATTGTATTTGAATATTGAAAAATAGGAGGAAACAACATTATGATGAACAAAGAAGAATTTACAAACGAAATTGCAGCAAAAATTGTAACCATCTTACCAGAGGATTTCGCAGGTGCTGAAATTACAGTATCCGAATACAATAAGAACAACGGGATTGTATTGACAGGGCTTTCTGTTCGCAAACCAGGTTCTGATGTATCGCCAGTAATTTACTTAGACCAGTATTATAATCATTATTGTGAAAAAATCGCAACAATGGATGATATTCTCTTAAGCATTAAAAAAATACTTCTTGACAATCTGGGAAATGAATATTCCGATGTAAAAGAAGCAATTGTTGACTTTACAAATGTCAAAGACAAAATCTTTGTAGCTTTTATCAATAAGCAGCGCAATGCAGAAAAACTTTTAAATATTCCATACACAGAAATGGAAGATTTGGCAGTAATCTATAAGGTTATGTTAACATCGTCCAAAAAAGGAGCGGCAACTATCACAATCACCAATCCTATGATGGAACAGTGGGGAATAACCAAAGAAGAACTTCATGCTTTGTCCGTTGCAAACAGCCGTCGCATCCTTCCACCAGAAGTTTTACCGTTAGGCAAAATGGTGGAAAAAATGATGCGTTCAAATGGAATGTCAGAGGAGCAGCTTGACGAAATGTGCAATGAAATATTCGCACCAGATGAAATTCCAATGTTTGTAATCACAAATGATCTGAAATTAAATGGAGCAGCAACTATCTATTATTCGGATGTATTGGAAAAAATTGCTGAAAAATTAAGGGATGACTTGTATATACTCCCTTCTTCTATTCACGAAGTAATTGCAATTCCTTTAAAATATGGAGACTTAGAATCTTTGTCAACAATGGTAAAAGAGGTTAACAGTACTCAGGTTGCAGAAGAAGAGCAGTTGTCAGACAATGTATATCTGTATACTGCATCAACAAAAAAGTTGCATATTGCAACGTTTTAAGTAAAAACAAAAAAAATAGCAAAAAGCATAACAAAAAAGGTCCCAATATCGGGACCTTTTTGCATTGAATAAAGGGAGGTATATTCGAAATATAGTTAATTGTCAAAGAGGAGGCCCACCGTGGGCTTTAAAAATGTTATTTATGAATGTTTACACTTATAATATGTACGATATTTTAAAAATTGCCGGGCTTATTACAAAAAAAAATAGTATAATTGTAAATTCCCTTGTAGAATAGCTAAAAATATTTTTAATTTCATACATATTATATATAAGTGGTTGGTGTGACTAGGTATATACCACCAATAAATACCTGCTGTTGCAGGCTTGGGCAAATTTATTAACAGAGATGTTAAAGGTATATACCACCAATAAATACCTGCTGGTGCAGGCTTCACAGCGTTAGATCACCATTTTGATAAAGGTATATGCTACCCATAAATACCTGCTATTGCAGGCGGAAAAACAATGGGCTATCATGAAATATATGGTATATGCTACCCATAAATACCTGCTGGTGCAGGCAAATGTATTAAGAGGTTATGCAGCAGCAGTGGTATATACCACCTATAAATACCTGCTGGTGCAGGCGTGGCTGAATTTGCAAAGGCAGAATATGGAGTATATACCATCCATAAATACCTGCTAGTGCAGGCTTAAATTTGAAGTAAAATGGGAGTTGGTCAGACAATAACATTTTTTAATAATCATAACAAAAAGGTCCCGGTATCGGGGCCTTTTTGTTATGAATAAAGGGAGGTATATTCGAAATATAGTTAATTGTCAAAGAGGAGACCCACCGTGGGCTTTAAAAAATGTCATTTATGAATGTTTACACTTATAATATGTACGATATTTTAAAAATTGCCGGACTTATTACAAAGAAAAATAGTATAATTGTAAATTTCCTTGTAGAATAGCCAAAAATATTCTCGTTTTCGTACATATTATAAATAGATGGTGAGAGTGGCCGATATATACCACCAATAAATACCTGCTGTTGCAGGCAATGGTATCTTTTTTCATATTAAATCCTCCGGTATAAATACCCATAAATACCTGCTATTGCAGGCTTCTTGAATAAACCCCATCTAAATTTACAAGGTATATACTGCCCATAAATACCTGCTGTTGCAGGCCATAGATACAGACGAAGTTGTCATTACACAATTATGGAAAGGAAAAGTAAATGAAATCTTTTAAAACGGAAAATACTGTGAGTTTTTACTTTAGCAAAAGAGAAACCATGCAATCAAATATCAGATTAACAACTGCTGGAAGTATTTACCCAGGATACGTGATAGATGAAATTGTGGAGCCAATGTCCAAAACAATAGCAGCACCAAATACAAAGGTATTGGCACTTATTGGCATTCGGCTTGACTTTGATCAGTTTTCCTGTCAGTTTTTCGATAAAGACGGTGCAATAATTGTTGACGAAGAGTATGCCATCGAACTGGCAAAAGAACTCGAAGAGAACGAAGGCAAAATGAACATACAAGATGAAGATTATAGTTTTGTCACTTTATTCTTTTGTAAGCAGGGTCAATATGATAAATATACTCATCCACTACAAAAAGAAGAGACAGAAGATGCAGACGTAGCAGAAGAATATAACGACAAAGATGACGCCGAAAATATTAATAAAGAAATGCCAGAAGAAGCAACAGAAGAATCCGTTTTAACCAAAAGAAACTCTTCATTTTTGAAAAGACCGACCAACTTATTCGCTTGTTTTAAATTTTCTAATGCCAGGGATATTTGTTCTGTTTATCGGCTGCTTGGAGTAAATGCAAAATATTGTAAAATTTATTATAACGATAAAAACTGGTATATAACTGTAGATAAGAAGAAGTGTACTTATAACTATTGTACAAATCTGTATTTCTTATTTACAGAGTATAATGGAATCGACCGTAATAGATACGGAGCTTATCTAGCGGAACATTGCACTCCAGTTTCAATCGAACAGGTTCGACTTTTTGCATTATAATGATTTTTGAGAATATATATATTATAAAACATATATAATTCTTATATAGTACATATATTACGAAAGATAAATCCGTAAGCCCTTATAAATAAAGGGTCTGCGGATTTTTTGTTTTATGAAAAATAGAAAAGTGTATGAAAAGCCGGTGATGTGCATCAGAAAAAGAACTATGTGAATGCTATATTTTTAATGTTTATGGAAAATGTTGTAATGTGCATGAAAAATTTTCGGATGTGGATAAAAATATAAGAGAAAATAAAAAGGCAAGGTATGTTGTAATAATCATGAATAGAAGAAGCAGAATTATGGTATAAAAATTCCTAAATTGAATAAAAAATGGCACGCAAAAAAGACCTATGCAGCTGCATAAGTAGAAGAGATGCAAATACGCCGGAGTAATGCACCAAAAGATTGAACAGATTTACCTCTACTGTAATAATTGCTGAAAATCTCACAGATTGAAGTGACCAAACACGGAATGGTATATTCAACAGTTAATTTAGCAACATCCTTTTGTTGTTCTTCAGACAATGTAATTCCAGTCGGCAAAAGGCTCTCCATCACGCTATTAAGTTTCTCTGCACGGAAAATATCAATAGAAAAGCGCATGGAAAAAGGACTGGTAAGTTCCAGTTTTCCATTATGAACCTGTTTTTGCGTAATACCTTCAAAAGTATGACCGGTGTAATTTTGATGCTGCGGTAAAGTGTGTTTTAAATCATGAATAGAAACTGATGTAAATGGAGTCCCAGTAGCACGTTCCGCTTCATCCAACCTGAGAAGGGTATATAATTCCAGTCGCAGGTCATTTACATGTTTGATAGACAGTATTCTTTTGATATTGTCGCCTGATACTGTAATATATCCGGATCCGCCACGTTTTGCCGGGAGGAACATATTTTCATAATCTCTTAAAATAATATTGAAATGCTTATTACTGTATGCGTGGGAATATGTAATATAATAGTTACGCTCCAGTACGTTAAGGCTTTGCTGTACAGTTGCTTCTGTAATATTTAATTCTTTGGTTATAGCCGCCATACTTAAATTGCGGATACAATATAGTTTTCCAAGCTTTTCTTGTGGAATAGAAAAAAGAAATAAGTATACCCGTAATGCTGATTTAGGTAATCTCTTACCAAAATCAACTGACTTATGGTAAACTTTCTTTACTCTATAATTTTTGCAAGTAGCAGAAGTACAGGAGGAAGTTAACCTTTCCAGTTCTTTGTTGTTTCTGTAAATAAGGAGCATGTCTGGATTCTCTTTTTTTAACTCTGCCTGTATAATAGAACGCAAAACAACACATTCGGAAGCGATAGGACATCCGGATGCCATACATTTACTTTCTTCACGGTGAAAAGTTTTTACGGTTGGTTCCAAGACTTTTCCGATAATGGTTTGAAAAGTAATTTGTGATAATTGAACTAAAGGTTTAAAATCCATAAACATACTCCTCCTTTCTATTTGTGATGATAATTGTTTTATAAAGCAGATGCAAATGTAGAAAAAAATGAGGCAAAACAGAAGAAAACATGAGAAAATAAGGGGATAGAAAAATAGAAAAAAATGGTGCAGAAACTGCAACCACCTGTAAAATGGGCTTTGTCACGGATATGAAAAAATTTTTATAGGAAAAAATGTTCCAGAAATGCAAAAGTGGCATCAAAAATTAAAGGAAAACTGCAAAAAGTAGGAAAAAGTGGGGCGGATTTAAAAAAATCAGCACTAAAAAGTAGGAAAAAGTGGGGCGGTTTTTTGAAAATGATAAAAAATAATTTTGAAAAAATAGAAAAAAGTGAGACAGTTTTTAAAAACAGCCAAAAGTTCGGAAAAAGTGGGGCAATTTTGAAACTGAATATAAAAAAGTAGGAAAAAATGGGGCAGAAACACCCAAAATTGGAATAAAATCCGTATATATGAAAGTTCGGAAAAAGTGGGACAGTTTCTAAAAAAACTGTAAAAGGTAGAAAAAAGTGGGGCAGTTTTTAAAAAACCTACAAAAAGTAGGAAAAAATGGGGACAAAAATATGTATTTAATGGAAAAATTCCATTATAAAAAGTTCGGAAAAAGTGGGACACTTTTTAAAACATACCAAAAAATAGGAAAAAATGGGACAGTTTTGATAAAAACATGCAAAAAATAGGAAAAAGTGGGGCAGTTTTGAAAGATGTGAGACCGTACCACTTTGAAAAATTAGGAAAAAATGGGACAGTTTTAAAAAAAATAGAAAAAAAGTAGGAAAAAGTGGGACAGTTTTGATAAAAACACGCCAAAAAGTAGGAAAAAGTGGGGCAGTTTTGAAAGATGTGAGACCGTACCACTTTGAAAAAGTAGGAAAAAATGGGACAGTTTTGATAAAAATACGAAAAAAGTAGGAAAAAGTGGGGCAGTTTTAAAAAAGTGGGGCAGAATTGATCTTACACAGAAGTGAATATAAAAAGAGGCTTCCGAAGAAGCCTCCTCAATAAAAAAGAGTCCGTAAGCAAGAGGATAAATAATGCTTACACTTATAATATGTACGATTAGGTTCTATTTTTTTATTTTTTTATTTATTTAAAATAATGTCTTTCATAGTCAGCTGTTTGGTTTCAATCCTATCCTTTTTATTAATCCGAACATCTGCCAATTCGTCAGTCGTAAGTGGATAAAAAGTAATAACAAAAACATTATTTTTATATGTAAAAGATTTTACAAATAGTTGAGCTTCGACATATTCATTTAAAGCCTGGCACAAGCGCAATACGTTGTCCTTTTTACGTCTGGTTAAAGTTCTGACACTACTTGAGAAAAATACATACTCAAAATTTTTGGTCATATGAGCATCTACATTTTTACACTCAGGTGGCATTTCCTTTGTAAGAATAGTCCGCTGCATTTGTAATATTGGTGCCAATAAATGAGCCAGCTCTGAGTCAACTTTATCATAGGAAGACTGAGTAATTCCAATTACCTGAGCTTGAATAATGTCTTGATATAAACGGTCCCCAAAATGAATGATAACATCTGCGTCTGGAGAATACGGGTTTTCTTCAGAAGGGATAAAGTCCGCTGGATTTTTTATTGTAACTCGGTCAAAAAGGTTAAATGCGTCCCCGGCAATATCATTTTCTAAATCCCTGACAGAATAACTAAATTTCTGATAGGAGATGAGTAAATCCCCGGCTTTTTTCGTATAAACACGGTTATATTTTGATGGACATAAAATTTGTGCAAATTCACGCAATTTTGTAATAACAGTCCGGTTGGAATAGAAGCTATCGGTGATATTATTAAATATGCCGTATTGAATCATATCAAGGTCTTTTGGCCCAAGAGATTTCATAGGCATGCCTTCTCCAACTTCGTCTATCTTAACAATCGTGTTAAAAACGGAATCTTTCGTTAAAAATAGTCTCTCCACCAAGGTTCCCTCTTCATCTGTAGCCTGCAAATTAAGGTTTTCTTTCTTTTCACCAAAAAGAGGATTCTCAATAATTGTGTCGGTATATATTTTTTGGAAGCTATTTATATTCAGGTTATAATTTTCTTTAAGATAATTATAAATATCGATATACACGTCCGATATAAGTGCGTTATATATCTTATTCTGTTTCAATGTAGATAATGCCGGAAACTCTATTAAGTATGTTTCAGAATTATTACACCATTCATCTAGTTGTTTTAATTTATCATCTATTACAAAATCAAATGAATTCGCCCATCCAAGTTTGCGTTTGTCAGCCGGTGACAAGCTATTATATGCAATATATTCAGAAAAGAAAGGATTTTGAGAATCATCATAGGAAAAAGCAGAACAATCCTTGTGGATTCTTTCCGTCCATCCTTCTTTCTTTCTTTTACGAGATTTACGCTCATTACGCATATTTTTATTAATAACATCCTTAGCTGTTGCAGAAATATATTGTTCCATGGCTTCACGGACAATCGTTTTTTCATTTAATTCTCGAAATGAAAATTCATTTCGCTCAATAAAATCCGATACAATAGGACTTAAATGTTCAGATATTTCTGTTACAAGCTGCTGTGGAAAATGCATCATCATACCTCCTTAAAATCACTTAATTATAGCATACACTAGAAAAAAAGCCAAACGAAAAAGGTCCCGAAACAGGGACCTTTTTCTAACAGAATGAAAAAATTATATGAAAATGTAAGATATTCAATAATAAAGGAGAGGCCCACCGTGGGCTTTAAAAAAGGTATTTATGAATATCTACATTTATAATATGTACGATATTTTAAAATTTATCGGACATTCTACAAGAAAAAATGGCATAATTACAAATTTTCTTGTAGAAAAGCTAAAAATATTTTTATTTTCGTACATATTATAAACAGATGATTGGTGTACTTGGGTATACACCACCAATAAATACCTACTGTTGTAGGCTTGTTGCTGTTCTAATTACAATATGTACGAGGGATATATCACCGAAAAATACCTGCTGTTGCAGGAGGACGATGCAGAGGATTATGCAGCCGGTGAGGTATATACCACCAATAAATACCTGCTGTTGCAGGCAAAAGGAGATTGAAAAGGAGGATCTGTATGAGTATATACCACCAATAAATACCTGCTAGTGCAGGCGAAAGTTTCGGACTTGATCAATTAGAAAGGGGTATACACCATCTTCAAATACCTGCTGTTGCAGGCAATAAGATTAATGAAAAGAGCCAATATTATGATATACATCGCCGTAAAATATCTACTGATGTAGACTCCATCGAGCTTGATACTTTTTTCACAGTTTAGGCGGAAATTCTCAGTTACTTGTTGCTGAATAATTCATTGTATGCCCCGTAAAACACCTGCTGTTGCAGGCAAGTGCATATGAGGAATCAGATAAGAAATTGGTATACACCACCAATAAATACCTGCTGTTGCAGGCAAGAGCTTTAACATATTTCATTCCTCCTTTGGTATATACTACCCATAAATACCTGCTGTTGCAGGCCTTAAAGCGAAGCGTGTCGGGCGTGATTTTCAAAAAAGGCAAAAGGAGTAATCCAAATTCATGAGAATAGGACAATTTGCAAAATATAAAGGATATATCGGAAGTATTGAATATGAACCTGATGATGATTCATACCATGGCTTATTAGTCAATACTGATGATTTTGTTAATTATGTCGGAGATAGTATAGTTGACCTTCATAAGCAATATCATGATGCTGTAGACGATTATATTGCTTTTGTGAAAGAGATAAAAAAGCTTCACGGTCCAAACTGCATTAATCCGATTGAAAGTTAGCTTTTGAGTTTTGCGGAAGTAAAATACCTACTATTGTAGGTGGTCGCATTCTTCTGGGATACCTAGAAATGTCAAATAACGGTATTAAACAATGCTTTATAAGGCATTTTTAATAATAATAATAAACAAAGAAAGGTTGCCGGAAAGGCAAAAGAGGTAAAAAATTATGGTAATTGGCGTAATTGTTGTAATCGTAGCAATTCTACTTGTGAGCAATGTAAAGATTGTTCCACAGGCAAAAAGTATGGTAATCGAACGTTTGGGACAGTATTCTTCAACCTGGGAAGCAGGTATACACATTAAGATACCGTTTATCGATCGAATCGTAAAAAAGGTTTCCCTGAAAGAACAGGTATATGATTTTCCACCACAGAAAGTCATCACAAAGGATAATGTTTCAATGGGCGTTGATTCTGTTGTATATGCAAAAATCTTTGACGTAAAGAAATATACATATGGTGTAGAAGACCCGATGTTAGGGTTACAGAACTTGACAGCTACAACATTGCGAAGCGTTATCGGTAATATGGAATTGGATACCACCTTATCATCCAGAGAAGAAATCAATGCAAAGATGCAGGAAACTCTCGATAAGGCAACCGACGAGTGGGGATTGAAGGTAACTCGTGTAGAACTTAAAAACATCACTCCACCAAAAGAAATTGAAGAAGCAATGACAAAACAGATGAAAGCAGAGCGTGAACGTCGTGAGGCTGTTTTACAGGCGCAGGCACATAAGGAATCTGTTGTTACCGAGGCAGAAGGTGATAAAGCAGCAAAAATCATGGCTGCTGAAGCAGAACGTGATGCAGCAATAGCGTTGGCAGAAGGTAAAGCAAAATCCATTGAATTGGTATACGACGCTGAAGCAGATGGTTTAAAGAAAATTGCAAATGCCGGAGTAAATGATGCTGTTCTGCGATTGAAATCTATTGAAGCAATGAAAGACGTTTCTGACGGCCGTGCAACAAAGATTTTTATTCCGAATGACTTGGGAAAAAGCTTATCCTCTTTTGGAGTCATGGGTGAAATGCTGGGAACTGCTCCAGAAGTAAAAGATGAGGTAGATCGTGAAGATTATCGAAAATCTCTTGTAGAAACAGATACAAAACAGCAGCTGGAAAAAGATGCTTGTTTTTCAAATCCAAGTAGCAATGCAACAACATTAAAATCTGTGGAAACAAATGCAAGAAATTCCTCAGAAATGAGACAGGAAACTGAACGTTAAACAAAATAAGCATTCCACTGGTCAGTAATGGCTGGTGGAATGTTTTTTGTTACCCAAATAATATTGTTGCAATAATGCTTCAACAAAAAACATAGGCAAATCGTACATATTATAGATAAAGATAATAGGGAAGGAGGTTGCAGGACATGTATCAATACAACAATAGTCTCAGATATATTCCGCAATAATTGCTAAGGTTTTGAAACGGCTCTTAAAATTGCGGGTCCTGCACAGCTTAATGAAAAAAATATTTTTATTATTAATGACGTCTATATGTATTCTTTCTGTACAACCGGTTTTTGCAGATCCTTTACCGGATAACCAAACGGTAGAAGACACTACGGAAAACACGAACACCGGAAATAATGATATTGGTGGCAATACAACTAACGAAAATGCAGAAGATGTTGCAAATACTGAAATGGGGGGTTCCGATGATGTAACAATAATCGAAAATACCACGGAAGAAGCTGAAAGTACAGAAGAAAGTAAGGTCTCACAAAATGCATATACATGTGTTATTAAATCCGGGAAGCCATCAACAGTAATTATTCGTTATGGACAGACACTGGAAAAGGCACCGAACGTATCCATTACGTTAGACGATGGAACTGTATTAACGGCAGCCCCTGAAGAAAAATATACTGGTGAAGCTTTTAGTATGAATTATGAGTGGGATGGAATGGCTTTTTATATTAACATCCCAAAAGTGGATGCAGACACCACATTAATTATAGAAAGCGATAATGCTGCTGGTTTTTCTGTAAAAGATTATACCGGAAAAAGTATTGCAATGACTTCAATAGAGGATGATAAAGACTATGTTAAGCCTACTAAAAAAATATCTGCAAAAAGTATTCGCTCTATAATACTTTCATTATTATTGATTGCTATAATCCCAGTTTTTCTTTTGTTTTCAAAGAAAACACAGCCTAAGAGCAAAAAAGATGATGTCAAAATTGAATTACCTGATGATACTGGTAAAACAGAAGAGGATATAAGAAAAGAATTAGCGCAAATGTTAGATGAGAAGAAAGAGCAGGAAAAACGTCGAGAAGCAAAGCAAATGAAGCGCACAAAGAAAAAGGAGACCGTGAAGCAGGAAGAGGCTTCATTGGAAGTAAAAGAGGTTGAATTATTTGAAAAGAAAGAGGAAAAACCGGAAGAAGAAAAAGGGTATACAGACGACGAATTATTTGCAGAGTTCGATGATTTTAATTAGGCAAGTCCCGTGGTTATGTTTTGTAACCATGGGATTTTTCTTTGTAATATGCTCTGAAAAATGAAATGAATCGTACATATTATATATGTAGTAACTCAATTAAAGAAAATTAACACGAGGTAGAATAAGGAGAGATGAATTATGTCAATTGATCCAGTTAATATGGCGATTATTAATGATATAGTAAGCAGCATGGAAGAAGCGTATCCACAATACATAAAAGCACCGGCAGAGGGGATAAAAGAAAGAAACCGTCAGTTATGTGAAAGAATAAAGAACGGTGACAAAGAAGCGGAAACAGAGCTAGTCGTTCGAAACAGACTTTTGGTGAAAAAATTCACAAAGATGTATTACCATGGAAATAATTATGATGATGCATACATTTGTGGATTTATCGGGTTGCTTAGAGCTGCACAGACATATGATACAAATACGGAATATACATTTGCAACATATGCCGGAGCCTGGGTAAGAAATATAATCACAAGGATGGTAACATCGTTAGAATTTTCAGTTCGATTACCGGAGCACGCAAGAGTTAAGGCTGCTAAATTGTTTATGCTTTATGGACAGGAAGGTGATATAGCAGCCTTACTTTCTGATAAAGAAATTGCGGAAAAAATTGATGCATCCGAAGAATTAACATCAAATATTAGAGCTGTATTAAAAAGCCCACTTTCCATGCAGTCGAAATTCCCTTCAAATGAAAATGAAGACTATACATTCGAAGACATTATAAAGTCGGATGAAGACGTAGAAGAAGAAGTTAGTAACATAGAACTCCGGGCAAATATGGAAAAATGCATTGGAAAACTTACAGAAAGAGAACAACAGATTATTTATGCAAGATTTGGATTTGACGGCGGAAAGGTAAAAACTTTGAAAGAGATTGGTGAAGAAATAGGCTTAACACGGGAACGTGTCCGCCAAATAGAAGAAAGAGCACTTGATAAGCTTGTCAGAATGCGGGATATCCAGGAGCTTCAGGTTAGCTATAATATTAAAGACATAAAGAAAAGACGTGAGAAGATTATGGCAAGATGATACAATCAACATAGAGTAGATGAAAGATTGTTTTCATGGGAGGTGATAAAAGATGACAGATAAAATGAAAGAGGCTATAAACCTCTTGCAAAAAGAAGAATTTTATTTATGTAAAACAAATGGGAAATCTGTTTGGTTATCTTACAATTTAGGAGTTTCTATTCATACAAAAACAATGAAAGCGTTAGAGAATAGAGGAATTGTAAAAACAACATTATCTATCAATAAAAATGCAGAATCAATGGCAATATTAAATAAATATTGGTAGACATTTAGAAGCAGAAAATATCTGCTTCTTTTTTATTTTGCTGAATTAGAAACGATAATGCATCTTATTTATGAAATTGAGCACGAAAAAAGACCTCAAACGAGGTCTTTTTCCATTTAAAAAAGGAGCCTAAACAATATGAATGAAAAATGCAACCACAATGAATTAGGGCATTATGATTGCTGAGCGCCGTATACAGGATTCGAACCTGTAAACCTTTTACAGCCAACGATTTTCAAGACCGCTTCCTCGCCACCCGGACATACGGCAAATGTAGCGGTTTCAGTGTGACCGCTATATTTGAAATTGTTTTTGTCACTGATTTTGTACAATTTCTTGCGGACTTTTTCTACCGCTTACGATTTTCACCGTAAGTTAGCGCAGTGTGCAGGACTCGAACCTGCAAGGCGAATAAACGCCAGACCGGATAGCAACCGGCTCCAATGCCATTATGGGAACACTGCATTTATCAATCAGCGGCTAAGACTCGTGACTTTAATCGTGAGATATGGCCGCTCTCCTTTCTAACTGCTATTAATAGATAAAAACTAATCCTTCGTTTTGTTTTACAATCCTGCACTTCCCGACAGGATAGTTTGTCTTTGAGTCGCCTACCGCGCGGAAATATTTGCCATTTGATAAGCGTCCGCTTAAGACATAACGTTTACCGTTGTATATAAATACTGCTCCCGGTAATATGCGAATTGGGTCATTATAGTGTCTTTTGCTCTTTTTTACTGTCAACCGGCTCAACATACATTCAGCTTTCCTTTTACCCTGCAAAGCTATCTGCTTGTTGTACCAGTCCTCCAAAGAGTCGTCCTTTTGGTCGGTACGCTTTTTGCGGTTTTTGGCAACTGTTTTCCCGTCAAGTTTGTAGGTTCTTTCTGTCTGGCAACGGATAAGGCTTCTGTCCTGACGTCTGAACTGTCTGATATAATGTATCTGTTCAAAATCCGGTAGCCTGTCAGGAGCACTGTTTCGTGCAAGAATGCCGATACACCATGCATCCACCTCATGAAGCTGGTTTTCTTTGGTCTTCTGGAAGCCAAAGGAGTTACGCATTTTTGCCGTGTCCCTGCCGGTACAGTAAGACACATGAGCTTTGCCAAACTCACTTTCAAGACTCTTACAGATAAATGGCATGGCCTGATTTAATGCACTAAGTGCGCCATATCGCTTGTCCAAGCCTTTCTTTAAGCCTTTAAGCTCTTTTTGGCATTCAATATCCGTATGCACTTTACCATGGCATTCCATGCAGAGTCCTGCTATGTTGCCGATTGTGTTTGAGCCTCTTTGCGACCGTGGAACGATATGATGATAATGTTCAATCTTTCCACCACACAAGAGACATTTGCCATGCTGTAGGTCGTTAACGGCATCATGCAGGCTGTCGAATCCTTTCAGTGGCCCGTTCTGAAAATCCACGCCTGAGATAGCTGGATTTTCCAGTGACATAAATGCAAACCGGTTTACTTCTATCGCAACGTCCATGACCGGCAGATACTTCTGTATCTTATGAATCAGGTTGATATGCGTTTTAAGAAGCTGATTTGCAGTCGGTGTAAGCCATCCGTCAGGGCGTTTTCTGTTACAGAAACGTGACTCCGTATTTTTGATGTAGTTACATGTAATAAACTTGTCCGCAGCATACATTGGCAGTTTACGCATAAGCATCCCTGCTTTAAGCATAGTGCCAAAACGTTTTGCTAGACGCTGCCTTGCTTTACGTTCGCCATTTCTTGAAGCCCTGCGGGCTTTCTTACGGTCAGCCATAAGTTTTACGATTTCCCTGTTGCGGGTTTCGACAACCGCTGACAACAGTAACTCTCCTTTCCGGGATAAAACTGCAAGCCCGATGTTTGTACGTCCCGGATCCTCAGCCAGCATGACTGGCTGAAGAACTGGTTCATTTTTGTATAGTAACTGTATAGTATAAGGGACATGACATGCAATTCGTGCCTTGCCGGTATTAAGTAACCTTTTGACATGCCTCTTTCGTTTTGTCGGCATCTGTGGTTTCCCATCAGCACCGAGTACATATATGTAATTTGTATCCGGCATCAGATGCCTCCTTTCATCGTGTGTCATGCAGTATCACAGAGATAAACGGTATCCTTGCACCGGTTGTAAGCCTGTGCATGACGGTAAAACTGTTTTCCTAGACTTGGTGCCTGCTCTGCAGTGTCGCGGGACTGGAAAAATCCCAGAGTGCCATCCTTACGGAACACAGGCATCGTGTCTCTGCTCATTTACTCATACCAAAGTGTAGACCCGCTATTGCAAGCCTGTGACTTTAGTTATGGGTTAATTGACGGTGCGATTTCTTAGACAACCTATTCATTGCAACTATCCACCACGCACCTGCCGAATAGAGCTTTACTAGGTTGAGTGAAATGGGCCATGTAGGACTCGAACCTACGACCACCCGGTTATGAGCCGGGCGCTCTAACCAACTGAGCTAATGGCCCTGGTATCCGGAAAGGGGTTCCGGATAATCAATCGCTGGTGCATTTCCAATCAGCACTTGCCGCACAACTCATTTAAGTTGCCCAGGAGGATTCGAACCTCATTATTCTGTTGCAGCGAATGAACTAGGCTAGTGGGATTCGAACCCACGTATGCAGCAGTCAAAGTGCTGTGCCTTACCACTTGGCTATAGCCCATCGTTCTTACACATATAATATGTACGATTTTAAAAATATTTTCGGGCTTTTTACAAGAATTTTTACGATTTTTGAGATTACCCGCAAAAAAATCGAGCTGAGTTTCTTCCTATAATAAATAGTAAAAATGTAATTCAAACATAAAGATAATTTGTCAAAAGTAAAATACATCTGTTTTTCTTGTAGAAAAGCCGAAAAAAAATAAGATTTCGTACATATTGTAAGTAGAAAATATAAGGAGGCTACTTGTAATATGGATTATGCAAAATTTACAAAACAGGGAAAACTTATAAAAGGTATCAAATTAGAATTAGTTCCACAGGGAAATACAAGAGACGCCATTAGCGAATACAAAATTGTGGAAGCTGATCAGCAGCTTGCAGATATGGTAAAAGAAGTTGTAATGGCGGGCAATGAATTTTATAAGGATTTTATCAAACAGATTGTCGGACATATGGATGGAGCAGATTGGCAGGCATATGGAGAAGCTGTTGAAAACAAAGCAACAGAACAGAAAACTTATGACGAAGCAGTTAAAAGCATTAGTGCTAGTATTAAGAATGCAATTTTGGACACTGCCGAACTGTATGGCGGAAAGAAAACACTGTTTGCAAAAGACTTTATTACTATTGTTTTACGCAAATATGTAGAGACAGCGGAGAACTTCCCTTACAATAGAGAAAGAATATTAACCTGCATCGATGTTCTTTCTGATAAGAATGTATTATTCAAAACCCCATATGTAAAATGGGAACATATCATTTTTGGAGAGAACAAGGGTAGTATTGCAGAACGTATGTTGTCAAACTTTGACATCTTTTATGATAATAAAAATAAATATGCTGCCTTAAAGGAAACTGCGACAATTACGGACTTTGATGATTTCTTTACAGATTACGCATCCTATACAAGATACATTGGACAGGACGGAATTGAATTATACAATTCTGCAATCAGTGGTATTTATAGTGAATCCGGCACAAAGATTTCAGAGGGAATTAATGAGTATATTAACAAACTCAAAATGAAGCATCCGGAATTACACGTAAATATGTTAAAAAAACTGCAGAAGCAGATCTTATCAAATTCTGAGCCATTATTTAAGGTAGCAACCATTCAGAATGCAGAAGAATTAAAAGGCATCATGAATAAGGTAAAGGTTGCAGAAGAAAGTGTATTATCATCAGCAAAAGAACTGTTGGTACATATGGAAACAAGTGACTTGCGAGATTTATATATTTCTGGCCAGCGTTTGTATTTCGTGTGCCAGAAAGTAGCAAAAGACGGGGGAATCCTTGAAGAGTTAATTTTTAATGATGAATGCTCCAAGGTGGAAAAACTAACAGAAAAAAAGAAAGAAGAAATCAGGGATGCAATTGTAAAGCATGATTACAGCTTTGCATATATTGATTCTTTATTAAGTGAATATGCGGAAAAACAGGTAAAAATGGTAATCAACGAAGAGTTACAGAAACTTATTTCTGCTATAGTTTCTTCCGGTACAAGTTATGACAGTATTACAATTAATCCGAAATGGAAGGCCGTTCCAGATAAGGAAGTTACGGTAATCCGTGAATATCTGGAATCATTTGTGGAATTAAATAAATTCCTTAAGTGTTTGCGGGTCAGAGATTCGGATGTTTATCCGGATTTTAAAACATATGCCACTTTAAATGTGCTTGCAGATGAACTGGGTGCATTAAATAAGGCGTATAACATGGTCCGAAACTTTGTTACAAAGAAAGTTAATGATAAAGACGGCAAAACAAGGCTTTGCTTTGGAAGAGGTGCTTTATTGGAAAGAGGCTGGAACAGAAAAAATCAGGCAGTAGACTGGCTTGGCAATATTGACCATATGCTGCTCATAAAGGATGGTAAATATTATTATGCAGTACCGGCTCCGGTAAAACGTAAAACAAAAATCTACATTTCAGATACAAAGCCATCAGATGAAGTGTATGAATATATGGAAATTTCAAAACAAAGTTCATTCTTAAAGACATTTGCAAGACTTTTTACTTCTTTAGGATTGAAGAACATCGGGGATGCAGATGATATTACAATGGACCTCGGTAATGGAAGTATGACCGTTACAAAAGAGTTCCTTGTAAAATACAAGGATGGAGAGTGCAAAAAAAACACAGACTTTATGCATAAATCTATTGATATTGCAAAAGAATTCCTGACAAAGCACTACTCATACGCAACTTTCAACTTCTCAGAACTGAAAAAGACAGAAGATTATACCTCATTCTACGAATTTGCTAATGATGTAGACAAATACACTTATGCAGTTAAGACAAAATATATTGATGCTGCTATCATTGATAAAGCGGTAGAAGATAAAGAATTACTGTTATTTATGTTATCCAGTATGGATCTTTATAAGTCACAGGAAAAATGTAAGGATATAACAGCTTTATATACACGTTACTTCTTTAGTGAAGAGAACAGAAAAAAGGCAGATATCTGGTTGAACGCAAACCCTGCCATCTATTACAGAAAGCCGCTTATTAAGTTTGAAAAGACACATCCTGCCGGAAGTATCCTTGTAAGAAAGACATATGAAGATAAGGACGGAATTACACATATTGTACCTGATAATGTATATATGTCCTTGTATAATCATTACAATAAGAATACTCCGTTAAATGAAGAGGCTATGCGGTATGTAGACCTTGTAGAGCATCATGTGGCAGTACAGGACTATGTAAAAGATGCAAGATATACAAGAGAAATGTTTACCATTAATCTGTCATTCACTCTAAATGGTAATGCAGGAGACGCAGCTCAGGCATATACTATCAACAATATGGTAAAAGAAGAAATTAAGGCAAAAATGCCAAAAATGCTTACTGTTGTAAGAGGATACCGTAACCTGCTCGAATATTGCGTAACCGATGAAACCGGAAAAGTATTTGAATCCGGCAATTTTAATACAATTGGTGAAATTAATTTTAAAGAAAAATTAGAAGACCTTGACAGAGCAAGAAAAGCTGATGCTCAGAACTGGAAATATGAAAAAACGGTAGTAAATATCAAAGAATCATATTTAGGAATGGTAACATCTTCAATTGTAAAGAAGGCTGTAGCGTATAATGCCATCATCAATGTAGAACAGTTAAGTGACGCATTCAAGGATAAACGTTCTTGTATGGATAATCAGGTATTCAAAAAGTTTGAAGAAAAACTGGTAAGCAAACTGGCCTGCTATTATGACAAAGCAAAAGCTCCTACAGAACCGGGTGGTTACTTAAATCCATTACAGTTAGCATCTCCAAACTGCCTGAGTAATACACAGAATGGAATCTTATTCTATGTAAGCCCGGCATACACAAATGAAGTATGTCCAAAGAGTAATTTCATTAACCTTTTAGATTTCTCAGCTGCAAAAACCTTAAAAGCAAAAAGAGAATTTTTAAGAAAAATGAATGAAATCTGCTACGACGCAGAACACGAAGCATTCCATTTTTCATTCTGTTATGATGATATGCCAATTAAATTGCCGGTAAAAGAAAAGAAAGAACTTAATGATAAAACCAATCAAGAATTTGGAAAACATATCTGGACAGTTTATATAAACGGTGTCAGAACAGAATATAATAAAAAAGAGCGAAAGCTTGTAGAACTGAATGGCACGGAAATTTTAGGAAAAGAATGTGCAAAAAATAATGTCATGCTGACTGACCATATGGATGTTGACAGTATGCCAAATAGCGTCGTCAATGAGATGATACACATTTTCCAGAAATATTCGTTTGGAGAAGTGGCTCAAAAAGACGTATATTACGTTTCTCCAACATCTCCGCAGACGGAACCGCTTTGCACACCTGGAGAACTCCGGCTTAAGAGTATGTCCGAGAAAGGATATATGATTCTTCACAATATTGTTGCAGGAAAAGAAAAATTTGCTGTAAACAAAATTGAATGGCTGGAAGAAAAACTGGGATAGCTACTGTGAGCAATATGAAAAATACCCACTTTACCGGATTAAGGAAGAGTGGGTATTTTGCGTTCCAAATTCATAAGAAGATAACGAAAAACCCGGCAAAAGCCGGGTCTCGTAAATATTGAATGAGGAACCATTGCGCATATGGTCCCATAAGGGGAAACAGCCCATCGAAATGGACCGTCTATAAGAAAAAAAATAATTTCTTATATATTTATAATATCTCATCTTGTGAAAATATACAAGAATATATTGCAAGACGAAATGAAAAAGTACATAATAAAAATAGTTTTTTATTTTTTTTGCATTCGTACATATTGTAGTTAAGTATTGAAATTAAGGAGGAAACAACAATGAGATATTTTAACGTCAGTTCTACGCTGAAGAGTAGTGTGGAAAATGTTTTAAAACGTCGATGTATCCCATTTTCTTACACAGAAGAAGGGAAAATTGCAATCGATATGTCTGGAGAATCTTTTCATAAGGTTGTACTTCGGGCAAAAATGGAAAAGCGGCAGGAAGAAGAGGGTAGTCCAGTCCCTTATATTGCCGAATGTGAAATGAATGATCCGGTTGTAGAAGAAGAAACCGGAACGGCAAGAGTTATTGTCGGATAAGCAACTACTTGGATATGAGCTGACGTTATGTGCGTCAGCTCTATTTTTTTACCACGGAGGTAGATTAATATGAATGCAGATTTAAAAGAAAAACTTCAGTTTGCCCATGTATTTGAGGAACACGTTTATGTAACAGACGAAGATTTAATTGAAAGGATTATCGCAGGAACTTATGATAGCGGTCGCTTTGATGGAGTAGGAAAATATATTACCAGCCGCTTTTATTCGGAAAAGATAGCTCTATTTGCTATCGAAAAAACTCTTATTTTAAACGAGGGTGGAATTAAGGAATGGCTCCGTTTCGGAACCGGAAAAAGATTTGTTGTCAGTGCAAGCTGTAAGTCTTCAATTGGTAAAGGATTTGCAAAAGGAACAAGATTCTCGGATGGAGGATATGAAACACATAAATGTGTCGTTGTTCTTGAGGCTGATGCGCATTACCGTAATTACAGTATTGTTACTGCATACCCAGTACCAAATGCAGCAACAATGAGAAAAATTCAGGAAGACAGAAATATTTTCTGTGCTAAAAGAAGAACCCAGTAAGGGTTCTTTTTTTGTAAAACACATATTTTTCCTATTTTTCCTTGTAGAAAAGCCAAAAAAATAAAAAATTTCGTACATATTATAAATAAACAGTAAGATTTTGTTGCTTATTTGACTGTGGAATATTTTTTTTGCACAGGATGAATGATAAAAAACAACAGTAGGGAAGGGAGCAAAAATGGTAAAAGGATATAAAGTATTTGATCCAGATTGGACATGTAGCGGGAAGCAATATACATGTCCAGGTAAATTTGAAGAAAAAGGAGAACTTGAAGTTTGTGGTCACGGTATGCACTTTTGTCAGACTGCTGCTGACTGCTTCAATTATTGCCGTTTCGATAGTAAAAACAAGGTTGCAGAAGTCATTGCCTATGGTGAGGTAAAAACAGACGGCGATGAGTCATGTACCGACAAACTGGAAATCGTGCGTGAAATCCCGTGGGATGAAGTGTTGCGAATCACCAATATCGGAAAGAATTGCACGGGTTGCCGCAACACCGGGGACAGGAACACCGGGAACAGGAACACCGGGGACTGCAACACCGGGAACAGGAACACTGGGGACAGGAACACCGGGGACAGGAACACTGGGAACAGGAACACCGGGAACTGCAACACCGGGTACTACAACACCGGGAACGGCAACACCGGAAACTGGAATACCGGGGACAGGAACATTGGAAATTTCAATGCCGGAAACTGGAACACCGGGGACTGCAACACCGGAGATTGGAACAAATCTTCTTTCAATACTGGCTGTTTTAACACAAAAGAACAGAAAATTATGTTGTTCAATAAGCCGTCGGATATGACTTATTGTGAATGGTTGGAATCTGATGCAAGATGGTTACTGAATCAGATACCAAAGAATGTTGTTAAATGGGTATATGAAGAAGATATGACTGATGTGGAAAAGACAGCACATCCGACTTACGAAATAACAGGCGGTTATCTCAAAGTGCTTAATGAATCTGAATGTGGTCAGTTGTGGTGGAATGGCTTATCAGATGAAGATAAAACCATTATCAAAGCAATTCCAAACTTTGATGCAGATATTTTTGAAGAGTGTACAGGAATTAAAGTGAATAAGGACACTATAAAATAGTTGAGGAGATGACAGTATGAGAACATATTACATAATACTTAAGTGTACGTTAATAATATCATTCTTATTGGTTGCGGCTACGTTATTTATGACACCGTATGATAAATTTGTAGAAAAAAAGAATATTTTTTACAGAATATGGCACATGATGATGCCTCCATGCATTATGATAATGCTTTTATCCGCATTATTAATTACTGAAATAACACCGAAAATTAATTACTTTACGCATGGTGTTTATGTTTCAGAAATACAAAATGCCGGGCTGTCAATTTCTGAAAAAGTTCCAAAAAATGCTGATATATACGACAAATATGTTTATACTGGGGAAACAGAAAATCTAAGCGTAATGGATTTTGTAGATGCTATGTGGAATTTTGGCGAGACTTTTTCAGAAAACTGTACATTCGAAAAAGACACAGCAATTGTCACAGGAACAACTGAGGATTTTTTGCCATACGGTCGTGGTAAATACACAACATATGTATTAGATAAAAGAACAACAACCTTGTATAACTGTAAATTACCAAATTCAAAAAATGGTTCAAGTTTTAAAATAAAATATGATAAAAGTTATAATTCTATTGTTAGTATAAGGGGAGTTAATTTCAATTATTATGGAAAATGTACAATTTACGAGGAATAATCCGCTTGATGAACTTTGAAATGTATTGGCAACAACATAAAAGTCAAAAAAAATAGGAGAAAAACATGGCAGAAATGAAAATTAGGATTCCCGCTTGAGATCCTAAAAGAAATGTTTTTAATCCTACGGCAAAAACCGTAGGATTTTTTTTGTAGAAAAGCCTAAAAAATAAAAAATTTCGTACATATTATATACGTAGCAATGAAACAAAAAAAACACTACAGGAGGAAACCGTATGAATCTTTTTATCGGAATTTGTGGAATTATAATTACAATCAGCGCAATTGCTGCAGGAGTTTTCTTGAAAACAGAAAATGAAATGGGACATCTCCCCAAATGGAGCATCCCGGTAGCTGTGGTAGGATTTGCAGTTTTTCTTTTGTCTAATTCGCTTGTAATCATTCCAACTGGTTATACAGGAGTAAAAACAACATTTGGGCAGATTGAGGAAAACACTTTACAGAACGGTGCAAACTGGAAGATCCCTTTTGCCCAGAGCATTGAAAAAGTAAATAATAAACAGCAGGACATTGTGTTTGATGACGAAATTTGGGGTGAAACTTCCGAAAGAACTACCATCTATTACAAGGGTACTACTGTTACATACCAGATTAATCCGGAAAAATCTGCGTGGATTTACGCTAATGTAAGTAATTACAAAGATTCTTTGGTGTCTAATACATTAGTAGCTTCAGCAATTAAAAATAGCTGTAAGGCATTAAGCGACACAGATGCCACAAACAGAGGATTAATTGAGCCATTGGTACAGAAGAATGTCCAGCAGTCTCTTAATGAAAAATACGGAGAAGAAGTTGTTATCATCAACAAAGTTGTTATCTCAGATACAAACTTTGAAGATAGTTATAACGACGCCGTAGCAGCAAAGCAGACTGCTCAGTTGGAATATGAAAAACAGCAGATTGAGAATCAGAAAGCTATTGAAGCTGCACAGGCAGATGCCACTGTAAAAACTACACAGGCACAGGCAGATGCAGACGCTGCTGTTATTAAAGCCCAGGGACAGGCCGATGCGAATAAGTTATTGAATGATTCCTTAACTGATATGATTTTGAAACAGCAGACCATCGACAAATGGAATGGAGAACTGCCAAAGGTATCCGGTACGTCTAATACTATGGTAGATGTGGGAGACGTTGTAACAAATTAATCCAGAAGGAATATACACTGGAGTCTTTAATGACTTCAGTGTATATTTCCAAAATTGTTGTAAAATAGCGACTATTTATTGCAGCTATATTGTAAAAAGATGAGGAATATAAAAATATGAACAAGGTAGAAAATAAAAGCGAAAAAGAAAACTTTTCAAAGTTAAAAAATATATCAGCAAAAGATTTTTCCCGCCGTAATTTTAGTGCAGTTTTTTCAGATGAGATATTAAACGTTCTTTTAGTTTGTTTTTTAGCACTTTTTGCAGGATTTGGTTATTGGTTTACATCATTAAATGATGATACACGAAACGCTTTATTAAAAGGTGTTTTTAGGACTGTGTTGGTAAGCTTTGCAATACTGTTTACATATCGTTTCTTACGAGCTTTATTCAGCAAAATAAGAGCATGTTGCCGATGCAATAAATTGCCATTAACAAAAGAAGAATCAGCAAAATTAGAAATAAAGTCGTTTCAGGAATATGCTAATTTTATTCATAAAATGGCAACTTATCACCCGTTGATAGGTAAAGAAAAGGTAATTAATTTGTCAACTCCGTGTATTAACGAAATAGAAAAAATATCATATGCACTTTTCCCGGAAGAAACATTGCTTGAAAGTTATTTTTATTGGATATCTATTGGAGGAAATTATGAATGGGATGCTTATATAGATTGGTGTGAAAGAATTGACTATGATTCTTATAAAAAATGGTTAAAACGTGAAGTGCAGCGCAAAGTACAAGAGAGGATGAAAAATTAAATTATGACGGTTGAAAACATATTTTGCTTTATTATAGCTTTAATCATTGCGATAACCGTCTTGCGGTTGCAAAAGCTGGAAGAAAGGGATAGAAGAAACGGATTGCAGGTAAACAGCCGGGACTACCGGCTTGAAAATATAATAAAAAATTTTTTCAAAAAGAGAGGTAAAAAGAATGAAAAGAGAAAAGAAAACAAAAAAAAGTAAACTGAAATGCAGACTGAATTGCAGTAAAGGTCAAATTTTTCATTGCGAAGAAATGGATCCAAACGAGCCTAAGCCATGTAAGGAAAAAGGTGGAAGATTTACAAGAAAAATATTGCAAATAATTCTTATCGTTTTGTATTATGAGGGGCTTATAGTTTTAACAAAATATGGGCTTGTGCCAACATTAATCGGAATTGGAATGTCTGTTTGTAATGTGTCCATTTTTGTAATAGAAAGGAAAAGTCAATGGTAGAAAATAAAAAATCTTATCTAAAAGAATTTGTCAAATTCCACATGGATGGAATAAAGTGTTGTGCTGTACTTTTAATATGTGTTATTGGCTTGCTTTTAGCCTATCCTTTGGGAAAATGGATTGGTGCAGGAGCAGAATTGGCTATAGACACAGAAACAACTTCGGAGTTTGAAGTCAAATGCATTTATGCAATATTATACGAATTTTTTGGCATTATTTTAGTGATTGCGTTTTTGTTAATATTATTAGTTATAAGCTGTATCGTTGGTAAAATTAAGATACTCATTGTAAACATTATTAGAATGAATAAAGCTATAAAAGGATATTGCAAATTGCCACTCACATTACAGGAATGTCAAAGCCTGCATCTTGATACGGCAGAACAGTATGTAGACTATATTTATAAGCAGCTTTGTTTTGAGCGGTATTTCACAGAAAGCGAATATATTTATAATGGATGGAAAATGTGCCAGTTAGAATTGACCAAAGACGACTTTAAAAAAATCAGTGAAGTTTTGCTGATATTAAGCAGAAAAGAAAATCCTAAATGCAAAAAAATCCTTCAGAAAATTAAAGAGAATTACAATTTTTACGAAAACGAGTATTACACGATAGATGACGCTCATTGGTGGCCAGATGCAGAAACGTGGAATAAGATAGCAGCTTCAATTGCAAAACAAGAAAAGATGGAAAAGAAAAAAGAGCCATAATGGCTCTTTTTCTTGTAGGAACGCCCACCGTGGGCTTTAAAAAGTGTTCCTCTAATTGGTAATCTTACTGTACCATAACATTTTGCAAAATGCAATACTTAATTTACAAAGGAGCTAACACAGCTTGCTACCCAGTTTTTTATTTTATCCGAAATCAAACATATTATAGACAAATATTGAATATAAGGAGGACTAAAAATGGTAAAAGGATATAAAGTATTTGATCCAGATTGGACATGTAGCGGGAAGCAATATACATGTCCAGGTAAATTTGAAGAAAAAGGAGAACTTGAAGTTTGTGGTCACGGTATGCACTTTTGTCAGACTGCTGCTGACTGCTTCAATTATTGCCGTTTCGATAGTAAAAACAAGGTTGCAGAAGTCATTGCCTATGGTGAGGTAAAAACAGACGGCGATGAGTCATGTACCGACAAACTGGAAATCGTGCGTGAAATCCCGTGGGATGAAGTGTTACGAATCACCAATATCGGGAAGAATTGCACGGGTCGCTACAACACCGGGAACAGGAACACCGGGAACAGGAACACCGGGGAGTACAACACTGGGAATAGGAACACCGGGTACAAGAACACCGGGGACTACAACACCGGGAACAAGAACACCGGGAACAGGAACACCGGGGACTACAACACCGGGTACTGGAACACTGGGGACTGCAACACCGGGGACAGGAACACCGGGGACTACAACACCGGGTACAGGAACACCGGGGACTGGAACAAATCTTCTTTCAATACTGGCTGTTTTAACACAGAAGAACAGAAAATTATGTTGTTTAATAAGCCGTCGAATATGACTTATCGTGAATGGTTGAAATCTGATGCAAGATGGTTACTGAATCAGATACCAAAGTATGTTGTTAAATGGGTATATGAAGAAGATATGACTGATGAAGAAAAAAGATTACACCCAACTTATAAAACAATAGGCGGTTATCTTAAAGAGATTGATTTATTTGAAGCTGCTCAACGTTGGTGGAATGGCTTATCAGATAAAGATAAAACCATTATCAAAGCAATTCCAAACTTCGATGCAGATATTTTTGAAGAGTGTACGGGAATTAAGGCCAATTAAGAAAGAAGTAATATATAAAAAGAGCTAGTGGTAGCTCTTTTTATTTTTCCAGAAATCAGACATATTATATATATAGTATTGAATATAAGGAGGAATAAACAAATATAGGAAAAATACAAGAGTATGAATATACGCCAAGGCAAATGGCGGAGAAACTAATGGAATTTAACAGAGATTTTTCGGATAACGAAGAAGAAATAAAACATGAAACTGAATATGTGGCAGAACTGTTTGGTAAGCTACAGAAGTCAGAAGAATTTAATGCTCTAGCACATCATTTAGACCTTATGTTTATGAATGACGTTTTTAAATAGGGCAAACGAATATTTTAAATGGAGGTAAATAAATTTATGGAACGTAGGAAGGTATTATTTACAGATGGAATGTCAAACGACTTTTTACTTATTATCACAGATGCGCCAAAGGCAGATATTGAAAAATACTGTAAATGGCATGTCAAACAGATGGAGGATGGATGGAAGTGTGAAACATTCTCGCCGTTAAAAGTAAAATATTATGTCAAAGAGCTACTTGATAGCGAAATTGATGATAAGGAAGATTTAGAATTAATTGGCTATGATGAATGCTATGATTTTAGCAACTATTATAGTGAAAACAAATAAGAAAATGGATATTTCATAAGAGAAAGGAGAGAGTTATATGTTTCCGATTATAACAAGTGAAAAACAGAAAGCATTTGAAGAAAGCTGTATAAAAAATAAAGTAGGAAGTGATGAAAGCGAATGCAAAGTACCTTGTATATGTGGTTACTACGGCAGAGCTTGTAGGCAAATGAATGACAAGGCAGATAGATTTCTTTGTACAGGGTGTGCATTGGCAGAATTTAGCAAATAAATGCGTGATTCATTAGAAGAAAGGATTAGTGAAAATATGGAAAGAACATTTGAATATATAGGGTTTCGTGGTAGAATTTGCGACATTGTAAAGATTGGAATTGATTGGTTTGATTATAGAGATAACGAAATCAACTTACAAAAAGTAGGTGCGTTTTGTAGAAAATGTGCTAAAGAAACAGCAAAGCCAATGATACCAATTTATATGAACGGAAAACCTGCTTATGCTTTACATTGTAATAAATGTGGTAGTGAATATCCAATGTATAAATCAATGTTTATTCAGAGGTATGTTGGATATGATATAGTTGCAGGCGGTCATGTAAATCCTACATATGGTACGAAGTCGGTGTTTGCTTCTATGGATAAAAAGGCAAGAGAACATTATAACAACAGAGAAAAGCGTGTAGAAGAAAAGATGTGTAGAATTATGAATTGTTCATCAGAAGAATACAGAGAGCAGAAAAAGCAGTGGGCAGAAGAGAATAAAAAATGGAAAAAGAAATTTGAGAGAGAGCAGGCTGCTAGACATGCAGAATATGAAGATGAAAAGAGAAAAGAAGAGTCAAGCAAACGAAAAGAACTTATTGATAAAGGTATTATCAAGTATGTAAAAAATATTGGTCTTGTAAATACGGAAACAGGGGAAGTAATTAAATTATAGTTCTGAATTTCGCATTTCATAAAGAGGTAAATGATGGAAAATAAAAAGTATATACTTATAAAATCAAATGATTTTTATAGTGCAGATAACATTGAGGGTAGGTTGCAGACGGAAAAATATAATACATATGAAGAAGCATATAATGCAATGAAAACAGAAGTTATTAATAAACTTAAACTTGATGACAAAGAATGGGAAAAATATATCGTAGGCGTATTAGAGCATATTGAATATTCAAATGTATACCTTGATACATGGTCAGCAAGAATTCATACTAATTTTGGTGAACATAATAGTTACTGGAAAATAATTGAAATGTAAATGAAACTAAGATTTACTCATAGAGAAATAAAAATGATTAAGAAATGGAAAAGCATGTAGGAAAGTGAGGTAAAAATATGGCAAAAGTAACAAAAGAATTAGAAAGATTATTAGCAAGAGCAGCTAAAAAACTTGATGCTGCACAAGATGCAAGAAGTGATGTTGATGATTATCTCGAAGAACATTACGGAATTAATACAAAAGAAGAATATGAAAAAATAGAAGACTCATGTACCTGGTGTTTTGGCATTGACGAAGATAATGTAAGGGAACTGATCGAGGAAAAGAAAAATAGATAAATCGTGATGGGTGGTAAGTCTCCGAAAAGGGGTATGGAGAGTCTGAGCAGACGGATAGAGTTGGTATTACAGTTCGAAACTGGTCGTTGGTTCTGAATAAGAATTACAAGCGTAAGCTTCTGCAATGGGAAACCCCAGCTATGCTGCAAGGTTCGAATCCTTGCCCACTCATTATACTACAAGATTTATACAGAACGCTGATTAATAAAAGGAGCCAGAAGTGGCTCTTTTTATTTTTCCAGAAATCGAGCATATTGTATATATAACATTGAATATAAGGAGGAATCAATATGAAAGAGTATGTGAGTGTAAAAGAACTTCTTGAAGAAGTTGATGCAATGGCAAAGAGAGGTACATTGCTCGCAAGAGGTGGAGTAACGCAGGAAGAATTAGCAATGCAGATTAGAGGTCTTATTGTTCATGTAGCAGCGAAAGATGAAGCAGATAAAATTATTAAAGAACTGATTGAAAAATGCATTGTCGCCGTTAATAAACTACCTAATTGTCCAAACGGACATTCAGGTGTATACGACAAGGCAACAATTGAAAGAGTGCTAAGAAATGTAATTGATGATTAAATTTATATTTTAAAACAGATTGGAGAAATAAAAATGGTAAATATAATTGTATTTAACTGTGATGACAGATATGTGGAATATGTATGGGATTCTAAAGAAGATTTCGTAAAAGATATGGAAAGTAACAATGAAAATATTCCAATGTTAGATGATAAGATTGTAGAGGTAAATACAGAGGACAATACATTGCAGTCCTGGTATGAAAACAGAGGTGAAATAACCGTTGATGTATTTTTAGAAAAATGCAAAGATTTATATAAAGAAAACTAAATCCGGTAACGGAATAGGAGGAATAATACATGTTAAAATATGCAAATGTTTCTGATTTGAATGCTGATCAGATAAGATTAATAGAGAAAAACAAATGGTGCATTTTTACTGAATGCGATGGAAACGGGACATATTGGCTTAAGGGAATACACTGGGTAAATCGTATAGGATATATTGTTTTATCAGAAGATGTTGATGTTGAAGATATAAATTCTTATGAAGAATTAGATAAAATTGCAGCATATGACAATGATTTTAACAATATTGTAAGAGATACGTTGTCACCTATAGAAGACAAATGTTACGTCTTTTTAGTGAAAGATCCGGCAAATTACCGTTTTGAACAGATATGGACAAATAAAGGATTGAAAAAGGCAAAAGAAAAAGCGAAGCAGAGATTTGGATTTAAGTGTACATATTATGAGTCAAAAAATTGTGACAGGATGGACAATTTAATTCTTAAGCATAACCATAAGGTAGAAAAAGATACAGAAAAAGCGATTGAAATTTTAAGGGCAAATGGATTTACTGTTGTGTCCGAGAGATTTGCAGCATTACAGTGAAATACAAAAACTTAAAAAGGGCCAGAAATGGCTCTTTTTATTTTTCTCAGAATCAAACATATTACATATATAACATTGAATATAAGGAGGATTAAACTAATATGGAAAACGGAAAAAATAGAATGACAAGAGAACAGCTGTACAAAAGCATCAAGGTAGTAAAAGGAAATCATTGGTGCAGAATTTGCGATGCAGAAGCGGATTTTGTTATTGTCAACCCTAATGTTTATGGAAACGGAAATGAGTTGCCTTTGTGTAAAAAGTGCGCGGAAATGCTTAAAGGTAAAATTGATATTGGAATGACAATGTAACCGTAAAATGCGTGTTTCCTTGGATTGGAGGCAAGAGAAATGAAAACAAGAAAAGATATTAAACTTGGGAAAGATGAGAAATTTGTAGAAGATATTAGAGAATGCAATAATCGGTGTACAAAATGCGGAGGGCGTTTGATTACAAGTTTTGGCGCAGGAATTTCGGTTGAATTTTGTGCAGAGGACAATTGTGATTATGAAGATTACGATTATGATTTGTAGTAAGAAATTCGCATTCCAAAAGGCAAATTGAGGGAAATTAAATTGAGAAAGTTTAGAAAATTAGAAGATTGTGCAGATTGTTTATGTAGAGTTTGTGCAAGGAATATTTATAATGATTCTTATAATACAAATATGAATACATTTAGCATGAGATGTTGTCCATGTAATTCTTGCAATGAGAATCAAGATGTAATTGAAACAGATAAAGATTGTGTCTTATTTTTACCAGACCAAAATATCTAAAGAATCAAACCGTGAAGGTTCTTGAAACTAAAATTTTAAATATTACTATATTAAATTATGGAGAAATAGAAAATGAATAGAATTGATGAAATTATTTATAAAGAGACACAGAAGGCAGCTTATGAAGAACAGTGCGAACAGGGATTTGTTCATCAGGAACAGCCAAACGATGGATGCAACCTTAGAAAAACTTGTAAAGGATGTTGTCCGCCAATTGGTATATGTAACAAACCATGGGTAATTTAATGATAATACAGAAGGAAAGAAAGAGGTAAGAGAAAATGAAAAATAATAATTGGGTTTCTATTAACTCTGGTTTATTGCCTAATGATATGGAAATTGTACAAGTAACGTATCTTGGTTATTATGATGAGAAACCATATTGTGATGAGTTTGCTTATATTAAAAATGGAATTTGGTATTGGAATGCTGATGATGAAAAAGTTAAAGTGAAAATCACGGCATGGAAGAAGAATTGTGAACCATATAATGCAGAATAAGAAATTCGCATTTATTAGGAAAAGGAAACAAATATGTATAGAGGGTTTATTTGAAGATAGGAGGATATTATGAATCTATATGATGGTTGCGAATCAAATAAGGAAATCATTTATGGTTTTACTTCACTTGATTTTTACGATAAATTAGAAAAGCGACAAAATGAAATTTTATCACAAGGAAAGAAGGTTGTGTTTGTAGAATCAAATACAAGTGTTCATTCAGGTGCAAGAGTTGTTATATATTCTGATAAAATCCCTGAAATCATGCAAAATTACAAACACAGATACGTCAAAATCAATGGAAAATGGACAAGAAATAGTCTTCTTGGATATTGCGATTGCTGTGGAAAGTATACAGAACTTGTTTGCTTGAGTGATAAAGGAAGAACATGTGAAAATTGTTCAGACTGGGATTTCTAATAAAACTAAGATTTACACCGAATTGGAAAATAAAAAGAGTCAGAGATGGCTCTTTTTTATTTTACCTTAAATCAGACATATTACATATATACATTGAAAATAAGGAGGAATAAACAATTATGAAATCATTAATGAAAATAGTAGCATTTCTGAGCGTATTTGCAATATTGGCAGACGGTTGCATTGGCAGAAACAATGTTGAAAATATTAAGAAATCTGCTAACGAAAACATTGAAGCAACAACAGAATCACTCAAAGATAGTATAACAAGAATCTTTGATAGTGAAAAAACAGATGAAAGTGCATCAGAGTTTTCAACCGAAACATATAAGAATGAGATGGTAATATCCTTTGTTGATGTAGGACAGGGCGATTGTACCATAATCAAATGTGGAGATAATACAATGATGGTAGATACCGGAATGTATTATGAGTACGACAATGTGCAGGAAGAAATGAATAATCTCGGAATAAGAAGTCTTGATTATCTTGTATTAACACATCCAGATGCTGATCATATTGGTTCCGCAGAGGATGTGATAGAGGATTATCCGGTAGACACCGTATTAATGCCAGATTGCGATTCTGATTCAAAAACATATAGCAGGCTTATGACAGCTATTGACGAATCCGGCGTGAAGATAGTGCATCCAACAACAGAAGACATATTTGCTTTTGGTGATGCCACTATTGACGTTTTGGCACCAAAATATGATGTAGAAGGAGCTTACAGCGATACAAATTCTTTTAGCATTGTTTGTAAAGTGACTTACGGAATAAATTCAGTACTTTTAACCGGAGATGCAACAGGAGAAGAAATAGGAGACATCATAGACTACGAAAATGTATCTGCGGATATAATTAAATTAGCACACCATGGAAGTGCAAATGATGGCTGCAATAATTATTATTTTCTCGATAAAGTAAATCCGGACTATGCTATTGTTTCCTGCGGATACAATAATGATTACGGGCATCCGCACAGAGAGACGATGAGTTACTTGAAAGACAACAATATTAAAATGTTCCGTACAGACTTACAAGGTACTATAAGATGCGTGTTAGACGGTAAATCCATTACTTTTGACAAGGAAAACTGTAAAGATTTTGCTTCAGGAGAAGAACTTGAATGTGAATAAGAAAGCAGGGCGTAAGCCCTGTTTTTGTTTTATCAGAAATCTGACATATTGTTAGTAAACAAAACTAAAGGAGGACTTTACATGGAAAATATTGATTGGAATAGTAAAGATGCGGTAATAAAAGCTGTTCAACAAAATGAAATGTCTATATATTTTGCCTCAGAAAGATTACGAGATGACAAAGACGTGGTTATGGCCGCTGTTCACCAAAATGGAATGGCTTTATATTTTGCCTCAGAAAGATTACGAGACGACAAAGACGTGGTTATGGCCGCTGTTCACCAAATTGGAACAGCTTTATATTTTGCCTCGGATGAATTACGTAACGATAAAGATGTGGTATTAAAAGCTGTTCAACAAAATGGAATGACCTTACGATATGCCTCAGAAAGATTACGAGGCGACAAAGACGTGGTTATGGCCGCTGTTCACCAATATGAATGGGCTTTAATATATGCTTCCAAAGAACTACGAGATGATTTTGCTTCGCTATATGTTTCTCCAAGACTCAAGCAAGACCAAGACATACAAAAAGCTGCCGGATTAGAGCCGGATATAAAACAAGAACCGGAAAAACCAGATATCGATATGGTATTAGGAGATGCGAAAAAATGGTGTCAGAAACATAATGATATACCGACAGCACAACCACAACATAATATCGAACGGTAAACTATAAAAGCAGGGCGTAAGCCCTGTTTTTGTTTTGCTGGAAATCGGACATATTATTAACAAATATTGAATATAAGGAGGAAGACATTATGGAATTGGAAAAACTACTTAATTCTCTGAAGAGAAATCGAGAAAACATATCGAAAGAAGAATTACATGGTCGATATGGAGCTTCTTACAACAAGTTGTTGCATGATATTAAAGCTTGTGCAGAAGATCATTTAAACAAAACAGTTCTTAACTGTAAATGTACAAATGTACAGGCAGAATGTATCAAAATCGAATTTAAAGAAACAAATATCCAGAAGCGTCTTTCAGATGCATTATTTAAGGATGTAAGTATTTCTGAATTTGAAGCTGTAAAAAGTGAAATGAAACATATCATAGCTAGATTTACGGCCAAAAGAGAACTTGTGTAGAAATAATTAAATAAAGGGGAATTTTATGGCAATCATTTTTTTAACATTGCTGGTAATTGCTTTTGCAGTTGCTTGCATCGGAGGAATCTTAGAAAAAACAACACGTTTTACAAAAGCAAAATTAATAACTGCTCCAGCGTTCTATATTTCAGAAGCATTGGGTGCGGCTGAATTTTTAACACTTATCATCGAAAAGCTTTAACTTTTTGGATACAAAAAAGGTCCCGGTATCGGGGCCTTTTTCATTGAATAAAGGGAGGTATATTCGAAATATAGTTAATTGTCAAAGAGGAGGCCCACCGTGGGCTTTAAAAATGTTATTTATGAATGTTTACACTTATAATATGTACGATATTTTAAAAATTGCCGGACTTATTACAAAGAAAAATAGTATAATTGTAAATTTCCTTGTAGAATAGCCAAAAATATTCTCGTTTTCGTACATATTATAAATAGATGGTGGAAGTGGCCGGTATACGCTACCCGTAAATACCTGCTGTTGCAGGCTTCTTGAATAAACCCCATCTAAATTTCCAAGGTATATACTACCCATAAATACCTGCTGATGCAGGCCTTGCTACAAGTCTTGTGTAATTGTCCTCAGGTATATACCACCCACAAATACCTGCTGTTGCAGGCTGAGGGATAGAAAGGGGTGTTACATTTTAAGGTATACACCACCCACAAAAATACCTGCTGTTGCAGGCGTGCTTTGCATTAAAGATTATTGTTATGCGGTATATACTACCCATAAACACCTGCTATTGCAGGCAGAGAAAGCATGGAATACACTGGAGCAAATACCTGCTGGAGTAGGCTGAAAAGGATTGTCTTTTACATTTTGACTGTTATATACTACTCTTAAATACCTGCTAACGCAGGCGGAATATTATCAGTATATTGTTTTTATAAAATCCCTACTAAAGTAGGCGTTGTGGAGGTCTTTTTTCCAAGAAAAAGCTACTTAAGAAAATTCTCAAGCAGCTTACAATTGGATTATTTTGCATCATTTTTCAACTGTTCTTCAGATATCTCCAGTAACTCTTCCATATCCCCAAAATCATCAAAATTAATTTCAATTTCCGTATTTCCGGGAACAGTTCTAAATCCGGCTTCTACGCATAAGTGCCGTTCTAAGCGGTCATCGGTCAATACAATATTCCGAGATCCAGTTGAAATGGCATCATTTTTATATACCGTTCCAGTTTTATCGTTTTTTACGCAACACGAAAACATAAAAGGCATATTATAAATACTGCATATTTTTCGAATTTGCTCTACGAGTGGTGCAACCTTTTCGTCATATATATCTTGTCGGTCAAATTCAGTTACATTTTTACTTGTCATTTTTTAAACCCTCCTACATCATTTCTTCAAACATTTTCATTAGAGCGTCTTGTTTTTCTTCATCAAGTGTTTCTTCAATATTTTCTTCTGTGGCAGCTACTGTCTGTCCGGCATCCGGTTTTGATGTTGGAACAAATGATAAAACAGTGTCCTTTTCTTGCGGAATGGAAACAGTTTCTTTTGATGCTTCAACTGGTGAAATCTCCGGCATTTTTGGTGGTGGAGTAGTAGCTATTGCATCAACTGCTATAGCGGTTGATGGAGCCGCAGTAGTTGCGGAATCAATATTCGGTAGTTCACTTTTCAATTCTGCTTTTAAAATATTTTTTTGCAATAATACTTTCTTGTTTTTCCCATCAAAATCACAAATAACGCAATTTTCATGTGGCTGAGTCTGGATGCGCTCATTTTCTAATGATAGGTAATTGTCATCGGAGAAAAATACACCTAAATTCTGATGCATCAGGGCATCACGTAAAATAGTCTTGCAAAAAGCATTTCTAAAACCATATTTAATAGATTTCAATAATGCAACAGCTTTTTCATCTTTAAATGTACATTTTACATGATATTTCTGGCTGCCGTTTAAGTCATGTAAACGTGTTTCCGAGATATAAATTTTGTAAGGTTGTCCATTCGCATACGAAGTGACAGCATTAACCATTAAGGTTTTGACCGGAATTCCAGCGTATTGCAAAGCAAGGAGATCCGCATCAAAACGTTTGTATAGACGAAGTTCTATATTAAAATTCTTCATGCAAATATAGACTCTGCATAAATGTACAGAGCCTTTTCTCCTTTCTATTTAATTTTTTGGAAGCGGAAAGCATAATATCCACGCACATTTGAAAATACAAATGGAAGGTTGTCATTGCGTGTTCCCTTAAAAATCTTTAAAGTACTTAAATCTTTAAAGTGTGTTGTAATTTTCTCGTACCATGCAGCCCCGGTTCCACCTGTGATTACAAGATAATCATAATCAAAAATATTGAGAGCAATAAGCTTATCAATCGCCTCGTTACATACTTTGTCAGATGCTTTCTGTAAAAGTTCCGCAAAAGGTTCTTCCGTGGATTTCATCTGACGGCGATTAATATAAGGCACTTTGCCAGTAGCAAGGTATTTCTGCATTGCAGGGATAGTAATTTCCTGTCCTCTGGAAGAATATTCCTCCTCATTGTGCTGATAAATAAGGTCAATGGTTTCCTTCATAACACGTTTCATACCAAGGTCATCAAAAGTCTGTGTTGCCTCTACAAAATGAGCCTTGATCGGAAATATGTCGAGAGTTCCAAATCCAGGGTCAAATACAATGACTTTTTTTGTAAAAAAAGCTTCTGAATCGGCTGTAAAGTTGTGATTATAATCAGTAATTACAGAAAAGAGTGTGCCAAGCGGCTGTGACATTACAAACACATCGTCAAAGCTGATTTCAAAATCATATTCTACCCATTTGTTGGAACCGAGCTTTAACCTGAAATGATGATGTCCGGCAATAACATCCTTAAGGTTGTCAGTATCCATTTTTAAATATTTTGGTGGCAGACCAGTCTGAACAATAATCCGCCGTCCACTAGGGTCGCCAAATTTGTTCTTCTGCATAGCAATTGCTAATCCGCAGCGTGTAATTACTTTAAACATTGGATTATTGTAACGTTCACGCCCATAAAGCACCGTTTCAGAATCAGAGGTGTCATCGATAGCCACAAGGTTCTGAGCAGCCTCACCTACACACCAATTTTCACCCGTTTCCATATCCTGATATAAAATGTTTTCTTTCGGAACATTACCAAGAAGACGCTGATCCGTTGAAATACGTCTTGCATAACTTGGAAAAATTCCGACCATATTAGGGGAGAAGAGTTTAACTGCGGAATATCCGATATCTAATGCAATCTCCCAAACATTTTTAGGTATTCTGTTGTCTCGTTCAATAAATTCTGTTTTAGTTTTATAATCTCTTGTATCCAATATAAAAAATCCTCCTTAATTAATTTGACATATGCCGCATATATCAGAAAACTCTATTGGTCCGATAAGACGGCTATCATTTGAATTGTTTCTATTATCACCAAGTACGAAGTATTGTTCTTTGCCTAATACAATTTCAGATTTTGCACATCCTGGGTTTTGCATAAGTGGCAAATTCTCTTTTATCTCTTCGCCATTCCGGTAAAAGACGCCATTTTTTATCTGCACGGTATCTCCCGGCAGTCCCACAATTCGTTTTATGTATCGCTTGTTGTGAGTATCATGACTGTTAAAGTAAATCACATCATTATAATGTAAATCATCTTGTGTAAAATCCTTTGTAGTAAAAAGTATTTGCCCATTAGTCAATGTCGGGTTCATAGAATTCCCCGTTACTACAACAGGTTGTTTAAAATGCATAAATATCAGATATAAGACGAAGACAATAAGAATAACAAAAAAACCAATGTCTATATATCCTGTTTTGTAGTGTTTCATTTGAAAGCCTTTCTGTTTAAAATGCCAAGTTTGATTTCCTTTTCGCTATATTTTAAAACCTTCACATGAATAAGTTTGTAGTCGAATTCCATATTGGTGTAATCAGTCATGCCGCCATTTGCGATGTCTTCCTCTACACGCTTTGAGAACTCCGCTACAAGATTTTCTGCATCAATAAAATTCAATCTGTTTCCACATGGTCGTTCTCCAGGCTCACGATTCTGTTCAAAATATTTTGGGCAGGCATAAAAGGGAGAGGATGGCCCCTGCTGAATTTTCATGGGAATTGGTTCTTTGTGTCCATGAATACAGAAAAACGATATTTTGTTCCATAAATTCTTAATCATAAAATAATTCTCCTTTCTGATATAGAAATTGTTAGTAAGGCACAAAAGATATGCCCACATATAATATGTCAGAAACGTGCCTTTTTTTTCAGCTTTTTTACAAGCAAAAATAGCAAAAATAAAAAATAAGAAAATAATTGGGAAAATCGTACATATTGTCAGTGAAGAAAAGCTATGGCGACCATGGCGAGAGACAAACTTAATAAAACTTTACAAACAAGGAGGAAAATTGATGGAAAACAATTTAATGCAGGAACTTGCAGCAGAACTGAACCCAAGAGAAGTGAATTTGAAAGAACTTAACTTACAAGCAGAGAGTAACGATGCAAATGAGAATGATGCAGAAGGAAGCGTAAAAAAGCAGCCATATGTTTATCGCAATGCATTTGAGGTAACAGGTAAAGTTATCAGTTTTAATCACGACCATATGGGACATGACATGATGACAGTCTTAGTAAAAAAACAGACTCCATTATTCGTCAGGGTTATTTACGATGAAAGAATGTTGCCGGGTGATGTTGTCGTAGGACAGCATGTGCATGTAAAAGGTTATACAAAGGCTTTCTCTTATACAGATTTAGCAGGAAAACGTACCTACATGCAGTTCTTCTCAGCGACATCTATCGAGCACCGCAAAACAATCATGGAAGACGCATTCCAATTAAAAGGACGTTTCTACGAGAATGATGATTTCAAGGCTTATTATGCCGGAACAGTGGTGAGAGCTTTCGAAACCAATGATTCCTGGGGACAGATTATCTTAAAGGTAGATGGTTCATACGGCGGAAAGAAATCAAACATTATCCGTATGGGATATTTTAAGAATGGCCGCCTTCCGGAATTTGATTACAAGCCTGGTGATAACATTTGCGTATATACCAGTGTTTGGACTCCAAAAAAGGAAGTGGATGGTAAAACCGTTTTCTATGAAAACCTTACGGTTGAAGATGTTGTCCGTATTAGCAGAGCACCAGAAGAGACAAATCAGGCAACAGAAGATAAAGCAGAGGATAAGGTAAAAGAAGATGCCGTTAAGCCATCGACTGAAAGCGAGGGTGTTGCAGAGTAATTAATATATTGGGAGCGCATCATGCATTTTGTGTGTGATGCGTTTTCTGTATTCACAACATGTTTTTTTTGTATATTTCAAAGGCGGCCGGTAGTGACACATACTGGTCGTTTTTGTTTTTATTTTATCAGAAATCCTACATATTATATGTAAATTATTGAATAAAAGGAGGTACAACATGGGAGATATAGAATTCAAAGTCAACCTTAAAGCTGATAAAAACAGTAAGGAATTTGACGAAATGATTTTGCAAAGTTTAATAGGAAAGAGTTTTGCAATTGAAAATTTTGAAGAAGAATTAAAAAAAGTATTCAAGAAAAAAAGTAGTAGTCAATTATGGTGGGATAACAAGCCAGTCGATTTATGGGATGGAAAGGAATATCACAAGGTCAATTACAGATGCTGCCCTTCATCACGTAAAGCCAGATACATTTTTGGTTTGGTATTAGACCGCGGGAAAAAGGTTGTTACCATTAAAAACGGTTTTTTAGAAGCAATATAAATTAGGAAGAAAGAGGTATATTTATGAAAAACTTTAAAAGTCTGGATATGCGTGTTGCATATAAGAATGGTGGAGCTAGAGAACGTTATGCGCTTGAAAACGGAAACAAATCAATATTATTTATTCGCGGACATAAGTGCTTCAAATTCACATATCCAAAGAGGAAAGCATATCAGGATGCAAACGGTGCCACTTATGATACGGTAACGAAAAATTGGATTGACTAATGAAAAGAGGAATCAGCATGTTAATTGTTAAATTTGTTGGATTTGGAGGCAGTGGTTTAGATTACCCTTGCTATGAAGATGGAAATGGAAAATTATACTTTGACTGCAATAATGGATGTGGAAGGTTAAATCTCCATACCGGAGCTTATAGAGATAGTTTCGGAGACATTTGTGGAGAACCGGACAGACGAAGTGAAGAAATAATCCAATGCTCAAAACCTTTTAAAAAACACCACCGGAGAAAAGATTACATGATGCTGGAACGGCTAAGGCAAGATTGTGATTTTTTTCTTGGACCTGGATGTGGTTGTGAAAATAACTTATACTACAAAACAGTAGAAGAGCATTGTAATCAGATGGAAAAATTATGGAAATCTTTTGGAAGATATGAAAAACCAAACTGGTTAACTTTGGAACAGATTAAATCTTATCGAGTACAGATGTTAAAAGCACGAAACAAACCAATGTAAAAAGAGCTAGTCATAGCTCTTTTTTATTTTGTTCGGAATCAGACATATTATGCATAGATAAATATTGAATACAAGGAGGGGTAATTATGTATGACAAAGAAACTCTTTTAGCAAGTGTAGATTGTATAGAATTGGCCCGATATCTTGGAATGCCGATTGAAAAACATGGAAGTAGCTATTTTACACAGTGCGTTTCTGGATTACATCGTGAAACACAGTTAGACCATAACAAAATATATTCCAATGGATGTTATTGCTTCAGCTGTGGAAAAAGATATGATGCGGCTGGAATGGTTATGGCATATTATGAGAATGTATTAGGCCAGTCTATTAACTTTCAGGAAGCTCTTGGAATAATAGGAGACAGTCTAGGAGGAAGAAACGCATTTTTAGTAGGCAAGCATGTTCAATTCTCACCGTTCCCATTAACAGATGAAGAACTTCAGGCAATTGGATTGCAGCCAAAAGCAGGAAGTGGAAAGGTTATAGAATCAGCAGAAACAGATGAGGATGGTTACTGGTTTTATAAAGAAAAGTACGTATCTTTTGGCAGCATAAAAATGCTTTATACTGGCGATAAAGACGCATTTATGTATATTGCTAAGAAAAAATGTGAAGATGCACTTTGCTGGTGGAACAATCTTACAAAAGCGATACAGCTTAATGATCCGCAAAATATTGGATGGCTAAATGTTGTAAGAGAAGAATATACTCTTGCAAAAAATGCTTATATCAAATTAGGTGGAAAAATTAAAACAGCTGACAGATTATTTTCGTTATAAAAGGAGTCGGAAACGGCTCTTTTTTATTTTGTCTGAAATCATACATATTTTTAGTGAATATTGATGATGGGAGGATAGAAAGTAAATAAAAGAAATTTCTACCAATTAATAAATTTAAGAACGGAGGAAATTAAAATCATGAATTATCGAATGAGAAAAGAATATCTGAAAAACTATTATCTGAAAGATAATGCAGAAGACGAGAAAATTCTAGTGGAGGATTTTTCGAAAAAAGTATTCCATAGATGGAACGATAAATTGGAAATTATGACTAGAATATGTGATTACTATGGATATGGGTTTAGATTTTATCCGGACGGAAGATTAGTGCTGCAAATGTTGCGGAACAACACAAAAGAAAAAGACTTTGAATGGAGAGGAAAAGACGATTGCGGGCACTTGGAATATCAGTCATTAGACGATATGTTGATTGACTGGTTAGATGAGTTGAAGCAGAATGAAGGTTCCTACAAATTTGATGAAGAAATTAGCTTTATCGAAAATATGAAGAAAAATTCAAAGAAATCTTGTATGCCTGATTTAAAGGATTTGTTGCAGGATGGAGAAGTGATTGTTAAATATCATTTGCATAACGAATATATTCCTCGAAATGCAATTGCAAAAAATGGCAGTACAGATATTTCCGCTTCTTTAGAAATGACATTGCATAGAATCCTCGAATCCGGAGGAACCGAAGACGATGTATATGCGATTATGGGTGCAAAGATCCCAACAGAAGAAGAGAGAAAAGAGCTTGAAGAATTTAATGAATACACAGAGATTGACCTTGGCTATGTGCTGCCTGGATTGATTGACATGTGGAAAGAAAGTGAGGATGCAGAATGTCAAGAATAGGAATTGGGAACAACGTCATACAGCCGGATGCACGGTGTATGTCATGCAAGCGTTGGAAGAGTGCAAGTAAGAGAGGATTCTTTGTTTTTACGGAATCCGGACATTGTTCTCTTCCGTATTGCGAGAAAGACGTGAGAAATAAAGGAAAGAGAGGCGTGTATAAATGAGCATTGGAACATTAGGAATAATGGAACGAATGTCGCAGAAGAATAACAAGGACTTAAAGCTTTCCCCATTATACAATATCATATCTGCTCATAGTGGCAAGGACGGATGGGGAAATGTGACAATCGCTATGCCAAATGAAATTGTTGTAGGATTGCTTACAAAGCCAGATAGCTATATTGGTGGATTATTGATTTGCAGTAAAGAAGAATTTGAAAAGGAAAAGAAAGTAGCAGAAAGAGAGGAAAAATAAATGGCTAATATGATGAGTTTAAACATTAGTGATGAAGTTATTAAAGTGGCTTAAGGCAGAAAGTGAGGAATAGCATGGAGAGATTAACTGAATATATGGGAAACGGTGAAAATTATGAATCGATAAATCCAATAGATACCCCTTATGAATATGGAAAGGCAAATCTGCAGGCACTGATTAATAAACTTGCTGCCTACGAGGATGCCGAGGAGCAGGGATTACTTCTGCGGTTGCCGTGCAAGGTTGGAGATGCCGTATATCTGATTGATAAAGATGAAAATAATAGGCTCCAAGTATATGAGGGGAAATGGAGAAGAGTGTCCCTTGTTCAAACTTCGAAGAATAGTTCGTTTGAGCTTTGCGGAGAAATTTCTTACGACATACATGACTGTTTTTACAATGATGGAAGGACTATGGAACAAGGAATGTATGTAGGACAAGAAAGCACGAGAATCGGAAAAGTGGTCTTTCTTACCAGAGAAGAAGCCGAAGTCAAGCTGAAAGAAATGGAGGAAAAGGATGGAGAATAGATATTTATGCCGCGCAAAGCGGATTGATAATGAACAATGGGTGGAAGGGTTTTATTTTTGTATGACGCATCCAGATGGTAGGCATACGCATCATTTTATAATACCACTTGGTGCAGATTTAAGTCTTGGAACGCCCATTGAAAAAATACAGGTAGAAGTAGATCCATCCACCATCTGCCGGTGCACCGGACTTAAGGATAAGAACGGTAAGCTGATTTGGGAGAATGATATTGTAAATTGCATGGATGCAGAATGCTGTGGCTACATTAGTTGGAATGAAAGCGAAGCAGGTTTTTACTTTGATGTATTGCTTGAAGATGGAAGATTTGAAGAGGAACATATTTACGATTATCAGGATTGTATGGAGGTTATCGGCAACAACTTTGACAACCCGGAACTGTTAGAGAAAGAAAACAGAAAGGATAGTTGTGTATGAAATAGCAGCCATTACATTTTTTTAAAAGGACCAGAAATGGTCCTTTTTTATTTTGCCTGGAATCAAACATATTATAAGTAAAATTGAATATAAGGAGAAAAAGAAATGAGAAAAGCGAACAAACCAAGATGGAAAACACTTAATCGTTGGGAAAGAATAGCTAGAGAAGCTAAACGGATGGGACATAGTGATGTAGTGGTTGACTACTTTAGAGAAAAAGCAAAAAAAGAAAAACAGGTGGTAGCAAATAGTGAAGAATAATTTTTGCGATTTGTACCAGCTGATTCCAAAGGAAGAATTAACAAGGGTTTTCAGAACTTCTACAACAGCAAGTGCAGAATTGGATCCAACATTTCTGGGATTTGAAGATGTCTACAAGGCAGTTTCAACATTTGTACAAAAAGATAAAATGATAATAGACCTTGGATGCTCTTACGCAGCGCAGGCGTTTTATTTCACAGATTTTCTTGGCTATATCGGTGTAGATTGTGGAATAGAAGATGGGGCACATTTTGAGACTGTCAATATGGAATTCTGCAAAATGCGTATCCAGGATTTCTGTAACATGGTTGTAGAGAAAAATTGGAATTTACAGAATGTTTTTGCTGTTTGCTCATATGTGCCGGATAAAGAAGCCAGAAAAATAGTTAAGAAAACATTTCCCTATTGTTTGGTATATTATCCTTCATAACAAGAAATTGAAATTTAAAAATAGCCAGAAATGGCTCTTTTTTGTTGTAGAAAAGCCCAAAAAAAATAAGATTATCGTACATATTATAGTTGTAACATAAAAATCATTCTATATTACTTCAGGAGGAATATTCATGAGAAAAATCACAGAAACACATACCGGAAAAATTGTATCAGACACTGATTTAGGTATTGAATACTTATATGTTGGTGACTACGGAAAAGAGAATAACATCAAAGCCGATTTTCTTGGATACACAAAACGTATTGAAAAGGTTGAACATAAGCCTGTTGATATTACGGATAAGCTTGTAGTCACTGTATCCAGTCAGAAAGGCTGTCCAATGAGCTGCAACTTTTGTGACTGCCCAAAACTTGGTTTCCATGGAAATGTAAGTACGGTGGAACTTGTATCAGAGATCACAACAGGTATTGCACTTTCAGGCATTAAACATGGCGAACGTCTTAATGTACATTATGCACGTATGGGTGAACCTACATTTAATCCAAATGTGATTACCTCTGCGCGTATTATTGCAGAAATGGTTACTGCAGCTGATACAGACATTTCATTCGAAACATACCATCCGGTTGTTTCAACTATGATGCCAAAGTCCAACAAGAATCTTAAAAAATTCTTACAGACATGGGTTGAAACAGGCTTTGCATACGGCGGGGAAGACGGATTTGGCTTACAGTTTTCCATTAATACACTTGATGAAGAAAAACGTAACGAAATGTTCCGTAATAAGTCACTTTCTTTGCAGGAAATCAGCGATATTATTAAAGCTCTTCCGATGCCAAAAAAGCGGAAATACACATTAAACTTCGCAGTTACATCGGAATGTAATTTGGATGTTGAGCTGATGAACAAATACTTTGACAAAGACAAATGTATTGTAAAAATCACCCCAATTCATAAAACTGTTGAGGCAGTCAATGAGGGTTATGAAATTGTTACAGACTTTGACGTATACGAAAAATTCGAACAGCCGCTTACAAAAGATGGCTGGGATGTCATTGTATTTGTCCCAAGCAAGGAAGAAGATGCGGATCGTATCACCTGCGGTAATTCCTTAATTGCACTTGCAACCCAGTAATATACATATTGTGTTTTGACGGTAACATTGCTGTTAGGCGCAATATAGTCATAGCTCAATGAAAAATAGCCAAAAATGGCTATTTTTTATTTTGTTAAGAATCATACATATTTAAAGTATACATTGAATACAAGGAGGAAATGAAATGAAAATCAAAAAATTGGAAGTAGAAAATTTTATGGGTTATTACGGAGTAAATACCTTTGAAATGGGCAATATTAACGTGTTATGTTCGCAGAATGGTACAGGAAAGACATCTTTTCTCGAAGCACTTCGTTACGCTCTTACAGGGGCAGAACCGGACAGAGAAATTATTTCAAACGGCTGCGCTCAGGCAACAGTATCTATTACATTAGATGATGGCAATGTCTATACAAGAGAAAAACGTGTGGATAAGCCAAATCGCTGTAAAATCAACGGAAAAACCACTACAGCAGCTTCTATGAATGAAGCAATCGAAACATGTTGTGGAGTAAAAATGGAGGATATTAAGATCGCAACATCTTCCGATGTAATTGCATCATTAAAGCCGGAAGAACTTGGTCACTTTTTAACATCCTATATCCCGGAAAAATTAAATCTTGCAAAAGTAGAAAGCTATATTCCAGATTTAACACCGGAAATGGATACTCTTTTAGCAGGTTATTTCCCAGAAGAATTTACCATGGATGATATTAATGGGGCATACGACTTCTTCTTCAGCCAGCGTAAAGTATTAAAACAGATGCGGCAGGAAATCGAAGCAAAATTGAAAGGAATGCCGGAAGAGGCCCCAATTACTGACAAAGAGAGTTTGAAAAAGCAGCTGGAAGAATTTACAAACATCGCATCTCAGAAAAGACTGTATGAAGAAAAATTATCAGCATACAACAGAGCAGTAGCAGCAAAACAGCGGCAGGAAGCATCTATTACAAAAATGGAAAATGAAGCCGCAGCAATCTCAGCTACAAAGAAAACAGATAGTGAGAGAGATGCAAAGAAAAAGGAATTGGATGAGCTTAAAAATAAGGGAAATGAGCATGTGAGAGTAATTACAACCTTGAAAGCTAATTACAAGCTGCTTAAAACATCCCTTGAAAACCTTATGAAACCGGTATGTCCGCTTTCTGATTCACTTGTTTGTGCAACAGACAAGTCAAAAATCAAGGAAGAACTGGAAGCTAATCTTAAGGATACAGACGAATCTATAAAAGTGCAGAAAGCTGCAATCGATAAACTGCGTAAAGAATGTGTAGACAAAGAAGCTGAACTTGCTGCATATGAGAAAGAAAAAGCAGATTATGACAAGAAATGTTATATTCTCCGTCAGGTAGGAGAAATGAAGAAGTCGGTTATTGAAATTCCTGCAAAGCCGGAAGAACCGGAAATCCCAGTTGGTATTAATGAGACAGGAATCAAAGCTTCGCTTGCAGCATGGGATGAATGGGAAAAAGCAAAAGAGCTTAGAAAGAAACTTGATTCAACAACAGCGCAGGAGAAAGATAATGACCGTATTGTAAAAGCTTTCGCAGAAAAAGGAACCGTGAAAGTCGGTATTACCGAATATTATCTTAAGGTATTCTCCGCAAAATTAAATGAGAAGGCAGCATTGCTTCGTCCAGGTCTGTCTTACATGCTTAAGGCAGAAAATGGGGTAAAAGTATATTGCGACCTTGATGGTAGTGGAACTTATTTACCATTCAAATCACTGTCAGGTGGAGAGAAGATGAACATGGTTTACATTATCATGGATCTTATCAATGAGTTGTCAGGAATGAAGTTAGTATTCCTTGATGAATTGTCTGTATTAGACGAAAATTCATTGGATTCCCTGATGAACCTTTTAATTAAGCACAAAGATGAATACGACCACGTATTTCTTGCCATGGTAGACCATAAGGATGTACTTGCAACGCTGGATAAATACAGCGGAGAATTCACAAAACTTGGCATGACAGCGTAGGAGAATCTTCCTTATTATAATGTATGTGAACTACTCGGCAACAAGTAACCGAGCTTCCTGTTTCAACCACCAATGCATTGGCTGCGATATACGCAGTTCAACGTCTTACACGGTGTCCACAGTTCCGGCAGTTCCTGCCGTACTTACAAATGAAGGTTTATGCTACTGATGAATTCAGTAGTCTTAAGCCTTCTTTTTTTATGTTTATTGCAGCATTCTGGTCACGGTTCATTATAAGACCACAATCACATTTCATCATGCGGTTTTGTAAATCTTTCATTTCCGGATGCCGTCTTCCACAGCAATGGCATATCTGGCTGGATGGATACCATTTGTCTACTTTAACAAGATATTTCCCTCTGTCAGCAAGCTTGTACTTAAGCATAGACAAAAACATGCCATATCCATTATCCATGGTAGCTTTACCATTACCAAAACCCTTATTAGACATAGCTTTCATATCGAGACTTTCCACACATACCACATCATACTGATTGGCTATCTCAGTAGAAATTTTGTGCAGGTTATCCAGTCTCTGGTTTACGATATGTCTATGGATTTTGTTTATCTTACGGAGCTGTTTTATGTAATTATGGGATTTGAGTTCGCCTTTTTTGGAACCCACCATACGGGAGAGCTTATGCTGTGCTTTTGCAAGTTTTTTATAACTTTCCCGGTAATACTTGTGATTCGTACCTATGTTGCCTTTATCGTCCACATACAGACCGTCCGAGGCATAATCAAGGCCAACAGCATTGGTTTTATCAGCTACATAAGTATTTACAGGCTTCTCAAAGGCAAAAAGCACAGAAACATAGTAAGTTCCGTCACTTTCCTGTGAAATAGTAGCAGATTTAATCATCCAATCCGGTTTTGGCTTACGGTGTATCACAGCCTTTACCATACCGATTTTTGGAAGCTTTACAGCTTTTTCATATATGGCAACCGTACCATGCTGATTGTTTGTTGTGTATGACCTCCGGCTGTGCTTTGCGGATTTAAATTTAGGAAAACCATTTCTCTTTTTCTGGGACTTGCTAAAACAGTTCCGGAAAGCTCCCTGTAAGTTTAACTGTGTATTGGCTAAAGCAAGACTATCTACTTCCTTAAGATATGGATGATCCTTTTTATATTTGGCTGGCGTAACGGATACAAACTTTCCCGTCTTGTCATAGCTTTCCAGCTTATCGGCAAGCATGAGATTATAGAGCTTACGGCAACAGCCGAAGGTTTTAGCAAACATAACGCTCTGTTCAGTTGTTGGATATAAACGGTACTTAATCGCTTTATTCATAACTGACAATTCCTGCCTTTCTATGTATTTGAGAACATTCCCTCAAAAGTAGAACTTATAGTTTTATATAGTACAACATAGATGCATGTATTTTTCAAGATTTATAGGCAATTTACTATATAAATATAGCTGTAATTACAGGGCTTTCATCTCGGATACAAGTAACCGAGAATTCCCCTAAATCTTAAAAAAGAGTCAGAAATGGCTCTTTTTTTTTGTAGAAAAACCGAAAAGAATAAAAATATCGTACATATTATAAACAGATAATATTTTAGCAAATACGGAAGGAGTTTTGGATTATGTTGATTTTGTTTATATGCGCAATCGTCGGTCTTTTGTTAACATTTATTGGGAGTAAAATAAATCCGGATTTGCGAAGTAATAATACGCTTAAAGGTACGCTTAAAAATATTATAACTACGATTGTTGTGGCAATTGGATCAATAATTTCCACATGTTCAATTATAGCGATTATTCTTACTCCGTTTTTAAATATAATTATTGATGAACAAGAATTGGAAGACCTCACTGAGACTACAATCGAGGAAAATTATAAAGATTGTGCTTTTATTGAATATAATCAGTTTTATTATGAAGGAAAATTGTATCAATACAGGTGGGATAAAAGCAAAAGCAAAGTCATTATCACTTGTAAAGATGATAGCGCAAAGGAAGTGGACTGTTTTAAGTTAGATAAATAATTCACGGAATAGTAAGTGTAATAAGTGGAGTAAAAAGAGTTAGAAATAGCTCTTTTTTCTTGTAGAAAAGCCAGAAAAACAAAATATATCGTACATATTATAAATAAGAGGTGATAATGCTTTGAATGTCGCAGAATACATAACCGCAATGATATTTATTACTCAGGGGCTGATATTTAATATGATAGAAATTTTTGATATATTACATCATATCAAAGAAAAGACAATAAAACAGATTCCAAAAAAATACACGATTGCGATTGCAGCTATATTAATAATTATTATTTGCATAATTGTTAATATACATGCTTTTGTCAATATAGAAAAAGACATTTGTATAAAACGATTGGAATTTTTCAACATTATGGCGTTGTTAATCACAGTCTTAGCTGATGAGTAACAGAAAGAAAGGTAATAGTATAGCCTGTAGTGCATGCCGCTCATGATTTTAGTCATGAGTATCCGCTCTTGGCTTGCTAAAGGTACTTTATGAAAACATCAAAAAATAATAAAAAAATCAAAATAAATGATAATTACGAAGAGTATCTTAGCAATCTTTTAGATGTAGTAAAAGACAAAGGTATTCTTGTAGAAATTATGAAGCCGGAAGACAATTTTCTACTGAAAACAAAAATACATAACGAATACAAAGAATGTTTAGGAGCTGTCCCGGTAAAAGATAAATCAGACAATATCACAAATGTGTATGTGGTATATGAAGATTATGACGGTTCCATTAAATACTATGATTTTCCGCAGTGCGATGTAGAAGAAAACAACAATTCAAATAAGGAAAAAATAGAAAATATATTGTTTAATTTTATTGGAATGTCCTGTTTGGCATTAATATGTAGCTTATTAAGTATCTTAGCGCTTGCATTTGTTGGAGATCCAGTAAATTTGCAGTCATTCGTTTTGGCATTTATTTTGGAATTTTTGCTTTCGGCAGTTCTGTTTACAGAATAAGTGTATTTATTTCTTAAAGGCAGGAGACAACTATAATGATTGATTTTTTATGTACATATGTAAAGACTTTTAAAAGAGATGAAAAAACTGGATATACACAATTTGCGGTTAAAACGGATGTAGTTGACTTACCACGAACTGACTATGGTACAGTATATTGTAGTGGAATTATTCCTCCATATCCTGTAAATATGCCATTGCTTATTAGTGGAGAAGTCCATGGAAAATCAGTACAAGTAAAAAACTGTGTAGAACAGTCTGGAAGTGTGGCTGCCACAATAGCATTTTTATCCGGAAGCGAATTTAAAGGAATAGGCCCAGCTACAGCAAAAGCAATTGTTGATGCAACCGGCGAAAATATCTTTGAATTTTGTAAGCAGGAGAATGCTTTTGATGTCCTGTCTCAGATAAAAGGGATGCAGGAAAAAGAGGCAAAAAGATTAATAAGAAAAGTCAATAAGTTATCAGCATTACGAACACTTATTGAATATATCACTTCCATTGGAGGCAGTTATCGTAATGCCGTAGAGATATACAAAAAATATGGAGAAGATTCCATGAATAAGATACAGAATAATCCATATCTGCTTCGATGCGCAAAGGTGCCATATTACACATGTGAAGCTATTGCCAAAGGTAATAACATGGATGCCCCAGATGAACGAAGAATTAGAGGATTGTTGGAAGAATGTATAAGTAAGAATGAAAAGTCAGGCAATACAAGAATCACGTTCCATGAGCTGTGTTTGCTTGCAGGAAAAATAGAAAAACAGGCAAATATGGGATATACAACAGCTCCACTTTTCTTAGCAGCTGGTCTTATGAACGAAAAATATGTGATTGTCAGTGAAGAAAAAGATGTATACATCTATTCTAAGAATACTTATGGAATGGAAAAACGTGGTGCTGAAGACATAATCAGATTGCTCCGTGCAAAGGTAGATTTGCCAGTTAATAAGAAAATTATAGAAGATATTGAAGCACATATCGGCATTAAATATGCAAAAGAACAGATAGATGCGTTTTCATTACTTGCCGATACCGGTGTAAAAATCTTAGTAGGTGGTCCTGGTACTGGCAAGACAACTACACTGAATGGGTTGATACAATATTATGAAACGATTAATCCGGAAGGGAAAATAGCGTTATGTGCTCCAACAGGAAGTGCTGCAAAACGTATGAGAGAAGCAACAAAGAGAGAGAGTAAGACCATCTGCAAGTTATTGGATATTCGTCCATTTGGGGATTACATAAAGTGCAAAGACGAATTTGATCAATTAGACTATGATTTTATCATTGTGGATGAATCATCTATGACAGACTTGGAAACATTCTTTATGCTTTTACGTGCCGTGAAGTCAGGCAGCCTTATTTTATTTGTCGGGGACCCGGAGCAGTTGGAATCCGTAAAATCCGGCAACATCTTAGCGGACCTTATTAATTCTGGCATAATTCCAACTGTAACATTAGGGCATTGCTTCAGGCAGGAAGGTAATACTGTATTGAGCGATAACATCCAAAAGATGAGAAATGGTGAAGTTAAATTGACTACGGACGAATCATTTTGTTTAAAAAGACTGCGGGAAGAAACCGATGTGGAAGATTTGCTATACACTGCAATGGAACGTTTTTATGACACAAAAGAGCTTGGGAAAACAAGAGTTTTCTCACCGCTTAGAAATAAAAAGTATGAATTAGGATGTACAATTCTAAATAAGAAATTACAAAAAAAATACAATAAGAGAAAAGCGGAAGAGGGAATCTTTTATGGAGGGGTATTGTTTTTGCCAGATGATCCAATTGTTCTTAATAAAAATAATTACAATAAAGGATATTGCAATGGAGATACCGGAGTAATATGTGGAATTACCTGCGTAGAGGGTGATTACGAGATATTAGTGAATGTCAACGGAGAAGAAATTCTTCTTGAAGATTCCGAACTTGATGATATGGAGCTTGCTTATATTACAACAGTTCACAAGGCACAAGGAATGGAATGTGATACCGCAATATTAGTACTTCCAAGGGCTGTTCCAGTAATGCTTACACGCAACATTTTATATGTGGCAATTACCAGAGCAAAGAAAAGAGTAATTATCTTAAGTGAACAGGATGCAGTGGATATTGCATTAAAAAATATTCATCACAGAACTAGGGAAACAGGCCTTACATTCAAAATTAAAAAATGTATGGCAGAAGCTGCATAGGAAAATCGTGAACTACTCGGTTACTTGTTGCCGAGTAGTTCACTCACTGGAGAGATAATTGAAAAAATCATCACATATAGAACCTAAAATGGCTCTATTTTTTTTGTAGAAAAGCCAGAAAAATTAAAAATATCGTACATATTATAAGTATGATGAATGCAAAGTGATTTGGATATGCTTTGCAAATCAAATTATTCTAGGAGGGAAAGAAATGTATATTACCAAAGGAAATAAGAAAGTCAAATGTAAAGTATTCACTGGTGGTTATCGTCTTTTAAAAATGTTCTTTAAAGCACTTGAGAGTAATACTGTTTCATTTGACTTGCCAAACAATTACAAGAAAATGCACCATCGGCCCATGAAGAGAAAATACAAAAAACGTAAGAAAACTTATGATTTAAAAAAATAAGAGCAAAAAAAGAAAGGTGGATATAGATATGAGTGTAACTATGAATCTTGTGGCAATTGGAGCAATCTTATTAGCAGCGCTAGGAACGGTATTTTTAATAGCACCATTTATATGTTATTCTGATAAAGATGTTGAAGACATCTTTCCGTTATTAGCTTTGTCTGCTTTATGCTGGATATTGCTTGCTGTAACAATAATAGCAGAACAAAAAATAAGAGAAAACGAAGAAAAAGTTGAAACACGATTGGTACTTGAGGAAAACTACAAAGACTATGTGCCCATGGAAGATAATACATTTTATTGGAATGACAAGGTATACGAATATGAGTTAAGTAAAAATAAAACTGAACTTATTGTAAAGTGCCGGGAAAGCGGAACAGAAAATGCAACTGCATATGATTTGGAAGAAGTGAAATAAGGAAGGCGGAGATTAATTATGTATCTGAATGGTTATGAAATTGCAGCAATGGTATGTATGCTGTTAGTGGTGATAATTTTATTGATAGGATGGGCTAACGATTATTTTGAAATTGAGCTTTTAGTGTGCTTAATATGTATGTTTTTCGCTGTGATTTTGCTCATAGTCGGTGATATGCAAACAAAAAATGAAACACATTCAATTATTGAAGAGAACTACGAAAATTGCGTGTTTGCGGACGACAACACGTTTTTTTGGAACGACAAAGTATATGAGTACAAATTGAGCGAAGATAGAAGTAAAGTAAATGTTATATACCAAGAAGGTGGAGCCAAAAAGGTAGTTACATATGAGTTAAGGAAATAATGGCAAGAAAGGCGGAAAATATGGAAAAGATATTTACATTATACATAATGATGGGAATATTATTATTTCTTGCAAACTGCATATTTATGGGCATAATAGTATTGAATATAAAAACAGGAAATATGGATTTTAAATCCATAATTATTTGTATTGCTGTGGTTATAGGAGCGTTCTTCGTATCCGGTATGGTTATTTATTGTGGCTATACGCAGGAATTGAAATTTTTGCGATTAGGAATTTGGGGGACGGTTTTTGTAATATCTGCTACCGCGCTTATACACAATAATTAACCTTTGAAAAAGAGCTAGAAAATAGCTCCTTTTTTTTGTAGAAAAGCCAGAAAAATTAAAAATATCGTACATATTATAAACAGATAATATTTTGCCAAGTACGGAAGGAGTTGTAGATTATGTTGATTTTGTTTATATGCGCAATCGCCTGTTTTTTGTTAGTATTTATCGGGTTTAAAATGCCGATGTTGATTTTATTTATATGCGCAATCGTCGGTCTTTTGCTAATATTTATTGGGTTTAAAATGCCGAAATTTTCATCTGATATAGATACGATTATTGCAGTAAGTGGAATATTACTTTTCACATGTTCATTTGGTATGCTTATTCTTAAACCATTTGACACCATAATTGATGATGAGCAAGAATTGGAAGACCTCACAGAGTCTACAATCGAGGAAAATTATAAAGATTGTGCTTTTATCGAAGATAATCAGTTTTATTCTGAGGGAAAGTTATATCAATACAGATTAGATAACAATGAAAGTAAAGTAATTATCACTTGTAAAGATGATAATGAAAAAGAAGTAAACTGCTTCAAATTGAATAATTAATCCAAGACCCATAAAACAAAAAAATGTTTCATTGCATACGAAAGGAGTCTTTAATTATGTCAATGTGTGATATAGTTTGCATAATTGCGGTGGTTATAATAGAACTATTCTTATTTATAGGATATAAAATATCTACATATTTTTTGGATTCTAAACTCGCAGATATTGTTGGTATATATGGTATAGCAATTAATGGTATACTTCTTGTAATTTTCTTTATTTATCCCAGATAATATTTTATCACGAAAGGAGTTTCAAAATTATGTTGACTGTATTTATAGGTTTTATGGACGCGTTATTCATGATAATTCTTGTATTTTTTGGATGTATTTTTTCCATTACAACCGATTATGATGAGCAACAGAACATAGGCTACAATCGAGAGAATTATCACTTGTAAGGATGATAACGAAAAAGAAGTAAACTGCTTCAAATTGGAAGATTAGATTATAAGAGGAAATTAAAATGGTACTATCAGAACTTAAAATCCCTAAGCGGGCATTAAACATATTAAGTAAAAAGAAAATTATAACAACAGATGATTTCGTTAGAATTCAGCCAAGAAAATACCATGACTATCGGAATCCGAATACAGTATCTTCTTATGAAAACGAGGCAGATGCAGCTATTTGTGGTACTGTTTCGTCTGTAAAAAAGAAAGATGGTAATACTCGAAAATACATTAATATCTGTGTGACGGATAATGATGGTACGCTGATAAAAGTAATGATATTCGGACGACTGAAGGAACTTGCGTTCTTTGAAAAGTTCGGTGGTAAGCAGGTTGTTGTTTGTGGCAAACTACAAAAACATCCGGTTTATGGAAATTCTATGGTAAATCCATTGGTTTTGAAAGAGACTAAGTTTTTTGTCCCAGAAATTATGCCTGTGTATCGTAAATATTCGGGAATTTCAGAAGATACATACCAAAGTATTCTGGAAGAATCTATAAAGCATTCAGAAGAATTAATAGAAAAGGATATTATCGATAAAACCGGACTTGTCAGTTTCCCAGCTGCACTTCAGTGTATTCATCATCCTAAAGTGCCTGGAGATATTATTGCTGGCAAAAAACGGCTGCTATTCGATGACCTTTTTTATTTTACCTTGATGTTAAGAATGCAGAATGAAAAACATGCAACAAATGGTATTAAGATGGTAAAAGACTCTGAATTCGTCACGACGTTGCCGTATCCACTCACAGTAGATCAGGATGCAGTATTAAAGAAAATGATTGCCAATGCTAAAGCTGGTATTAGAAATGATGTATTGCTGCAGGGGGATGTAGGATGTGGAAAAACAGTCGTTGCATTCACAATGATGATGCATGCATATGTAAATGGGTATCAGTCTGTATTAATGGCTCCGAGAAGTGTCTTGGCAAGGCAGCACTATAATGAATTGGCAGTATTTGCAGAACAGCAGGGCGCAAAAGCCATTTTCTTAAGCTCAGATATGAAACCTAGAGAAAAGCAGGAAGCATACAATAAAATAAAAGCAGGAGAATACGATTTTATCGTTGGCACACATAGTTGTCTTGGAAATGATTTGGAATACGCAAATTTAGGCTTAATCATTACAGATGAAGAGCATTTATTTGGTGTGCAGCAGAAGAGTGCCCTGGTAGAAAAAGCAAATGCCGGAGTACATGAAATTACAATGTCAGCTACACCAATTCCACGTTCTATGGCATCGGTATTGTATGGAGACAGCAAAGAAATTCTTTTTATTAAAACAATGCCTTCCGGAAGAAAACCAATTCAGACATATATTCAGACGCAAAGAGTACAGACTTTTGCATTTATGGAACAGGAAATTAAAAAAGGGCATCAATGCTATGTTGTTTGTCCGGCAATTGAAGACAAGGAAGATTCTGATACGTATAGCGTAGAAGAGGCGGTCCGTGAATATAGAAAGGGTTTTGCAGGAAAAAACATTTCTATAGGATTTGTAAACGGAAGTATGAAAAAAGAGGACACCGATAAGGTTATGAAGTCCTTCAAAGATGGAAAATTAAATATTCTTATTTCTACTACTGTAATTGAGGTAGGAGTAAATATTCCAAACGCTACCGTAATCGTAATTGAACAGGCAAATCGTTTTGGACTTGCCAGCCTGCATCAGCTGCGTGGCCGGGTAGGACGAGGTTCTTCGCAATCCTACTGCATTTTAATATCTGATCAGAGAGATAACGCCAGATTAAAAGCCATGAAAGAAACAACAGATGGTTTTAAAATCGCAGAGGCAGACTTACAGGAAAGAGGAACCGGCAATCTGATTGGAATAGAACAGTCCGGGGCAAATAAGTATGTGAGCGAGATGCTTAGGTATCCCAAAATGTACGAGAGTGTTAAAAAACTTGCAGAATATAGTGAGCAAATCCATGCAGGATACAGATATTTGGCAGAAAGAAACATATAAAACAAGAAAGGATGATTTTTATGAATTTTTTCACAGCAGATTTACATTTAGGAACAGATGAAATTTTGGCAAGAAAAAACCGGCCATTTAAGGATATGAATGAATTCGAAAATTATTGCATATCTATCTGGAATAAGCAGGTAAAAGAGGGCAATGTGTTATGGGTAGTTGGTGATTTTGTTAATTACAATAATAATTACAAATTATCAAGAGAAGAGGTTGAAAACGTTTTAGCTATTGTTAAGCGTATTAATTGCAGCGTAATTCTGCTTATAGGTAACGGGGAAGAGAGAATTCTAAGGGATTTGTATAACGACGACTTTGAACAGTTTCGTCTGGCTTGCAAAGAAGTCGGTTTTTACGATGTGAAACGTGATGTCGTTATCGAGATGCAGGGAAGACAATTCTATTGCAATCATTATCCGAGAAATCATCGCAAAAATATGGTAAACTTGTTTGCACATACACACAGAACAACTGGTTTATGGAAGCCATACGGATTAAATGTAGGGTGCGATCTGAACCATTTCCGACTATTTTCTGAAACGGAAATTTTTCGATTATTGGAAATGAAAGAAAAATGGTGGGATACAGATATAGACAACATGTGTATGGAATAATGAAGGAGAGAAAAATGAAAGAATTAAAATTTAAAAATACAAGCTTCTTAAGCAATTATTACAATTGCCCAATAGTTATAAATGGTTATAAATTTCCAAGTAGCGAAAACGCGTATCATTCTTTTAAAATAACCGATGATACAGTGTTATCAAGAACGCCTATTTGCGAAATTTTGACAAAGGTAACACCAGACGAAGCAAAACACTTTATGAAACCATTGAGTGCTTATTACAGAAAAGACTGGGAAGATTATAAGATTAAAGCAATGAATATTGTTGTTTATGAAAAATTTAAACAAAATGAAAATTTACAAAAAAAATTACTACAAACTGGTGACGCTATTTTAATAGAAGATACGACCGGCTGGCACGATAATTTTTGGGGAAATTGTGATTGCCCACAATGCCAAAACATTCAAGGGAAAAATCATTTAGGTAAAGTATTAATGTCTGTAAGAAAATGTTTTATGCAAAACAAAAGATAAGGATATTAGAAAATGGTAGAATGCTGCGCAAACTGCAAATATTGTCTCGCTTTCCCAAAAAATAATAGATACGGTGATGTAGATTATTTATGCATCGTTAATAGCTATTTTTGCCTTGAAATCCGCAAAGACAGGAGGAGAGTGAAAAACTATTCTCCCGGTGGAAAAGAACTGGAATGCAGATATGAACCAAAACGAAAAAAGAGCTAGAAATGGCTCTTTTTTGTTTTGCCCAGAATCATACATATTACTTGTGAATATTGAATATAGGAGGATAAATACATGAAAACAAAAACAACAAAGAAATTTTTACAAGAGTGTTACCGTACTATAAATATTGGTAACGGCGAACTTCAGGCACTGCTTACGTTCAAGGATGCACAGTATTATTGCCAAAGAACAGAAGGGTGGGCCTGTGATGCTTACATCATCGGTGATTATGCATTAATCGACGGTTATGATTGCGTAGGAAAAGTTGTTTCATTCGAATTAAGGCAGAAATATGAATCAAAAGCAAGGGAAATCTTGTCAAAGTTTCATAACGGCTCCAAATACTGGACAGAAAAGAGAGTTATCAATACGTTTGATACGATGATAAAAGACTTCATACAAGAAGCATGCTAAAGAATTTAATTCAGAAAATATTGTCAATATTTTGGAGGAATCGTTTTATGAGAATAACAAAAAAGGAACGTAAAGAGAATGCAAGAAAATTTTACAATACTTTTATGAACAGCAATTGCAATCAGGCAGCTATTGTAGTGGAAAGAATGGATAGCTGCAATCCGAATATTTGTAGATGTAAATTTCTTGCAGTACCTTCGACACTTGCATTTATGGAGGAACCTTTGGTAATTGCAGAATCAGTGTCAGGAATTAGTGGATGTTTTATGGAATTCTTGGAATTCATTGTCCCAGGTATAGGAACACAGAAGTCTTATTTTGATGATGGTTTTAATGACTGGTTGTATAAGACATGTAAATTCAGAATTACATATAATGACGGACTTGTATTTATGTTTGAAAAAGATAATAAGGAAGTATAGTAATCAATTATTTTAAGAAGGAATTGCAATGAAAGAGTGCTGTGGAACTTGTAAATATAATAAAAGAGACTTTTCAAAGCCGCAAAATCAGGGATATTCAGAATTTTGTTGTGGAAATGAGGAATCTGATTCATACAGTGTTCCAACAATGTATGATGATGTTTGCGAAGACTGGGAAAAAAAGAATAATTAAGGAGATTTAAATATGTCGGAGGAAAAACAGAATGTAGCAAAAGTATACGCATACGAAAACAGTGAGGGAGATAAAGGCATTATTATTGCAAACTCACTTGATGATGCAAAAGAGCTTTTTGCAAAGGAATACCCGAAGAGAAAAATCGTGGATGCCAGTAGAGAACAGTTAGATCAGGATGAAGCCTATTGGAATAATGGAGCATATGTGTTTGAAATGGGAGAAGTAAGCAGTAACAAGTTATATTGCTGCTTCCCATGGTAAGAAAGTGAGGTCACATATTCATGAGTAATTTTAAATACAGATGTGATATAAATAAGAAAAAAATTTTAAAAGCAATTAAAAACCATAAAAGTTACGATGCATGGGGTGATGTAGAATATGGAAACGACAAACAGGCTGTTGACTATAATATCTGCATCGATAATTCTACAGAAGAAACGGAATATTGCAGTGCTTTCTACAGACTGTCAAAAAATGAAGATGGCTGTTGGCAACATGATGGGTGCCAAGAATGGTATTCTTATGAAATCGACTTTTCTGATGATAAGTGGAAAGAAAAATTAAAAGAAGCTGCTATAAAAGCATATAAAGCATTGTGGGAAAAATAATATTCGTAAATAAAAAGGGTCAGAAATGGCTCTTTTTGTTTTGCTTGGAATCGTACATATTTTAATTGAATATTGATGATAGGAGGGTAGAAAGTAAATAAGAGAAATTTGGAAACAGTAAACAAGAGTTTCGTAAGAAATGGAGGAAATAATATGGCAGTATATCAATTAAATAGACCAAGTATTGATACAATTATTGATTATTGTAATGACCTATCTGCAAATGAAAAATTAGAAGTGTTTGAGTTTGGCAAGAATAATGATTTGGTTCTTCATATTTACAAAGACGAGGAATACGATGCGTCAAAGGACAGAGATTATTCTAATTTAGTCAGTATTAGCACAGCAAAAGATGGAAAATGGGTAGACGACACAGAAAACATCTATGTAACAGACGGTTCTTTATATAGAGAATTAGAAAGAATCAATAGTTATGAAAATTTTTCTACATTATAAACCTATGAAACGATGATTTCGAGAAAGGATTAGAATGATGAAGATTAATACAAATCTGCTAACAGCAGAAAACATGGAAAAAGAACTTGTAGAATATGGAATAAAAGAACCTTTAAGTATCATGAAAAAGGCTATTCAGGTTAAAACATCTATTGTAATTCCAGAAATTAAAGCAACGTTGCATTGGATATACAATGGAGATAAAGAATGGAATTTCTTTGGAAATAATGCTACTGATATAAATGATTATTTATTTCAGTTGATGAAATGATGTTGAAACGGCGATTTAGAAAAAGCGAGGAAACATATGAAAGCAAAAGCGAAACATGATGTAAAAGTATTAATGGAAGATAACCGGTTCAGTAATTTTAAAGAAGGAAATGAATACAGATGTATGATGTGTGGCAAAAATATGATACTTATTGATGAAGATAAGTGTGGATATACTACTGATATGGAAACATTCAATAAAGATTTTGACTTAATTAAATAAAGATAAAACAGTGATTTAGATAGGAGATTGATAAAAATGAAACAGAATCATTATATTTTAACTTTTACCAACGGAAAAACTGTATTTGCATCAGGATTTAATGCAGAAGAAGCAGAAATACTTGCAAAAGCTGTAATGATAAAGAGTGGATTATCTTATGAAATTGAAAGTGTTAAGACAACAAGTAAGTTATCTGATATGGCAGATACAGATTTTGTGGCATAAGAAACAGCAATGTCAGAGCGATATTGGTAAATATTTTAAAAATGCAAAAGATGCCTATGATGAACAATGTTGCATTGGTTTACAAGAGTATTGCGACATGGATGCGGGCGATTTTTGCTAAAATTAGACAGCTTAACAAGACAAAAGGATGGTGGATTATATGGAAAGATATTTAAATACAGGACATTATTTTAATTATTATGATACGGAACAAGGCGGACTTGATTTATTCATAATTGTTAATGAAGGAAATTATGAAGCAGTCGATGAAATGCCAATGGATATTTTCAATGAAACAATAGATCTTTGTGACAAATACGTTAAAAATAGAGAAATGAATAATAAAGAATGTAAGGAATTGGCAGCACTGCTTGAAAAAATATTCCCGTTTGGAGTACAAATTATTAAGGCATAGTTGCAATTAATTCATGAAAGTGAAAAGGAATAGATCTCTATTAAAATGTCGGAAGGAAATATTAAAATTGAAACGCAAACAAAAGAGCCAAAAGTGGCTCTTTTTTGTTTTATCGGGAATCGTACATATTTTAATTAAACATTGATGATGGGAGGGTAGAAGTAAATAAGAGGAATTTAGAAACAGTAAACAAGAGTTTCAATAGGAAAGTGAGAGACTAATATGAAGGTAAAAGATTTATTGGAAAATTATCAGGGTGATAATTATATAGAAATTTATGATAGTTTTTCATGGGACACAAAAAGATTTAATAACAAAGAAATTGCAATCAGAAATTTTGGCTGTTTTTCAGTGCAATCGTGGACGGTATTAACTACACAAAACAAATTAAAAATAACAATAAGAAATCAAATGTAGCTTATGAAAAGATGATTTCAGGAACGGAGCGATAAGAATGTTAGATTTGAAAAAAAAATTTAGTTTAATTTGTAACCCTATTCCAACATATAAATTGTGTGATGATATTGGAATAGATGCAGAGACAGCATATATTCTTGATTTATCAACGGAGGAAAATTATGAACTTTCAAATGAATATTTAAAGAAAATTTGTCCAACTTATGAGCCTATTGATAAGAGATACATTGGTAAACATGTGATTATTGAGGCGGATACTAATGGTGAAGATGCTGGCTACTGGTATATAATCCATGGAGATATTGATGAATATACCAAAAGAGTTAGAAAGGCATTAAAGGAGTATATAGGAGAAAAAGAAGAAACTGAATATTGTGAATGGATAAAGTATGACTATAGAACAATTTGTCCAAAGAATCATGATATTAACAATCCATATTGGAAAATACCTGATAATATGGATAAGCTAAAATATTGTCCTTACTGTAGTAAAGAAATAGTTGTTGAGGACTAGGCTAAAATGAAAATTTAAAATGAAAGGTGGAAAATTAATGAAAATGTATGTACCGTTTTATTATGAAAAATGTGGAAGAATAGAAGTTGAAGCAAATAATATTAAGGAAGCGCAGGAAAAAGCACAGGCTATTTTAGATGAAATGTCTTGGAAAGACTGTGGAAGACTAGCCGAATGCGTAGATGATTCTGCCGTGATTGACTATGATGGATTAGTTTTGGATGAAAATCAAAATATTATAGATGAAGATGAATAGCGTATTTCAAAAAAGGATAAATAGCAATAACAAGCATAGGAGAAAGAAAATGTTAATAAAAGTGAATGAAAATGACTGGGTAAGTGCTACAAAGGAAGAAGTTGAAAAATTTTATTATTTGTTTTACAGCACTAATACATCAATAGATGTCCTGAGCAAACACGAATATTTCAACAAACACTGTATTATTGGTGGACATATAATGCTTAATGGAACCGTTGAAACAGAAGAAGAACAGAGAATCCGAATTTTTGAGCATTCAAAAAATAAATTGGCAGAAACAAAGGATGCTTATAATCGGGTAAGATTTATAGTTATTGAATACGTATGTAGATGGCCGCGAATTAACCCATATTTGATGGCCGCTTATCTTATCAGTGACGGGTTGAATATAGTTTATGATGATACATCTATATCCCAGGAAGCAAACATGATAAAGAAGAGAAAAGTTGACAGAATTGCAAAAAGAAAGCAAAAAATGTGATGCGTATTACAAAAGGAGCCAGAAATGGCTCTTTTTGTTTTGCCCGGAATCGTACATATTTTAATTGAATATTGATGATAGGAGGATAGAAATAAATAAGAGGAATTTGAAAATAGTAAACAAGAGTTTCTTTAGAAGAATGGAGGCAGACATGGAAAAAATTGATAATAATATTCAATTAGCTTTCTTAGGTGGTATGAAAGCTGGATTAGAAGCATTAATTCATGGACTTGAAGTAGTAGCAGAGAATAATAACGGGCAAGTATCATTTGAGTTTGTTAAAATGGTTTCTGCTAGTACGATAGCTGATGTAGAATTAAAATTATCTAGTATAGAGAATGGGAAAGGTCTTATAGATGCTTTAAATAATAAAAGTGAATGAAATGAGGATTTACTAGAAAGATTGGAGGAGTAAGAATGTCGGATATTACAGAAATTATCAATATTATAAAAAAATCATGGGGAGTGAATTCTATTGGTTGCCCTTTCGGTTTATGTACAGAGGAATTTGCAAACGAAAAGATGATAGAAATTGCCAATAAAAATAATTTTCCAGATGATGTACTTGAATTGATAAAAGCTAATCCGATTAAGTTTCATAAATATCAGAAATTTGACAATGGGCGAGGTATAGGTAGATACTATGCAAACTTGATAAGACAAATGAAATAAGGATTTACTATAGAAAGTGAGGAATATTATGGATAAATTAGAATAGGTAATGCAAAGAGAAGGCTCTTTTTTTGTATAAAAACAATCGAAAACATGGACAAAATTAAGAAAAAATACACTATATATATGAGAGATAAAACAGATAATGAAAAAGAGATTCAATAGGAAAGGATGATAAATATTATGCGAATTGGTAATTGCCTATTAAATAGAGAAATCCAAATTGGAGACAAATTTCCAACAGCATTTGGCATATTTAAAGTGGTAGAAATAAAAGGCGATACTTGCCTTTGCTCAAATGAATATACAACCAATCCTATCTCATTTTCAAAAAATGAAATTAGGAAATACGTAGAATTTCAATGAAACGATGATTTCAAGAACGGAGGAAATCAAATGAAAGAAAGAACAAAATCCAAAACTGCGAACGTTGAATTAAATAAAGTATTCAAAGTTAAAAAAGAAAATAAAACAACAAAATGGAAAGTAATAAAACATCCATATTTTGATACATTAGCTTTAGTAAGAGAGTATTGTGGATTATATGGACCAATGCAAAGTGGTGTTTCTAAAGAAGACTACGTACATATTTGTAAAAGAACTACTTTAGAAACAGCTTATGAAGATGCTTTCATTATGAGCTAATGAATGAATGATAATTTACTATGAAAGCGGAGTAAATGGATAAAATATGATTATAAAACAATTTGTCCGAAAGAACACGATGCAAACAATCCATATTGGAGAATACCTGAAAATATGGATAAGGTAAAATATTGCCCTTACTGCGGCAAAGAAATAGTTATTGAAGAATAAAATGTCGCAATGATAATTACAAAAGGAGCCAGAAATGGCTCTTTTTTGTTTTGCCTAGAATCGTACATATTCTTATTAAATATTGATGATAGGAGGATAGAATTTAAATAAGAGGAATTTGAAAACTGTAAACAAAAATTTCAATGGAAGAATGAGGTAAAAAATATGATGATATGGTTTAAATGTAAAGAAGAAGACTTAATGATTGGTTTAGAAACAGATATAAAACCTACAATCGGAGATACAATTCGTATCAAAGGAAAAGATTATACAGTAGATGAAGTTGTATGGTGTTTAGAAGAACCACCTAGAATCTGGATGACTATCAATATTAGTGCGAAGAATCCAGATTAAAAAGATGGCTAAATAACAGCATTTATGATGCGGTAAAGGAATTAACAGACGAATGGAGTAAAGTAGAAAAAGAAAGGAAAAATATTATGGGACAGAGAAGCCAAATCTATATTAGATATAACGTCAATGATGAAAGTGGACGAAATTACAAAGGATTAATTGCAAGATATTTTGGTTGGAATTATGGAGAGAGAATGATAAGCCGAGCAAGATACGTTATAGAGGAGCTTCAAAACGAATTTATGAAATATAAATGGTGTTTTGAAAAAAAGAAATGCTTGAAAAGTTAAAACGTTTCTGCGAAACAAATTTCGATATGAAGGATATTATATTTAGCTCCGATATTCTCAAGGAAGTTGAAAATTATGGTTACGGAGATTTACAGTATATATTCAATCAGGATAATAACGATGGGCAGCTTTTCATTGATGTAACGAACGATGGTATTAAGTACTGTTTTATGAAATTTTACAACGAAGGCGAACCGATGGATGGTGAACATTATATGAAATGGAATTGTGAAAATGATGAACATACAGATTGGCATGTGCCTTACAAGTATATGAACAAACATACAATAACATATACACAGAAAAACATAAAAAAAATAGATAAAATGGCTACACTTATGTCGTCAGAAGAGATTAAGGCATTTGTAGAAGATGATTATTCTTATTTGTTTATGCCGAATCAATGGTAATGTATATTGAATGAAACGAAACTTAGAAATAAAATCCAAAGGAGCGTAGAATATGACAGTAGAAGAATTTTGTTTGCAGAAGACGCAAAAAGGAGAAATGTGTGTATTTATGGTTAACGGGAGGATTGTAGGAACAGTTTGGATTGATCCTGACAATTTATCTATGATTCATCCAGCTATTGGGAAAAAGAAGTTTGATTCAGACTTTTGGAGCAGGTTATCCATTGTTACGGAGCATGGGGATGTACTTGATATTCCTTGTCATTATATCTGTTATACTGAAGAATAGATTATCGATAAAAGCTATCTGCAATTTAGATAATTTACAACAAAAAGGGTCAGAAATGGCTCTTTTTATTTTGTAGCAAATCAAACATATTATAGGCAAATATTGAAAATAAGGAGGCTTTTAAATTGAAAAATTATGATGTAACTATTATGTCAAATGAAGAGTTTGCTAAAATAACTGGACAGCAGCCTGATTTTAAGGATGGGTTTATTGCGAATGATTGTGACTGGTGGGGAGCTTTAGAGAAGTATCTTAATAGACCAGTTATTTCTATTCGTCCTTCAGGAAGAGAAAGTTGGCATGAAGTTTTGATACTTACCACAGATGGAGGGGTGCTGCAAAACGGCACAGCCATAAAGGGGAATATTAAATATGTGGAACGTGTTTTGTCCGATATTTTTATGGAAGCTGATAACGATGAATATGAGGTTTTTTGTAATTACGTATTCCCAGATTTATCCGCAGAAGAACTGGCAGAATTAAAAGAATGGTTATACGAAAATTACTAAGAAAAAGTTGTAGATAAATTAAAATTTTAACCAAGAAAGGAAAATGAAAAATGACATTTAAACGAAAAGCAGTACTATTTGACATGTTCGTAGGAGGTTGCAATTATTTTGATAGCAATTCAGACGTTAATAACGGATATGGCTGTACGCATCCAGAACAGGAGGAAAAGCAGAAAGGAAAAGGTTGTTGTTTTTGCTTTTCCTGTCCACTTGGGACTCCAGCAGATGAGGAAAGCTTCGAGGAACCAGATATTGACTGGAATGGAACTGAAAAAGAGGATGTTGGCGAAGATGATTATATTATCATCCCATCAAACTGCGAAAATTAGAATTTAATGGAGGCAGGGAATGAAAAAATTTTTTGAAAAATGGTATGTCTTATTTATGTTATTGAGGATAGCGCGACATAACAAAATTAGAAGAAAATTTGAGAAAATGTATGATGATGTTTTTGAGAATTATGGGGAAGCTCTTGAATATATGACATTGGAAAAATGTTATGAAAGGGATAATAAACTCTATAAAAAATCAAAAGAATTAAAAGAATACGAAGTAGCAAAAAATCCTCAAAGAGATGATTTCGGACTATATGAATATGTAGACCAGTATTGCGGATATTGCGAGGATGATTATTATGGAACAATTTACACAAAAACACCATTTAAAAATAGATGGTTGAAAAGAGTATATCATTGTTAAACTGAAATTTTAACTTAAGAGGAAACGCTAGATATTTGTCTGAAAATAATATCTCAGGCAATAAAGTCCCTCAGAGCGTCATAAATATATTTAAAAGGTAGAAATATAAAAAGAGTCAGAGATGGCTCTTTTTATTTTGCGAAAAAACAAACAACAAAATATATGATGACTTATAATGCTACAGTTATGTCAAATAATGAATTCGCCGAAATAACGGGACAACATCCAAAATTCAAAGATGGATTTATAACAAACAATTGCGACTGGTGGGAAAGCTTAGAAAAATACCTTAAGAAACCTATAGTTTCTGTTCGCCCCGCTGGAAGAGAGGGTTATTATTGGAATAATAAATTATTGATACTTACCGCAGATGGAAAAGTGACTCAAAATAGTGTAATTATAAATGGAAATGTTGAATATGTAAGTCAGTTTGCAGAAGATATTTTTTTAGAGACAGGAAGTGTCGTTTTTGATGATTATGTATTCCAGGATTTATCCACAGAAGAACTGACAAACCTGAAAGGATGGTGGTACAAATATAACCTAGTACGAAAATTAACCACACAAAAATAGTCAACAATTCACTCTTGCTTTTTTTTTATGCATTATGTTATAACTATATCATCAAGTGAATGGTGAAAACACCCGTATGGTAATGGCATCGATTAAGTCGGCAAACTATGGATCGGTGCTATTTTTATGCTTTGTGAATATTATATAATAAGTTATAATAAAATTTGTCTTTGTTACGGACAGTTACCAAGTTATTTCTGGTAGCTGCCTTTTTTTATTTTATTTTTGCCGTAATCGTACATATTGTAAGTGAATATTGAAAAACAAGGAGGAATAAACAATGCTTACAACTATTTACGCAGGAAGATTAGAAAGAATCCCAGCAAAATTAAAAGGTACTGAAGTAGTACCGGAAAAGAATCCATCAGGAGGCTTCGTGCTCCATCAGTATTTAGAGGTGGGAAACGAAACATTTGAAGTACATGCTTCAAATGGAAAATATTTTATTTAAGAAAGGTGCCGCAACTGTATATACAGCTGCGGCATTTTTGTGTTGTATTTTATCCCATGTTTCCTGAGAAAAGCATCCGTGAAATATCCACGAAAGAATTACAAGGAAAATTGCAAGTTTTACAAACTTCCATATAAATTTTATAAATTTTCGCATCACGCATATCCCCCTTTGTCTAAATACATTGTAAGTTTGCTACGGCAAAAAAGCAATATTTTTCTTGTTTGACAGTCATGTTTTAGTCATTACATAAATCCACAGAATTTCAAAAAGAAATTTAAAATCGTACATATTGTAAGTGAGACACTTACAAAAGGAGGTTTTTTCTTGAAATGGAAAAAGCATTATTAATTGCAGAAAAACCAGACCTTATGCGACATATCAAGGATGCATACGATAAAAACAGAAGTAAAATTCCTTATGATATAACATTTGTATCGCAAATAGGGCATCATGTAACATTGTTAACGCCTTCCGAAATGGACGAGGAACAAAAAACATGGAAGTGGGAAAATCTTCCATTCCATCCGGAAGATCATGGAGGATGGCAATACAAAATCATAAAAGAAAAAAAAGTGGGAAGTAAAAAAACACCACAAGAATATTACGAACACATTGAAAGAGAATTGCATTCAGGTAAATATGATTTTGTTATCAATGCCGGCGACCCAGATCAGGAAGGAGAACTTTTAATTCGTTTAGTTCTGTGGAAAGCAAAAAATATACTTCCAATTAAGCGGTTTTGGCAAAACACATTAACAGAAAAGGAAATAGTAAATGCACTACTACATTTGAGAGATGATGAACACGACCCTATGTTGTGTAATTTGCTCTCTGCTGCATTTGCAAGACAACATTCTGATTATCGCTTCGGAATGAATATCTCAGAAGCAGCATCCTTAAAAATGAAAATAAGAGTAGCCTGCGGTCGGGTAAAAACTGAGGTTCTGGCTATGGTTTATCGAAGAGAAAAAGAAATTCGGACATATAAACCAACAATAGTATATGGAATTAAGGCTGTATATGAAGAAGGCTTTTCTGGCATTTTATCAGAAACGATAAAAAAAGAGTCAGAAGAAAAAGGGAAGGATAAAGAGGATAAAGAAAAAAAAGAGGAAAAGGATACAACCATATGGTTTGACACAAAAAAGAGAGCGGAAGACTTTATTGGGACTTTATCAAAAAATGGAACAGTCAAAAAATATGAGAAAAAAGAAGTAAAAACATATCCTCCTAAATTGTTTAAATTATCCACAATACAGGTTGAAGGCGGAAAATATGGAATAAACGCGAATGATACATTAAAAATCATTCAATCACTTTACGAAAAGAAATATTTATCTTATCCAAGAACTGATTGCGAATACATAGGCAGTAGTGAGGATTTTGAAGGAATGCTTGCAGCGGTGTCGAAAAATGCATTATTTGCCCCATATATAAGCAAAATAAGTAAGGCAGATATTGAAAGGGTGCGTAATACAAAGAAATGGGTAAATGATAAAGAATTAACAGAACACGGACATTCTGCATTAGCACCAACAACAGTTCCTTGCGATGTTTCGACATTATCAGCTAATGAAAAACTGATATATGAGCTTATCTGCCGTCAATTTGTGGCTATTTTTCTTCCACCTATGATTCAAAGTAAGACTACAATTATAACGGAGATAGACGGTTATATATTTAAAAGTGCCGGAAAAACACTTGTTAGTAAGGGATATACAGAGATATTTGGAACAAAAATAGAAGATGTCGAACTTCCAGAAAAAAAAGAAGGTGATTCTGTAACTGTGAAGAACTACGATATGCCGGGCAAAACCTCTACCAAACCAAAGCATTTTGATTCCAGCACTTTAATTCAGGCATGTGAAAATCCTAGCAAATATCTGAATGACCCAACACTTGCATCGAAAAAGTTAACAATAGGAACGCCTGCCACAAGAGCACCTATTATAGACAACTTGATTTACGTAGATAAGTATTTGGAATATAAGAAAGAAGGGAAAAAAGAATATCTTGTACCAACAAAAATTGGAGAACTTATCATTAAAAATTTGGATGATTGCAAAATCTGTAAGGTTGATATGACCGGAGAGTGGGAGAAAAAACTCAATGAAGTAAGAGCAGGAAGATTGTCATTGCCAGATCTGGAAGTTGAAATGAAAAAAGAAGTAGAAACAATGATAGAAGATATTAAGTGGAAAAAAATGGATGTTATTGGCAAACCTAAATACCCGGAAGTTGGAGTGTGTCCAAAGTGTGGCAAACCAATTATATCCGGCCCAAAAGGTTTCTTCTGCTCAGGATATAAAGAGGGCTGCAAGGTTGGTGCTTACAAAGAAATCTGCGGTGCCAAGATTACAGATAAAGAATTTGAAGTCCTTTTAAAAGGAGAAGAAATTACGAAAACACTGAGAAAAGAAAGTAAATCCTGGCAGCAAAGACTTAAATACAATATCGATGAATGCAAAATTGAATTTGTAAAGGCTCCAGAAATAAAGAATGGATTATTATGCCCAAAATGTGGTAAGGATCTGGTAGAAAACCAGAGAACGGTAAAATGCGATTGTGGATTCACCTTATGGAAACTTATTTGTGGAAAACAATTAACGGATAAGCAGGTGCATTCTCTTATCCTGAACGGAAAATGTGATGAAATAAAAGGATTTACCAGTAAAGCTGGTAAGAAATTCAATGCAAAATTAAAATTAGATAAGGAAACTGGAAAAATTGAATTTGATTTTGGAAAATAGTATTGAAAAAGGGCTGCGAAAGTAGCCTTTTTTCTTGTAGAAAAGCCAAAAATATTTTTAATTTCGTACATATTATATATGAACAAGTAGTGTATCTAGGTATATACCACCCATAAATACCTGCTGATGCAGGCCTTCCGTGATGGAGTTGGATATCTGCAAGCGGTATATACCACACATACTAGAAAATACCTACTGTTGTAGGCCCCAGAAGAGTGAACAACATTATCGTTGTGAGCCATACTATTTACAAATACTACTTATGCAGGCTGGCCATATGTAAAAAGATATACATTACCGTAAAATAGGACGAACCAATGATGGCGACACAAAATTTTAAAAAGGAGATTTTATGGACAAGAAATATGGAAAAGATCTAACAAAAGAATACTTAAAAATGCTGCCAAGTAATACAACCATTGCAGTTGCAACAAAGAGAAAAACAATTGAATGTGCAGCAGAGAATAATATGCGCCTTAAAAGAGATAGAAACATTGTAAAAATCATTAAAAATTGTATTTGCGAAGCGATGAAAGAATATCAACGTTTTGGTGGTCATATTAACGATAAGGTTTCAAAAATTAAAAAATATATTTAGGAGGAAAGCTAAATGTCAACAAAGAAAAGTGATATTAAGGAATTAAAAAACAGACTTACAAAGGATTTATGCACGTTTACAAGAGTGGCGGGATGTTATGTCAATGCGCAGAAAGAAAAAATCACAACATTTTCTAAAGACTTCTTAGGATTAGAGGACGAAGAATTTTTTAAATACCTGGATATTGCAAAGAAATCACTTACGGGCACTGTCGGCAACAATCTTATGCAGCTTACAATGTCGGACAAAGCAATTCAGAAATCAATGTTAGGATTAAAAGATAACGGATTGAAAAGTGAAAATATGCTGGATGCTTTATACGACAAAATTATTGAAAATTATAACTCAGCAGGAAACTTTTTAATTTTGTTATTCCATGATGCTTATGATGTTATGACAAAAGCTGCCGACAATACAACCTTGGAAGATTCGGACGAAGTGTATACATATGTACTGTGCGCCATTTGCCCGGTAGAACTGACAAAGCCTGCTTTAAGTTACCAGGAAGATAAAAACGATATTGCACCATGTATCAGGGATTGGGTCGTTAAACCTCCGGTAAATGGTTTCTTATATCCAGCGTTTGATGAAAGAAGTACAGATGTTGATTCCTTTGTATTTTTCAGAAAAAAGCCAAAGGAGCCTCAGACAGAATTATTAGAAAATGTATTGGGCTGCGTGGAAGAGAAAAAAACGCTTGATGAAAAGCATGAAATTCTGGCAGAGATTGCAGTAGAAAATACCAATGATGAAGGAATGGCTTATGAGCTTCAGAAAGTATTGGTGGACAAGCTCTGGGATTATGATAAGGACGATAAATTTACAGAGGGTGTTCTTGAGGATATTGCAAGAGAAGCAGGGGCAGACAGTGAACAGATTGCCAATATGGTAAAAGAATATCGTGATAAGATGCCGGAAAATGATACTCCTATTGCAGATATGTGTGACGGCAAATTAATAAAGTCATGTCAGAAAAAGGCAGCGGAAAAGGTACAGAGACTTATTGATGAAAACGATGTAGTGGTACTTGCAAATGACGCACTGGCTGTAACAAGAAGAGAGATTGATGGAAAGGATTACTTCCTTGTACCGGCAGAACTGCGTGTAGAAATTAAAAATGTAAGTTCTTTATCCGAATAACACACAGATTATTACAACATTCAAATTATAAACGGGATAGCTAAAACAAGGCTCATCACCAAGATGAGTCTGTAGCTACCCATTCACAAACATAGGAGGGATTTTTTATGGCAAAATTTCGTGAAAAGTTAGGAATTATTATAACGGTGGTTTTATTCTGTACCCTGATGGGATTGACTGTATATGTTTCAGTTGATGTGATGAAATCTAATGAACAGCAATCGTTAGAAAATTTGGATGCTGAGCGCAAAGAAGCTCTTGCAGAAGCTGGTTATGATAACTGCGTTTTATATGGTAACAGCATGTTTTCGTCAGATGGAAAGTTATACACCTATGCTTTCGACAGAAATGGTGAGTTCCATGTTTTTTACTTAAATGATGTGGAAGAAAATAACAAATAAGAGGAAATAAAAATGCGAATATTATTGACTATACTGGAATTTATAATAATTTTGGACCTGGCAACAACGATTATTAGATATATGCTCAAAAACAAAGTGGAAAATATTGATGAAGAAGTTTCAAAAATAGACTTCAACATAGAAGGACTGGAAATAGCAGCAAAAATTATAGAAATATTAAAGAATCCTACCAGTGAGCTAACAGAAAAACAAAAAGATCAATGTAGAGAATTTTGCAATAATATTTATTCTGACGATAAGTATTCCGGAGCAGGGCTGCTCTACATAATGTTGGTAAAAAACAAAATGTTGGACATGCTTCCGCCTATTATAACCGGTAATTTCAAATTTCAGGAAGCAAAAAAGGAAATCTTTGCAAAAATGAAGCAATACAAAAAAAGTGAATTATTCGATAAAAAGATATGGCAGGAGAGTATACAGGCGTTATCTGAAGACTTGGAAACCGTTAAAAATTCAAGCGGAAGGAGTTGTAAGTAAAACTATGGAAAATGAATTCAAATATCTCTCTGGTGATGAGATAGCAAAAAATAGAATGCAATTAATTTTTGAAAAAAAACAAAAGGAATATGAAAAATTTTGTGAAAGAATGAATCTGCTTTGGACAGATGAACATATACAAGATGAATTAGTAAAAAATGGAGAAGCAAATATTCGTTCAGTCAGCCTCCGGTCTTACTCTAAATTCATTGCTTCAAGAACTGACGCATATATGCTTAAAGCAAATGACCAAGAACTGACAGGTAAAGTCAATGGAATAATTCATAAAATATCTTCACAAGGTTATGATTATTATGAACTGAAAGATGAATATGTAAAAAATATCATTGAAACCATATTTGAGTTTAATTATGAATTTTTTACAAAATTTATGGTAGAACATCATTTTGCATGGAAAGTCAAAATAGCAGCAGAAAGTGTTATATATCGTTCGGATGCTGGGCACTCATTAGTTGACTGTTTGCGTCATTTGTTTTCGAAAGAACTTGTCATTGACGAACATCATTATGTCTTGACTATTTTTCTTGAAAATCTATAAAAATTAAAGAAAATCGTACATATTGTATATGTAGCATTATACGGGCTGCCTCCAATGAGACAGCCTATTTTTAAAAAAAGAAAGGTGGATTTTTATGAAAATTTCAAAAATTCTTGCAACAGGCATGTTGTGTGTAACATTGTTAACCGGGTGCGGGGCGTCTTTTGAGATCACGCCGGATGCATTAGAAACATATGCTGAAAACAATGATGGAGAGTATTATGATGCATCAGAAGATAAAGCAGGAGAAGCATATTTGGATGGTATGTACAAGATGGTCACAGATGGAGTACACTTAGAGCTCTGGGATATGGATAGTACCGAAAATGCAAAGCTGTGGTTTGAAACCAATGTAGACAATGTGCAGCGTTCTGGTAGTAAGTCGCATGTGGTAACAACAACATCCAAAAGTGGAGATGCAACGATTGTGACAGATGCAGGGTATTACAGAGTCCTGTTTTGTGATGACAAAGGAATTATTGTACTTGGTGAAAAAGATAAGGTAGATAAAGCCTTGAAAGACTTAAATATTATTTCAAAATAAGAAAAAAGAGAGGATTTCCTCTCTTTTTTTGTGTAGCCTCTAAGCCTCTTTTCTTTGTAGTAATTCCAGTAACTGTGCCTCTTTTTCTGTCGGCAATACATGATATGTCTTTGCCTGAGCAACAAAATATACGCCAACGGCAGCTCGTCCATCTTTTATATAACCGTATTCTGCAATGGAAAATTGGGCATTTTCGTTGATTTCCCTTACTGCGACATCTATGATACGTTGCTTAAAATTATTTGTCTTTGTGAACTTATTTTCGGTATCAGTAGCTTTTCTGATTTCATCTAAGGATAATTCAATTCTAACCGGTTTGCTCAATGTCCGGTTTGTTTTCAGCCGGCATTTGATTAATTCATAAACCCGGATAGCATAGACAGATTTCATACGAATAATATTATCAACGAGATAACTGGTGTAATTCTTTGATAGTTCCAACAAATAAGGACGTAATTCTTCATGCAATCGAATAGTAATAATACCGGTCCCGTCTTCATAAGAACACTTAGAACACCACTGGAAGGCTTTCCACTTATGATGGATATTGCCATCGCCAATCTCTACAATCTGCTGTAGAAGCTCAATGCAAATAGAATGTACATCACGATATAAATTACTGCTTGGAATATTAAGAAACTCCGCCAGTTTGGTAATGGAAACCCTGTATGTAAGCAAATCCGGATCTTCTTTCATTATCTGCATGATTGCTATTCGCAACAATTTAGTAGCATTTAATGAGAGAGTGCTTTTTGATTTTACCAAGTCGTTATTTATACAAACCTGATAATTTTCATCTAAGGCTATATCTTTTGTCATAATTGAAAAATCCTCCTAGAATTTTATAATTATAATATGTACGAAATTCCTTAAATTTTTCTTTTTTCTACAAGCGTTTTTACCTTGAAGTAATTTATTGGAAATTTTTTTTGGTAATTTTTTCGTATAAATTATTTGAAAAATATATGCCTTCAACAATCCTATTTTCACTATCAAAACGTAGCCTTTTGTAGTAACAAAATGACTATCAAAACGTAGCTTTTAAACTATCAAAACGTAGCCTTTCAGACGCTATCAAAACGTAGCTTTTTCGTCAAAAAATGGAGTTATCCACATTATCAACATTATCCACAGACTATCTAAACGTAGCCGTTAGACTATCTAAACGTAGCCTTTCACTATCAAAACGTAGCCTTTCAAAATGGCAGTTTTGCCAGTATTGACAATGGATAGCGCGATTTCGGTTCCCCCCTAAGTATTTAAGTATATAAGTATGTATATATTTATATTATATATATATGGAAAATTTTTCAAAAATTTCGAAGTTATCCACATCCACAAAATTTTTCAAAAACACATCTAAAATTGTCCTATAAAAATAGTGTCCAAAAATAAAAAAATTTCCCCTCCACATATTACCTTTGCAAAGGATAAATACAATAAGGTTTTATCCCATCCGTTTGAATTTGTCTGAATTTATTTTGTAGAAAGACCGGCAATTTTTAAAATATCGAGTATATTTTAAGCGAGACCTATTTATGCGCTAGTAACGCTTCGTTGTAGTTTATCACAAAATGCGTTGTAGAAAAGGCAAAAATATTTTCAATATCGTACATATTAAAAGTAAAGGAGTTGTTTCGTATGGATAAAAATCAATTTCAGAGTTATGAAGATGTTTTAAAAATGGATAGTCTTGTGTTTGCAGCACATATAGACGGATTCCTTTCAAACATTGATATAAGCATTCTTACAACAGAAGATGCACAGGCTGCAACTACAGAACTTGGAGAATTGTCCAATAGATACGCATATTTATCGTCATTGTCAAATCATGCAAAGTTGTATAAGCGCAGATTAAGAAGAGCAGGTAATGTTTCTGATTATGAGGATATGATTGATAAAGAAGCTATGATTGCGGATGCCATGAGTTCTGTTGACAGACAATATCGTGCGCTAAGTAAAGCGATCACGGTACATATCGAAAATAATAAAGAACTATATCTAACAGGAGATAGAACATATGCACAAAGAGGATAGTGGTTATGGCAAAAAAGACAATAAAAACAGCTGTAGAACCAGAAAATACAGTGTTCGATAAAGAAGAACAAAGTTTACGCCCGGCGGTATTAACAGATTACATTGGACAGACAAAGATTAAAGAAGCAGTTGGAATTGCAATTAATTCGGCAAAGAAAAGAAATGCTGCTATGCCACACACCTTATTGTATGGCCCGCCAGGATTGGGAAAAACCACATTGGCTGAAATCATAGCAAATGAAATTGGTGGCAAAATGCTATATCTGACCGGAGCTACCATAGAACGGCCAAAAGATATTGTTCCAACACTTATGCAGCTGGATACAAATAGTGTGTTGTTCATAGATGAAATTCACCGGATGGACCGGACGGCAGAAGAGGTTTTATATTCTGCCATGGAAGATAACTTTGTATCTGTGGCTATCGGACAAGGAGAACAAACAAAGCAGATAAAATTAACATTGCCACCATTTACATTAATTGGGGCAACTACAAAAGCAGGAATGCTAAGCAAGCCATTAAGAGATAGATTCGGCTTATCCTGTAGAATGGAATATTACTCACTTAATGAATTAGCTGAAATATCAGAAAGAACTGCAAAAATATATGGGCTTACCCTACCGGACGAATGCGCGCAAATTGTTGCAAAGTGTGCCAGAGGAACACCACGAATTGTAAATCGGCATGTTGTAAGAATTCGGGATTATGCCATTGTAAAAGATGTGGATATTACAGAACAGACAGTATATGCGGCATTAAAATCATTCGGAATCTCAAAAAATGGGTTGGACGATACAGATATTAAGCTTCTGAAAATATTGATGGAAGCTGATTCTCCCGTAGGCATAAAGACATTGGGAGAAATATTAGGAGAAGATAATGAAACACTGATAGAAGTGTATGAGCCGTTTTTATTAAAAAGCGGTTATATAGAAAAGACCACAAGGGGCAGAGTAATAACAAACAAAGGAAAATTAGTATTAGAAAGCGAGGATTTGTAAATGGATACAAGAGCACAGATGATTGAGGATAAGTTTTTAGAAATGAATGGATTAAAGGTTAAAGTAAAATATTTCGACAAAGAAATGACACGACTGATCGTGCCGGATGAAAAATGTAACTGGATTGATTTAAGAGCAGCAGAAAAAGTGGAACTGAAAAAAGGAGAATCCACATTAATTCCTTTAGGTGTTGCGATGGAATTACCGGAAGGATATGAAGCTATTATGGCTCCACGTAGTTCTACTTTTAAGAACTGGGGTATTATCCAGACAAATGGAATTGGAGTAATTGATAACGATTACAACGGAGATAATGACCAGTGGAAAATGCCGGTACTGGCGACAAAAAATACTGTGATTGAAAAAGGTGATAGAGTCTGTCAGTTCCGTATCTTAAAAAATCAGCCATGCTTTGTTATTGAAAAAAAAGAAATTTTAGGCAATGAAGATAGAAGCGGTTTTGGCAGCACCGGAACAAGATAAGAAGACAAGGAGAAGATAATGTATAAGATAACAAAAAACTCTTTTATCAATAAGGGGATTGTTGAATACGAAGATGAATACGGAAATAAAGCTAAGATCAGAAGAAAAGGTGATAAAGCTATTTTAAGGTGTCAATGCATATTACCCCATACAGTAATATCGCCATATACAATTGATTGTAATGAAAACGGCAATAACCTTAATATGGTATACGATAAAAAATATGCTTGTACCTCGGAATTTATTAATAGTGTTAAAAACATCCAAGAGCTGATTTTGCGTTGGGTGGAAATTCTTAGAGCTATAAAATTTTTATATATGCCAAATGACTTAATTGCAAGCATGTATGAGTATAAGTCATCCGACAAGGAAGAGCTTGCATCAAAAAAGAAATTAGAACAATTAGAACATTTTGAGGAATTTGCAGATATTATTAAAGCGTTGTAGGAGGACATTCAAATGAAGAAATGTGTAATTTTAGCAGCTGTATTAGGACTAACATTGTGTTTTGAAATGACTGGATGTGGAGCTTATATTAAAGACGGTGATAGTAATTTCTCAAATGTTGATAATAAATATATAAAAATGCATGAAATTTATGATAAGAATGATGGAAGTGTAGTTGCTTATGATGAGAATACAAAGGTAATGTATTTGTGTGTATATGGAAATAATTCAATGGCAATCACACCTATCTATAATTCAGATGGAACAGTAAAATTATATTACGGAGAATAATATGATGGATTATGTTACTTTTATAAACTGTTGACTATAGGCTATTTTTGAAAAATATTTGCCTATAAAGGTTTCAATTTCGAAAGTATTAAGTAAATATTAAAGCTTTGTAGGAGGAGTTTTACATGAACTATTATGCAGTAAGAAAAGGTGTTAAGCCGGGGGTATATGCTACTTGGGCAGAATGTTCCAAAATGGTAATCGGCTGTCCAGGAGCACAGTGTCAATTAACCCATGACTAAAGTCACAGACTTGCAATAGCAGGTCTACACTTTGGTATGAGTAAATGAGCAGAGACACGATGCCTGTGTTCCGCAAGGATGGCACTCCGGGATTTTTCCAGTCCCGCGACACTGCAGAGCAGGCACCAAGTCTAGGAAAACAGTTTTACCGTCATGCACAGGCTTACAACCGGTGCAAGGATACCGTTTATCTCTGTGATACTGCATGACACACGATGAAAGGAGGCATCTGATGCCGGATACAAATTACATATATGTACTCGGTGCTGATGGGAAACCACAGATGCCGACAAAACGAAAGAGGCATGTCAAAAGGTTACTTAATACCGGCAAGGCACGAATTGCATGTCATGTCCCTTATACTATACAGTTACTATACAAAAATGAACCAGTTCTTCAGCCAGTCATGCTGGCTGAGGATCCGGGACGTACAAACATCGGGCTTGCAGTTTTATCCCGGAAAGGAGAGTTACTGTTGTCAGCGGTTGTCGAAACCCGCAACAGGGAAATCGTAAAACTTATGGCTGACCGTAAGAAAGCCCGCAGGGCTTCAAGAAATGGCGAACGTAAAGCAAGGCAGCGTCTAGCAAAACGTTTTGGCACTATGCTTAAAGCAGGGATGCTTATGCGTAAACTGCCAATGTATGCTGCGGACAAGTTTATTACATGTAACTACATCAAAAATACGGAGTCACGTTTCTGTAACAGAAAACGCCCTGACGGATGGCTTACACCGACTGCAAATCAGCTTCTTAAAACGCATATCAACCTGATTCATAAGATACAGAAGTATCTGCCGGTCATGGACGTTGCGATAGAAGTAAACCGGTTTGCATTTATGTCACTGGAAAATCCAGCTATCTCAGGCGTGGATTTTCAGAACGGGCCACTGAAAGGATTCGACAGCCTGCATGATGCCGTTAACGACCTACAGCATGGCAAATGTCTCTTGTGTGGTGGAAAGATTGAACATTATCATCATATCGTTCCACGGTCGCAAAGAGGCTCAAACACAATCGGCAACATAGCAGGACTCTGCATGGAATGCCATGGTAAAGTGCATACGGATATTGAATGCCAAAAAGAGCTTAAAGGCTTAAAGAAAGGCTTGGACAAGCGATATGGCGCACTTAGTGCATTAAATCAGGCCATGCCATTTATCTGTAAGAGTCTTGAAAGTGAGTTTGGCAAAGCTCATGTGTCTTACTGTACCGGCAGGGACACGGCAAAAATGCGTAACTCCTTTGGCTTCCAGAAGACCAAAGAAAACCAGCTTCATGAGGTGGATGCATGGTGTATCGGCATTCTTGCACGAAACAGTGCTCCTGACAGGCTACCGGATTTTGAACAGATACATTATATCAGACAGTTCAGACGTCAGGACAGAAGCCTTATCCGTTGCCAGACAGAAAGAACCTACAAACTTGACGGGAAAACAGTTGCCAAAAACCGCAAAAAGCGTACCGACCAAAAGGACGACTCTTTGGAGGACTGGTACAACAAGCAGATAGCTTTGCAGGGTAAAAGGAAAGCTGAATGTATGTTGAGCCGGTTGACAGTAAAAAAGAGCAAAAGACACTATAATGACCTCACCCGTACATTACCTGGAGCAGTATTTATATACAATGGTAAGCGTTATGTCTTAAGCGGGCGTTTATCGAATGGAAAATATCTCCGTGCGGTAGGCGACTCAAAGACAAACTATCCTGCCGAGAAGTGCAGGATTGTAAAACAAAACGAAGGATTGGTGTTTGTGTATTAACAACAATTAAAAAGGAGGGCGGCCATATCTCACGACTAAAGTCACGAGTCTTAGCCGCTGATTAATAAAGAACAGACGACAAAATATCATGATTTCATGCAAAATGCAATGAAGATTATAAATATCAGATTTGCAAAGGTAAAAGGACATTCCGGCGTTGAGGGAAATGAAAAGGCCGACAGGCTTGCAAAAGAAGCAGTAGGAATTGCCTAGAAAGAAGAACAAACTATATTCAGCTAAAGAAGGAGAATAAAATGATTAATATTGACAAACTAAAACTTATTCTTTGGGATTTCGATGATACACTTTGTATTCATACAGACCATGGCGGAAGTAAGGAAGACGATATACTATATCATGTAGAAATACTGAGCGGAAAAAACGCATTTGCTTCCGGGCAGCCTAATGAACAAATCAAAACATTTATACAATTTGTAAACGGAAAGGGAATTAAACAGGGCTTAATTAGCGCAGCAATGTCTTATCAGCATATGATAAGAAAAGAAAAATGGATTAAAGATAAATATGATATAACACTTGCAAATTATTGTGTGGGTGAAAGAAAAAATAAAATTGATATGCTGATTGCGATTGAAGAAACATTTGCTTACAAAAAAGCGGAAATTCTCATCGTAGATGACAATTGGGAAACATTGGTGGAAGCAGCTAATTACGGCTTCCAGGCGTGTACGCCAATGGAAATCGTTAATTATGTCAATAGGCAGAATAGGAAAATTTTTCAAAAGGAATAGGTGAGTGAAATGGAAGAACCGATTTATGTTTGTAAAGATACAGAGTTAGTTAGAAAACCAAAAAATCCTAATAAAGCACTTTATATTATAAAAGTTAGTTTGTGGATTATTATGTTAGTTATTATTGTGATGTCACTTATATTCAAAGAAAATATTATGAGTAGTTTTACTTGGCAGACAGATGTTCTATTAATTGTTACATTAGTTGTTGTCTCATATGTATCTGGTGAGGAGGTAAGAGTACCATCGGCAATTGAAATAAGATTTTACAAAGATTATTTTGAAGTATATAGAGACGCAAGGTACTATAGTTATACTGTAACAAGAAGGGAAAGCAATAAATTCTACTATAGTGATATTTCAAAAATTGAGTATAGGATACCTACTCAAAAAATTGATATATTTGGTAGGGGAGATTTTGAATGGTTTAATTATAGAAAGGATGGTTCTTTACCAGAAAAGCCAACTTATCATAGAAAGGTAGATGGATTATGCTATTTTTATAAAAACCCTAATAGCACTGTTGATTATAAGGCATTATTTGAAAAGTATTCACCTATAAAGGTTTTGATTTCAGAAGTATAAGTAAAACCAAATCAATAAACCCACTATATATCATTATATATAGTGGGTTTTATGTATGCTAATACTTATTTTGCTAATACTTCACTTATTTCTTCTGGTTCCATCTGTGGGGTGATGTTATCAAGTCTTCTATCAAGCTCTGCAATCCCAAGCCGTTCTATATTTTTGTTGCTATATGCATCTTCGATAGCTTTAGCCTGCTCACGGGAATAACAAAATACGTTAATAATATTCATAAGTTTGCTGCCCTGTGAGATTGGTGATAAGTAATGGATAAAGATGTTGTGATCAAGCATTGCCTGTCCAAGTTTCCATAGTTCAAACTCTATTTCAAGGAAATGTTCCCGGTTTACGTTGTGAACACCCATAAGAGTATTTACTAAAGATGAAAAAGTAGTATCATCGAATTTTTCATATAGGGCAATACGAATCGGGGTTTTATATTTGAATGCCCGGCACATTGCTTTATACTTCACATCTGATAATGCCATTTGGTCAATAGGACATTCTTCCCCTTCATAGTTTATGCATTCAAGCGTTTTGCCCTCATAATCAATTTTATTGGCAGGTGTATATCCGTCACGAATGAAATTGTCTTCCTTTTTCTTTTTCTTAAATAAACTCATATATTTAAAAGCCTCCTATATATAATATGTCTGATTTCTAAGAAAAGTTTACCTTTTCTACAAGAAAAAACAAGACGAAATTTTTAAAAAGTACAATTTAATATTATTTTCCACTAAAAAATACATATTGTATGTAAATCAAAAAAAGAAAGAGAGGAAATTATATGGGATTTGATGCAGGCAAAGAAAATTTTGATAATGTATTTGACTTCTTAAATGCACAGTCCGGTGGAACAGCTAAATTCCTGGAGGCTCTGGCGAAGTATCTGGAGGCACAAAATGAAGTTGCCGGAGCACAGATAATGTCAAAGTGGATAAAGGATAATAAAGGGGTAAGTGCTTACCGGGCAAGAGCAGATTGCGTTGAAATGATGTCAAAGGAACTGAGTGCAAGAGCTGTCCCTTATGTGCGTATGCGGCAGCCGGATGGTTCTGATTATTATTTAATTCGTTCTTGTGATAACGAAAGGGTAAAGCAGATTAATAAAGACGTTCTTACAATCAAAGGTAATTATTATCAACAGGTATCTGCAGCAGAACTGGAACAGGCATTAGCAAATGCAGTAGAACTTCCGGAGCAGGACAGACAGATTGCTTCTATTGACGGCTTAACAAATATTCAGGCAGAAGTCTTAAAGGGAAAATGCTCAAACATGGGAGAAGGTTTTACCATTGCTATAGAAAAATTAGAAGATGGTACAAACCGGTTGAGCTGTCAGTCTTCAAAAGTAGTTACACCAAATATGCAGCGTGAGGATATGGGCAAGGCATTTAATGAAATGGCATTCAGCTTATATGGCCCGAATGCAAAAATCAGAGAAGCGCAGGCAAAAGCAGATATTCAGTTTAATCATGATGTCTTTAATTACGATGTTGTAAATGGCGATGGTTTCATCCTCGGTGCTGATAACACAAATTGTTTCATTGTAATCAATGAACACGGTTTTGACTTTAAAAAGGTTACTGTACGTGATGGAATGATGAATGAGGATGCTATCGACCATGTAGATGCAAGTATGCCGGATTATAAGGAACAATTACAGTCTTATATGTGCAAACTTCAAAATAAGGTATTTACTTATGACCGTGCTGCTGTAGATAAACACTTCCAGACAAAAGGTGTTTCTACTCAATCAAAACGTCCGGTAAAGAATGAATTAGAGCAACAAATTAGTGATGGTGAGTCTGCACTGGCAGAAAAGATTGATGAAATGATTAAAAACAGTGAAAAATACAAACTTCATGTTAATGACCCAGCTCCTAAACAATTCAATCTGTATCAGGATGAAACGGTAAAAATCATGGAAGCATTATCAAAGAATAAGCAGCCGGATGAATACTCAAAAGAGCAGTTTGATGAGTTAGGCAGTATATGTCGAAAATATAATCTGAATATCGAAGACTATAAGGATGCCATAAAAGCTATTGACAGATGCGAGATGACAGAACGGTTGGCAGAAAATAAGACAAAATCACTTGATGAGAAGCTTAAGACTTTTGAAAAAAGAGCCCCACACAAAGAAGCAGAAAAGACAGAACCAACAAGATAATAGTATTTTTCAAGAATATCCCTGTTTTTGCAGGGATATTTTTTTGTTCAACAATATGGTTCTTATGAGTCTGTGCTTTTTGTGAAAAACTTCATGCAAATCAAACATATTGTTTGTAGAAAAGCAGGAAGGAGGAATGTTGCAGCTGCAACAATTGCTTATGAAGAAAAAACAAAAAAAACAGGAACGGCTTCTCATAGGTATTATTCTCGCTGTAGTATATATCCTGTATGTGTTAGGCTACATACATTATAAAGAAATACTTATAGCATATCCAAAGTTGTCTATGACGGAAGCTATGAACAGGGCGGTAAATGAATTGTTTACGTCGCCACTTATGATATTTCCATTACCTGGAAATATTTGGGGAGGACTTGGCATTTCTACGCTTTTGATGGCTTTGTTTGGAATTATGTTTTTAGCAGATATTGGGCTACGAAAACATGATAATCCAGATAAAGTTGGTGGAGATGCAAAATTTCTTGAAAATCTAGATGAATACAACAAAAAATTCACAGAACCATTTGGACAAACAGACAACAGCGATAGCAACAATATGATTTTGAGTGAATTGGTTCGGATGTCGATGCAGGCTTCCAGAATTCGCCGTAATTTGAATGTATTCTGCGTCGGTGGTTCTGGTGCCGGTAAATCGTATAATATCGTCGGACCAAATGGTATGCAGGCAAATTGTTCTTATGTTTTTACGGATCCATCCGGAGGATTATTAGATGAGTATGGAAGTTTCTTTGAGAACTTTGGATATCGTGTAAAAGTATTAAATCTGAACAAAATGCATAAGGGAAATCATTACAATCCATTCCGTTATATTCATTCAGATAAGGATATTGAAATACTGGTAAATACTCTTATTACAAACACAACACCACCGGAATCCCATGGAGAGGCATTCTGGGAAAAGTGTGAGACAGCGTTGTTAGTTGCCTGTATTGCTTATCTTTATCATTATTCACCAAAGAAAAATCAGAACTTCTCAACCGTAATGAAACTACTTCGTGCAGCAGATATTGATGAAAATGATTCATCCACAGAAAGCCCATTGGATCATATATTCCGTGAAGTGGAAGAGCGTGACCCAGACTCCTTTGCTGTAAAGCAGTATAAGACATTCAAAATGGGAGCAGGAAAAACATTAAAAGGTATTCTTATTTCTGTAGCAGTGCGTTTACAGCAATTTGATTTACAAGAGGTAATGGACCTTACAGATACTGATGATATTGACCTTACTTCATTTATTCACCATAAAACAGCTTTATTCCTTGTGTTACCTACAGGCGATAAGACATTCAACTTTATTGCGAGTATGCTGGAGTCTCAGTTGTTTGATATTATGTATCGTTATTGTGAGGATACCGCAAAATATACGTATGTTTTGTCGGAAGAAGCAAAGGGCACTTCAAAGAAATCTTTCAACCCGATTAAGAGAATATTTAAAATAAAAACAAAAAGTGATAAACGAAGAGCTATAACGCATAGAGTCTTTACGGCTGATTCTATAGAAGAAATGGCAAAGGCAAAAGAAGCTGGAGAACAGTTCTTAAAAGATATAAAAGGTGGATATGTCGAATATGACGAAAAAACCAAGCTGTATTATATTAAGGACAAAAACGGAGTAGCGGTAGATTATCGTGGACAGAAAGAATGGGCAGAACGTGAACTTCACACTTTACAACATTGTACTTTGCATAAAGGCTCTGAAATACTTCCAAGTAATCATGGAATGTGTATGCCTTGGCATGTACGTTTTATGATGGATGAGTTTGCAAACGTTGGAAAAATTCCTTCTTTCCCGGAAAAAGTTTCTACAATCCGAAAGTACGAAATCAGTACAACCATTATTGTGCAGTCTATTACACAGTTAAAGAATATGTATAAAGACGACTGGAGCAATATTATCGGTAACTGCGATTCTACAATATACCTTGGTGGTGGTGCAGACCTTGACACATTCGAATGGCTTTCAAAATTGCTTGGTAAGAAAACAATTACCGTAATGAACACTTCATTGGCAGACAATAAAGGCGGTTCTTCCAGTTTCAATAAACAGGGTATTGAATTGTTATCAATTTCTGAATTAAGAACATTGCCGGAAGATGAGTGTGTATGTGTACTTAAGAGTTTGGATCCATTCGTTGGCGAAAAATACCGGTCCGATAAGCATCCAAACCGTGTTTATGTGCATCCTGGATTTGAATTTGACAAAGAAAAAGCTGAAACCATAGATAATATGGACAACCCTGATCGTGAGAAACCAACAGTGACAGTAATAGAAGAAACTGAAAAAGAAAAAGAACAGCGAGAAAAACAAAATGAACAAGGTAAGCAGGCTGCAATGGAATTTAAAAACAATGTAGATGCATTAGGGGAAAAAATTATTGAAGACCCAAAAGAAATAGATAGTTTGGCAAAAAAACTTAATCTTAACACTCAGACTGGAATTAATGAAGCTATGGAAAGCGTAGCCGATATTAATGATTTTGGTCCAGATGAAATGTTGTTTTCTTCTACGCAGGCATAAATTTATTCAACAAAAAAGGTCCCGGTATCGGGGCCTTTTTCGTGTTGAAAGATTAAGTAAGAGGAACCGCCCATCGTGGGCTAAAAAATGATTTGTATGAAGTTTACACTTATAATATGTACGTTATTTGATTTTTTTTGGCTTTTTACAAAGAAAAATCAAATAATACCAAAAAAATCTTGTAGAAAAGTTTAAAATATTTTTATTTTCGTACATATTATATATAGATGGCTGGTACGCCTGAGTGGATACCACCAGAAAATACCTGCTGTTGCAGGCAATACATGCATATTCTGTTTTCCATTTAATGGTATATACCACTCATAAATCCCTGCTGATGCAGGCATGGCACGACAATCAGACGAAATGTTAAAAATGTGTACTATAAAATACCTGCTATTGCAGGCTGGACGCATTATGAGAAAATTTTATAAAGAAGGTGTAAATACCTGCTGTTGCAGGCCCGGCATAAACAGCTTTCCGCACTGCTTGCGGTATATACCACCCATAAATACCTGCTGTTGCAGGCTGCAGTTCCAATCAGTGAAGCAACTTTACGGGTATATACTACCAATAAATGCCTGCTGATGCAGGCGAGAAGATTCTGAATAATTTCAACCGCATTAAGAAGAAATTCTTAGTGCGGTTTTTATTTTACAAAAAAATTGCCATCAATCGTACATATTGTTAGTGCATGGACGTATGGCCATGAAAAATATATGTGCTGTATAAGCGTACATATAGGAAAAAGTAGAAAATTTCCTCAGAAAACTAAAATAAAAAACTCCAAAAAGCCCCTAAAGCTGAGGTTATTTTTCTACAAATCATACAAGTTGTATACAAAGAAGATTAAACACGAAAGGAGAATCTTTATGGGAAACAAAATCGTTGCAAAAGCAACAGCGGTAACAAAGTCTTTATCCGCGAAAGGAAAGACAGCAAAAACATATTTAGGCGCTATGATGGCGATGGCAATGTGTGCTACATGCACCAGCAGAATGGTATATGCGGATGCAGGTGCAGATATGATTAATGCAATTCTTACTGTTGTTAAATTAATTGTAAGAGTTATGGGCGTAATTTTTGCTATCGTAGGTATCGTAAAATTTGCAATGGCGCACTCTGAAGGAGATGGACCAGCACAAACAAGAGCAGCGGGAATAGCTGCAACGGGTGTTGTCCTTATTGTCATACCTTCTGTATTAGATTCAATCGATTTTGCCGGAATGATAAGCGGTTAATGACAGTAACACGAACAGACCCGTATTATGCGGGTCTGTACTTTTAAGGAGGTTTTTATGCAAATGAGCATGAGTAAAACCGCCGTTCCAAAAATTCCATGTGTTGGAAATTTTGGCACGGCGTTAGTAGAAGAGAGTGAACGTGCAAAAAAAAGGATTGTGCTTACCAGTTTTATTGCAATCTTATTAGCAACAATCAGCTTTCTATTAATAAAAACGGTATGGGCTAATGCATTAAGTGGAACATTGGAAAACATGGCTGATGAATGCCGGGGAAATTTAACATCGGTTATTCTTGACATGTTTTTCGGTGATAACGGAACCACGTTTTTACAGTCAATGCTTGATGCAGGTTCGGTAATTGTATCTGCCCTTAAAGGTGTTGGAATGGGTATTGTGTTAGTCATTATCTATATGGAAATCATCCAAGCTGTGCAGCGTGGACAGGATTGCATGGATATGTGGCTGAAGCTGTTTATAAAAATTGCAGTATCTGTATTAGTCATCGTTTATATCGATGATATTTTATCCGCAATTGACCAGTTAGGAACTTATATCGGGACATTAATACAAGAGGCAATTGCGAACCCTGATGATACTGATGCAATTACAAGAGACCAATTAATAGAAGCTATATGTGGGGATTCATCTCCTGGTCTGATTAAAACATTAGGCGGTATTTTCCAATTGTTTTTACCTTGGGTAATGCAGAAATTAGTGGTTTTGGCTGCAAAAATAGCTTCTTATTCCATTTTAATCGAAATTGCAATACGTCGCGCATTTGTGCCGATTGCTGTTGCTGAAATTGCTGGTGAAGGAATGAGAAGCCCAGGAATCAGATACTTAAAAAGATATTTGGCATTATATATACGAATTGCGATTATGGTCGTTATCGCATATGCCGGTGGACAACTTTTTGCTTGCGCAGCCGTAGATGGTACAGCGTGGCTATGGGATGCATTAGCTATCAACTATGCATGTGTAACCCTTATGGGAATGACCGGTAACTTTGCGAATGACATAGTAGGTGCATAACGGAGGTGAGACGATGGTACAAGTGGAAATGAATGCCGACATCAAAGACTTCCAACCAAAGGTGTTAAGTATATTTACGGGTAGACAGCTTATTTGCATTATCATAGCGTGCACATATGGGCTGCCATTTATGATGATGGCTTCGTTTATTCCAGATATATTTACCCGTATCGTAACAGGGTTTGTATTGATGGCACCGGTATTAGCATGTGGTTGGGGAAATGCTTACGGTATGCCACTGGAACAGTTTATGAAAACTGCGATAGTTGGTTTGGTATTGACCCCAAGAAAACGAAAATACAAAACAAAAAACACATATGAGCAGGAAATAATTAAGCTCAAACGTGCTGAAAATAGCACTACTCAGTCAAAAGGAAAAAAGCAGCAAACAAAAAAGAAAAAAATTACTTATGGTTCCATGAAACCTTATAAGTAGAAAGGAGCGCGGAATACCGCATTAATTATGGCAAATAAAAGAGCAAAGAAAAATAAAAAAATGAAACTGCCAAAAACAGTGCAGGAGAGTATTCCATATACCCATATTTTTGATACGGATGGAATAATCGAAACAAAACCCGGCGTCTTTTCTCAGGCATATAAATTGGAAGACGTTAACTTTAAAACTGCTCCAGATAGCGAACAGGAAAATATGTTTCTGCGATTTGGCGAACTGTTAAATACATTTGGTTCAGATTCCAGATTCCAGATTAGTATATTTAATCACTATGCTGACAAACAGACAACAATTAAAGATATTTGTCTTGATCCACAAAAGGATAACTTAAATCCTATGCGGCAGGAATGGAACAACATTCTTATGCATCAAATGAGTAAAGGCAAGAACAATCTTACTCAGGAAAAATATCTTGCAATTACAACTGCTGACGATTCGGCGGAAGAAGCTTGTAAAAAACTTGATAGTATGAGTATTGAAATAAAGAAATCTATCAATAGAATCACAAAGAGCAAAAGTATTGAAACGGCCAGCATAACAGAAAGACTTGAGACCTTACATTCCATATACAATCAGGATGATGAGGGAATGTTTGAAAATTCTTACAATGAAGAAGAAGACAGGTTTGTTTTTGATATTAACCAGCTCTACAAGGCAGGACTCACATCAAAAGATGTGGTTGGACCAAGCGGATTCGAATTCAAACACAACTATTTTAAAATGGGAAATACTTATGGAAGAGCGCTTTATCTGGAAGGTATTCCTACATGGCTTTCAACTGATTTTATATCCGATGTAGCTGATATCGAATGTAATATGCTTGTCAGTGTAAATTATGAACCAATAGACCAGGCAGATGCTATGAAAATGGTGCGTAACCAAATGATAAGCATAGATGGACAGGTCGGTAAAATGCAGGGTAAAGCAGCAGAAGAAGGATATAGTGCCTCAATTCCACCAGAGCTTGAAAGAGCACAAAAACGTGCGAGAGAACTGATGGAAGACTTAATTGGAAGAGACCAAAAACTTTATTATGTGTGTTTTACGGTAGTTGTATTTGGAAATACAAAGGAAGAGTTAAAGACAAATAGCGATGCTGTTGTGCGTGTTGGAAGAAGACATTTAGCACCAATCAAAACATTATACTTCCAGCAGGAACAAGGATTAAATACAGCATTGCCACTTGCAACTAACTACTTACATACAAAACGTATGTATACTACAGATTCTGCATCTGTATTTATTCCATACACTTCACAGGAATTACATCAGAAGAGCGGCTTTTATTACGGAATTAATCCGGATACAAAGAAGATGATTCTTTACTCAAGAAAATTGGGCAAAAACCATAATGGCTTGATATTTGGAGAACCTGGTTCCGGTAAATCGTTTGCAGCAAAATGCGAAATGCTGATGGCGTTATTAAAGAGTGACCATAATCAGGTATACGTTATTGACCCTGATGGCGAATACTCAAAAATGGCAAAAGCATTGGATGGTGAGATAATTACATTGTCCCCAGGTGCTAAGGTATACATTAATCCTCTTGATATGGACATTGATTATGCCGGTGACGGAGACCCGGTTGCATTAAAATCTGACTTTGTTGTTTCGATGGTGGAAATTATGCTTGGAAATGGGCAGACATTAACTTCCGAAGCTAAAGGTATCTTAGATAGATGTGTAAAAAATATTTACCGTCCATATCTGGAACATATGATGGTTGTAAGAAAAGAAAACCCAAAAATTACTTGTGATAAGGAGGCGTCTCCGACTCTTAACAATTTGTACCAAGAATTGTTGAGACAGAATGATTTCTTGGCAACACAGTTAGCAAAGACCATTGAAATGTATACAACAGGTTCTTACTCTACATTTGCTTTCCGTACAAACGTAGAGACAAATGCAAGATTTGTTGTATATAATATAAAGGGTCTTGGTACAGGTATGAAAGACCTTGGACTGCATATATGTACAAATAATATATGGAATAAAATGATTGAAAACAGGGTAAAAAATTATTGGACATGGTTCTATATTGATGAATTTTACTTACTGTTACGTTCGGAAAGTACAGCTCAGTTCCTTATGGAAGTGTGGAAACGCTGCCGAAAATGGAATGGCGTGCCAACCGGAATTATGCAGAACACGGAAGATTTATTGCGAAGTGCGACAACAAGAAATATATTTAATAACTCTTCGTTTGTAATGATGTTGTCTTTACCACAGATTGACAGAACCAATCTTTCTACGCTGCTTCAGATTTCGGATGCTCAGCTTGACTATATTACGAACAGTGATAAAGGCTGCGGACTTTTATATAATGGAAAAGTTATTATTCCATTTGCAAATGAATTTCCAAAAGATAGCCCGTTATACGAGATTATGTCAACAACAGATGAAACGGCATTGGCCGGATAAAAAATGGAAAAGAGCCAGAAATGGCTCTTTTTCTTTGTAAAAATTATAAAAATATTTTCATTTTCGTACATATTATAGGTAGAGAAAAATAAAATAATGCCTACATATGTAGACATAAGCAATTTACCAAACGAGTAGGAGAAAAATATGAAAAAATGCATTACTTTATTAGCGTGTTTATTATTAACTGTATTTAATACGCATCCAATAAAAGCTGAAACCGTAAAAGATTCTACCATTGTTATAAAAGCTATGGTTGAAGAAGGTGTAGATTATGATATTTATGCATATATGCAGTTTGAAGATGATCAGGATAACGGATATTCCTGGACGTTATCTTCAAATACGGGATATGAAATAATGGATAGTATTCCAGCTGGTACATATATCCCAGATGCTATGTTTGCAGGAAATTTTGGAGGTACGGAGTATTGGACGTATGTAGATCCTACACCAATGGAAGTGGCACCGGGCGAAACAACATATATAAATATCGTTGCCGGTACAAAAGAATTTGTTTCAAAATATAAGGCTTTAGCCTATGATGTTTCCGAGGATGGAGGAGCAATAAAAAACGGTTCTATTTCTGAAAAAGAAGCAAATAAGCAGCTGAAAGAGATGGGTTCTAAGGCTTTAGAGTTTACAACGGAAAAACCAAATGATAATCCGACTGTTTTTGTTGCAAACCAAAAAGAAGAAAAGAAGGATGTTGATATAATGAGATATGTAAAAATAACAATCAGCATACTTATATTAATTGGGCTATTTGTTATTATGCATAAGCGAAATAAGCAACATACAGGCGGTGGAAAAGAATAAACGCAGATTGAAAAACAAAATTATTATAGGGCGGCTATGTCCGCCTTATTTTTTGCATTATTTTGCACCTTTTCAAACATATTGTTTGTAGAGAACTTGAGAAAGGAGGAAGAGGTGTTTACCTCGTTAATAATATGGCAGAAAAAAATAACAATACTGGAAATAATAATGGAGCTGGCGGAACAAATAGTTCTGGGCCAGGTCCCCAAAATGGAAAAATTCCTGTAAACACAGAAAGTTTTGTAGCTTCCCAAAATATTGATACGGAAACATTACAACAAACAATAGGTGAAGCTGCAATGAATCCATATGGTAATACGGAAGTTGTGCAGGGACAAAAGAAAACAAAGGAATGGGGCGAATATGCTCTTGGAAGTTTAGGCGTAATCGGCGGAGAAACATCTTTTGCACAAATAGACGATTATCTTATGAATACGGATCATTCCAGCACAGGTTCCATCATAAAGGGGTATGTACTTGCAGATAACTCCAAGAATACAAAAGATAGTTCGGAAGATGAAGTAAAATTTACAAATCAATATTCTGATGGAAAACTGTCAAGGGAGGATGCAATAAATCGAGCTGAAAAGCAGGTGGATGATTACCTTCTTTCACATAATATTGTTTTAAATTCCGATGCACATCATGCAAATACAAACGAACTTAGACAAGCAGTAGCGACTGGACAGCTTGGAAATATAAAACTGTCCGACAATATGAAAACCGTTTTAAATGAAAAAATCAATATAATGGAGCAAAAAGAACATTACCGTATTGCTTCAAACCAAATGCGGAAGCCTGCTCATATTGTAACTTCAGCGTCTAAGAAAATGTATGGTAATACAGAAGTTGGACAAGGATATAAAAAACAGCAAAAAGTTGTAAAATATGCTGTTAATACATTATCTGTGGCTACGGCAGCCAAAAACCTGCATGATACTCAGAAAATGAAACATAGTATAAAATCTACTATGAAAAAGAATCAAAAAAATGAGGAAAAACTCCGGCAATTGAACTTCAAAGAGCAGGTTGCTAGAGGTGAGCTGCAAGAAAATAAAGAAGCCATTGCAAAAATTCAAAAACAGAAAATAAGAACAGAAAAGAAAATTCAAAAAAACGAGAGTATTGTTAAGGCTAAAAATCAAAGACGTTCTGACAAAATTAAAGTCCGTACTCAAAAAATGAAAAAAGTTAATGACTTTAATAATAAAACCATCGTAGGAAAAACTTATGTAATTGCAAAAGCGGGTGGAAGAAAAGTAGTTAAAGTAGGGGGAAAACTTACACGGAAAGGCTTGTCTAAATTTAAAAAAGGGCGACAGTTAATTGGCTATACAGATGTAAAAAGAGCGGCAAGAAACTTAAAAAAACAAGCACGTAAAAAGAAAAGAGCCGCTTTTATAAAAAAGCATTCCAAATTTTTAAATTTTGCAAAGAGCTTCGTAAGCGTTACTGGAAAGATAAAGATAGCTTTAATACTTGTTGTTGTTGGAGTTATATTGGTTGTTGTCTTACTTGGCGGTATTCAGCAAATTGGAACTCTTCCGGTTATATCTATTACATCACTATTTCCTGATGATGATGGTGATGAAGAAAGCATGTCGGTTGGACAGCAAACAATTGAAGCTCTATGGAATAGAATGATGGCATATGAAGAATTAATGCAGACGGGAACAAACGATAAATATTCTGCATATGCATACGGATTAACTACTCCGGCAGTATATAGTGCAACATTGAATGGGGTCCCAATAGAAGGCTTTTCAGGAGATATAAATAGCTATGTTGGATCATATGTTTATAATGGAACATGTACTGTTGAAGAAGAACAGGTTACATATGATGGCGAGACAATTCCTGATTATACTCCGCCAACAGTAACGGATGCATCTACAAGAAAGAATATTAAGGTTGTATTCCATACCAATATTCCGAGAGACCCAACAAATTCGGAACAGACTTTTTATTATGGGATCAAAGGACAACAATTTGACGATACCGGCTTCCGGAGAGATGGATATTATCTTGCTGGCTGGGCTTTAAAAAGTAGTGATACGGAACCAAAATACAAGCCTTATAACAGGGTTATAGATTCCTTTATATTGAATCGGGCACCTTCTGTAGATTTGTATGCAATATGGAAACCGGTAGAGACACAAACAGTAGAAGTAACCTATACTGCATCTACAACGGGAGATGTAAAGGTTGTAACGTCAGATGAATTAACTGGAGATTTAAAAGACCGTTTTTCTTCTAATGCAGTAGAAATTAATCTTGCATATATAGATGAAAACGGACAAACACAGTATGTATCAGAAGATGGAGAAGCTATTCCATTTACAACAAATACACTATTTAAAGCAATAGTATCTATGGCTGCAGTTGCAACAGAAAATGATGATGTTGATTACGATACTTTTTACGGTTATTGTGAAAAAATATTTGATATGGCAATTGGCGGTTTCCGGGGATATTCAGTTGATTACACAACGGTAAATCTGGATGGTACTGCTGACGGAGATTATGCCTATACCTGGACCGGAGATGATGGCAGAACCTATCGTGCAGATGGTGCAAGGCTTACCGCAAAAGCAACTCTTTATGTGAATGCGGATATCGGGTATATGATGTCTCATGATGATACAACTGGAGAATGGTTTACCGACAATTATGGTATCGAAAATGATTTCGAAGGATGGACAGACGATAATAAGGACTGGGCATTAACATTCTTTGAACAATCAGATGAAGACTGGACGGATATGTATGATATTTCCTTCCCTGGCAACTGCGCTAGTATGCTTGGCAGTGAGGATGCTGATAATTATCTGGCAGAAATTGAAGCAAATTATGGCGGAGAGCTATCGGAAGATAGAAAATGGTTGATAAAAACTGCACTTCAGGAAGTTGGAAAACATTATTACCTATATGGCGGTGGACATACCGCAGATGGTGGTGCCGGATTTGACTGTTCTGGATTCGTATGTTATGTACTGTATCAGTCTGGAGTAGATTACAACTATAGCTATCGAAGCTGCGTGGCTTTGAAAGACAGCTACCTTGCATCATCACATGAAGCTAGGAAACCGGGGGACCTTCTTATAAAGAACGGAACGGCTGGTGGAACAACTTCCTCAGCGAACCATGTAGCTATTTACCTTGGTACACTGACCATTGATGGTGTTACAGATGAATATACCGTAGAATGTACAACAACGAACAAAGGCACACCGCAAGAAATATCCGGTGTTCAGTTTAGAAAGTACAGCGGAAGAAAGAATTATAAATATGTAAGAGCAATTGATTAACAAGGAGCAGGGCAATATGCCCTGCTTTTCTTGTAGAAAGACCTGAAAAATAGAAAATATCGTACATATTATAAATAAGGAAGAAACTCGTAATCAAAGAAAGAAAGGAAATATAATATAAATGCTTACAGAAGAACAGAAGAAGCTAATCACTATTGCAAAGACCGGAAGAACTATCTTTTTGTCTGGCGGAGCTGGAACAGGTAAATCATATGTTATGCAGAAATTGATTTCAGAACTAAGAAAAGAAGGAAAAAAAGTGCTTGTGACAGCACCAACAGGAATTGCAGCTATTCATGTAGGTGGTGCAACGCTTCATCGTACATTTCAGATTCCGTTTGGTCCGTGTCCAGAGCTAAAAGGGCATATACCAAAGGAAATTTTATTTGCCGATGTCATTATTATTGACGAAATTTCTATGTGTAGAGTTGATGTGTTCGATTATGTTGCAAATGTTATTCTCAGAACAGAAGTAAAAGAGAAAAAGACTATCCAGCTTATTGTATGTGGAGATTTTTGCCAGTTACCGCCGGTTGTAACAAATGCAGATGCAGAGTGTCTTAGCTCAAAATATGAGGGATTTTATGCGTTTGAATCAGCTTCTTGGGAGATGTTTGATTTCTTGACAATTCTTCTTAAAGACATTATCCGGCAGGAAGATAAGGATTTTGCAAGAATGCTAAATGATATTAGAGTTGGAAAGCGAGCAGTTGTAGGAGAGATTTATGCCCATTCTAACAAAAATCCAATAAAAGATGCAATCACATTGTATGCAACCAATAAAAAAGCAGATGAAAGAAATTTTGCGGAATTACATAAGTTAAATGCCCCAATAACAAAATTTACAGCAACTATTTCTGGACAAGTTAATAAGAATGAAGAACCAGTACCGGAAGAAATCCAATTAGCTGTAGGGGCAAGAGTAATGTTTGCAATAAACGACTCAGAAGAAAGATTTGCAAATGGTACATTTGGTATCGTTACGGCAGTTAGGGCTGGCTTTGTAAAAGTAAAAATTGACGACGGCCCAGTGGTAGATATTTATCCTTTCGAATGGACCATCAATAAATATACGGTTAAAAGGGTTCCGAATAGCGCAAAAGAGGAAATTATCACAGAAAAAATAGGTTCTTTTTCCCAGATTCCACTGCGTTTGGCATATGCTATTACCATGCATAAAAGCCAGGGACAAACTTATGAAGAGGTTAACCTTGACCCATATTGCTTTGCAGAAGGACAGTTTTATGTTGCATTATCCCGTGTAAAAACAATTGATAACTTACATTTCCTTGTACCGCCAAAGACAGAATATCTTATAACTGATTTGAGGGTGCAGGATTTTTATAAAAATCTTGCGAAGTAGATACGGTTTCCTACAGAAAATGTGTTATACTTTTTGCATAAAGTTGCAATTTGAAAGGAGTTTGGAAAGATGGATGAAATTTTAAGTGCTAAGAGAGCTGTCTACAGAGAACAGTTCAATAATATCTGCGCCGATTTTTCAATATATCGCTTAAAGCATAACATTGATAAAAATTTTATCTCCATGGAAAGGCAAGTATGGGAATGCAGGGAGAAAGCACCGCATATGACTTATGAGAATATCGAGCAATTCGAAAGCTGCTTAGTTATGGCACAGGCATATTTGGCACGAAAGGAGATTTTTGAATGAGCGACCTTGTAATAGAATATAACTATTCTTCAGTGGTAAAACCCAAAATAAAATATTGGCATTCGAATTTCTGGGCATACAAGGCGCATAATAATATCGTATATGGATTAGATGCACACAGCACAACGGATTTACGCATGGGAACTGATTTTTTCAGGGTAGTATCTGAAGCATAAACACTCAACACTCTTATTATTCTAATAAGGGTGTTTTTTGTTGTAGAAAACATCTGCTTTTATATGCTTTTACATTTATGTATGAATTAACACATAAAGGACATTTTTACAAAAATTTTCTTCCCAATCATACATATTTAATATGGAAGGAGATTTCTATGAAACGACGAACTGCAATAGACTTAAACCAAATGTATATGATTTGTGACGAAAAGACCGGATTACCTTACATGGATGAAGAACGTTGCGCTTATTTATTTCCAGATGAAATGACAGCTGATTCCTTTATTGAAATACATAAGGAAACAAAAAAAGCTTCGGCTCAATTTTATACAGAAGAAAAACTTAATGCAAAACTGTATAAGCTTGGGTTTATTAACGTTGCTGTCTATAAAGATGGAGATTGGGAAAATCATCCTATATATAAGGAAGTATTACCGCTTGATTATTACAATAATTTACTTGCTGCAACAATAACTCTTATTAAAAAAACCAAAAAGAAAAAATATATAAGAGAATTAAAACATTGCGAATTTCTTGTACCTGTAAAAATCAAGAATGGAGATAGTCCGGAAATCTTTTATGCAACAGCAGAGATAAAAAACAGTGATGAAAAAATGCAGGTTGTTTTTTCTGATATTGATGAATTTAATGCATGGAGCGAGAGTATGCCGGATTGGGAACTTTTGAAAATGAACTATATTTCACTCAGACAGACCCTGCATAAACGAGATTTATTGTTTAATCCTAAAGGTAATATTTTATTGTTAAAAAATCATTTGTTACCAGCGACAGAAAAGGAGGAAGAATAAATTGGGAATATTTAAAAGACCTTATTATTATGTACCACCTTGCCCAAAATGCCAGAGCAGAAAGACCGGACGATATGTAAAAAATCCAGTTGTGAAGCAAGATAAGGGATATATATTTGAAGAATCATTAAAGAATGGTGAGATTGTAGAAGAAACAGATATTGTCCCGGTTGAAAATGCATTCTGTTGTGACTGTGGGCATGAATGGAGCTGCTATATCGAAACCATATGGCTCACTCCACAAGAGATATTAAAGCAAAAAAAGGCCCGTGGAATAGAAGGGTTAAGTGAAAAATTAGAAAATGAGAAAAGAGAAGAAAGAAAAAAAGAACCTTTTGCAAAGAAATTTTTTAAATCACTTTTTTTCGGAAAATAGGAGGAAATAAACATGGCATCATCAAAAAAGAGACATTATTTATACATATTAAAAGAAGCAGATGTAATCAAAAGAGATATGGAAAAGAACAATCTTGCCGGTACAAGCGATTATGAACAGATTTGTACAATGTGGGATTTAGCATTTGTTGAGCTGCTTAATACAAGAATGCCTTTTTTCTATATGGCAGAAGACGATATTGTTCGAATTGCTATTGATGAAAAATTCTTTGATATGAGTGCTGACCGTCTGTGCAATTTTATTGGGAAACCAAGCTTTGTAGAGCTTATGAAACGGACAGACTTTAAAAATATTGACGACGATGACAAAGAAGATGATAAGGAATCAGAAGCTTTTGCATCCGAATTCGAAAAACTTAAAAATAAAATTCTTGGTGGCGCTACTGTAAAAAAGGAAAACACCAATTCTACACAAGAAAAAACGGATGAGAAAGAAACAAAACCCGTTCAAAAAACTAATAATTTCGCACCACCGGCAGTTCCTCCTGGAACAACAATAGAAGAGGTACGGAATTACCGGAGCCAGAACGGAACAACATATGCCATTAATACGACAGAGCTGGCCTTTATGGGATTAGAACCTGGAATTGGTACAACATACACTGCAGTTATGTGTGCTATGGCATTATCAAACGATTATAAGGTGGCATACTTTGAGTTTAATGATACCGGGCATATTTACGCTTTAGCAAAATGGATTTTGGATGAAGAACCTAATGGCATGACAAGTATTGAACTTGGCGGCGTAGACTTTTATTTTGGAATTGACTACATGACATTTATCTCTGATTACAAGGATCAGTATGATTTTGTGGTAATTAATTACGGAAATATACAGGATAACAACAATATGTCTGAGTTTATCCGCTCCGGAAAGCGATTTATTATTGCTAGTGGTATTGACTGGAGATTAGGCAAATTGGAAGAGTTTTACAAAAATTGCGAATACGATAGAACTGGAGCAATTATGTATCTTGTACCATTGGCTTCTGACGAGATGCTGGCTACTGTTAAGAATATTACAAGTAAAAACACGGTGGTTTCTGTTCCGTATTGTGCAAATCCTTTCGAACCTACAGAAGAAATAATGCAGAAACTGTTCACTTCTCTTAGAATAGAGGGTAATCATAAAAAGAAAGAAGAAGTGCCAGAGAAGAAAAAAGGATTTCACTTTGGATTGAAAAAATAATCTTTATAGGATATAAATTTAAAACAAACTTAAATAAGGATTCCAAGCTATTCATAACTTGGAACCCTTATTTTTTTTGAACTTTTCTGAAAAATGCAAAAATCTAAAAAAAATGAACCTAATCGTACATATTGTATATGCAGAACAAAAAGAAAGAGGGGTGAAGCCTATGGGCGGCTATAAAGGAGGCGCGGCCGCAAAATTCAGAAAAGATGTAATAAAACAAAAAAAAATAGTAGAAAAACAAGAGGAAAATCAGTCTGAAAAGAATGTAAGTAAAGATTCTACTCAGGAATTACCTATTGCTGATGTGATAGGAATAAGAAAATTGCCTCAAGTACACATAGAAAAACATCCGTTTTTACGAAGTGTAATGTTCGCTATTTGTTTTCTGATTATTGTGGCGCTTATCTTTCTTTCCGCTTTTGCAATTATAACATACATTTCCCCAGACAAAGGACAGGAAATTATCGATATGGTACATACGTTCTTTGAACAATGTCAGTTTTACTGGGGACAGCTAACAAACAAATAGTTTAAGAAAAAGAAAGGAGGAAGGGCTTTAGATAGCCCGGACTAAATTATGAAACAGTTATTTGAAGAGTATGGTGGAGTTATTATCACCGTAGCAGTTATTGTAGCATTGATCACAATTATTACAGTAATTATGGCTACAAATGGAACCGTGCAGACAATGTTTACCGATTTGCTTACCACAATGAAGAACAAGGTAGATGCAGCTGGTGGAAACGGCGGTATTGCTTTTGTACCGCCTTTGTCTCTGCGGTAAACAAATAAGCCTCGTCAAATATGGCGAGGCTTATTAACTATAAAAAAGAGGATGGTGAAACCGTAACAGGATTTTATGAAAGAAAATGTATTAGAAATAAAAAAAGAAGATTTTGGACCATTTTTACCTTATCTTGAAAATCCGCTTGTGACAGATATTGATTTCCAGGGGCATTCTCTCTGGATTACAGATGATAAAGGCACACATAAAGTAGAAAATACAGCAGACTTTACAGAAACATTTATCGAAACATTCTGTTGTATGGTTGCTAATCGTGTAAATAAGCAGTTTAACAAGAGTCGTGGTAATAATGTCCTTGAAGCTGAAACAGATACCTTAAGAATTGAAATTGTACATGAATCAGTTGCTTTATCCGGTAGAAGTATTACCATTCGAAAATCTATGCCGTATATAAAACAAACAATGGAATCCATGATAACAGATAAATATTGTGAACCGGAAACACTAGCGTTGCTGATTAATTGTGTAAAAAGTAAACTGAATTTTGCTTTTTGTGGCAAGCCTGGTGTTGGCAAGACAGAATTACTTAAATTCATGACACAATTTATTACAGATAAAGCTATAACGATCGAGGATAATCCAGAAATCCATTATGGAGAAATCAATCCCGGAAGACCTTATCAGGAATTAAAAGTTGATGAAGAGCGATTTTCTTATACAGCAGCGATTAAGACTTGCCTCCGTCTAAATCCAAAATGGATTTTACTATCTGAGGCTAGAAGTGAAGAAGTTGCGTATCTTCTTGAAGCATGGAGCACTGGCGTTTCCGGAATGACAACATTACATACAGATAGTGTAAGAAAAATTCCTGACAGAATTGTTAATATGATTGGAAATGAAGGAGATACATCTAATATTAGAAATACCGTATATGAATTTCTTAATGTCGGAATTCTTATTGGACGACGAATTGACCCAGACACAAATAAACGATACCGCTATATTAATCAGATGTGCTTTTTTGCGAGAGAATTTGACACTGTTGCAAAAGTAACAAAAAACAGAGTGTATATGGTTGTGGAAGATGGACATATCGTATCAAATACATTGCCTGCTGACGTTATAAAAGCAATGAAGAAAAAATATATAGACAACCCTTTTAAATGCAAAGAGGTTGATGCGGTATTAGAAAAAATAAAGGAAGGAGGGGCAGATGAATAATCTGCCACATTAATATGGCAAACAAAAAAAATAAAGCAGGAAAAGAAAAAACAAATAGAAAGCGTTCCTTATTTCTCCCTCAAAATTTAAAAAGAGAGATAGAAGGGTATGGTTATAGCTTTTCATACAAGAAATATGCGGCCTACTTTGCATTAGCTGCCTTGGCAATAATTGTGATTGCACGCCTTTTTGCTTTAAATCTTACATTCTCTATTATTTTATTTGCACTCAGTATTGCTTTTGTCCCATTTTTTGTACGCGATTCTTATATGCAGAAAAAGGCAGAAGATGAATATATTGATGCAACAAAATATGTAGAAAATATGCTGTATTCATTTATGAATACAAAGAAGATTTTGGAATCTTTAAGGGATGTTTCACAACTTTATGAAACCGGTGAACTAAAAGAATGCATTGAAAAGGCAATTGCATATATTGAACAGGGTGATTACAAGGAAGAAGCCTACAGTGAGGCATTAGCTATTATTGAAAGAAAATTTCCATCAAAGCGTATTGCAAATGCTCATAATCTTATGATTGCAGCAGAGCTTTATGGTGGAGACTTTGAAGGATCGGCAAGAATTCTTCTTGAAGATAAGAAAAAATGGGTGAATAACACCAATGTAATGCGTGTTGAAAAGAAAAAAAAGTACAAAGAGCTCGCTCTTTCTGCTATTGCCAGTGGAGCGTTATGCGCCATTATTACTATCGTGTATAATAAATTGCCAGGCAATATCAATATAACAAACAATGTTGTTGTACAGGGCTGTGCGGTAATTACAATGTTTTTACTTCTGCTTATTGCAAAAAGAGGAAGCACAAAACTTAACACCGACTGGGTAAAAGAAGATTCATTAAATAAGAGCAAAAATTCTGTAGAAAAATACAATGAATTACTGTCATATGATACCAAAAAAGAAAATATGAAGAGCTTAATTTTCTCAGCTATTTTCTTTGTTGGTGCAATTGTAACGGGTGTATTGAAAATTAAAGTTGCAGCAATTATCTTAGGAATTATCGGCCTTTTTGTATTGTTGTCATCCAGACTTGGATATAAAGTATTGTATCGTTCTGTAAAAAATGAAGTTATGCTTGCATTACCTGCGTGGTTTGTACAGTTAACACTGTTATTACAGGAAAACAACATTAAAAATGCATTAACAAAGTCTATGGCAACCGCACCGGAAATTATTAAGCCGGAACTCACACGTTTATTGGAGCGGACAGATACTAATCCAAATGATATTAATGCATATACCGATTTCTTTGCGTTCTTTGATATTCCGGAAATTAACTCAGCTATGCAGGTGTTATATATGGTAGGAGTAACCGGAAGTGGAAATACATCAAAGCAGATGCAATCATTGCTTGATACCATCTACGTTATTCAGGAAAACGCTGAAAAAATAGAGGCAAACGAGAATATTTTAGGACTTTCTAATATGTTCAAATACCCTATGTTGGTCGGAAGTGCAAAACTTATCGTAGATCTGGTTATGTTTATTCTTGTAGCATTGCCAGCAATGATGTCTATTTAAGGAGGTGCTTATATGGAATCAATCCCAAAAGTGTTCTTTTCCTTATTTTTGTTTTTGATTGTTACTGTGCTTGGCATTAACATCATTAATGCCGGACAAAACAAAAGTGAGGCAGAATCTTATAAAGCTGAAGTAATAGCTGAAATTGAAAACAGCAATTTCAGTGATGAAGTAATATCTGAATGTGTGTCAAATGCAGAAAAAAATGGATATACATTAACGGTAAATAAAACCGTAGTAGACGCCGATGCAGAAGAGTATTCCGCAGAGGTTGTCTTAGGATATACCTACAGTATTCCATTGTTAAACGTAGATAGTACACATTATATCCGTGGCGTGGCTAGATAAGGAGGATAGGTGTATGAAGAAGATATTTGAAGAATATGGAGAAGGCGTGATTGCTCTGCTTGTAGGCGGAGTAATTGTAGGCTTATTCATGCAGGTGCTAATATTGGCACAATAGGAGGTCTCTATGAAGAAAATATTTGAAGAATACGGCTCCGTAATTATGGGTGTAATGGTTGTTGGAATATTTTTGACAATAGGATTAGCAATGCTTGCACAAAATGGGACACTGCATCAGGTTGTAGAAACATTAGAAGCTAGTCTTTGTGGCTCATAAGAAAGGAAGGTGTATTTTATGAAAGCCTTGTTTGAAGAATATAGTGGCGTTGTTATTTCGATATTTTGTGTAATTTCTGTCCTTGGAATTTTATTTTTTGGCATAACAGATAAAAACGGAAATCGTGGAATTTACAATATTCTCGGAGCCGAAGTAAACAATTCCAGTTCAACAGAAGCTCCGGATAATGGTTCTTACAATGCTATGGATGGTTATGCTAATAAGGCAAAACCTACTGTAGAACAAAGAAAAAACCGTGTCGTTGCAGGAACTGCATATAACATAACAGATCTATTTAAAGTAACCGATTCTCAAGGTGATGATGCTGCTATCAACAAAATAACATCTATTACACTCAATACTGTATCAGGTGATGTTGATAAAACATCCTCATATGCTTCAGACACGAAAAGTATTACTTTTCCGGAAAAAGGAACCTATACGATTGTAATGAAAGTAAAAGACCGGCAGACTGGCAAAAGAACGACAACAAGCACGAATGTTTTAGTAAATTCAAGATAAGGAGGAATATTTAATATGAAGCATATCGTTCAATATGCACTTATGCTTATTATAGCCGTGACAATCATAGTAAGCATCGTATCTATAGAAAATACCAATGGACGTAAAACGGAATTGGATACAAATATAAGTACGTGCGCCGAAAATGCTTTTGAGTCTCTTTATAAGCTTAGCAGCTATGATAGCTTAAGTGATGAGCAGAAAATAGAAACATTAGAAAATGAGTTTGAAAAAGAATTAAAAGATTCCATGAATTCTGTTTCTAATGTTGAGATCCAATACAATTACGTCAACGTGAAAAAAGGAATACTTGATGTAAAAGTAGAAGTGACGTATAAAAGTAGTCTCGGAGCTGATGATAAAATAGAACAAACCAAGATGGTTATATACGAAAAAGGTAAAACAATTGAGGAAAAACCATCTGAGACACATACTGTAACATTTTATCTTGACGATGGCAGCGTCTACAAGACGAAAAGAGTGTCTGAAAAAGACAATCTCACATTGCCGGAGAACCCAAAAGAAGAAGGAAAAACCTTCGACGGTTGGAAAGACAGCGCCGGTAATATAATAAATGAAAACACAATAATTACAGAAGATGTAAATTGCTATGCAATTTTTGACTAGGAGGCGAATGTAAATTGGAAAATGCAATAAAAAGAGGCGATATTTTTTATGTTAGTAAGGGTAGTAATGGACAAACTGGAAGCGAACAATATCCAGACCGTCCGGCACTGATTGTAAGCAACAATGCAAATAACGCATCATCTGGCGTGGTAGAAATTGTATATCTTACGACACAGCCGAAGATAGATCTTCCAACACATGTTACTATTTGTAGTACAGGACGTGAATCAACGGCCCTTTGCGAACAAATTACTTCCGTTTCAGTGGAAAGAATAAAAAATTATATCGCAAGTATTGACGATCATGAAATGGAAAAAATTGACCATGCATTAAGCATATCAATAGCTATCAAACAAAAACACAAAACTCCACTTAATAATGAATTCATCCGGATACAGACGGAACGTGACACATACAAAGAATTGTATGAGCAGCTTTTAAAAAATATTATGCAAAAAACCGATTAATATTCGCAAGAAAGAAGAATAATCGATAAGAAAGAGTCAAAAATGGCTCTTTTTTATTTTGCCTGAAATCTGACATATTGTAGATATACATTGAACATAAGGAGGAATAAAGAATGTCATCTACAAAAAAATCAGAAGAAAAAGTATTAACTATGAGAGATTTAGAAGAACGGTTTACAAAAGTGGTGTCACTGGCATTAGAAAAAGGATATGTTATCAATTTTACTAAGAGCAGTGCAGATGATTTATTATTGTATACTCGCAATAAAAAGCTACCACCAATCTTACATATCTATATGTGTGGAAGATTTTTGCCAGACAGCCCATGTGGTGATTGTAAAGAAATTGTTGTTGAAGAAATTTACGACAAGCATTTATTATACGAGGATTTAAGAACGTATGATAAAACCCAGGTATATTCAGAACGCTATTTTACATATCGTGATTGGAAAGTAGATGTTTATTGCAAGTCGGCAGAAGAAATCCGTAAATTAAGGAAAAAGCAAAATGAAAGATATGCAAGAATTTTAGACCATTACTATGAAAATCTCAGTAAAAAATTATCACAGAAGCAGCTAAAAGAAATTGTTATGAAAATCTTAAAAAAGAAACGCTTGTTTAAATCCCGGTTTGAAGAAGTGAGTATCGAAGAATGTACTGTGGAAATATTAGAATATGGGTATTTACGTATTAATTTTCCAGATGGTAAAAGAAACAGATTACTATTCAATAATGAAAATTGGGATGTACTGTAAGGAGTGATGTTTATGGGAATCGGCTCATTAACGGTTTTTTGAAATAAAGGCAGGGCATAAGTCCTGCTTTTATTTTTGGTTTTATTTTGTTCAAAATCAGACATATTGTTAGTAAATAAAACTCAAGGAGGTTTTTATATGGAAAATATTGATTGGAATAATAAAAATGTCGTGTTAGAGGCTGTAAAACAGGATGGCTGGGCTTTAGCATATGCTTCTGAAAATCTACGAGATGATAAAGATATTGTTTTGGAAGCTGTTCAAAAAAAAGGATGTGTTCTACAATATGCGTCTAAAAAACTACGGAATGATAAAGATGTTGTTATGACAGCTGTTCGACAAGATGGATGGGCTGCTTTACAATACGCTTCTAAAAAACTACGAAATGATAAGAATGTCGTGTTAGAGGCTGTAAAACAGGATGGAAGGGCTTTACGATTTGCATCTGAAAAATTGCAAGATGATAAGAATGTCGTGTTAGAGGCTGTAAAACAGTATGGAAGGGCTTTACAATTTGCTTCTGAAAATCTACGATATGATAAAGATATTGTTTTGGAAGCTGTTAAACAGGTCGTGTTAGAGGCTGTAAAACAGGATGGAAGGGCTTTACGATTTGCTTCTGAAAATCTACGAGATGATAAAGATATTGTTTTGGAAGCTGTAAAACAGGATGGCTGGGCTTTACGATTTGCTTCTGAAAATCTACGAAATGATAAAGATGTTGTGATGACGGCCGTTCAACAAAACAGATATGCTTTAATGTATGCTTCTAAAGAACTACAAGAGGATTATGATATACAAAAAGCTGCCGGATTGGAACCAGATAAACCGGATATAGATACAGTATTAGGAGATGCGAAAAAATGGTGCCAGGAGCACAATGATACACCGACAGCACAGCCAAAGCTTAATATCGAGCGATAGACTATAAAGGCAGGGCATAAGTCCTGCTTTTATTTTGCTCGGAATCAGACATATTGTTAGTAAATAAAACTCAAGGAGGTTTTTATATGAAAAATATTAATTGGAATGATAAAGAAGAAGTATTAAAGCTTGTACAACATGAAGGTTTATATTTAAAATTTGCTTCGAAAGAATTGCGTAACGATAAAGATGTGGTACTGACAGCTGTTCAGCAAAGTGGAGATACCCTAGCATATGCATCAGAACAGTTACGTAACAATAAAGAAATCGTATTGGCGGCTGTTCAAGAATCTGGACATAGCTTAGTATACGCATCAAAAAAACTGCGTAATGATAAAGATGTGGTACTGATAGCTGTTCAACAATATGGAGACGCATTAGAATCTGCTTCTAAAAAAATATGTAATGACAAAGATATTGTTATGACAGCTGTACAGCAAAATGGATATGCATTACGATTTGCCTCTGAAGAATTACGTAACAATAAAAATATTGTCTTGGCAGCTGTTCGACAAAATGGATTAGCATTACAATTCGCTTCTAAAGAGCTTCAAGATAACAAAGAATTTGTTCTTTCTGCCATTCAACAAGATGGAGAAATTTTAAAATATGCTTCGGAAAGATTAGCAAATGATAGCAACATCGTTATGGTTGCCATTCAGCAAAGTGGATATAACCTAACATATGCATCAGAAAAATTGCGTAATAATAAAGATATTGTAATGACAGCTATACAAAAAAATGGACGTGCTCTACAATTTGCATCAGATGAATTGCGTAACAATAAAGATGTAGTACTAAATGCTGTTCAACAATCTGGAAGGGCATTAGAGTTTGCTTCTAAAGAGCTTCAAGATAACAAAGAAATTGTATTGGTGGCACTTCAAAACACACAATATGCATTTAGCTATGTTTCTCCAAGGCTTCAGCAAGACCAAGAGGTTCGAAAAGCTGCCGGATTTAACCCAGATATAAACCAAGAACCAGATAAACCAGATATAGATACAGTGTTAGGGGATGCGAAAAAATGGTGCCAGGAACATAATGATGCACCGACTGTACAACCACAACATAATATTGAACGATAAACGATAAAGGCAGGGTATAAGCCCTGCTTTTATTTTGCTCAAAATCGAACATATTGTCAGTGTAAATATTGAATATAAGGAGGATAAACAAGTGAATATCAAAAAGATTTTTAAAGAAAACAAAGTGGTTTCAGAAGTAAGTAAGATTGAACAGTGCTCCTGTGTTAACGTGCAGTTTTTGACATCGAAGAAAAGAAAAGATGAAACGGAACTGACGGTGGAACACAATATACTTACAAAAGGAGGTATTGAGGAACTTAATGAGTTATTCTGTTCGTTAGTGAAAGAATTGGATACGACTCCAGATTCTGTTACCGGCATTACCATTGTAGCATCTGCAAATAGCAAGGCTGCATTGGAACATATGGGGTATTAAGAAGGAAGGAGTATTATTTATGATGATTTTAGAATTTTTAGGAATTTGTCTTGTTAATGCGATTATCGCTTTAGTTTCTGGCAGACCGTATAAGTGGTCCATTGTTGTTATAAGCTGGGTATTATTTGAGCTTATTTATGCATTCTTTTTTTACAGAGATGTGCCGGAAACGGGTGAGACAACTAAAAAGAATTAGATGGAGGAAAATAAATTATATGTCAGAAAAAGAAAAAGCAATTATTGAAGACAATCTGAGAGCTTATGAGAACAATTTTGGGTATATCAAAATTGTCAAAGAAGAGTGTGGAAAAGGTTTTTACGTTTTCACAAGCGAAGAACGAAGCGAAAGCGGATGCTGGACACAGTTCTGTTATAACATCGACTATCTTAATGGTTGGTTGTACGGATGCGTGCAGGCTGCAAATGGTGTCATGAAAAAAATTGCAAAAAAATAAGTGAAAGTAATTACATACAATTTGGAGGAATATCAATTATGAATGAATTATTTCAGACAGATAAGTATAGTATTGTCTATGGAGACTTCCACGGAAAACCGGGCCAGGAACTCTTTAGATGTCCAAGAGAATTGGACGATGTTGATTTACGAAAATATGTGAATGAAAACCGCTGCGTATTAGGATTTGAGGCAGATACGGATGGTTCATTGCAGAAAGAATCAGATTCCTATCTTGGATATTATAGAATGTACTTTAGAGATGGTACATGGCATGGAAGATGGATGGAAGAGAGCAAGAAACTTGATGAGATTGCCTGCCATGGAGTAGATGAAATCATTTCATGGCTAAAAAGAATGTTTCCATATGGATGTGATTGGGTGATGGAAACCTATATGCAACGTTATCCAAACTGGGGTGCCAATAGATGCTTATTAAAACCTGTTTTTTCAGATCACTATAAGGTGTTGTTTGATACGACTTACAAAAATGAAGATTACCCAGTACGCATTTATGTGTACGAATAGTCTGCAACAGCATCATTAACAATCATTATGAATATTTGCGGTGAAAAAGGGGCCAGAAATGGCTCTTTTTTGCTTATAAGCTACACGAATACCAACAAACAATATTTTATTTTTATTTTTTTTGGAATCGTACATATTATAAATGTAGGAATAATAGAAAATTGGAGTTAAGAAGAGTGAACGTAAACTGCTTTTACTCCAAAAATTCATTTTTTGTCTTTAAAAACTTAATATCGAAAAAAGAAGGTTGATTATATCAATCTTCTTTTTTATTTACTTAAAAACAACGGTACGCATTTACGTGTACGAATAATTTGTAACAAATGGCTCTTTTTTGCTTACAAGCCATATGAATACTAACGAACAACATTTTATTTTATTTGGAATCAAGCATATTGTATTTGAATATTGAAAAGATAGGAGGATACAATTATGACTTAAAAACCCAAAATAATAATTAAAAAAATCTTATGTAGAAAATCTTGGCAAATTAGCTATTACTTTTCAAAGCAGCACGATGCTGTATATTAACAGGGCGTATGACCCCACGGAGGAATCAAAAATGAACAAACACTTACATATGATGGAGAAAGTAACTTATATTAAAGAAAACGGATTACAGTCATCTAAGACTGTAATGGAGGAACTTTACAAATGGTCTGAATTGGAATGTTTAAGAAAACATGTTAAATTCCGGCTTTTTAAGGTATATGGAATTGCCGAATTAAGCCAGGACGGAATTGAAGAGTCTGATATTGATGCAGAACTGTATTTTGCATTTTGCAAAGCAGTAGAACGTTATCAGTTGCATGATGATTTACCAGAAACAGAAGAAGAGAAGATGTTTATTACATACTGCCATAGATATATGGATGGCGATGTAAAACGCTTCATTGAAAAAGAGAATCGTATTTCTTATTATTACACATGGCTCCTTATGCGAATCAAAGCAAATGGTTACGATGTATTTTCAAATACTGAAGAATGCATTGAAATTATCAGAGATGCCAGAAAGAGAAAAGAAACTGGTAACATTCAGCCAGAAAAGAGTTTGGAACGATTGAGAAAAGCCTTAATCGAAAAAGACTATCTCCCGTATGACGCATCTTTGATGTTACCATATGAAGATGAAAGACTGCCGTATGAGCAGCTTATTGAGATTTTACATGCAAAATTCACAAAAGATGAATGGGAACTTTTTTATGCATATTTCTTTGAATTTGACCAGAACCGAAGAAAAACCGTTGTTTCTATGTCAAAGAGATATAACAAAAGCACTACTTATATGTACAACGAAATAAGAAAAATAAAAGAAAAAGCAAGAAGAATTGTCAAATATGATTATTTCTGCGATAATTCATATATGCTTGCAAAGGAGGAAGTGGAATTATGGTAAAACTGACAGAAAAAGAAGAATTAGAGGTTATCAACAAATCAGATCGGGAACGTGCTATCTGCGACATTCAGGAACTCACACCTTTTGCGGTGCCGGATGACATTACGGATAAGGTACTGGATGAATATTTTATCGACGTAGAGGAAGATGTACGTGTTCAGGATGCCAAAGTCGAAATTGCCAATCGTATTATGCAGCGAGAGTGGGTAAAACGGGTAAATACACACACAGGATTTATCCAGTTCCTTAAAGCGTATCACGGTTACGAAATTAATCTTGAGAGCGAAACTACAATGTATTGTGGTAAAAAGCGTTTTGTTTTTGCCACAACACCAGCAGATACCTTGCTTAAATTTGCGGAACTTGGAACGGAAGTTACTATCCGAGATAAAGCCGGAAATAAAGTCAAAATTGTGGGGATTTCTATCACCCGAAAGAAAATTCGTTTTCTGTTTAATAAATAATGATAATAAAGAAAGAGTCTGAAAAGACTCTTTTTTTATTGTAGAAAAAGAATACATTTCCAAAAATATCGTACATATTATAAATAAGGAAGAAACTCATTTCATATATTTTTCAAAATTGATAAATAAGACTTGTGAAAAACAAAATATATCATTAAAATAAACACTATAGCAGAGCAAGAACTATACCATATAACTTAAGCTATTTTTACGAAGGAGAAAAGGGTTATGAAAGAAAAGTACGATGATTTTGAAGCTATTTTTAAATATGACACAGTGAAAGTAGTATATGATAATACTGAAGTAATAGGGATTCCGACAAACAACTGGAAGAAGATGCATAAAATTCCTATTAAAGCAAAAGGCGAGGTCTTTTATGAGAATATACCACTTGGTCCAACAAAAAAGGTAAAAACATTATATATATCAGACCGAAACCATATGAAAAAGAGAATGGTGCAATATCGTCATTTTCTCAAATATACAGAATATTGTTCCTTGAATGAACCGGAACTGATACAATTAAAATATCGATATTTGTACTCACCTAAAAAATACCATAAGAAATACAACAGGATGAAATGGAGAGATGAAAAATGGCGGACAAACAAGTTTACCTCCTGGATGAAAATGAGATTGAGAAAGAAAATAATAAGTTTTCCCACGACAATAAATATGAAGAAGAGACACTTCTGATGGATATATTTCGCAAATATCCTCTGAATGACAATATTGAAACCGTTGCAATGAAAATTGCGGTACTGGATATGGTTAATTCAACAAATTTTGTTCGCTACAAAAAGAAAATATCGCTCCGGGAGATGGCAACGTATATATGCAATATTACAGATTTTGATGAACGGGTAAAAAATGGGGATCCGACATTAGTAAACGAACTGGCAAAAACGAATGGAAATATCAATCTCTTCTCCTTTGCATCCAAGTATTGTACATATCACAACGTAGCAGTCTATAAAAACGACGATTATTCCATTTATGATGGAATTGTGGCAAAGCATCTGCCAAAGTACAGCGAGAATCTAACGCAAAGCAGAATAGAACAATGGCGAGAAAATCTGGATTATTCTTCATTCGTTAATTGTATTACGGAAATTTTAGATAGAAACAACATCCATATCGATTTCCGACGCCGGAAGTTCGATTATTATTTATGGTACACATACAGAAATATAAAGTGAAACCCTTGAAAAAGAGCCGAAAAGGCTCTTTTTTTATTGTAGAAAGCCAAGAAAAAATAAAATTATCGTACATATTATAAGTGTAGGAGATAGCTAAGAATAAGTATTAACTCGACAAAAATACGGGAGGAAATGTATGGGAAAATTGAAATGTCCAGAATGTGGAAGTGATTTGCAACTAACTGTTGACGTAGTATGTGAACATAGCCAAAAGATTAATAACGATGGTTCTCTTCACAAAGTAAAGAATATTTCAACTAGAGGAAACGTAAATGGTGCCCCATATTTGCAATGCACAGGACATAAGTGTTGCTTTACATATGATGTAGAACATGCAAGCCATGATAAGCCTGTGAAAGAGTTTGATGAATGGATAGCGGAACATTTGGAAGAGATATATCAATTAAATTAGAAATTAGAGGAGAAAAGGATTATGTGTAAATATTGCGAAAGAAGATCAGATATTAAATTCGGATGGGAACAGCCTAAATTGCCTTATCATCATCAGAAAGATATTTCTGCTAATCTAACAGGAAATGTTTTGGAAGATGAAAAGTGGGACGGAGTAATTCACGATTATCAAACGGCATGTCCTGAACTGATATTAACCTGTCCCGGCTACTTTGGCGGGGAAGGTGTTGGTACAATTTATATTCCAATTAAATATTGCCCTGAATGTGGTAGAAAACTAGGTAAAACAGAATAAACCTAAATATTAGAATTTAATGAGGTGACAATATGGGTATTAGTAAAACAGGATGCAGTAGCAGCATAACTAAAAAAGATTTAGATGCTGCATATAAACAAGGATTTATAGATTGTGCAAAGGACTTAGATAAAATTAAAAGAACTGCTTTTATATCAGGTATAGAAGCAGCTAAGTCCATTGAATGGACAAAAGAATCCGAAGAGATTAAAAGAGTATTAAAAGAATGGGGTTACTAACCTAAACCAAACTGAAACCTGATTAAGAAAGGTCATTTTAAATGTGCAAACTGGGGAGCGTATAGGAAACAGATACAAGAAAAGAGGCAAAAGACATGGACCAGATACAACGTGAAAAGATAGCCGAAAAGTTAAAGAAGATTAAAGCCCTTGCAGAACGTGGCGTGGGTGGTGAAAAAGAAACCGCAATGCGAATGTACGAGGAATTAAAAACCAGATATGAACTGGAAGATGAAGATATAATGATGGATGCAGTGACGCTTCACTGGTTCAGATATGCAGATGAACTGGAAGAAAAGGTGTTGCGCTGGATTTTTTGCAAAGTGACTGGTAGCACAACATATTACATTTACAGGGGTAAATACAGTCGCAGGAAGAAACGTGGGTGCAATTGCACAGAGATTGAAGCAGTAGAAATCACAGTGCTTTTCAATTTCTACAAAGCGGAATTGAAGCGGGAGTTAGAAGCGTTTTTGGTGGCGTTTAGGTACGGCAATGACCTATTCCCGGACAAAACGGCACGTTGCTATAAAGAAAACGACACAGAAGCACCAGAGAGGACAGACGAAGAAAAACGAATGTTAAAAAAGGCTACATGGTATTCAAAGTTTATGGACAAGAACAAACCACCACAGGCACTGATTGGAGAACCGGATGCGAAAGAAGATTAAAAGAAGTTAAACTGAAATATTAGAATTTAGCTGATTTAGCAGAAAGGAAATAATATGGATAGAAATAATATAACAGTAACTATGCCAATATACGAGTATGAACAACTTGAAAGTAAAGCGGACGGTTTTGATTGTTTAATCCGAATGTTGGAAAGAGCAAACCAAGACGGAAAGGCTGTAATGACAGACGAATTAAGGACTAAAATCGAAGAAATCTTTTGTTAGCAAATAAGGATTTACTGGAGGTGAATATGTACCATTATGGCGATAAAGAAATGAATTTTTTGGATGCTGTGTTAATCGCAAGAACACGAATATCTCAGATAGATTTGGATAGATATTGCGCACCGGATATTGCATTGGCGATAAAAACGATTATCAATGGTATTGATGATGAATTACACAAGGCAGAAGAAAGTGGCTATGTAAAAGGATATATGGCTGCTGAAAAAGAAAAGGATAAAATCATAGAATCTATAATGGAGAAATGGCATGAAAATATACATTAAAGATAAAAAACGATTCAAATTTCTAATGGGACTTTTATTTGCACTTGTATTTGCTGTGGTGAATATAGTCTTAATGGCTAAATATGGAGTGTCCACGGTTGCTGCGTGTGGCTTTGAGTTGAGCGTATTAATCGGAACAATAGGACTTGCAATCTCGTTTGTAGTTTTAATATGCGGTGGCATATATTACTTATTCAAAAAAGCAATTGGTTTAAAAAAATAGTTTTTGAAAGGAATGAAAAGCAGATGAAAAAGATTCTTGACGCTTGTTGTGGCAGCCGGATGTTTTGGTTTGACCGTGATAACCCAGACGTTATCTTCGCAGATAACCGAGAAGTAGAAACAACCTTATGTGATGGACGTTCACTTCTTATAAAACCGGATGTTAAGATGGATTTTCGGAATATGTCTTATCCAGATAACAGTTTTAAAGTAGTTGTTTTTGACCCGCCACATCTTGTACATGCAGGAACTACTTCGTGGTTAAAACAGAAATATGGAATATTACCAAAAGATTGGGCGACATATCTTAAGGCAGGTTTTGATGAATGTATGCGGGTATTAGAACCTGATGGATTATTAGTTTTTAAATGGAACGATGAACAAATTAGTTTTTCAAATGTTATCAAAACATTTGGAGTAAAACCATTATTAGGAGATCAAAGGGGAAAAACACGATGGACAATTTTTATGAAGTAAATGATACAAATACAACATCTGATTTTGAAGGAAAAGCAAAGAAAATTATGAAAGGGCTGTTTTTAGCATCTATTTTTATGTGCGCGTTGGGCTTAATTAAAGGCAAATTAAATGATGCAGCTATATACACAGATGGGACTGTACATATCGAAGAAGATTCGCAATATGTAACAATCGATAATCAGTTCTCACCGGCAACTGGTTCATACAAATTGCCGTATAAATATGAAAACCAGTTTCAGGATGGTTCAAAAGTAACCTGCAAAATAATAACGCTGCCAACACCACCTAGCGAAACACGCATACTTTCAGAAGTAACATCGGAAGAAAAATAGCAATGGTAATTTGCAAATTAGATTATTTTTTCTTGTATCGAACATATTCTCACTGTAGATATTGAATGCAAGGAGGATATAAAATGTTAGAAATTGCAGAATTTAAAGCAGAACGCTTTAAAAAGGAAGAAGATTACAATGTTATCAATTTCACAGAAAACACGATTATCTTGTGTAAGAATTGTAAGCTTATGCACGGCCTGACGGAAGAAATCTTAAACACCGTTAATCAAAAAGCGGAGTATAACGACTATTGGTGCAATGATGAAGATATTGGAAAAGCAAAGCTTATCTTAAACTTTGGGTTGCAACAGATTATCGATGTTAATGGGCAACGAATCACATTAGCATTGGAGCCATCAATTATTTATAAAGCAAATAAACTTGAAGATATATGGCTGTTCGATTATACTGAAAGTGGTCATCCGGCTAAGTATGAGAAATTTATTTATCCGGCATATATTTTCAAAGGTAGTCGTAACTTATGGCAAAAAGGGAAAGACGCCATTTACGAAGCCATCTGTAATGGACAATATGGTTGCTATGACGGTTCCTGGATTAAATTATAAAAAAGGAGAAAAATAAAATTTATGGACTATTCATACTATGATAATTACATTTACAAGGAAGAAGATCTGCGAAAAATGGTTGCAGAATTGAACAAAGAACATAATGCTGCAATTGAAGCATTTATTACAAGAGGAAAAGAAAGAATCCAGAGAATTAAAGAGTACGAAGAAAAGAAAGAATATAAAATTTTAGGAAGTACATATCGGGATAAACAGGAAAAATGTATTCTATTGATTGTGAGATACCCGGATGGCTCTCAAAGAGATGAACGTTATAAATTCCCTAAAATTGCGGAAATGAGAAAAGCATTAGCAGCTTTAAAGGAAAAATACAAGGGAGTTGATTGGTCACAATTTCACGAAGACATTTAAGATAAGGAGGAATTTCATGGTTAAATATAGGCCGATTAGAGGAACATTAAAAGAGTCTATTGCAGAGGAAAAAATATTTTCGTCTGTAAATGAAATGTTTAAATATATCGAACTCCAAACAGGTGGAGCTGTTTCCGCCGAAGATTTGAGTATTTCGTATATTTATTGTAAGGACAATAGAATTCCTTGGAAAGAAACACGATGTGTATGCACAAAACGATTTGGAAATACAACATATGAAACACCACAATGTATTGGAATGTGCTGCATTATAAATAACTGAGAAATAACTACATCTAAACCAAAAGTAATAAATAAGAACAGGGCGAAACAGCTCTGTTTTTATTTTTCTCAAAATCGAACATATTCTTACTGTAAATATTGAATACAAGGAGGAATAAAGTACAATGACAAAAGCAGAAATTAAGAAATTTTTATTAATCAAAAAAGAGGAAACAAAAAAGAAATGCAGGGATGACTATGCACAGAAGATCAATGAAGTGTTTGACGAGTATGCGGCTGCAAACTTCACTGAGGTCGAAAAGGCTTTTGCTAAATTCCAGGAAGAGGGAAATAAAGCAATTGCGAAAACGGAAAAGAAATGGAAACTTGGCTATGCATACAATCTACAGGCCATTCTTAACGCCGAATCATTTTCTAAAATGGCAGTGAACTGCTTTTATGGCAGCATTGAATCACTTTATTATAAGACTAGAGCAGAGGATTTGCAAAAAATTGAGGAAAATTATAATTCCCTTATCGCAAATGTAACGGCTTGCAAAAATGCAAAGGAAGCAGAAGAATATGTAAGAAGCCTTGGGTTTGAACTTCCTGTTACAGAAAACAACGGTTGTACTACATTGGCAGCACCAATCAATACAGCTTACTTATTTTACGGGAAGGAAAAACTTGCCTAATTTCGAAAAAAAATGAAAAATCAAAGAAATAGGGAACCAGTCGGTTCCCTTTTCTTATTTTCTTATAATAAGGAAGAAGAGATAGGAAAAGCAAATGTCAAAGAGTATAAAAAAAATAGGCTTTTTTTATTTGAGTCAGAAAATGTTAGCTTTGTTTAGAACGTTTTAGAATAAATTAGCAAATTTAGCTGTTTTTAGCTTGTATTATGAAGAATTAGTGCTATAATAAAAATATAAAACAATAGGAGGTATTTCATTATGAGAAAAATTTACACAAAACATGGAGTTGCGCTACCAATTATGGAAGATGGCTTTGACAGCCCTCAAACGATTATAAATGCGCATATTCAAAAATGCCAAAAGCATGGCAAAGCTTATTTTTCCACATCATATGCCACAAATGGGAAAAAATTAAAAGCGCTTGACAGCGTGCTCCTTTATAACGTTACACAAGGTATTTATTACATCGCAGAGGTCGAAACTGCGATTGGCTACGGCAAGAAAAGAGACGTTCCGGCTGACGCTGCCGATTTTTCTCCGAAGCAATACGCTAATGTACCGGAAAAGACATGGTTATTGATTAAAAATATTAAAAAAGTGCAATTACAAGACCTTGCAACGTACTACTTTAATGGAACTCCAGTTGACAAGCACCTTCAAACCACCAAAAGGTGGAACCGTTTCTATTATGCATACAAATAATATAAAAAAGTGTGAATATAACCAAACAACTAATTCAATACTTGTATGGTATACCGATGGTTATGTCTTCAGAATGGACTGCACCTGGATTGAATTTCCGCTCAAGACAACAGCATCTGTCCTTAGAAACTTGCATCGGTTAAGAGCAGAAAATCCTCTACAATATGTAAACTTATATGTTTCGGGTGAGATGCAGACATATTGCGATATTGAAGAAGAAATTATAAGAGGGATGTTTGGGCGGATAGTACAAGGATATTTACGTCAGGGATACAGTAAAAAGGAAGCGGAAATAAAGGCAAAGGAATTCTTTTGTAATAATGAAAAGGATACGTAAGGCTCCTTTATTTTTAAGATTTAGGGTGGAAGTTCTCGGTTACTTGTTACCGAGTAGTTCACGAACTTATGTGAAAAATTTTCGACTATTTATTCCTTAATAATTTGCTTGTTATTTAACTAGCTGTAATATAAAATAGAATTATCAAATAGAAACGTTTTTGATAAATAAAGGAGGAACTTATATGAGTATTGAAAATTTACAGAGTACATTAACTTTTGAGAGTTTATGCGAATTGCTCCAAAGTGAAATGTTATCATCAATATCATTGTTAGATGATAACGGCAAAAAAAGAATCCTAAAGATTGATTATCCTGAAATTGTGGGACTTATTCTAGGATTTAAAATAGAGGATATACCTTCAATAATGCTTGATCATGCCGAATTTTTTGAAAATTTCCGTGAGAACTTACTCGGATACAAAGGCGAAAAAATCCAAATTCCGATAGAAGTCCAAAATGCATTTAGTGACGAATCTAAAGAAGCTGAATTATATAAATATATAAAAGAAACTTTTGTTGATAATATGAAAGATTCAAAAGCTTTCATGGAAAAATTACATAAACTTATAAAAAGCGATCCGAGTAACAGTTGGGACCAATCTCTTTCAGAAGAAAAAGAGGTTACAATATTACTTATTAAAGTGTTTCGTAAAGTAATGGATTCTCGCATATATAAACAAAAAATAAAACAGGAGAATAAAAAGAAAAAAGAAAAAGCTTTACTTGCTATTATGCAGGAAAATAACAAAGAAACATCTCCTACACATTCTATCACAATCATAATAGATGGTGTAGAATTTCAAGATTACATTATTTTTCGCAACATAGATGATGTCACTTCATATTGTACAAAGAATAATTATCTTATTAACTATTTATTATCATCGTCATCCACAACTATCGTCTATGTACAAAAATCAAATTATGAAATTCGCAAGCTTACGTTAGAGGAATTTCCAATGGCACTTGAATTCCTCGAATTATATAAGGACGAATTTAAGGCAAAAAGTTTTTGGCCAGAATATGATATTTCTAAATTATGCGAAGAAGGATTAAATTCCGGTATTTGGACTGCTTATGGATGTTTTGATGGTAATAGATTAATTGGATATATTGATTATAAAACCACTTGGACTTCAGGAATAGAAATTGGTACAGAATTGGTAGACCCACAATATCGAGAACAGTCTATAGCAACTGCGTTAATAAATCTTATCCGTTTGAAATATGCTTTTCTTCCAACATTTTCTGGTACTTATGAAGAAAATACAAACATGAGAAAAACTTTTGAAACAGCAGGATATAATATAGACAACAGTAAGGGATGTAATGGGCTAGTAAAAGAACGCATAGATATAACTCATCCGGACAATGATGAATTTACAACAAATTCAATATATTATATTGCAAAGCCATTTTTAAGTGGATATGCAAGACAGCAAAACAAAAGTGAAACATTTAATAATTGAGTAACATAAAATCCGCTTGTTTTTTTTAAAGAGAGCCATTTTTAATATGTCTTCTATTTAATAGATAGAAAGCATGTTAGATGGCTCTTTTTCACGTATAAATTCAACAACTACACTTTGATGAATGCCCTAAGAGTATTACCAATATTTACCAGTTGATTTATAGTTTTGCCCTTTTTATCATTTACTAAAAATAAAAAGGAAGGCTAAATTATGAAAAATAGTACTTATGTATGTACGAATTGTGGAACCGATTTGCAATATTATGATTTTGTATGGAGAACAGTAAAGAATGCAGGTGGCAAGTCAAAGTTAATTAAGGTGTCAAGATACCGATGCCCGAAATGTCACAAAATACAACGTAAATTACC